>JAABUO010009787.1_pt1 | contig 10686 bp, 11 predicted proteins | sample 5559291 | NCBI WGS metagenome assembly JAABUO01 (sample SAMN10711878, study PRJNA513372) | rock metagenome | isolation source: Antarctica rocks | place: Antarctica: Victoria Land, Finger Mt sud
TTGTTGTACAGGTCAAAGTCCTGATGCCTTGTCCTCCTTTAGCAATAATTCAAACACCCGGCCTGTAAAGGCAAAGATTTGCAGCCGGCACTCCTGGATGCCATCTGAAGCATTTCGATAGGCCAGAGCATCTGCATTGGGGCACATGAATGCCAGTACATACAAGGCAAAAATGCAACTTTGGGGCTGGTTTGTGTCTGAGGGATTACCAGCTGTGCACATCTGCATTCAATGTGCCTTACACCATCAAACATGTCATCAGTTCAACTGGTCGTTGAGTAAAGCCTATTTTGATCCTATTTAAAGATCCAGCCTTGTTCACACTGTCATTACAGTGTGTGGCTCTGCAGCAGGCATAACAACATTTCTGCGACCAAGTCAACATGACACATGAACAAAACAGTCCAGATGTTGCATGATGCCCAGCTGTGTGTACTAGTTTCAGGTGACCAAGACAGTAGCATTTGCTTTAAGCCATCTTTGTTGCCTCCCCTAATTCTGCACACAGCGTTCACACTTTCTTGTGGTCTACATGTGTAGCTGCATACTACTCTTATGTGATGATGATAATGCATATTCCTCTTGCGCAACAAGAATAGTAATAAGCTTGCATGGTCAGTAGTTGTATGTCTCAAGATTAGCTGATCATTCTGCATTTTGTTGACCTTATGCATGCTTTACCTCAGCTTGACATGCTATGCTGATACAATATGCATAGCAACAAGCTTTTGTAACTCAGCTGATGCAGCTGTTTCATATGTGCGGTGTGAGCTGACATGTGCGCTGTGTGACCCGAAATGACATTTTCTGTGTGGTGCAGTATTACGAGTTGGCCTACAAGTTCTATGAGCGCTTCTATCAACTCGCCTCATGCCTAATCTACATCATCATCCAGTCAGGCTTTCTATCAACTTATGTCCTTTACCAGAAACGAATCAACCTGTTTCAATCTTTGGGTCAGAAGCGTTTGGTCCCCATTGTCCACTTTACTCGTATCAGGTAACTCCTGTCATGTTGTCCACATATCTCCTGATACAACACACAAGCAGCATGGCACAGATCGGCCGCAGGAATCTACCTTTGCAAGCACACAACAACCCCTGCATGTCCCTCATACTACCCTGGCTTTGTCATAGCCTTGAAGACATGACTTGGCACATGTTGTTTAATGTTCAATGTGTACTGAAGGACGTCTTACCAACTGCCATTTGGCATGCAGGAATTGTTGTCTACTACACAGTGCCGGATGTGGTTATCTGCTGTGCCTGAGACTATACCTGCAGCTGTCATCAAAGATCAAGCAGGGACAGTTCTTTGGCTGTGCTTGCAGGGCCGTATCTTCCCGCTGGCTGGTTCCCGGGGATGTGATAGTGGTGCTGCCAGGCAAGGCAACTTGCGACATGGTGCTGCTGCAAGGCAACTGTCTTGTTGAGGAGTCTGTGCTTTCTGGAGAGGTATTGGCGCATTTGAAGCCTGGGCACACAGTACTTTTTGGCTCTGTAGCAATGGCCTGCATTGGCTGTGCTGCGTGTCTGTTACACCAACAGCCCACTTGGAAGCATCGTCCCTTCTGCCTCAAGTTCAGCCTTTTGCAAGATTGCATGGCAAAAACTGTCAGTTCTACGAGCCTGCACCTTTCTGTGCATCACACCTCAGCCATGTGTTTGTAGATGCACAAAATCAGTTCTGTGCAACCTGCAAAAAGCTCAACCTTATCTTCAGGTAGTGTGTCAGGTTGCAGGCAGCACAAGTGCGCAAATCTAGCTTTGTGACCCATGAGGAAGAAAGAAGTGGAGCTTATCATCCTGAAACACATCATTCCTGTACAGTCCATGCTGGCACTTTTGTACAGCAGGCAAGCTGATAGGCATCACATCAATGCAGGCCTGATCATGCAGCCATAGCAACGCTGCTGCTTGCATTGTGCTACTTGGAGTTTCCTGTATGGCACATGCATTGTGCTACTTGCCCATGTATGGCACATGCTTCCGTGTTTGGCAGCCAGAATAACACTGTGACACATCTGCAACTCCATCACATCACAACCGCGCACTTCTTGGTGCTCTATTGCCACCTGTGAGCGTTCACATTTCAGCATGTGCCTCCCTGCTCATTGTCTGTTGACTCCCCTGGTGGGTCTCAAACACAGGAAATGCGTGTTGATTGCATACAAGCAGTACCAACAACTAGAAGGCCGTGTTCAGGCTAGCATACAATCTAGTTGGGTGGTTAAAGCTGTAAGCCGTCCTCCCTCTCCTGTCCTGAGCTAAATTCATGGTAATGAGGAGACTTGTTGTACCAGGTGTGGACAGGAGACAGCGCAGATGATGAAGTACTTGCCATGGTGGTCAGAACAGGTACCTCAGATTTTGCCTTGCAACTCTTCCTTTGTCCTGCTTTATGCCACTGACTGCTCAACAGTCACAGCCTCAAGTCTGCATGCCTTACAGCCACATGATTGAACAAAATCCTGGTCCTTGTTGAGCAGTGATGCTCAGCTCATCAAAGCTCGCAGCTCCGTCACACCGCTTCATCCTGTACCTGATCCCCATTTCTGTGTTGCTGCACCGCGCATGCGTCATGCATCACTGCCAATGAATACTTCTTAAACATGCCGGTCTTGAGCAGGGCTGAGGTCGACCATGGGGAACATGCTGCAACAAATTGTGGCGCCGCTGCATGACTTGGGCATCAGTCATGATCCCTTTATACCGGTACGTCTTTGCACCACCCTCTTGCCTGATGGACATGTCAGAGACTGAAGTGCATGCCTTGCTATGACATGACCGTGACAACACTCCTATGAGTGTCAATCAATGGTCCTGATAACACAGGAATAGGTGTCGCATGATTTAAGGCGCAAAGACTGAGACTTGATGTGAGCAGTCTGGACTCATCGTACAACATGATGCTACAGAGACACTAGTTGATGCTACAGGCACTCCACAGAGAAACAGCTGCCTGATGCAATGTATTCATGCCAATCAGGAAGGACTCGCCCTGTCTAAGTAATTTGATCAAAGTCAGGCTTCACAGCAGGGCTCTGACCAACCTTTGCAAGTGCGTTACGGCACTTCCGCATTGATTGTCTGCATACAACAACTCTTGCTTGTTTGTGTGTACGTGCAGGACATGTGCCGCTTCTTCGGCTTCAGTTTACTGCTGCAAGTGCTGCTCTTTGTGGTTGGGCTGTCAGGGGGTTGGCACCATGCACAATCCACAACAGAACTCGTGCAGCGAGCATTGGACACCGCCATTGCAGCAATACCTGTTGGTAAGGTCACCTTCATGTCCTGCTATCTAAATCTTCTAGTTCTGTGCCTGTGTGACTGCAACTACCATGCGTTCCATGACAGCAGCTATTGCCTCACAGATCTGGCTGCATCCTGCATGTTCCACACAACACAAGCATGTGTACCTTGCAGTCTGACCACTGCCCTGTTGAGGGGTCATGCCCACATATGTCTCAGGACGCTTGGACGGCAGCGTGCATGACAGCAGCCAAAGCATGTGTGACATCCTGATGCAGGCACATCAACAGTCATCATTTGTGCGCTGGGGGCATGCACCCAAAAGCTCAGGCTGAAAGGAATCGACGTGCTCAATCCCAGCAAGCTCAAGGTTGCCGCTGATGTCAGTGTTGTCTGCTTTGACAAGACAGGAACCCTGACAGGCAGCGTGGTGAGGCCCTTCTCTCTGCATCACTGCTGCTATAAGCAACCTGAAAGGCAACCTGATACGCACCACATGGCTACTGCTGGAGCTTGATGTGCTGTATATGCACCAGCTGACTGTCTGTGGGGATCTCTGCGGCCTGGAATGCTGGCTTGATGCTCCTTGCAGCAGGGCTCACTTCACAGCAAGGGAGCGCAGGCGTCAAGTAAACACTAGGGGGTGTGCAGCCCGCCTTGAATAGCGTCCCATGTCTGTGCACGTGTGTGCGGCCTGAGCCACCATGGGTGCTGCCAGTGCAGCAGAGGCAGTTCACGGCAAGCTAGCGCACGACATGAACCAGCTGCATGTGTCCCTGAAGTCTAATCTGCGTAACTGCTGGTGTGTGTTATTGCTGCCAGCAGAGCAGGCTTGTGTTCAAAGGGCAGACATGATGTGTATGCATGACTCGCTTGGCACAACATCTCATGACTGTGCGCATGTGTTGGGCGTGGGTTGGCAAAGCTGCAAACTCATGCAACAAACCAATTGCAGCATGTCTGGCATTGCTGTGACCATGGTCATGGTCATGGTGATCAGGCAATAAGCTGCCTGCTGCTGGAAAGGTGCCAGTGAGGCAGATTCAGCTCTTGACGGTGCAGGGAATGCATGCATGCAAAGGCACATGGGCACAGTACAATCATCATCATCACCACCATTGCCATACCCTTCGCCTCACACCTGTGGGTGTGTCAGCAACATGAGCTGCATGGGTCACCGCCAGCACAGCAGAGCCAACTCATAGCACTACAGTGCAAGCACCATCCAGCTGCACTTGTGCTTATGGTCCAGTCAGCAGGATGTCTCAAATCTGCGTGTGTGTGTGTGCGAGTGCAGCCTGAGCTGCATGGGATGCTGCCAGTGGAGGAGGGGCAGTTCTTAGGGATGCAGTGTATGGCCATGCGCTGGCCCAACAGGCTCAAGCAAGCTGCTGCTGTCTGTAACTCCCTCACCCTCATCAACAAGAGCCAGGTGGTTGGAGATGCTGCTGACAAACAAGCCTTCAAAGCTGTGGAAGCCCGCTTTGTGGTAAGCCACATTGGCATGTGCCTTGCAGCAGTGATACAGTTGCATGTGACTCCAGCGTCCAAGCCTGGCGGCCGCTAATGACCCTGCCAAAGTGAGGTCGTTGGGAGCATGACACACATCAAAGCTGCATTGGGTGGTGCATCTGGATATCACATAAATTCTCCCAGCTTCACATTATAACAATGGGAAGTGTGAGTGCAGGAGCGTAACTTGGTGTCGCTGCCACTGAGGTTAAAGTCAGGCAGACCTGCCTCACTCACCAAGCTTCAAGTGCTGAAGCGCTTTGAGTTTGAGTCGCGGCTGATGAGGTCTGGTGTGGTGGCTGTTGACAGCGATGAGGACCCCAACACAGCCCTGCTGTTTGTCAAGGGGGCGCCCACCAAGGTTGAGCAACTGATAAAGGGGGGTGTGCTACCCGCTGACTACCACCAGGTGGGTCTGCATGGCACGGTCATGATCATGGTCATCAATATGTATGTGAATGACAGAGGGGCAGCAGGCTGAGGTTAGAAGTCTCAGCCACAAGCGTTGCAACTCAAATGATAACACAGAAGCATGGGACCATTGGTCAGGAAGGGAGGAAATGGAGGGGGATTGGAGGGGGTTCCCGCCCCCCCCTTGTGTGGGGTGACAAGTCCAGCGCATGTGTTTGGGACAGCTGATGAGCGCACTGATGACATCTTAGGCCATGCACCATTTTTGCATTCCAGACCATTAGGAGCCGTCTCATTGCACCTGCAAGATTTTCAGCCACAGGATTGGAGTCAAAAATGTTCAGAAGCCCCACCCAAAATGCATCCTCTAGTACGCAACAGCAAGCTTGCACACCCTGCAGGTTCTGGTAGAGTATGCTGCTCAGAGCTTCAGGCTGTTGGCATTGGCAGTAGGAGAGCTGCGACATGTGACATCAGAGGAGCTGGCACACATGACTCAGCAAGACGCTGAGTCAATGGCAGGACGCATGGATATGCTGGGTCTGCTGGTCCTGTCCAACCACCTGCACCCCTCTTCTAAAGAGACCATCACAAGTCTGCAGGACAAGTAAGCCTGTCCCTGATTGCTTGCACAAGATGGCAGCTGTTTAGCTGAAGTCAGTGGGTTTGCACATAGTGCATGCTTGCGGTGAAAGACTCTCCTGCTGCCTGTTTGTGCGCATCCAGCCTTACCTTGTGCCCTTGCTAGCCTCCACGGCATGCTGGATCCAACATGGATGACCCTGCATGTCTTCATGGCATGGTTGGTGTGCTTGCCACAGCTCCCCAACTACCACCTGGTGATTGTATTTCACCACCTTGACATCCCTTAAATGCTGCCAAACCACGCTCGCCGCACAATCTGCATTCTATGCTCACTCAATTGTCAGAACACAGGATGGCGAGTCTTTGAATTGCACAGGCTTTGCAACAGCAAGTGAGTGTAGAATAGGTCACTGGACAAGGGTAGGCCCAATTGATGCATTGGTCCCTTGCAACAGTCTGTGAGCGTGCAATGTACTGCAGAGGCGGTATCAGAACCATGATGGTAACAGGAGATTACCATCACACTGCCATATCAGTTGCTAGGGGGGTGGGCATGGTGCCCCAGGGGGGTCAGCTGGTTATTATTCAAGCCAAGTCAGAGAAACAGGTCTTGCCCAGGATGCCCAGCCGTATCCCACCAGCCCTTGGGACATCCAGACCCCCCACCAAACCCTACCACCCTGGCCCTACCTCATTGTCCTGCTTTCCTCAAAGGGCAGCCTCCCCTTCGCTGATCTCATTTTCTGAACAGGCAAAGCCGTCACCTGAAGGGCAACAGGGGCTCTCTTGTGAGCAACAACAAAGCTCCTCTATTGAAGGGGAACATAGCCTGTCATGCGAAGGGCAACAAATGCTCTCTTTTGAAGGGCAACAGATAGAGAGGCGGCAAAGGGTGTGTGATGGGCTGGCATTCATGGTAGACTGTGGGAACGACTTTGAAGACTGGGATCCTCACCATGCCCTGACCAACATTGCTCAGGCGCGTTACTGTATGCATGCAGCTGCTTTGCTTTCATTGCAGTCACCACACAAACAAGAGGCTCAGCTGTGTGTGAGGTGTGCCATTGCTATGGTATGACCCACAATAGGCTGCGCCTTCTATGTTGCATGCATATTGCAGCTTGTCTTGTGGTGCATGGCTGTTGAAGATGGTTTTTCTTGTGCTGTTTGAGTGTGAAGTATGCGCAAGATCATTTGTGCCTCAGACATGCAAGCTTCTGAAACATGCTCTGTTCCAGACACCAAGCAAACTGTTTGACGCACCAAGCGTATGAGGCTCATATGGTAGGTATGCCAGTAGCAGCATCAAAGTTTTGAAAAAAATTTAATGTTTGAGTGCCAGATGGGCACTACAGCTTTTTTTTTCAGTGTTACTGACAGCATTTTCATGTATTGGGTAACATTGGTATGAGCACTTGTCTGATGTGCTTGCAGGGGACAGCACAATGTTGCGTGACAGGGCCTGCTTTTGAGCACATGCTACAGCAGGCTGATGCATCAATAGTGGAGACAGTCATGACCAATGTGGCAGTCTTCTCACGCATGCGAAGCCAGCAGAAGGGGCAGGTCATGGATCTGCTGGGCAGCAGAGGGCTGTTCCAGAACCTGGGAGGGCAGGAGCATCACATACCGGTAAGCACAGGCTTACTGTAAATCACATGCACGCAGTCATAGAAAGCATGTGCACATCATGTGAGCGCACAGCTGGTTTTAGCATGTATGCTCCATGTCAGCATCATTGCAGAGGCTGAAAAAACAAGCATGCAAGGTTGAGACGCAATCAGAATCAAGCAGCAGAGACATGCTCGATCCACATTTTGCTGGGCATACCTTCAGCAGCTGCGCAAGACATGTAGATTTTCCGCAGACAGGATCCGGGTACACGTCAATATTGTACATGTGGTTCACACTCAGCACAAGCTGAGGAGCTTGAGCTAGAAGTGCAACCTTCCTGGTCACGGATAGCTTCCAAGCCCCACATCCTTGTTGACATTGCTTTCAGGGCCTGGGCAAGACGTGCATGTACTGTGGAGATGGCATCAATGACCTAGCGGCTTTGGCATCAGCAGATGTGGGTATGGCTGTCGGCTCCAGCCATGCATCAGCAGCTGCCTCTATCTCAGATAGGCACTCCTCTGTGGCAGGTAACTTCATACTCACGCACTGCATGTATCGTGCCACAGTAAGCACTCTTGCATGTCAGACATGCACGCGTCGTATTGAAGCATGGTAAGCCTCTGAATGAAGCTGAAGAGGATGTACCTGACAGCACACGGAGAAAACTGGACACGCTTTGTGCGCGCGCCTCTTTGACTTTGATGCATCTGCATGCAGGAGAGCTGCATCAATGGGAAAGGCTGTCCGGCTTGCAGGCTCTCATGCAGCTGGTTATATCAACTATGCATTGCTGTATCTTTCTTCTGTTTCTCCTAAATTGTAGATCTAGCAACAGTCCCATTTGTGCTATGTGATACCAGTTCTAGGAGATTTGACCCAGTAGGTTGTTCAATCCGTCGACGATTCGTTACATCCTTCAAACATATGCTCCTTTGCTTGTACTTGCCACCAAAAAGGCACTGTAACCTGACATACCTTTCTAGGGTCACTGCTACTCATGGCGACACCAGTGCTCTTCTTGCCGTAATTGCTGTTACAATGCTGATGTTGTTGCTGCAGGGGTGGTAACAGTGTTGCGAGAGGCAAGGTCCTCTCATGTCATCAAGCTGGCTGTCATCAAGGTGGGCCATGTTAACACCGCACTGCTGCAATGCTCTGCAGCATCTTTTCGTACCGATGCAGCTGCATGAGCACCTCATGTGCAACCTTAATGCATGCAACCACTGTGTTCTTGATCAACATGACTGACGGTCAGCATCATCATGTCATGAACTCCGTCCACATCGTGCATCACCATGCATGGCTACGCCAAAGACATACCATTCTGACAGATCAAGTGGCGGATCATGCTGAACGTGACTCACAGTCAGCACAGACACCTACTGTGATGCAGCCATGTGACAGCCGAGAAGGCATCGGCACATGTAAGTGGCAAACCCAGTGCTCCATGCTGGAAGTGCTCACACTGCACGTTCTTGGTCAAACAAATCTTACAATTGCTATACAAACGGCAAAACACATTATATTGCATGAGTGACAAGTTATTTTTGATGACCGTTGGCATGGGGTGCTGCAGTACATGGTGGTGTATGAGCTGTTGCTGGCAGTGGCCGTCAACACTCTCCTTTTTGTTGATGGCTCCAGGTTCTCTGTAATTCAGGTGGGTCCCCCTGCACCAGCGCCTACTGTGCCCCTCTGCCTCTGTTGCCCTCCTGCTGCATGGCCCTTGGGGATGTTAGTCAGCAGGCCGATCCCTTGCACCTGCCTATGCAGCTTGTGCTGTATGATCCCTGGGACGCTAGCCAGCAGGCCAACCCATTGGCATGATGTCTGTGGCTTTGACCAGGTCGTGGCAAATGTTGGACGTACAGATCAGCATGCTGGGTCTTTCAAATGCATGTCTCAGATGGGTTTGAATGTTGTTGCTGTACCTGTTGGCTGCAGTTGCTCCACTATGCTGGCTGATTGTCATTGATTGAAGGCAGAAATGCACCGTGCTGCACACAAGCAGCCTTACATTCAAGCAGCACATGAGATGACTTCTATGTGTATGAGTCATCACAACCCCCTCAAAGCTGCAGTCACCAAAGACGGCAATTGAGTGGTCCGTTGACTGGCGTCCGCAAGTGTTTGCTGCAGATGGTTCTGAAGTAGTCAGTGTGTACATCTTTGCTGCAAGGGATCAAAGCATCAGAGCATTTATCAGATAGGTTGGCACCCATAACACACGGCAGACATTTGTACAACAGGCAGTACTTGAACAATGACAACACATGCAAGCTGAGAGTAAGCCTACAGGCAGTGCGGTGCTGGCATGCTGACTTGGCTTCTTGCCCTGCAGAGGAGTACCTTAGACTTTGTGGCTATCAGCTTGGGCGTAGTTGCTAGTCTACGGCCTGCTGCAGCAGAGCTGATTCCGGCAAGGCCACCACAGCAGATCAGCAGCTGCAAGAATTTTGTGCTACTGTTGGAGAGTGTGGCCATCTCGGTTGCGTTTCACTGCGGCTGCTTGGCTGTCTTATATCATGAGCCCTGGTTCAGCGGAAGCACAAGCGGAAATGAGCAGGCAAGTGTTTCAGCTTGCCGCTGAGCGTTACTTGCAACCGTGTGCAGGTCCCGTAGGCTGCGTACTCTGCTGCTGTAAAGTGTAGTCTGCAGCATCTCGCAAATGCTGTGCTCTCAGGCGACAAGCTCTGCAACTTTGAGTTGGGAAGCTTGTGAACCGTCAGGGTCCAGCAACACCAGAGCTCACTTGCTTACCCTATTGAGCTAGATCCTGCATGTAGCATTCAATGGTCAAGCATTGCAAGCAGCGTGCTTTGCATGCTCTTCGCACACCATGTATCATCAAACTGCATGTTCAAGGCTTGTCTTGAAGTGTTTGTGCCAAGCTGTATGACCTCCAGATCTTAAGCTGCACAGATTCTCCTGCTTGCAGACCCCTTATCAGAACTGGCTGTTGCAGCTTCAGATCCTGTTGCCAGTCTAGCTTATGGGCTTGCTTTGCAACTCACAGCATGCGTATTGCTGCTTGCAGAATCCCGTGGTTTCCGCAGTGTGGCCAGTATCACTGGCACAAATTCTGACCCCGGCATACAGCTTTTCTGTTGATGTAGGAGCTTTCTGCCAGAAAGTTAGCAGACCTGAGATTTTACTGAACGCAACGTATTTGGTGTTCTCTTTTTTGTGTGTTTTTGTTGGTCCCTAATGGTTTGATGCAGCAAACCTGTTCAAATTTTACCATTTCAAATTTTCGTACTCATACAAGGTGGATCTTGTTGGCTGGTGTTTTCTTGTTTTGTTTCTAACA
>JAABUO010009788.1_pt1 | contig 10685 bp, 19 predicted proteins | sample 5559291 | NCBI WGS metagenome assembly JAABUO01 (sample SAMN10711878, study PRJNA513372) | rock metagenome | isolation source: Antarctica rocks | place: Antarctica: Victoria Land, Finger Mt sud
GGTTGCACTGATGTGTGTGACTTAGAACCAACACCATTCAATGATGGTTCAACCTGGGGCAGGACAAGTTAGAGCTGTGAAAATAGCTACTCAGCACCTTGAGCACAGCATTGATGTGATTGTGGTTGATGTGACCTGAGGATTTGATACACAGCTTCATTGGTATCGCTCTAGATTGAGAGCGCTTGTAAAGAGACTCATGGTGCTCATACTGGACTGAACAGAAAGTGCCTAGGCAAAGGATCACCAGGGAAACAATTTGGTACACCTGCAAGCCTCATGTGTGCAACCTCACAGCAATTGTGTTTTTTGAGCATTGTCTTCCGCTCCTTTGATGAATTGGTTTTCTTTGATACAGTATCTCCTGTTCCTGACTTCTGATGACTGACCTGGGAGCAGTTGAGGACCAGCTGGCCTGGCCATTCCAGGATCCATTTGCTGCGCTGGGTGGTGGCATAGGCAGCCAGGGCCTGGCCTGCCAGCTTGTGCAGGGTGCGGCGGATGACCCCCTCCACCTCACCCATCCACAGCTCCACCGCCCCTGTCAGGCTGGGGTCCACCGCCTCTATCCAGTCAATCTTCTCACCTACAGGAAGACAGCACATGCTTTCTTGGTCTTGCCTAGTCTGAGTGACATGGACCCACATGACATAGGTTCGATTGCATTGCTTGTTGTTGCCTTGATGACAACATGACATCATGTACCTCCTATGGTTCATTGCTAGCATGGCATAAAATCATATGCTTTGTGCAAAGCTGGTCGCTGGTGGCTGGCTGGTCGCTGGTGGCTGGCATGGCACATCCTATGCTTTGTCAAGCATGTTTTGTCAGCCATGGCATCACACACGCTGTTTGGACTGACTGTTAGCAGCATGTGCAATGGTATGCAACCTAATGCTTTATGACCTTTGTCTGAAGTGAAGCAGTGCAAGGCACAAGCAGCAGCTTGCTGTCAGTCCTGCACAGCTTGCCTCTGAGGCAATGAATAGCATGCCCATGAAGCTCACCTTCAACAGAGACCATGCCAGTAATCTTGCCATCCTCAGCAAAGACGAACTCCTTGACTGCTTCAAAGCACTTCTTGACAAAGGGCTGCACGTTGCGTGGCTCCTTGGCCTCGGCCAGGATCTCCAGCAGCTCATCGTTGGACAAGAAGAAGAACCTGCACGAGCGCAACATTCCAACTGCGCTGACAGGGCATTTGACAGAAAGAATGCCAAACCCATACAGCAGTTTTACTGCAAGAGTCACTTTTTTGAGAAGAATGCTGACCTCCGTGGGCCTCTCATTGGCATTAAAGGTGCGTCAGGCTGCTGAGCCAATGCAAATGACTGCTTCCTGTTGTGATAGTAATGTGAGGCTGTGCTGAATTTGGGTCATGTTCTGGCTGAGCGCAAAGGTTGCAAGGAGCTTGATGCTACAGACCTCAAGACAAGCGGCAGGACCGCGTGTGAGGAGCATTGCATCAAGCATGTTTGTGAATGCAGCACTGTCGGGAGCTGGAGCCAAACCTGGGAAAGGCCATCTTCTTGGTGTCCAGCAAGTCATTGAGACCCTTCTCCACAACATCCAGCTGGACGTTGCACTCTTGCAGCTGCTCCAACAGATTGGGTACCTCTGAAGCCTGCAGTACAAGCCACACAAGCAGCATGCCAACAGATGCCACATGGTCCTGCTAGTCACGGCCAATATCGTCAAAATTATCGCGCTTATATGCAACAGATCATATGAGTGAGACCAACTCAGATTGCTTGATGGGCAAAGTGGAGATATGGGGACACAACAAAATGCAGGCTGGTGTATGAGTGCATACAGGACTGCAAACTTGCCAGGTCAGTGTTTAGGCTACACCAGTGCAGCAAGGAGGTGAGGGTGCACCAAGCGCTATACCTCAATGATGGCTGGTCTCTGCCTGACAGCAGCCATGATGTTGCGCCAAGTGGCGTCCATCTGACGGAAGGCGCTGCCCTCCTTGGGAATCTGCTTCATGATCTCCTCAGAGCTGAAGATGGGCTCCAGGTACAGCCACTTGCCCTGTCACAGATTGGCAAGATGCCCTCAGTAATGGGTTTCATCGCCTGTTCATGACGCCTGATCATGCATTTGAACAGGGCTTTGTGAGTGGCAATCATTCAAGTTGGCTCGCCAACATGCATCACGTTCATGTAACAAAGCATCTTGAAGACCTTGCAGACCCACTTCTGTGTAGTTTGTTCACCCTCAAACCTGTACCAGGCTTTAAGGTAGCCTAGGCTGCACGGTAAACAGCCAGGCTGATGCTGTGTGCTGCCACAGACCAAGCGCCATTGTAGCTAGCTGCGCACAATCATACCTGGCATGTAAGCCACTGCTCCAGGATGGCATTGAGCCTGGTCAACCGCGTGACCCTGGGTGCAATCTCAGCAGCAAAGGATTTGGCGAACGGAGATGCGCTCATGGCCCTGCTCTTGATGATGTGGTCATCCAGCAGAGTTTGGGCCTCATCCAGTGGGCCGCCTCTGAGGATGTAGGTGCCGGTGGCCTTCCATTCTGCCAGCTCAAAGTTGAGCTCCTGCCAGTCGGTGCGCATCTTGTCCAAGGCCTTCTCAATGGACCATTCCCTGCTGGCCTGCTCACTGATCTCCTCAATGGCCTGCAGGCAGACACCACAGCTGGTTCAGCCTCCACAGCTGTGGCAGGATCAGCCTCAGCGGCGGCCTCAGGGTTTACAGCTGTGGGGTACTGCACATCATGGCTCTTTCGACAGTGGGGGTGACTTGGCAAGTTGTGCCTAGCAATGTAAGGCAGTTTGTTGCTGTCCCTGTAGCAGCACAGCCCTCATTTGGCTCCTGTGGATGCGGACAGGGGCCTGGCACAGCTGCTGCTTTTCATCACAAACTGCAGTCCCTTGCAACATGAGTCAAAGCTCACAATCCAGCACCTCCCTGCTGCACTCAAAGCCAAGCTGGTGCAGACAAAACCTTGCAGCATTTGTTGTTACATCTGCCTGTGAGCTTGCACAAATGCTTGCATGCAAACTTAACAGACTAGGTGAGAGCATTGTGTGGCCAAACCGCAGCATGCAAGGTATGCATGACACACCTTGATGTGATCCTGGATGTTGTAGTCCAGCAGCCTACGCAGAGACGTGACCTCGTCAGGCCTGACGTCAAAGCCCACCACAGTTGCAATCTGCTCCCAGTGGCGCTCATGCAGGCCAGCGTTGCAGATGGCAGTGATGAGTGGCAGCAGCTCTTGGAAGCCGGTGATTTTGGCCTTGCACTCCTCTGCAATCTTGGCAGGGGCTTCCATCACAGGCTCTGTAGCAAAGGTCTGCATATACAGACACAGATGCAGAGTGAGCACTTACAGGTGCTGTCATGCATTTAGCCAGCATGTTGGCAGTCTGCAGCTTGACACAAACCCCCTCATTGGTGCCAAAGTATGACCAGGACAAGAAGTACAATGATGCTGTAGCGCAGCATGTCACCATGTGCAAAGAGCCAATATCCCTATTCAATGCAACCCCAACAGCAGAGTACTTACAAGCGTAGCAAGTGTGCTGCACATAAGCAACTGGCAGATGCACCTGCAATTGACAGATGCAAATGCTGTGCAGTGCAGACTCAGCACAGACAGCTGCCCACCTTGCTCAGCTTGTAGACCTTCCTGTAAGCATCTGACACCTCAGTCTCCACCTCCTCAGGCTTCAGCTTGCTGAAGGGGCCGGACATCCAGCCAGCATACTTGTCATAGAAGCGGGCGGCTAGGGTCCAGAGGCCACAGTAGGGCTCCAGCTTGGCCGCCATGCGAGCCACCTGGCTGTACTTGCTGCTGGCCATGCCAAAAAGCTTCTCTTGGGCATTGATGTCCTCAGCGTCAGCAGCAGCCTGCACAGTGCAGCTAACATGAGCATACAAACGGACGGACAGATAAACAGACAGACAGGCAGACAGACAGACAGCAAGGCAGTGTTGCTTTGTGACAAGCGCAGTAGCTTGAGCTACAGGCCAGAGGTCTTGTGAATGGTGCTGTCGGGCAAGCCGTCAAACACGAAATAAATGCTGCGGACCAATGGACTGCCAGTCATCAATGTCTTTCTGAAATGTTTGACGGAGGAATCTGTTGTGACTGCGTCGCTTAAAATTTCTGGTCAGACAGAGGCATACCTCTTTCAGCTTCTGGGACAGGTCTGTGACTTGTGCTGCCACCTCATCGCGCTTGCTGAGCTCCGAGCGCTGAGCATACTTGTCCACTTCAGCCTCATACCGCTCCAGAGTCTCCCCAAAGTCTCGCTTCCTCTTCTTGAGACTTGACTCAAAGTCACGCTGCTCTGCAGCACAGGACAAGCTGTATGTGAGACCCCAGCTCAATTAGCAGCCTGTCTGTCAGGAGCCTGTGAGCTTCCTTCAGGATCAGGCGGTACTCAGTCTGCTTCATCACAGTCTTGACAGCCTTGTCGTACCACACTTTTTGCCTGCTGACATGAACAATGAGTCCATCAAGGAGCGTGAACAGTTGCCCGAGTCCTGACACAACACACTATGAGGTCATCAGTACCCTGTGACTACAGTACTGGTCACTTCTCACATGGTGCAAGATGCTATGATGTGCAGATCATTCTGTAATGGGGTATGATGGGCCAACGGCAGATTGGAGGGTCTTCAATGTATATGAGCCAGAAATGCATGCCTTTTTTTAAAGATGATACCTGAGGTGGCCTTGGTAGCTGCCTCCTTCATGATGCTGACAAACTTCTTGGGCCATTCGTAAGCCTTCATTGCCACTTCGAAGTCCTCTTCAGGCACCACATGCCTATACTTAGCCAGGAACTCAAAGCGCTCCTGCATGGAAAGGCATGCACAGTTGACATTTGCCTGCTGTTGGACACATGCATGATGGTGGCTGTTGCTGCTGGCTACTTGGCAGCCTTGCAGGCAGCTGTAATGAACTGTTGTTCAAGCCATCTACCTTGTGACTTTCTCCTTTGTGGAGATGCCTGGTTTGACTTCAGCAGCAGACATGCTTCACGGGACAATTTATGACGCACATTGTGGTAACAAAGTCAAGAGCCCTAGGCCCATACCTTGTTGAGCGCAATAGCTGTCCGCATCTTCTCTGCTTCAACCTGGCAGCGCGCAATCTCCTTCTTCAGCTGCAACACTTCCTCACTTGAATGCGACACCTGCAAAGCAGCCCCTACCTTGATGTAGCCGAATCCAACAGGACAGCAAAGGGTACTTGATACAGACCAAGGAGTTGCAGCGTGGAACTTCGCACCATTATGCACCTCAAGCATACTAAGGGGCAATTCACATCATATCTGCTCAATGCCTGTTGCAAGCCCCACGGCAAAATTGCAAAAGCATCAGCAGCAAGGCAACTGCTGCTTTGGTGGGCATGCCAGCCATGCCAGGGCTGAATTGGATTGATTGCCTGTCAGATTGGGTGGCAGGCTAGTCAACATGACGTACCACGCTGACGCCTGCAGCCATGTGTGTGTAGGTCTCACAGATGTGGTCATTGCTGTCTCTGGCCATGGTCTGAATCTGGTCCAGCAGCTTGTTTGCAGTGCTGTCAGCTGCCGTCTCCAGACGCTGCTTCAGGGCTGTTGCACGTACCAGGTACAGCCCTGTGTGCATCTCGTTGCTGCACAAGTCCCTAAAAGACCACATGCTAAGTGAGTCACAATGTGTCTCAGTACGCAAAAGACCAGACACATGCAAGACTGGAAACAGTGCAAAGTTCCCACATTGAATGGTTGATGATCCCTGGGCCAGCCTAAGCTGGCAGGGCAGCAGATCTATCAAAGCACTGACAAAGCGCATGCTGCGAGGCAAGTATATCATGCTCAGGGCTCAAGCCAAGAGGAAAGAGATGCAGGGTGGTCTGTTTAACTGGTGATCATGTGCCTGTTGCATGTCATGACATCACATGCTTGATGCCTTCCCTACCAACCTACCTAATAGTCTCAGCAGCAGCCCGGCAGTTGGACAGGTGTTCCTGGTAAACCTCCACTGCAGGTGGCTCTGCCTGCTGGGCAAACTTGAGCAGCAGGGCATCAGTGTCATCAGTGAGCAGGTACAAGTACTGGTCAAAGAGGCTAGCCAGGCGCAGAGCGGCTGTCTGGTTTAGACGCAGAACGTCCTGGACTGCTTTGCTGGCTGCCAGCACAGAGCTGTCCTCTAAGGACATGCACCTGATTGTAGTCTTGCTGGCTGCCCCTGCAACAAAAGATGCATATATGTGCCCCGCAGATTTTATGTATGTACTAAAGTCTATGGGTTGTGTGTCTTTGCAATGGCGGCTTGTTTGAGACACGCTTCTGTTGAATGCATAGGGAAGCTGTGAGATATGTATGTCACAAAAGGTCAGCACCCTGCTCAGCGCCCTGCTGCACATCTTATAGACCAGTCTCTCCGCAGATGTAGCTGCGCAAGCGAGTGCTAACACAACTACTGATGCAGCTGCTGATGCAGGCTGTATGACTGAACAAACAGCAGCCGACAAGCTGACCATTGTTGGCAGCACACAAAAGACTGACCTTTGTTGGCGGCAGTTCCCACGCGTGGGATGGAGCCTGCAGCAGTGACACACTGCTCTAGGGCTTGCAAGCACACATCTTCCAGCTGAGCAAATGTGGGGCTGAAGCCGGTGTACCCATCGCCTTCAACTACCAGCTCCACTGCAAAGCCTGGATTGCATTCCCAGGACTCCTTCTCTGCCTGCTCAGACACACACACACACATGCGCACTCATTCAAACAATCAGAGTGAGCTGTGCAGCGGGCCTTCCTGCTCAAACCGCCTCAGATGCTGAGTCTTGCTCAGCAGAGTTACAGATCTAGCAGGTGCTGTCAGACTGAGCCTGTGTGGAAGGGCACTCTAGTGCAAATCTAGTGCAAATCTAGTTGCAATATAGGACAAGATGGCACCTGAGGGTTCATAAGTGGTGACGATGCTGTTAGCCTGTACAGAAGACTGAGCAGGGCATGCAGGCGGGATGAAGCTTTCTCCTGAGCTGAGCTGCCGCCACAATGCAACTCGAAAAGTACGCATGGAAGTCAACAGCAATCTGAGGTGAGCAGACTATGCAGTCCAAGATCATTATTCAGAGGACAATATATATTCAGAGGACAAGGTATAAACGCAAAACAGGACGCTTCCTTGTTGCATGATGTGTGTGACTGTACCTGTTCCTCATCTGCTTTGGCTGCTGCTGGCTTAGTACTTGGTCTGTACTGCTCAAAGAACGCCACGTAGCTGTTCAACGAGTCCTGCACCAGCTGCCGCAGCTGGTTGCTCTGCAGCACAGCGTTGTCTGTCAAGTAGCGCGGGCCTTAAAGATGTGCAGCCCAAAGTCTTCAGGGATACTAGCTGGTGGCATATGCTGCTAATTAAAGGGGATTCTGGCAGATGTCCATATTCCCTTCATTGTCTTTGAGCCGCCTCTTGGACTGCCAGCATTGATTGACTATAGTCAACACTGGCTGTAGTGCCTCCGTATAGCGCGTACTAGCATGCAACACATGTACATCTCCAAAGCGACACATCGCACTGCATACCGACAGTACCTGCAGTGTGGCAATTGAGCTGTAGTAGGCGTCTGAGTTGCCGTTGATGAAGATAGGCAGCAGGCGGCGGAAGACCTCCACACACTTGGGCAGCCAGGATGTCCACAGGCCTGCCTTGCCACGCTCTGTGCACTCTGCTTGCCATGTCTTGAAGGCATCAACCTCTATGGGCTGCGCTCCCTTGAACTCAGCGCTGCTCACATCCAGCAGCAACCTGTGCACAGCAACTATGTACAACCCTGCGTGAGCTAAGGCAGTGTATGCGTAATGTTGATGTCATTTTATGTGCTGACAAATTGCAGTGGAGTCGTAGGCTTGCTTGGCTACCTGCCATGGGTGCATGCTTATGCAATGTGACGAAAGGCCAATGTCCTGGCATATCCACTGTGCAGAGCATCCTGGATGTTACGTCATTGCCAGGAGCACTCAACAAGCCTTGAGATTAAACTGAGGCGCAGCATATGACAGACGATGAGCAAGTGCCAAACCTAGATGAGAAGCCCTGCATGATCCACAGCTCATTGAGCTCCAGAGCATTGGCGCTAAGCGTCTGCAACGACCAGGCGATCTCCTCTCTGGAGGTGGCCACCGACCGATGCCACCAGTCAGGCAGGTCCCAGTTGGCGACTCTGGCTTTGCCCATGTGTGCAGCCTGCTTCTGGGCCAGTACAGGCCTTAGGGCTTGAAGCCCTAGCCGGCGCTGCTCTACAGGACTCTTGAGGACATAGTCTGTGATGGCCTGCTTGGCTGCTGACACGTACTCTGACGTGACCTCATCCAGGCAGCTGTGTATAATTTGCTTATATGCGTCGCCAGTCATGTTGCAGCTACGCAGGCACAAGCAACTGTCAGAGGTGCAGATCAGGACTAGTGCTCATGCTGAACACATCGTGAGTCGGATTTGCAGCCTGGTGTGACTGCAGCTGAGCTGTGCTTGTTGACTTGCTGTGTGCTAGCTCGGTGCTGTGAATGTTAGATGCTCTTCGAGCTCTGATGCATGTGCACAATGTGGTAGAGTGAAGTGGTGTCTAGGCATGCTTGCACACCACTGCTGCGGTTTGCGTGTGCATTCTTGCGCAGGCAATGTGCTGCACATGAGGGTGAATCAGCCTTTGACATCAGCACTGGATGGTGAGAGCATCACCTTTCCTGCTGTGGCAGCATAGACACTGCATTGACTGCCCAGTCTTCCTGAAATGGTGTAATATGTTTGTCATCAATGCCGGCAGTGAGGTAGTGCTGGCAGCGTGCAAGTGCATCATTGGTCTGACGCTCTGTGTATGTCGCATCCTCTGGATCAAGCTGCCGTTTGGCAGGAGGCAAGTCTGCCTTGGCCTTGCTTGTGGGGACCAGTTGGGCATATTTGCTGGCCAGACCTCCATCATTGGGGATCCCAGCAGGACATGCTTGGAATGCTGGAGTCTTCAGGGCTCTGTTTCCAGCATTAATGGGAACCACAACTGATGTGCCCTTTGTGGGGCTCTTTGAGCCGTGTCCAGCAGCCTGTATCAGGTCATGGCATGTGCTACTTAATTTCAGCTTGAAGCCAACACAACAAGCTGTCCTAAAGATGACATAGAGGTATGATTCAGCAGACAATGATGTGACACTCAGCAGCAAGCAGGGTCCAAACATTGCCATGTACAGCCACAAATGGATTACCTTTTCAAGCAAGTCACATGCTCTTGAGGCAGTGGGCGTGTAGTAGCTGCCAATGCGGCTGCTAGGAGGGTGGTAATAGGGGTCCCCTCTATCGCCATAAGTGGCTGCCTTGGTGAATAGCGATCTCTCATCAAGCAGAGGAGGAGGAGCCAGAGATGCTGGCCTGCCCTGCTGAAGCACACAAGGCCTTATGACACAAGGTCAGCTCAGTCTCCTAGCATGCAGACTACCTGAAAGAGTAGCTGCAGACAAGCCTGTTGCCAGTAACGCAGGAACGGCAAGATACAGGTGACCCAGAGCAGAGTACAAGTCGCTGACAAAAGCTCAATCTGTCGGGATGATGTGTTATCTGCCGCACCTGAGGGGAAAGTACTGCTCCTGGTCTAGCAACAGGACTTGTTGCTGTTGCCGCTGTCCCCTGCATGCAGAACTTGCTTTTGAACTCGTCTCACAATCAACACAATCACTGCACATAAGCAGCATGCAAAAACCAAATGCCGAGGCAGTTGCGAGCTGACGTTAACGCTATGCTGATTCGCTGCACTCACCATCACGTTCGCAAGCTTGTCAGTCCTCCTAGTCGCCTCACATTGACACAATTGCATAACTTGTCAGCAACACGGCATGCATTTGTCTCCTGTGCCGCACTGTCCCCGCAGGTAGCGGACGTAGAGTAGAGTCTCACAGGAACTTAAATGCTGCACATGTGCATGCTGTGCTTAGTAAAGCCCAAGCCATGTTGCATAGCTATGCTCATGCTACTGTCGCACAATGCGAGATGCCAAACTAGTCCAATTTCTCTGACAGGCAGCAGTCAGTGCAGGTTGAGCTTCTGGCATTTTATGGCTGATTCGAAAACGTGGCAGAATGTCAGCAATTAATTATTTGGACAGGCATTGCTCCAGTGCCCAGGCTCGCCACACTTGTAGCAGGTCTGAGCGCTGTGACCTGCGTGTGCAACAAGCAGCAGCTGGTCATGGACTACAGGCATTCAACAAATGCAACAATAGCAAGAGTTTCCCCTTCACACTTGATCAAAACTGGTAAGGAGTGCAGTGACATGCCATGCTATGCTATGCTATGCTATGCTATGCTATGCTATGCTATGCTATGCTATGCTATGCTATGCTATGCTATGCTATGCTATGCTATGCTATGCTACGCTATGCTACGCTATGCTATGCTATATTACGCTAGGCTACGCTACGCTAGGCTATGCTATGCCGTGCATGTGCCAATGACCAAGTACATATCACAGCAAGAACAGCTGATTGATTGCAGTATACCTGTGGCAGTCACAAACTGTCCTCCATTCTGACCTTGTCTTCCGCCTTGTCCCCTGTTCCTGCCTGCGTGGCTTGTACCTCTGCTGGAACCACCTCCGCCGCGTCCTGCAGCAAAACTTGAACCTTAGGGGGTCCAAAATCTTGGTCGTTTCCTTTTGGCAAGCTGTGTCATTCCCCTCTTCGTT
>JAABUO010009789.1_pt1 | contig 10685 bp, 4 predicted proteins | sample 5559291 | NCBI WGS metagenome assembly JAABUO01 (sample SAMN10711878, study PRJNA513372) | rock metagenome | isolation source: Antarctica rocks | place: Antarctica: Victoria Land, Finger Mt sud
TTACTTTTCTGCGAATTTTATTATTTAATCTTCGCTCGAGTTTTAATAATGCTTTTATTCTTCTGCAAGTTTTATTACTTAATCTTCGCTTAAGTCTTAATGATGCTTTAACTTTTCTGCGAATTTTATTACTTAATCTTCGCTCGAGTTTTAATAATATTCTTGCTCTTCTGCGAGTTTTATTACTTAATCTTCGCTCGAGTCTTAATAATGTTCTTGCTTTTCTGCGAGTTTTATTTACTTAATCTTTACTCGAGTCTTAATAATGCTCTTACTCTTTTACGAAATTTACTGTATAAGCTTTAATCGTAAGTTATAATAATTCTTGCTTTTAAAATTAACGTTTTATTTTTATAAAATTAATGAATTCTTATTAATTAAAATATTCTTTGTAAACTTTTTTAATCGAGAACAGATTTTAAACATGTCGTATTATATGTAAATTATAAGTATAATTATGTTAAAATTCATTAAAGTTACATAACATAATAAACGAGTCGCGAGCATGATTATAAATAATTAGAAAACGATTAAAAATAAATATAAAGTTAAGTTTTTTAATTTTCATTATACATAAAATAATAATAAAAGCTTCTTCGTTTTAAAAAAAATTAATCGTATACGCTTTAACATCTTAAACTTTCGAGTTTAAGATTAAATTTCTCTTTAATAGCTAAACTTATGTAATATATTTCGTGAAAATAATAATATTCTTAATAAATATTTTAACTTCAGTATAAGTCTTAACTAGCTCGATTATTATATTAACTCTTATGTCGATTTCATTAACGTTAAGAAATGTTAATGATCGTTTTATTTCGTAAAAGCTTCTTAATATAATGATTATGATAATTATATTAAGTTAAAGTAAGAAATTAATTAAAAAGCGCATTTAATTCTTGTATTAAACAGTGAATATAATATCATTTATGATAAAAATTGCGCGATATTATTTAGTAAGAAGAATGTGAAAATATTTAAGCGTAATTAATTATTTAAATAAGCTTCTGTTTATATAATGCGCGAAGTAATTATTTTTAATGTTCTTTTTCGTTAGTTAAAGTTACTTATCATTATTAAATAAATGTGTTAAATCGTTATTATGAGTTATAATAATAAAAATCTCTGCGTTTTTAATTCTCGCGACTTCTTAAGCGATAATATAATTTTCTTTAAAATTTTTTAATATAGTAATGTTAAAGTTAATTAATGTACAAATAATAGCGCTTACGTCATGTTTAAGAATATTTATACTTAGCTTAATCTCGATGCGCTGAAAGAATTCTTAATCTTTTTTATTAAGAGTTTTTTTATCTTAATTCGTTAAAAGTACGAGCGAAAAGTCTTAATAATAGCGTCGCGTTCGATCTCATTATCTCTTTTATTTAACTTAATATTAATAATTCTTTAAGATAAATAAAGTTTAAATTCGTAATCTCGCTTCGAGAATTAACGTGTAACACGATGATTAAAATCGTTATAATTTAAATTTATTAAATTCTCGTCGCTTTTAAAATTTTCGTAAGTTTCGTTAATTTCTTTATTATCGATTTATATAATTAAAGAATCTTGTGTCTCGTACTGCTTATTATTTTAATTACTTTATTCATTTTATTAGCTTTATAATTACGTCTTATTTATAAAACGATTACTTAAACTCGTAACGTTTAAAAGCAAAGTGTTAAGATTAACATGATGCAATTTATATTAACGATTTTTAATATCATGTAAAGTCTTCTTACTTTAATTAATAATTAAATATGTTAAATAATTTTAAAAAACATTTAATAATTAATAAAAAACATTTTATCGTCGTTAAGCGAGATTATCGTTTATTAAATAAAACACGCGATTGTCTTAAATGATTATTTAACGTTCAGTAAACTGCGAGTAAAAACGAATAATCTTTTTATTCGTTAAATCAATGTCTTTATTTTTTAATCGCTGAAGCTGTTCGTTTAGTTTAAAAACGAATGTATTAACTGTGTTATTAAACGAGCTTAAAATTTTAATTTTCTTGTTTAGCTTTAAGAGTAACATTATAATAACGACATTCATTAATGTCTTTTCTGTTTTAAAGAGTCTTTTAATAAAATTTAAATGATTAAAAAGTTTTTAAAGATATTACATAATTAATATCTAAGACTTATTTAGCTTAATATTTCACTTAACAAGAGTAATTAAAAGATTTAAGTCTTTAAAAAGAATTAATATAAATTTAATACGAAGGTTTTAACTCAGTATAATATCGCGAAAGCGATCTTTATGTTAATATTTTTTCTCGTTAATATAAAGAAAATTAAGAATTTTAATTATCGTTAATTTAGTTTTATTAAGCTTATTAAACATGATTAAACGAATTAAGATTATGATTAACTCGTTAAAAAAATAATGTTAAAGTATATTCTTATTATTATCTTGTTAATTACGCTCGCGAAGATTAAACGTTAACTATAATTTAATTAAGCTTTAATCTGTTTTAATAAAAGAACGATAAACAGTTACGCTTACATTAATCGTGTTAAAGAAAAGAAACGATTTAATAAAAATGATAGCAATTCATTTATCATTATTAAACTTTACTTAAAAGCGATTCTTTAAATTAAATTAATAATTAAAGCGATCGAAAAGACGTAATAAATTAACATATTTCTTATTTATTTTCGCGAATGTAATGAATGCACGCAACTCGCAAGATAATGTTAAGTCCTCGTAACAAGTATTTATTATGTTTTCATTAATTATAATCTGAAGAAATCTTTAATAAGTTAACATTTTTTATTATCGCGATAAATGCGTCGATACGATAAATAAAGAAAAAAAAAGATGCAGAGATAAAAGTAAATTACGTACTTTAATAATAATATTTAACATTGCGATTATTAATGCTACAAGTATTAAACTCGAGTTTATTAAATTAATAAACAAAAGTAAATGCTGCGCTTATATAAATTTTAAAAACGTTAACGCTTTAATAAATGTTAACGCTTTTATAAATATTATATATGTTAACGCATTTATGAATATGTTTTAGCTTAATGCGACGAAAATCTGAAACGTGAGATTTAACAAATGTTTAAAATATTAGTCGCATAAAGCGTTAAAAACTGTTCCTGCTACTCTTTACAAACTGTTAATGTATTAATAATTTTCAAGATTTTATAATTTACATAATTACGTAAATACTTTTAACTTAATTTAACAGCTCGTGATAATTTAAATAATAAAGCTTAAATAATTAAACATCGCGAAGAAAATTATTTATAACTAGCTTATTAACAAAATTTAAACTCTCGAAGGCTTAATGCAAAACGTTATATTTATAGTTAACGACGAATTAAGCGAGATTTAGTTTTAATCATTATACGCGTACATTTTAAGCATATGCTAGCGCATTCTTTTAATATATTTAAAATGTTTAGCTCTTCGCTATTAAGACATGACGAAGTATAAATAATTAAAGTAAGCGATACGTCTTTCAGCGTGTTATAAAGCTTGAATTTTTAACTTTAAACGAGAAAGATTCGTTAATTAACTCGTATTTAAACTCGATTTACTTATTATAAACTCGATTTAGAAATTATAAGATGAAATCGTAAAGATTTAAAATAATTTTTTTTTTAATAAACTTAAGCACGATTCGAAACACTTTACGTTTTTAAATAATGTGTAAAACGAGATTATCGTGTACGAAATAACAGCGATGTTTTTAAAAAGCTGTAAGCGTTCAGATCGTAACTTAATCTCAGAAAAAACACGATCTTCTTTCATTTATATTTTAATATGTTAATGATTTTCTGTAAATTCGAAAAAGTAACGATTTTAAAGTGCTTACATAATGTAAGCGTTTATATAAAAATTAAAAGCGCTTACGATGAACTGTTAAATAATTCTAATTCGTAAAAGATAGCGAATTATCTTTTAAAAACGACATTAGTGACTTTAAACTTTACATAATTAAGATACAAGCTTACTTTCCAACATCGTTAAGTACGTAAAACAGAGAGTTAATTAAGTTAAAAATTTAATTAAAAATCTTTAAAAGAAACTAATATATTTAAGTCGTCGCTAAATAGTCTAAGTGTATTATTTCTTCTGACGTCTTTTTTTAAATTTAAAATACATTCTCTGTAATTCTTTTTTATTTTCTTTAATTATTTTCTTTTGTTTAATGAATCGCGTTAAAGATGAGCTATTTAAATGCGAAGAAAGATGTCGTTATTACTTAATAATCGAGCACTCAGTAAATCGTTTCGTAAAGCAGCTTTAAGTTTTAAACTAAGATTTATTTTCACGTTACTAAAAGAGAAAAAGATATTAAAGAAGCGTTTAACCGTCTTAATAAAGATTAATGACTTATTATTTATTAGTCGAGACATAACATATTTTAATTACTTTTAGTTAATCTTTTTCGCGTAATCATGTAATAACATTAATCGAGTCGAGCATTAAAAAATCTTGTAAATTATTATTAACATGATTATATAAATATTATAACAGAGAGTTTAATATTTTTAATGCTAATAAATGACTTTGTAAATTTAGTTAATTAAATGTTCTCGATTTAAAATGCTTTATTAAATTCTTTATCGTTCTCTGATCGATTCAGTATGATTCGTTAAGAGTAAGCTTTTTAATAAAAATCTTAATCGAGATATAAAACGCTCGATTCTGCTCGCGAAGAACATAGTTATTAAGTTTACGTTATATATTAATGATAATGTGAAAAAACTTTTATATAAATTAATAATTCAGCTACTCTTAATAAAATAACGTTTCTACTCGTTACTTAAACTTCTTTAATCATTACCTAGCTTAAATTTAAGCTAGGTATACATTAAAGTAAACGTTAGCGTTAAATTTTAAGAAAATAATGATATGTAAAAGTCGATTGTAAAGAAAAGCTAAAAATAAATGTTTAAAAAAGTCGAAAATAAATGCTAAAGACGAAATTAAAAGTAAATGTTAAAAGATGAATTAAAAGAAAATGCTGAAGCTAAAGATAAATACTGAAGCTAAAAGTAAATGTCTCGTAAGAGTAAGAGTTAAATAATAAAACGAATCGTGAAGATTTTATAAAAAAATGAATTAAACTATTATATTCTTTAACGAGAACGCATTTAAAGTTTAATTTGTAAAAATTTAATTTACGAGTTTCTTTTATAAGTTTTATATAACGAAATTTATTAGCACGTCTTAATTACTTTAATTACGCGCAGACAACTCGCTTTGCTTAAATCTTAAACTTAACGTAAGTAAAGAGTCGAGACCTGTAACAGAACATAAAGAGATGAATTATTCTTAAAGAAAATGAAAGATAATTTAACACGAGAAAATTTAAAAAGAAAAGAATCTTCGTCTTCAGAAATAAGCGAAGCGATGCGAACGTTTTAACGAATTATTTACTTTAAACTCGAAAATCTCGAAAGTATTAAACATTAAAAAGTGTTTACTAAAGATACATGTAAATTTAATAACAAAGCTTACTGTTAAAAAAAATCATACAAAGAGTTTAGTAAAGACATTAAACTTATTTAAGATATAATTTAATAAAATAATAAAGAATGTAAAAGAAATAATACGAGCGCTACAATATTAAGATTAAAGCACTTTCATAAAGAGACGAAAAGCAAGAAGAAAAGTAAAAGTAAATACTTATTTTACTTTATTAATTTAAGCGAAGCTAATAATAAAGTAATCGAGTCGCGTTATTATTATTTGTTATATTACGCATGTAATGCTCGTAATTTTTAGCTTTATAGCTTTTTCTTAAAATCTTTATAATTTTTAAATCGTCGTATTAATTTCTGAATATTATATTACGAAACTATAATTATTATTTATAATCGCTCTGAACGAGCCTTTTTAAAAATAATAATTAATGTTATTAACTTTAATCGTTTATTATTATTTCGCGCGATAAAGCGAAAGACGAATGATAATCGTAAAGTAGTAATTATAAAAAGCTTATCGCGAGAATTAGCGCGACGCTTGCGAAATCTATTATTTTTAATGAGCGAAAGCACGACGAACGTGTTTTTCTTAACATTTCTTCGTTTACTAAAGACAAAGCGTAAAGTTTACGTTAAGAAGATAACTTTCTCTTCGTCTTATTACTTAAACGTATACATAAGCGATTAAGATTAAAAGACACTCGAAGATAATACGTAAGAAATAAGAAACATTTACGCGCTTTTTATTAATAAAATAAACGAGATTAACATCGTTAAGAACGACGTTAATTTTTGCGAAGAAGAAACTAATTTAACGATATTATTAAAATTTAATTAATTATCGTAATCTTGTTTTAAAATTACGTTTTCGTTTACATTAAGCACGCTTAACGTAGTTAAAAAATAATAACTCGTTAACTGTATTTCGAAATTAAACATAAGAAAATTTTTCTTTTAATATCTGCAATAATTATTTTAAAAGATTTTAAATAATAATTATTAATTTAAATCGTTTTCTTTTAAGTTAAAGAAAGTACGAAAAAAATCTCGTTTAATAATAAAGAAAATTAAATAACGTTTTAAAACAATGTTATAAAAAGTTAAGTAAATATGCTTAAGAAAAAGATTATTCTTATTTACTTAAAAAGAACGCTTTCACGATTTATCGCATTAATCAGAAATGTTTAATTTATAGCTTTTATAATTTAAAGTTAATATTAAAGTAATTAGCTTCTTTTTAACGTACGATATGTTATTAAAGAGTTAATAATTTAAAAGCATTATTTAACGCATTTAATCTGAGTTAATCGCGTAATATTAAAAGATAAAATGTTTCGCACGCAGTTCTTAATAATTTTAGCGTTTATCGCTATTTAATCGCGATATAAATAACGAATTCGTTAATAATCGTTTTTTAACGTTAATAATTAAAGCTCATATTATCGTTACGATTATAATTCTTCGCGTAAAACGTTTTACTTCATTTTATTTCTTCGCGATAATTAATTATTCATGACGAGAAAGTAACGAAGAATAAAGAATTAAAGCTAATAATACGATAATTAAAAAGAACGATTAAAAGATAGCGATTAATTCTTAAAGATGTATTCGCTCGTTTGCATCTTAATCTTCGTCTATTCGTTATAAAAAGCGCTGAAATGTTAAAACATGAAGTCTTTATACTTATTTAATAACAGTTTCTTTAAAATTCTTGCGAAAGGCTCGAAATATTTCGTATCTTTAAGAAAGATACGAATAAATAAAATTACATACTTTATTAAGCAAACACGATTAAAGATTCGTGATCGTTAATTATTAGCTATAATTATTTAAAAAATCTCGTTTACGAGCATCTTAATTTAAACGTACGCGCGATCTTTTAACGATTACGAGAAATAATGATCTTATAAAATTATAATCGTGTTAACATTAAGTTAAATTTAATTCGTCTTTTCGTTCTTAATGATTTATGTTTACGTATTTTTAATTTAACGTAAGTAGCGAGTCATTTTCTTATATTATTTATTAACGAATAATATGTATAAAAACGATGCTTGTATCTTTAAGTAATGTAAATTTAAAAGTCGCGTAAAAGTTCTTAACTGTAATATTAATTACAGATCTGCGAAGAAAATTAAAGCGTTTAAACTTTTTATGAATTTCTTCGAAAATGTTTTTAATCGCAGAAAATATTTCTGCATATTTTTTAAAAGTTTAACGAGTCATTTTTGTCTTCTCGCGATATTATTATATATAATAAAGATTTTAATTTAACGAACGATATTTTTATCGTAATACTTCGTAAAGTTTATCGCGTGTTCTCGTAAAACGTTCTTAATTTAAGAATTAAGATTTAACTTTTATTAGCGAGTAATTTCTTTAAGAAAGATTAATTTTTATCTTTAAAATAAAGATTCATTACTTATCATTTATTCTCGTCTTTCGTAAAGAATTATCGCGTCGCTTTTAAACGATGTCTTTCGTATAAACAGAGTATAAAACGCTTAAGATTAAATTATAATAATTTCTTTTTTAAATAATAATCTTAAAGTATCGCAGATTAAGATATTAACGTAGAAACGTAATGTTTAAGATTTAAACGTAAGTAATTTTTCGAGCGAAAAAAATTCAGCAATATCGTAACGTTCTTCTTATTAAATTAACGCGAGTTATTAAAAAGCTCTTCATAATAAATTTTATTAAGAAATATTTTAATTAAATTATAAAACATTTAACTTTTCTTTTAATAAATCTGCAAATCATTAAATAATAAATTATTCATGAAGCATGTATAAACTTTAAAATACTTTTTAGTTCGAGAACATTTACGAATAATTATTAATTGAACGATAAATCGAGTTAAATATAAAGTTAATAATATTTTAAAAAAGGTACGAAAGATAAACACGATGTTTTCTTTTCTTTAATCTTTTTATTACAGCATAATTATTAGTTTTCTAAACTATTTTTCTTTTCTTATTTATTTTAACATCTTTCTTTCTTTTTAAAGCTATTGCAATCTTAATCTCTCTTATTTCTTCTCTTTACTTTTAAATATACTTCGATTCTGTGTTTATTCTTTTTTTACATTATAAGCTTCAGAAACGGCTATTTCTGTTTCAGTTTTAAATGCTTTTTAGTTTTAAATGTTTTTTAGTTTTAAATGCTTTTTAGTTTTAAATGCTTTCATTTAATACTAACTTCTTTACTACTAACTCAGTGTTAATTACTTATCTTTAGTAAAGATTTTAAAATCGAAAAGAAAAACATTATAAAATGAATCGAGCGTTGTTAATTTAATTACGAACTCATTCATTTCATTTTTACGTCATTAATATTCTCGACTTTTTTAAGTAAAGATGAACGCGTCTTAATTTTACGTCATCGTCGCAGATAATAATAATAATATTTTTTTACTTTTTATTCATTCTATAACTTAACTGACTCAATTTCTTAAGCCTTATTAAACGTTAATACGAAAGTATTTTTAGTTTCTTACGCTCGTAAATTAACATCGCTTCTTTAAATCGTAAATCTTCGCATAAATATCGTTTTAGTTAATTTATCTCGTCGTTAACATTTTTTATACTAGTTTTTAAATGTTAATTATAAAAAAAGCGAGCGTTCGCGCGAGTCATTTATCGCTAATTAATATGCTGTCAGCTTACTTTAAATTTTATCTCAGCTTTATATGCGATATATTAAGCGTTTTATTAATTACATATCGTTTATTTCACGCACTTACAGAGATCATGTCTGTTCTTTTTAAATTACTTCACGTTTTAATTTATGCGATTAATAAGTCAAGCATTAAAGTTATTATGAGTCAGTATAAAGCGAATCATATGAGTATATTCTAACTAGAAGTTTAAAGTTAAAGAAGAAAGAAGATGTAACACGCGAAGAGTCTTGTATTCACGAAGGCGCGCTAGATTACTAGCGTGTTAATCTCAGCTTTAAGCTAGTTTATAATAATCTAACATGATTTATGTTAGGCTAACTCAGTTTAACACGATTAGATTCAGACTGCACGATCGTAACATTATTCTTCTTCTTTAACTAGTAATGTTTTCATTACTACAGTTCGATCACTCTTCGTTCATCTTAACTTTGTCGAATATCTTTAATGAAAGTCATTTACAACTTTTTAACATTCTTCGAATTCACTTTCATTAACGTTATATTAATGTAAATTAACGTCGTATTTCTTTTAATTAACACGATATTGCAATCGTTTATCTCGTTCGTAAAATTTAAAGTTTAATATATTCTTCACTTTTTATTTCTCTTCGTCTTTAATTACGATAAAATCAGATGAGTCATTTCGCTGTTCTTTTAAAGAATTATTCGAATCTAGTCGTAGCAGATTTAAGACGAACTTCGAATGAATCTTTATTATTAATAATAATTTTAATTAATATACATGTTTAATCTCGATCAGAATTTTAAAAGATTTAAGCATTTTATCGTTCAGCTTCTTTAATGATCTTGCAGTCGTGATGTTTCTAGAATTTAAGAACATCATGTCGTTTATCTTGTAAATCATTTTCTTTCGATGCTTGTTAATCTGTTTCTTCATCGTGACTCTGAATCTTACTAATGCTTACTTTATTAATGATAGCGATCGTTTCATGTGTTCGAATATATCTTTCGCTTTGCCTGCTTTAATTCTAGCTCGAATGATTTCATATTCGATTAAATTCGAATCGAAGCTCATATAAGAATGAAAATTCTTGTTCAGAAAGAACGTTAACTATTCAGTTAATAACGAAATAGCATTGTTATCGACGAATTCAGTCATAAATAATTAAACGACTTAATCATTCTGCATATACGAGTAATAACTGCGTAAATATCGTTTCACATCTTAATTTACTTTTTCTGTTTAATCATCGATCTGCGAGTAATAATCGATAAATAATTTCGCCTTAATGTCGAGTCTTAAGCATAAAGACTTTTAAATAATTAATATGAACTGAGAATCACGATTGAATATTATTAATCTTAATAATTCATGAGTTCTGAAGACTTATAATAACAGTAGCTTAACTGTCTGTTCTGCGAAGGTTTCTTCGTCATCTGATTAACACGATATATAATGTCGTTCTTTAAATAATTAATTTATGATTATCAGAATCGCATTATTTTCGTCGCTTTGTAATAAATCTGTAACGAAGTTCATTAAAATGTTCAGTCATCGTTGTTTTAATATGAGTAATGACTTCAGTAATT
>JAABUO010009790.1_pt1 | contig 10685 bp, 11 predicted proteins | sample 5559291 | NCBI WGS metagenome assembly JAABUO01 (sample SAMN10711878, study PRJNA513372) | rock metagenome | isolation source: Antarctica rocks | place: Antarctica: Victoria Land, Finger Mt sud
CCGACGTGTTGGTACCGCACATGGGCCTCACAACGTCCGGCACGATTGGCGCCCGCACCACAATCAGCCTCGATGACGCCGTCACGCGGGTGCAAGCGATGCACGATGCGGCGAAGCGTGTCAACCCCGCTATCTTGGTGCTGTGCCACGGCGGGCCCATTGCCTCACCCGATGACGCCGCCTACGTGTTGGCGCGGACGCGGGGCGTGGCTGGTTTCTTCGGCGCGTCGAGTATGGAACGCCTACCCACGGAAATCGCCATGACCGAGCAAATGCGGCGTTTTAAAGCAATCGCTGTCGGCGACGGATAGGTTCTTTGGAGCCTACTGATCCGGGATATGCGAGAACCTGGTTGTGTTGTCTATCACGCTCAGGCCGTACCTCGATGCACAAGCTCCACGGGTAGCGCCGTCCCGATTCCGTCATGGCCAATTCTGTCATGCCCAATTCTGTCATGCCCGATTCCGTCATGATAGTCACCGGCGTTGATGTGGCGCAGCACGAGGTCGGCGGCGAGGCACCCGATTGCGATGAGCGGGATGCGTACCGTTGTCAGGGGCGGTCGCATATCCCGCGCGACCAGCGTGTCGTCGAACCCAATGACGGCGACATCATCTGGCACGCGGATTCCTCGTTCGCGCAGGACTTCAATCGCGCTAAAGGCGAGGCCGTCGCTTGCCGCGAACAAAGCCGTCGGCGGGTTGGGGAAATGTAGCAGACCCTCCGTGGCGGCTGCCGCATCGGATGAAGACCATGTCTGGCCCTTGTTCTGGCTACTTTGCTCATCCGATAGCGAAAAACCGCCATCGGATGAGCAAAGTAGCCAGAACAACCTCATTGTGCCTCTCAGTGTTTGCCACGATGACGACGAGAGACTGCCTATAGGGCCATCAGAAAATAAAGCAGTCATATTTCCCCTGCCGGTACCACCCCACTAAAGCGTGGAGGAGGGGCGATGGTGACAGGAACGGGTCGCATGGGGCATGCTAGAGCTAGCCGTGTCCAGTCCACACGGCTAGGAGCGCACACCCCATGGACCCGCATAGCGTATTCTGCCCGAATCCGGCCTGCTCTGACAAGGGGCAACAGGGACGAGGGAACATTGGCATCCATAGTCAGAAGGAGCGGCGCTACGGCTGTACGACCTGCGGCAAGACCTTCGCGGCAACGCGGGGGACGGCCCTCTACCGACTGCATCACTCGGTGGAGTTGATGGTGGTGGTCGTGACGTTGGTGTGCCATGGCTGCCCGACGCAGGCGATCGTGGCCGCTTTCGGCCTCGACGAGCGCACGGTGGCGGCGTGGCTACACCGGGCGGGAGGCCACGCCGCGCGGGTACATACGGCGGTGGTGGAGACGGGGCAGGTGGATCTGGGCCAGGTGCAGGTCGACGAGATCTGCGTGAAGGTGCGCAGGGGACGCATGTGGCAAGCGATGGCGCTGGCGGTCCCGTCGCGGTTGTGGCTGGGCGGAGACCTCAGCCCGGCGCGGGACGGGGCCCTGGTCACGGCGACGCTGCGGCGGGTGGCCGCGTGCGCCGCCAGCACAGCCTTGCTGCTCTGCGTCGACGGGTTCGCTGCCTACGTCGGGGCCGTGCGCACGGTGTTCCGGGTGGCGGTACGCACCGGACGGCCCGGCCGCCCACGTCTGGTGCTGCCCGACACCGTGCTGCTGGCGCAGGTCGTCAAGAGTCACAACGGGCGGCGGTTGGTGGACGTCACGCGGCGAGTAGTCTTCGGCACGGCGGAGGCGGTCACGGACGCCATCGCGGCCACGCGCGGTGGCGCCCAGATCAACACCTCCTATATCGAGCGGCTCAACGCGACCTTCCGCGCCGCGTTGGCGCCGCTGACCCGGCGTGGACGCCGCCTGGCCCACGGCGCGGCGCTCCTGACCAGCGGGATGTGGCTCGTCGGCACGACCTACAACATGTGCTGGCCCCACGCGAGCCTCCGCCTCCGTGCCTGCGGGCGACGCAAGTGGCAGGAGCGCACGCCGGCCATGGCCGCCGGTCTGACCGACCATGTCTGGACCATGGAAGAACTGCTCCGCTATCGTGTCCCCCCGGCGGAGGGGGCACTCCCGCCGCGTCAGACGGACGACATCGGCCGGGCGTGCGCAGCGCGACGGAGGCGCGCCAAAGCTCCCCCCACGGAGGTCGCCGCATGACCACGGTTTCGTGGGGTGCTACCGAATAGTTTTCCTGTACGAAGAAGTCTGTTTCGGCGAGATTGACTGGACGAAAAGGATCAAAATCGCGAACTGCCGAACGCGGGACCAAGGTTTTACATGCTGTACTGTACTTGCCAACAGCGACGCTTGTCACCTCACGAGCCCCCTGTCCTGGCTACCGTGCTCATCCGTGCGACGGAACATTGTGCTCCGTCGCACGGATGAGCACGGTAGCCAGGACAGCGGCGAAGTCATCGCGAAACGTGCGCATGTCCAGTGGCCCTCGGCTCCCCGTGTCCGTGGCGAGCACCTCCTGCCAGTCAAGCCGATCCTCCGACTGGACGACAACCGTCTCGGCCCCGTTGGCGGTATGCGCCCCTTCTCCTGCGGTGAGCTCCTTCCCCTGGCTCAGAGCACGCAGCGACGCCACGCTCGTCGTGACGGCCGTGGCGGTCCCGTGATCGATGACGCCGACGTGCGCCGCCGCCGTGGCGCCGATCCCGACGAGCGCGGGCACAAACGTGGGCATGCGCATCCAGTTGACTTTCTTGAGCAAAGAGGTGGCCCCATCACGTATTTTGGGCCCGAAGCGCTTGTGCTCGGCGAGTTGGATGAGGATGGAACTGATGAGCGCCGCCTTGGCCTCGTCATACCCCTCGAACATCCAGCTATTGAAGTACAGGCTTGCGATGTCGCCATACGCATCGCCCTCCAGGTCCTGTTGAATCATGCGCATGACGCTTGACTTGCCACCGCCCCAATCGCCGAAAACACCTACCGTCAGGGGCAACAGCGCATCGGTCGTCACCAGCTGCAGCAGAAGATCCTTGTGCACGGTGAAACCAAGCAAGTCAACGCTGGTCTCGTTGTCAGTCCACATCGCTCATTCCTACACCTAATCTCTTACGTGGGTGGCCGACGCTTAACGCCCGGCTATCCCCGTCACCCGTGGTCCCGCGCCACGTCTCAGGCCGCGATCGGCGCCGCCAACGCGCCCGCCGACAATAGCATTTACCTATGACGCCTGCCACGCACGTCTCCGGCGCGGACCTGCGCCGCGGCCGTGACAAGTGGCGCGGGACCACGGGTGACGGGGATAGCATCATGCATCCGACACATCCGATGTCGCGTGCTCGATCACCCACTGACGAGGGTCGCCATCCCCGCCACGACGCCGGCCTACACCGTCTGATCCGCCCCGACAGGCTCCTCGTCGACAACCCACGCCTCGCCGCCATAGCGCTCGATATAGGCGTAGGGAAGATAGGCGTGCCCACCATCGCCCCAGTCTGTTCCCCACGAGTTCCGACAGAGCAGGGCGCCGTCGTCCGGGTCCTGACCATCGTCGTACCCGACGACCAGGACGGCGTGGCCATCCTCCAACTCGCCCGCGGACGCGGGGACGGGAATGCGCCCGCCCTCGGGCGCGAAGAAACCGCGGCTGAGACGCACGCCGAGCATCACGACGCGGCCGGACGCCAGCACGCCCTTGATCGTGAGCGGACGGGGCGTGATCTGGCGCAGTCGCGCCCTATGGCAGCGCGCGGGGTCGAGCGCGTCCGGGGGTGGCGCGTACGCGGCGCTTGTATCATCGCGCGCGCTGTCGTAGGGCCAGAGATCCTCGGCCGGCTGGCCCCAGCGGACCAGCGCCGCGGCGGCCGAGGGGAACGTGCTGCCGGGCGCGTGGTCACCATCGATCGTCTTACATCCCCAATACAGCACGTCCTCCGCCAAGTCATCGAGCCGCCCGAGGTGGGCGCTCCGTGCCGCTTCGTGCGCCGCCGTGACGGTGAAGGCCAGGCATGTGTAGCGTGGCCCCTGGTCGCGCACCGGCGAGAGACCCGCACGGAGGTCGACCTGGCGCGGCACGTCGTCCGCTGCGGCGTCCCCGCCCCCCTGAGTAGCGTGATCGTGCGTCGCCACGCCTACGCCACCAGTGCCGTGAGTGGCTTTTGCCGCTCGCTGAGCCCTTGCGGGAGCCCGCGTTCGCCCACTTGGGGGACATCAAGCGTCACCGTGAACGTCTCGAGCGGCGCCGTCGCGGGGCGCCATGGCCGCCCCTTGACGAAGCGGAGTTCGTGCCGCCCAGAGTGTAACACGCGGAGCGTGAAATGTCGCACGCCACCCCCGCCAAGGCGGAGCGCGTCTCCAGTCTGGCCCGGGGCTGACCGTGGCTCGAATACCTCGTCCAGCAAGGCGACCACCGCGCCCTCCCCACGACCCCCGCCGTCGACCGCGGAGGCCCCGTCGCGCGCGTCGACCACGGGCGCTCCCGACAGCGTCCAGAGGTAGCCCGTAGAGGATGCGTCCGGCAGACTGATATGCAACTCGTCGTCGACGCGCGGATAGAGGACCCGGCCGGCGTCACTCCCCGCCACCGTCCATGTGTCCGCCCACGCGTTTGCCGGACGCTGCCCGCGCCCGATGTCGGCCTTGATGTCTTTGGGTTCCTGGCGACGTAAGGCGGTCACCGCCGACCGGCTGATCACACCGAGCGTGGCGAGGTGGGTCACGACGGCGGCATAGCTGACGCCGAACTCCAGCGCGAGCCGATAGGCCACGCGTGGCGGCAGCTCGCCCGGTTTAGGGGGCACACCCAGACGCCGCAGCGCGCCGTTCACCAACCGCGGTGGCATAAGGATATGCGCGGCAAAGACGTGGGCCGCTGCCTCGGTGAGACTGTCCTGCCCGCCAGCCCACTCGATCCGCGCGGCATCGTCGAGGCTGGACTCGTGCCCTAACACATGATGGCCGTATTCGTGCGCGGCTGTGAAGCGTTGTAAGCCGAGCGGGTGGTTGGCGTTGATGATGATCCCCGCCGCGGCGCCGACGCGTTCATACGCGCCGTACAGGTTCTTGAGCGGCTGGATCATCAGCCAGAGGCCCGCGCGCTCGATGATGGCGAAGATGTCGATGCGCTCGTCCGCGTCGACGTGCAGACGGGCAAGTTCACGCGCCGCCGCCAACGCGGCCTGTGTGCGCGCCCGGTCTAGTGGGGACGTCGAGCTCTTGGGCATGGCGGGTCTCCTTCAGGGAGGATCGTCCATCCTCCCCTCATTCTTACTTATAGAAATCGGCGTACAACCCCCGACTGAAGTCGTGGGTTATAAGACGTGTCCGCTGACAAGGCGAACGCGTATGGTTGCCCGCGTGTGGTATGCTCTATGTGGTGATCACCCCTTCGGGGGCCACCATGACGCCGTGTCAGCGGACATACGGCGTCTCTACCGCGGGGCACGCGGAAAGTCACGCTTGGGGAGATTGTGTCAGACATCAACGCCTCCGGGTCACGATGCAACGGTCAGTGAACCAAGAATCCCACGGCTTGAGCCGTGTGGAGTGTCAAGACTCAGACACGGAACGGTCATCCGCGGGGGTCGGCGCGGGGCCCGCCTGGCGGAGGAACTGGGCGAAACGAAGGACCTGCTGGCGGTCCAGATCGCTCAGGTCGCGCGTGGTGCGGAAGAGGGCGCGCGCTGTCTCATCCTGCGCCTCCGTCCCGCGGTCGTCCTCACCCAGGAAGTGCGACAGCGGGCTCTTATAGAGGCTCGCCAACTTCTTGAGCTCGAGGCTACTCACCTTCCTCTTGGTTGTCTCGATAGCGGACACGGACGCGCGCGACAAGCCAAGGTGCTCCGCAACGAATTCCTGGGACATACCGAGATACTCGCGAGCCTCCCGTAAGCGCTGGCTGAGGCGCTCCTCGTCCGCGGTAACCACATGATCGTCCTGACCCATGCTCTGCGCTGTCATTGTCATCTCCTTCCGGATCTCCTGTTTATGACACGTCGCCCGATGCCCGACGGCCGACCACCGGCTGCCCGTGATCGGGATGCACCGCCGATCCATAGCCGGGGTTCTACACGCGTGCACACATGCAGCCGGGATCGGGGCGCCGGTCGCGACCAGTGCAGACGGTCGGCCGCGAAGCCTGCGCTATTCTGCCGCGACGCCCGGGCCGTTTTACCCCCAAACATCCGAGACCACCCCCTCGCTTAAGCCGATACGCGGCCCAGGCCGCCGGCGCCCACGGCGCGGCGACATGCCTGGGCCAGGCTGCGGAGATCGCCCTGTCCGAACCCCCGCCCCGTCCCTATCTCGGCGTCGGCGTGCGAGGAGATACAGACGAGCTCTCCCGGCTGACAGCCCACCTCCTGGCACAGGAACTGGAGCAGGCGACTCAGGCCCAGATAGTTGCCGTACGCCTTGCGGATGAAGTGTTGATTCCGGTAGAGCGTGGTAGCATGGAGCCGCCCGTTGAGCAGGGTCAAGCTGACATGGCTCAGGCAGGGGAAACCCATGAGGCGTCCGTCGCGCCCCGGCAACTGGATCCGTAGCTCCGCCGTCGCGTCATCGATCTCGTCCCAATCGTCCCCTACATTGCTGAGGCCCAGCTCGTAGGCGTTCCTGAGAGGGTTCCGGCGGTTCATCTGCCGCTGCAAACGGGCGATGGCGCGTTCGAGTTGGTTGACGGGACCTGTGGGTCCCGGCCATGCCACGAGGCGATGGAAGTATGTCCCGGAGTAGTTGGCGGGAAAGCGACGCGCCACGGGGTACCCCCGCAAGAACAACTCGTACAGGCGCTCCCGCGCCCCCTCACGGCCCGGTTGGTAGAGGGCGTGCGGGAAAATCGTGTTGGCCACCGACGAGACCGGCAGCACGGTCCGGCCGCGGCGGGGGGCGATAAAGGTGTCGAGGAGGCCGCGCACGTCGCCATCCTCCTCGCCGATGCGCTCGATCGCCACGATCACATTGACGTCCGTCCCACCGCACGCGAGCAGATGCTCCAAAGACGCCAGCCATCCTAACGACAGGTTGCGCTCGACCAGTGTTACTACCATGATACTCCCTCACCCGCCGTGTCCCATCCGTGGGCGGCGCCCCCGGCCTCCTGTCCCCATGCCACGGGCTCAGCCCTCCCGCAGCTTGTGCGCGACGAGCGCCGTCAACGACGCGATCGAGGTATAATGCGCGGGGTCCAGATCCTCTGCGCCCGGCAGGTCGCGTCCCAACCACGTCTCGAGGCCCACGATAACGTTCAATCCCTCCAGGGAATCGATGACGAGGTCGCCACCATTGGCGCCGATCTCCCACTCGATCGCGGCTGTGTCCGTCGCGCGCACATCGGCCAGGGCCGCCACGATATGCGCGCGGATGTCGTCATAGCCCTGAACGTCCGTGGTCCCCATCGTCAGCTTTCCTATCACATCGCGCGGCATGCGCTTGACTTTCTTACATCATAGCGGCAGATTGCAAGAAAGTCAAGCGGGAAAACGATCGCCGTCAGGAAATCAGTCAAGGGGTGCCGGACTCGTGGACGAGCGGTACCCGCGCATTACCGATGGGGAGGGCGACGACCGACCTCATTGAGCGCAGCCTGTCGACACCAACCCGCGTGGGAGGTACACCCCTGCCCGCTGGACGCACCCTTGTGGCCGGACCGGGCCGTGCCCGATGTCCTCAGGCATCGTCGGGCCGCCCCGGGCAGGAACAACGGCGGAACGTGACCAGCGGCCGGCGTGGCCCGGTCAGAGGTCGTCAACGTCCCGCCGTTGGCGTTCCGCGCGCCACCGCCGCCAACTCGCCCCCCAAAACGCGCCGGCCGCGTCGGCGGCCTGCGCGGCCTCCGTGTCATGCCCGCCCCGTCCCAAGGCTTCCGCGGTGAGCACAGCGACCCACTCGGCATAGGCCGGAGGAACGTCGTCCAGGCTCTGGGCAACCGCCAGGATGCGGGCAGCGTCCGCGTGACGGATGAGGGCGAGCGCGCCGTCGACCAGCTGAGCCCAGATCCTCTCCCACTCCTCGTAGGACGCCAGACCGAGATGCGCCGTATTGCGCGGCGGCGCCGCGGTATCAGCGACCGCGTCCAGCTCGGCCCAGTGGCGCTCGTAGACGTGCAAGGAATCGCTGATATGGGTATAGGCGCCCACGTCCACCCCCAGCCATCCAGCCATGATCTCCTGCATGGATGTGAACTGGACGATGTTATAGGGCAGACCCCACATGAGGTCGTTCGAGCGCATCACCTGCAGCCAGTCCAATCGGCCGTCGCGCACCAGTAGATGGCTCACGATGTTGCACGGGATATCCCGCGAACGTGGCTCCGGATCAGGCAGGTCGCGGCGGCTATCCCATATCTGCAACACGACCTGACGGCTGTGGGGACTGTGGCGCAACGCCTCGTACGCGGCCTTGATCTGGTCGAACCCCCGAGTGCCGCCGCGCCGCAGCTGTGCCGTCGCGGCCACGCCCAGGCGCGGTCGGCTCCCGAGCCGGTCGCCGTAGGCGCCGTGCAGCACATGCGGGTCCCGGTCGTCGGTAAAACGCCCCATGCGCGGGTTCCAGAAGCGGAGGAAATCCGCGTCGTTCGCGCCGGCCATGATCCACAGAACTTCCGCGATGGCGAAAGCCGGGTTGATTGGGCGCGCGAACACTAGGCGCTGGCGTGGATCCCTGATCGTGAATACGGCATGGAGCACCTCGCGCGTCGGCTGGTCCCGGCTCTCCCGGATCACGCCGTCTGTCCGGACCCGACGTACGGCCTGACGCCACACCGCGTCAGCGTCCTCGCCCTCGAACTGGATCATGAGCCCTCCGCCGCCGTGAGCGGGGACGCGAACGAGAGCTGGAGGGCGCGCGCGGGATCGGAAACGCGGAACTTACGCCGCCCACGCCCCGTTCCCTCGCGGATCTTGACGTACTTGTGGAACTCACACAGGCAATTCTGGATGTTGGCCAGGGAGAGGTCGACTGCCTGGCCCTGCGCGTCGATGAGGAAGCGGAAGTCCAGGCCCAGGCGGGCGAACTCCGCGCGCTGCTGATCGCGCAGCCAGCGCATCACGTCCAGCTCCGGGGCGCGCTCCCCATCCCGCAGGAGCAGGCCAATACCGCGCTGGGCCCCAGGGCCGGCGCTCGCCCAATCATCGTGCGTATAGGGGAGGAGCGGCGCGCCCTGATACGCCCGGAGGGGATAGAGCAGGTCGACGAGCACCTGATAGGCGAGAAAGTTGCCGAACCCGTACATCCCTCGCAGCTGCGCGTAGACATCAGCCGGGGCACGGCACTCCGTGATGCGCCCATAGAGAGTCGAGAAATCGGCGTGGAGCGCGCGGAAAATAGACGCCACGCTATCGATCTTGTCGCCGGCCCCCAAGCTGCTGTAGGCGCTGACCATATAAGCGGCGGTGAAGGGTGGTGTCCCGTCCACGTCGCGCAAGCGGCGAAGGACGCGCACGAGGTGTGCGGGGTCGAACGTCGCCAGGGGCTGGAACCCGATGGACGCGTGCGTCTCGGCGCGGCCGATCAAGCGATAGAGCATGATGTTGAAGATCTTGTCGGGCTTGGGCGCGGGGATCTCCAGGATGTGCATGATGGCGTAGCGCGTCCCTGGATCGAGCTCGCGATAGACGTTAGTGAAGCGCTCGTGCCGCAAGACAGGATCGGCCGTCCACGGCGGCGGCTCCTGTGTGTGTCGCCGGCGCCAGATGGCCTGGCGCTCACAGACGAAGCGCCAAAAGAGGTCCAGTCGATCAGGGCAAAAGCTCGTACGACTCACGGGATGATCCATCGCTACCCTCCATCGGATGATACGGCACGGCCCGTGCCTCCAGGAGCGCGGCCCTGTGCGCGCCAGCGGGCTATCGTTGTCCAGGTCATGCATGCGCACGCCCGCTCCCCCGCTCCTCGGCAAAGATCTCGCGGTCAGCCGTGAGGTTCGCGCCATAGCTGAGGTCGATGACGATAGGAGCGGGCAGATCGCACCAGAACGAACGCTCGGCGCCGACGTGGGACCATACCTGGTGGGGCGACAGGTGACGGCGCGCGCCGGCGTACGTACTCCACCAGTAGCGGTTCAGGATCACGGCGCCGTCCCACGTCAACGTGGGCGCGATGCCGTGCAGAATAGCGTCGACGTGGGCTGCGACGTGGCGCACCGGCAAGGCCGCCGGCGCAATCGTGTCCGACGCAGGCGCGTCAACCACCGCGTCGTGGTGCAGGCGATAGACCCAGACGCCCAGCACGCCAGGATCCGCGCCCCGAAACGACTCGCTAGACAACGCCTTGTCCGACGCAACAGCCGCGTCATAGCGCGCCAGTGCCCGCGCGAGAGTAGTCTTGCCCGCGCCGTCCACACCCTCGACGACGACAAAGCGCGGAACTGTTGTGGTGGAGAGAGTTTCCACGAACCGCTCCTTCCCTGTCCACAACCAAGCCATCGCGGCGTCGACGATGGGCCTATCTATCGGTCACCGCATCCCTTCTCTCCATAATAGAGGATGTGGCGCACGGACGGCACGACTTATACGGCCATCCAGTGCGACAGCAGGCGTGGCCGCTGGGCAAACGGGGCTGAGAAGGCCGCGAATCACATGATGTTAGCGCGCGATGATACGTCTATCTTGAGTGCTTCGTCCTCAATCAGGCGCACGGATGCGAAGGGCAGCCAGAACAGGTCGCCACGTAGCAGCGGCGGCATATAAACCACGGCCCGCTCAGGATCACAGGCCATTACC
>JAABUO010009791.1_pt1 | contig 10685 bp, 7 predicted proteins | sample 5559291 | NCBI WGS metagenome assembly JAABUO01 (sample SAMN10711878, study PRJNA513372) | rock metagenome | isolation source: Antarctica rocks | place: Antarctica: Victoria Land, Finger Mt sud
TGGTTGTGATCAGTGCACGCGGCTAGCCCAGACCCACGGGATCGCGCATCAGATCGATGAGGTCGGTTCCCGCGTTCTGCCAGCGCTGTAGCAGCTCGTCGCTGCCATGGACCCGCGCCCACGCCAGTTCGGTCTGAGTTGCCGGCAGCAGCCGGAGTACCAACACATCGGCCACGCCGGTCACCGCAATGGGCTGAAGCGGCCCCTCGCTGAGCACCGCGCCGGTGCAGCGGGAGCCCGGGCACAGCGGCTCCGCCAGATCCACCCTGTTGCCGGGTGCGTACACCGCGCCCTCCACTGCCGGAGCCGCGGCGAGAAGCGCGAGCCGACGCCACACCGCGTCGGGCCGACCGGTCACCGACAGCATCAGTTCGGCGCGCGGCGCACCCCTCTCGTCGATGACGTCCGCCGCGGGATCGACCATCGGATACCGCGACATGCCCAGGCTCAGGTAATGGTCGCGGCCGTCGTCGGCGTAGCGCAGCACTTCGATCGGGTCGACACCCAGGAAGGATATCGACGCCCGCGCCGGGGCAACCTCGAAATGCTGGTGATACGCCGCTGCGACGGCTGAGAGGACGTCGGGATGCTGGGCCACCCCCGCACGGTATCGCGCCGCCACTCATGTGGTGTCAGCCCCGGAAGGAGGCGGTGATCTGCTGCTCCACCGAGGCATAGCTCTGACCGGCCTGCCCGAGCAGCCGACCGATGCCGTCCAAGGCCGCAGACATCCCCTCGGCGTTCTTGTTGAACTGCTCGTACAGAGCGGCGAACTGGCTAGCGGCGGCACCCGACCAGTCCGCGCCGAACAGCGGAGTGAGCTGACTCTTCAAACCAGCGTGTTGGCCGCGTACGTCGGTCGCGGTGCGGTTGCAGGTTCCGCCCAGGCTGCTGAGCTGCTCCGGTGAGACTTTCAATCCGGTCATGGAAAGTGGTGTCCTCTCGTGGTTGTGTGGTGATCGACTTCAGCAACCGTACGCAGATCCATCAACTCAATAAGCCAAAACTCGATCGCTGTGAATAACTTCGAGGCCGCCGCCAACTTATCCACAGATTGTTCCCGGCGTCGTCGCGGCAGGCGTAGCTCGGTTACAACTGACGACATGCATGTCACCTTGACCGCCCGCGTATCCGGCCGACCGGACCAGGATCTCGAGATCACCGGTCCGCCTGGCACCACCATGCTGACGTTGCGCCCCGAGCTGATGAAACAGCTCGGGGCGACAGCGAATCAAGCGGTATTTAGCTCCGGTCAGCTCGTGTCGTCCGGCACCCTTCTAGGCGACGCCGGTCTTCGCTCGGGGGACGTGCTAACGCTCGGTTCCAGAGCTGACCGGCATTCGCCTGGCGTCTCGATGCTCCACCTGCGCGTGGTGGGCGGACCGGATTGCGGCCAGCTGATCGACCTCGCCCGTGCCACCCACGTAATCGGCCGAGACGGGACCGCCGACATCACCGTCGAGGATCCGGACATCTCGCGAAGGCACGCCGAAGTCCGAGTGGACGCACATGGCCTCTGGCTGCGTGACCTCGGCTCCACGAACGGGACCTGGCTGGGTGATGAGAAGGTGGGTCCCGAGCCGGTGCGGCTGCCCGCGGGCACGCTCTTCACCCTGGGCACTTCCACCCTGTGCGCGACCACCGCCGACGAGCCACCGGCTGCCACCAGGTCAGACGCGGATGGTCGAGTTCGGGTGAACACGCCCCCGCGCATCACCGGTACCGGCCTCACCGAAGCCGTGGAGTTTCCGGCCGCTCCCGCGGTGGAACCCCGGCCCAAGACGCAATGGCTGGCGGCACTCCTGCCGACCGGACTCGGTGTCGGCCTGGCGCTCGCCATGCACAGCAGCCGGTTTCTCGCATTCGCGCTGCTGACCCCGGTGACCCTGTTGGCGGGGGCCGTTTCTCAGCGCTGGGACTGGCGCCGCACCAGCCGGCAGCAACGGCTGCGGCATGCCCGGTCCGAGGCTGCGGCCGAGGTGTTGTTGTCCGGCCGCCTGGACGCAGAGGCCCGACGGCGGCGGCGACAGTTTCCTGACGCCGCCGCGATCCTCCACACGGTCACCGGCCCGGACTGCCGGCTGTGGGAACGGCCAGCTGAGGATTCGGGATTCCTGCTCGTGCGCCTGGGAGTCGCCGATCGGCCGGCCGAGACGTACGCGACTCGTGCGGCTGCGCCGATTCAGGGCCTGCTGGTCAGCTCCGTGCCGGCCACGGTTCCACTGACTCAAGGCGCGCTCGGCCTGGCCGGCCCGCTTCCACTTGCCCGCGGTGCGGCCAGGTGGGTGTTCGGACAGTTGCTGGCGATGCATTCGCCGGCTGACCTCACGATCGCCGCACTCCTGGACGGCTCCAGCGCGGATTGGCGTTGGCTGCGCTGGGTACCTGAGACGGCGCCCACGATCGCCGTGGATGCCGCAGAGCACCGTCAGCTTGTCGGTGACCTCGTGCGGATGGTGACGGACCGGCGGTCAGCCGCTGTCGGGACTGCCTGGCCGGGACCGTGGACCGTGCTGCTCATCGACCGGGTCAGCACCATGGCGTCGGTCCCTGGTCTCCGCTTCGTCCTCGAGCACGGCCCGGCCGTCGGAATCACCGCTGTGTGCATCGATATCGAGGTGCGCCTGTTACCGCCCTCATGCCAGGCAACGGCGGTGACCACCGCCGACACCGGATCGGCTTTGGTGATTGCCGTTTCCGGACGGGAGATCCTGACCAGCGTCACGGCCGAACGCGTGCCCCTGGCGTGGTGTGATCGGCTGGCCCGTAGCCTCGCGCCGCTGCGTCCGGCCCACGTGGACAGCTCCGCCGACTTGCCGTCGGAGGTGAGCTTGCTGGGACTCCACGACATCACGCACCCCGACGACCTCGCTCCCGCCGCGCTGGCGGAGCGCTGGACCGGGGCAGGCTCTGCCGCCACCCCGATCGGGGTGTCGGCGGAGGGAGTCATCGAGTTCGACCTGGCGCGGGATGGGCCGCACTCCCTGATCGCCGGAACAACAGGTTCGGGAAAGTCCGAGCTGTTGCGCAGCGTGGTCGTCGGTTTGGCGGTGCGTTCACCTCCCCGCGAGCTGTCTTTCCTGCTGATCGATTACAAGGGTGGGGCAGCCTTTGCCGAATGCGCGGAGTTGCCGCACACCGTTGGCCTGGTCACGGACCTCGATCCGCGGCTGACCCGCCGGGTGCTGGTCTCCCTCAACGCCGAACTGCGGCGCCGGGAAGCTGCCTTCGCCGAAGTCGGCGTCACGGACCTGGACGCCTACCGCCGGAGCACGCGGGCAGCCGCTCAACCGCTGGCGCGGCTGGTTCTCGTCGTGGACGAGTTCGCCTCGCTCGCGGAAGAGTTTCCGAGCTTTCTCAGCGGCCTCATCGGGGTGGCGCAACGTGGCCGCTCGCTCGGTGTGCACCTGGTGCTGGCGACCCAGCGGCCCGCCGGCGTCGTTTCCCCGGAGATCAAAGCCAACATGGCCCTGCGCGTTGCCCTTCGGGTAACTGATGCGGGTGAATCCAGCGATGTCCTTGCCGACGACGCGGCCAGCCGGATCCCGCAGCATCACCCAGGCCGGGCATTCGCGCGGTTGACCCGGGGGCTCGTGGAGTTCCAGACGGCGCGAGTCACCGGCCTCGCTGATGACGAGGCACCGGTGACGGTCACTGAGTTGGACGACTGGAACCGGCGCCCGGCAGCCGCCACCCGTGCCGACGACGGGGACCTGCGACGGGTGTGCGATGCGATCAGCCTCGCGGCCGTGCGGTTCGGCCACCAGTCGGCCACCGCGCCGTGGTTGCCACCACTGCCGGCTCACGTGAGCACCGCCGACCTGACCCGCGACACGACACATCGGTTCGAGGTCAGTTTCGGTCTCACCGACGATCCCGCCCGGCAGGCCCAGTTCGCTGCCGTTCACGACCTGGCGGCCGGTGGTTCCATTGCGTTCATCGGCGGCCCCAGGTCCGGCCGCACCACCGGCCTGCGCACCTTCGTCGCGCAGGCGACCTGCCAGCTGTCCGCTGATGAGCTGCACATCTACTCACTCGACTGCGCTGGCCACGGCCTGGCCGGGCTGGCGGACCTGCCGCACACCGGTGCGGCCGTGGGCCGTGACGATGCGGTGTCGATGGCTCGTTTGCTCAACCTATTACTGGATGAACTCGACCGGAGACAGCGCACGCTCGCCGACCTGGGTGTCGGCAGCTTTGCCGAAGCACTGGAGGCCGGCACCGAACTGCCCGCGGTGCTGATCGTGATAGACGGCTGGGATGGCCTGAGCGCGCTCAGCGACACACACGACGGAGGAAGGTCTGCAGAGATTGTGCTGCGATTGCTCCGTGACAGCCCGGCCGCCGGCTTCACGCTGCTCATCACCGGGGACCGGGCCGCCCTGGGGGTCCGTATCGCATCCGCCTTGGGCCGCAAGCTGCTGCTCCGCATGACCGATCGCAACGATTACGCGATGGCCGGTTTGGCGCCTGCCGCGCTGCCCGCTGATCCCAGGCCCGGTCAGGCCATCGACCTCGAGGACGGGCTGGAAATCCAGCTTGCGGTTCTCGACACGGACCCGAGTCCAGCTGGCCAGCGCGCCGCGCTTCGCGCGATCGCCGCCAGTCAGCCTCCCGCGCGGCACGGACCGGCGATCCGCGTCCGAACGCTGCCGGCCACCGTGCGCTTGGCCGAACTGGCCGGTACGAAAGACCAGGTGCCGACCGGCTGCCTGCTCGGGGTGGGCGGTGACACGGCTGAAGAGGTGTGGGCGGATGTATTCGACTCCGCCAGTCGATTCCTCATCACAGGTCCGCCGAGAAGTGGTCGCAGCACCGCCGTGATCACCATCGCGGCTCAAGCGGTGTCAGCCGGGCTGCGGATGCTGATCGCTGCACCAGCACGGTCACCGCTGACGGTCTGGGCAGGACTGCGCGGGTTGGCGGTCACCTCTCCACAGGGTGACGGCGTGCGAGCCGACAAAGGCGCGGATGCCACCCGGCTGCTCAGCGACTTCGACGGCGACCTGATCCTCCTCGACGATGCCGAACAGTTCACCGACACTGCGACCGGCGACGCGGTGACCGACCTGGTCTCGCGCCACCACAGTGCGGTCGTGGTCACCGCACGCGCCGACGACCTGATGGTGAGCTTTCGCGGGATCGCCACCGACGTCCGGCGACACCGCCGCGGGCTCCTGTTGCAACCAACGCCGGGCGATGGGGAGCTGCTCGGTGTGCGCATCGCGCCACAGCCGGCCGCCAGCATCCCAGGCCGCGGACTGCTGATAACCGATCAGACCCGGATGGTCGCGCCCAATGGACTGCCGGTCCAAGTGGCAACGATATGACCGCCGTCAGCCTGCGTTCGCCAGCAGATCGTTGATCTCCTGAGTCGCGTACCACGACAGCTCGAAACCTTCGGCGTCGTCGACCAGTTCCTCGGCCTCGGTGTCGCCTAGGTCAGCGGCATCTATTCGCCGCGCCGCCACCGCCACGGTGGCGGCGGCGTCAGCGTCGTCCGCGTGCACCGATGCGCACCAGCCCAGCGGCACTTCTACGGCGATCCGGACCACGCCGCGGTCGAGGTCGTCTCGAACCTCGACCGATGGGTCCGGCACGTCAGCAGCCACCACGATCCGGCGCGGCGCGGCCGAAGGGTCAGCGGCGATCAGCCGCAGAGCGGCTCGCGCGGCCTCATTGGCAGCCACGTATTCCAGTTCCTCGATGTCATCGTCGATGTAGTACTCCCGCAGTCCCGGGGTCACCGCGAACGCTGTCAACGGCGCCGGCCCGAGGACGCCGATGGAGGACAGCCGAGCAAGCACCGTGGTCGTGGCTGGCAGGTAGACCCTCACGGCGTGGCCACCCGGCGTCGGGCGCCATGCTGCTGGTTTCGGAGCTCGACGGCAGCCGTCCGCATCGCGGTGTGCAGCACCACGATTCGACGGTTCGGGTTCATCAGATTCGCGCCCATCACGCTTAGATCATCCCGCCCCGGCCTCAGCAGCATGACGCGGGCCCCGGCTTCCCGCAGGACGGCGACGTCGCCCGCGATGCCCTTGGTGATGGCCCGGCGCATCCGCCGCTCCACCATCGCGACCGGGGACCGAGGACTGTCCGGCTCCAAGGCTGACATCGGGGCGAGTACGTACACCTCGTCGAACTCGTCCTTGGGCACCAGATCCACCGAAGCATTCGAGGCTGTGCCGCCGTCGATGTAGGAGCGAGCGTCGATCCGCACCGGCGCGTACCACGCTGGGATCGCGCACGAGGAACACACCGCTTCCGGAAGGTTCGCAGTCGGATCCCCCGGCCGTCCGAAGACCACCCGGCGCCCGTTCGAATAGTCGGTGGCCACGATCCAGGTGCGCCTGGCCGGCCACGAGCCCTTGCCCGCGGTGCGCGCGAGCAGCGACTCGAACATGCGGTGCATCGGCTGCAGGCTGCCGCGCCCTCTGGGCAGCAGGCCTGCGAGCGCCACCACCGGCGACACCATGGAGGGTTGCCGGATGCCATCCCACAGCAGACGCGGCGAGCCGGAGCGCAGTCCCGGTCGGCGGGGCAGGCTGCCACCGGTGTCGACGTCGTAGTTCCAGGTGATGGCCGGGTCTTCGGGCAGCGGCATGCCCAGCTGGTGCCGGCGGATCGTGTCGATGTCCACCCCGCAGCCGAGCAGGCCCGCGATCACCGAGCCGGCCGACGTTCCGACAACCAGGTCGCCAGCACCCGGTTCGATGCCGAGCTCGTGCTGGATCGCGGTCAACGCCCCGACTATCCACGCGAAACCCAGCACACCGCCGCCACCGAACACGAAAGCTCGCCGCACCGGCTTCTGGTGATCCGACATGCGCTCAGTCCCCTCTGGCGAACAACCTCCATCGAGCCTGCCTCACAAGTGTGGAGATCACAGCCGACGCGCCAAGCGACCGGGGCGTGCGTGCGAGGCGACCAGCGCGGCGCGCCGTCAGACAGCAGCACCAGCCGCCAGCTCACCGCTTCCGGGAGCCGCCGGTCGCCTCGACCAACTCGGCCAGCGACTCCTCGATGAGCGAGCCGAGCACATCGACGTCGAACATGGCGTCGCGATCGGCGTTCAGCCCGAAGTACACGCCGCCGTCATAGGAGGTCAGCCCGATCGACACCGCCTGCCCGTTGGCCAGCGGCACGACCGGGAACATCTCCAGCATCTCAGCCCCCGAGGCGTAGAGCGGGAACTGCGGTCCGGGCACGTTGGTCACGACGACGTTGAACAGCCGGCGGGTGAAGCTGTTCGCCGCCCGTGCCCCGAGCGCGTGCAGCGTCGGCGGAGCGAAGCCGGACAGCGCGACCAGCGCGTCGGCGCCCACCGACTGACCGGACTCCTTGTGCGCCTTCATGGCATAGCTGACCTGGCTCAACCGCACGATGGGATTGGATTCGCCCACCGGCAGGTACACCAGGTAGGAGGACACCCGGTTGCCCAACTGGCCGGACTCGCTGTCGCCCCGGACACTGACCGGCACCATCGCCCGCACGGTGGTGGCCGGCGTGACGGACTCACCCCGGGACAGCATCCAGCCCTGGATCGCGCCAGTGACGGTGGCCAGCACGACGTCGTTGACTGTCGCACCGCCGTTGACGGTGGCCCCGCCGTTGCCACTCGTCGTGCCACCCTTACGGACCCGCTTGTAGTCATCGAGGTCTGTCCGCGCGACCGCGAACCGGCGCTGTGCCCCGATCGAGGCGTTCAGCGGCGACGCGGGCGCCGGCCGGGCCGCCACCTTCGCGGCCGACAGCAGACCGCCCGCGGCGGCGGACACCTTCGATACCACGCTGCGCGCGTCGGCAAGCCCCATCCGGACGGTGTCGGCCACAGCGGTCGGCCGGCGAACCAAGTCGGTCACCGCGTCCATCACCAAGGTCGCCGCACCCGGCTCCGGGCGGGGCATCCACAGGTCCTCCGGCAGCGCCCGGGGGACCGGCGTGACGTCGAGGATGACCTGGCCGATGTCGATGGCGTTGATGCCGTCCACCATCGCGTGGTGCGTCTTGTGGATGACGGCGAACCGGCCACCCGCCATGCCCTCCACCAGGTACATCTCCCACAGCGGCCGGTTGCGGTCCAGTGGGCGGGACTGCACCCGTGCCACCAACTCCTTGAGCTGCTCCTCCGAACCCGGACGGGGCAACGCCGACCGTCGGACGTGGTAGCCGAGATCGAAGGCCGTGTCGTCCATCCACACCGGGTTGGCCAGATGCCCCGGCACCGACTTGATCTTCTGCCGGTACCGGGGCACGAGCGAGATCCGCTGCTCGATCAGGTCGACGAACTTGTCGTAGTCGAACCCGTCCGCCGGCGGCTCGAACACCGCCAGGCCTCCCACGTGCATGGGAGTGTTGCGTCCCTCGAGGTAAAGGAACGAGACGTCCAGCGGGTTCAGCCGGTCTGCCATCTGCGGGTGGGCTCCTTCGCTACGGACTCAACCGGACGGACCTCAGTGGCGAGCTGGTGCCGATGGTCGAGCGTGGGCGGCATGGGTCCTGCGCCGGGATTGACACATTACCTTCGACGCCTGCCGCGAGGGGGTGCGGGAACACCGCTCAACGCGGTCGCGAGTTCGGTGACGGCTCGCCGCAGGGGGCTGGTCGGCGCCGCCTCGCCGAGAGTCTTGCCTGCAACGGCTGCCTGGTCCAGCCCGGTGAGGTCATAGGGCAACAACGCGGCCGCGCTGTGACCGGTGAAACGGCGTAGCGCCGTGTCGAGTTCGGTGCCCGGGTTGCCCGGCACCGAACCGCGCCGGACCCGGTTGAGCGCGATCCATACCGGCGCGTTCACCTCAGCGGCCCGCAACTCGGCGAGCCCGCGCACCAGCCGCTGCGTCCCGACCGGGTCGGCCGAACCGACCACCAGCACGAGGTCGGCGGCATCCAGAGTCGCCAGGGTGGCCCCGTTGCGCCGTGGGGCGAGCGTGTCGAAGCTCAGCTCCTCGTCGGTTTCCAACGCAAAGCCCAGGTCGACGATGGTGAAGGCCGCCAGCTCTCTGGCCACGTCCAGTACCTCGGTGAGGGCGGTCGGCCGGATCTCGGGCCACCGGTCAGCTCGCGCGATCCCGGTGAGCACCCGCAGCTCGCCGGGTAACTGCCAGCACAGCGAGGCCAAGGCGGTCGAATCGAGTCGGTGGGCCTGCGCCTGTCGACACGCGGCCACCAGGCCGGGAGAGTCGTCGAGCAGGCCGAACATGGTGGCGACCACACCGCCGTACACATCGGCATCGATCAGCAGCGAACTCATACCGAGCCTGGCCAGTTCGTCAGCCAGCGTGACCGCGACGGTGCTGCGGCCAGGAGCCCCGGTCGGACCCCAGACGGCGATCACGGCAGGTTCGGTGGCAAAGGCTCCGTTCGCCGGGCTACCGGCAGGTCTGGCCGGCAGCCCGGCCACCGGCGAGCTGGGGGACGCGGTCGCGCCGGCACCGATCCCCGCGGAGAAGTTCTCAGCGGGGATGAAGGGCTGGATCAGACCCGGCCGCTGCGGGTCGACCGGCGGAAGCACCGACCCGGTGGCGAAGGCCGGGTCGCCGAAGCTTCGACCGCCGGGTTCGTCACCGGCGAGATCCCGGACGGCGCCCGCGATCACCTCGGCGAACACCGAGGCGTCGGAGCCGGCCATGACGGAGAAGCCGACCCCCGCCTCCCGCAACAGCTCCGAGTCGGCCTCACCACCGGCGACGCCGACCACAGCGACCCCCGCCGCGAGCAATCGGTCCACCGCGTCCGAATCCAGCCTGCGCAGCCGGGCGTCCACCAAGGCTGCCGTGGCCTGCCCGGACGCTGCCACTGCGAGCAGTTCCACGACGTCGACGCATCTGCGCACGATGTCGATGACGTCTGCGGCGCGAAGGCCGGGGTCGGCGAGTAGGACCGCCTCCCAGGCGGCGCCGTCGGCGGCGGTCACCACGGCGATGCTCACGTGCCCGGACCCGCGCAGGCCGTCAGGTCGGCGGTGCCGTCCTCGGCCTGCTGATCCGACGACAGGACGCCGGCCCGGATCACCGCCCCGGGAAGGTCCAGCGCCGACACGATCCTGGTCGCCTCGGCGGAGGGCACCCGCAGTACGAGCAGCGAGCCGCTGTCCGAGCCGAACCCGGCCCTGCTCGCCCGATCGGCGCTCTGCACCGGCACGCCACTGACCAGCACCACGCCGCGACAGGTCTTCGTGCTGATCCACACCGTGACCCGGTCACCCCTGCCGATTCCCGGAGCGTTCTGGGGCTGGACGGGCACGGTGACCGTCACGCCGCCCGGTGGCACGGCGACCTCGTCCCGCGGTAGGAGCTGCCCGCCACCCATCGCGTGCCGGACCGTCTTGCCCGCCACCGCCTCGGTGATCGGCAGGTAGCCCGCCGCCGCGGAGCCGAGTTGTACCCGCACCGGTCGCAGGTCCGCTCCGGTGAGCACCGTGCCGGCCGCGACGTCATGGGTGAGGCTCCACACCGGCTGGCGCTTGTCCGCCGAGGACAGCACCGATGCACCGACCAGCACTGCCACCAGCACCAGCACCACGCCGGTTACCAGCCTCCGATCGAGCCAGCTGGGCGTCTTCACCCGACGCGGTGTCGGAGAGGCGGGCAGCGCCCGTTGTGACGTATCGGCCATAGCGTGCATCTTGCCTGATGGAACGGCTGCGGGTGGAGTCGCGTCGAAGGTTGTGGATAACCCGGGCG
>JAABUO010009796.1_pt1 | contig 10682 bp, 7 predicted proteins | sample 5559291 | NCBI WGS metagenome assembly JAABUO01 (sample SAMN10711878, study PRJNA513372) | rock metagenome | isolation source: Antarctica rocks | place: Antarctica: Victoria Land, Finger Mt sud
TGCCCACACGACAGGATATGCTCTGGTCTTCGCCGCAAACAATATAAACAAGTAAGATTGCTTTTGAGGAGCGCCCACCTAGTGAAAGCTCTAAGTGTATTCCCTCGATGAACAAGAGCCGCGCCTATTTTCTGTTCGGAGAGCATAGAAGTCCAGATACCAAAATGGTGACGCACTCTTTGACACTGTTGAACAGCTGAGGTGGTAGTACAGTGCCCAGTAAGCGCTCGAAAAAGTGGAGGCTGATAAAGGATATTGAAGACTGTTGTGGGGTCGAAACCTAGGACACTAAATAAGTAAGATGTCCAAGCCGTGTGAGTGATAAACCAACTATGCATGCCAGGAGGATATGCATCCATAAGCATCCCTGAGGCCAGAAAAGACGCTTGGTCCTCTGAGGAAATCTTGTGATGGTCAGCCAAACGTACGAAGGTCGAGAGATGTTCACTATATTCATCATGAATGGGATTCCACAAGCGACTCGCCTCAACGAAGTTGAAGGACTTCTTGAAGGTCAGAGAAACGTGTCGAACTGCCTCCCCAAACAAACGATCAAAGTGTATGGCCGAATAGAGTAAACGAGATTGCTGGCGTAAATGCCGCATCTCATCTGCATTTCGAAGAAGAACTTCCTTCAACCTTCTGTGACGAGCTAGTGAGGAGATCGGCGCCTCGGTAAGATATAGGATGACGATAGAAGAAAAGAACTTCATTAAGTCTTGCTGGCCGAGACCGAACTTGAAGTCCTGAGCTTGCAGAACATTGAACGTAACGCTAGCTTCATCGCCGGTAACGACGACAACGATTTTCGGACGAATCAAATACGGGAGGTGCGAGGCGCTGCCGGCCGCTGCCCAAGATTTCAGAAGATCGATAACATTCGTTGGACTATTGAAGTCATCCGCGAAGACACAGATGACATCCGTAAATGGAAATAGGAGTCGAGCATACATGCAATCGGAGATGGCAAATTGAGGTGGGCACTCCCATTGCATACGATATGATTTGACATCGTGGCAAGGCCATTGAGACGAAGTAGACGAGATCTTTAACTTGGGATCGCTGTCAGCAATGAAAATGGGATAGTCTGATGAAATGGTTGTAGTGTCCAATCGAAGGTTTACGCCGTCAACACTGCGCTTTCCTTTAAAAGAATTAAAAGGGAAAAGTTCGCGAAGTGCTGTGTTTTTGGCTTGTTGACCCACAAAGAGGAGCATTGAGGGTCTTTGGGTTGTCGCATCAGTGAGATCATCTAAAAGTCTAGTGAAGCGACCTTCGTCGTGAACTGCGAGCTCGTGCGTCCCAGATATATGCAGCCAAGTAGAATGATTGCAGGGGGCCATTGTATGAGGTTTGGAAAAATGAGCCTTACCTTGTTCAATATTATAGCAGTGTCCGACTCTTCAAGCCGTTTAAGAATAATGCCTTTTTCGATTGGCTTGCAATGAGGTCACTTTCGGAATTGACATGGTGCTCTTTCTGGAATGACATAGTGGGTTTTCTTGTTCTCTATACAATATCAGTAATAGCCTTTTATGAGGCGGTTGGCTCATAAACTATGGAGCAGAGATTTATGGCCGACAATTCGGATGAGGTAGATCTTGAGTTGGTGAAGAGTCAAGCCTTCTGCTGCTCGGTAAAGCTGTGGATTAGGCAGTTCCGTCCCGAGGGGCCGATGACTAATCCTCGGCAATTTGACCCCAAAAATGTGTCCAGGTTACTTCAGATTTTTAAACTCGAAGGCTGTTTACGACTTACGTCGGAGCATCATGTTCCCGTCATCATTCGTAGACAACAGCTCGACGATGCTCTTCGTGCAGACCGAAAGTCCATAGAAGATTTGCGCTCTGCTCAAGAGCCTTTTCTTTTATCACTCTGTACGAATGTCACATACCTTCATGGAGGTCATCGGCTTGAAGCGGGCAACAACTTCCTAAACCCCGACGATAGGTGGTGGGTTGCAGATCTATACCTGGAAGAACGTAAGCATTCCCGGCTCCAACTAGCACAAGTCTCTCATCCATCTTTAGGCGTCAATGAGCAAACAAAACGCGCCATACGTGAAGCCTACTCCAACACCTCAAATTTCTGTGACGGGGATATCTTTCGCCACGCACGTCAATGCAGCTTGGCCGGAGATAGTATACATGAGCAGTCATGGCTGGCCAGGCTCTCGGAGAGCAAGAGGAGGGATCTTCTACAGCTTCAACGTCTCGCAGCCAGAGATCAGCAGATGCAGAAGCTTCGAGACATGCTTGATAGCCTTGTACCCTTCACGGGTCTCTGGCCTGCGTTGAGGATTGGCACATTCCATAGGGTTTTGACACTTCGTTGTCCAGAGGAATTGACACAGTATTTAGAGCGCGTAAGAGCAACTTGGGATTACATCCTAGGTGGCAAGGCTACCATGTTTAGGTATCTGGACAGTCACACGGTCACCATCATCGAGGGCAAGAACGTGTACTATTCCTCAGATGATTTCCGCCGGATCAAGGATCTCCTGCTGCACCGAGAGATTTTCTCCTCCGAGGCTTTCAACGAGCAAAGGTCCTCGATTTTGTCGCGTCTGCAGTCCGTTAAACATATCATCCCATCTCTTCATACCTTCTTGGAGGACACCAAATATTTGGAACCCTGTGCGAAAATCATGAAGTCTATCTTACCGGTCAGATTCAAAGGCTCTATTCGCCAGGCGTTTACACATCAGCACAATGGATGCCTCGATTGGAGTGAACAATGCAGTGAGAACACTCAAATACCTCGAAGCAGCAATAGCGGATTCCAAGCGCGGTGGCATTCTTATCGACAGCTTTGGCTTTTTGCTTGGCGTCACTTCCCCGTCATGACTGGCCAAGCACCTCGTAAAGACGCCCGGAAAGCACAGCAGGAAAATGGAAACGAGCTTCAATGTGGATGGTGGCATGAGTTCCTGTCACTTGCATCCGCCTGCGGGTACGGGAGCTTGCGCAACATGTATCCTGACGCCGACGAAATGACTGTCAGAGAGTTTCTTCGCAATGCTCGGCCGCCTCAATTTTATCGATTAGACGAAGACCACCTCAAAGATAAGATCAGAGATGTCAGAGCGGTTCTGGCAAATATTCAGCGTCGTCCTTCTGAAAACGTAACCCCACAACTGTCCTCGAACTATCAATCCTGTGGCCCCGATATCGCTTTCCGTTGTGGAAGACCCTTTGAGCGGTCTTTCAAGGATGATGCCCCTTAGATAATAATTAGTTTTCTCAAATCGTGCGCGAAGAGTCAAAAATGTAGAAATGCAAAAACACGAACGTTTGAATGTTTGAAATATAATGTATATGCAGCAAAATAGAAACGTAATTAATGTATTGATTTAAATAATTATATTTTAATATTTTACTAGTTAGACAGTAACTAGTTTTTTCGAATCATATGCATGATTTAAAGTGTGACATATTACAAATACGTTTAAGTTTAACTCTCATTTGTTCAAAACAATATAAATTAGTTTTCAACTAATATTAAATTATATGATTTAACAATCGTATTATAAATCAAATTTTGTATCGTTTCATTATCATGACTCGCGTTTAAAAATTTTAAATTTTTATTGTCATTTTAGAATTAGTCGTCTCTCGCCAAGGGGTTTTAGCATTCCTGGGATACTCTTCCCCCGGGTAACCCCGGAGAACCGGCTGAAATCCATGGCGATTTAACATATTTTCAACACGTGCAATGGATCTGGTGGGCTATTGACTGCTCTTGTTATTGCTCTGAAGCCACCAAAACCGCCGCTCCACTCGAACGCCGTAGGCTGCTGTACGATAACATATAACCGAGCTTACCCGGAACACTTATGGGGGGCCCCCCTCCCCCCCCCCGAATCAGAATTTGTTTGGGATGAATATGTGGAAGCGGACGAGATAGTATAAGAACACGCGCAGACCAGGAGATACAAGCATACATGATTGGGAAAAACGAGAAGCAAAGGGCAGGCACAGCACGACATCGCATGGTCTGAAGTCGCTGCGATCATCATTTGACAGCCGTCAACGATCTTAGCTGCCGTAGCGATCCTTGCGATACGTAATGATTGCTTCTTTGCGGTACCTCCAAGCTTTTTATCAAAAGGGTCTCTGTCGAGCGGCACGGTAATCCGACAAAGATAACGTTCGGCGTACTTGCCCAACAGTCTGGCTCATTGCTGATCGTGACTGGTGGATTTGTTTGCATGCTCACGGATCATAATGCATGAGCCAAACCGTGTTCGGGATTTACTGGAAAGGAGTGCTGTCGGTAAACACTAGCGTACACTGAATGCATAATGATCCTCTCGTCTCTCCAATGTATCCATGTTCTCCGCTCACTCGAAATGGAGAGCCGCAGCTGACTGCTACATCACTGAGCATTAGCGGCATGATATGGAAATGTGTATCGGAAAGACGATCTGGGTCTTCACTTTTTGTTATGACGAAACGACTGGCGATCAAAAGATATTAAATTAGCACGAAGGCTTGAAGTGAACGTTCCACCCTAGGTTGACAAGAAAGATTCACTTACATGCAACAACATGACCAGTCCAAATCCACTAAACGTATACACTGGGCATGATTCCATCCACCAGTATTACGATCCGGATTGTCAGCCTTTACTACCGCTCGTCGAAGTACCTCGAAACTTAAACCCCTTTCTTGATGATAAGGTCCGGATATATGCCAAGATGATGAGCGCTCTGCCTGCACACAATGTCAAGGCGTTGCCTGGTAGGCGTTGGTCTTTGCTCATGACCGGCTGTTCTGTTTTATACTGTCGCCTAAATCCTATTCTTGTTGCCAATGCTGACTGGTTTCATTCGGTGCAGCGCTGAACATGCTACGGTCGGACCAAATAACTAGGAAGACAAGAACCATAGTAGAGAGTAGCTCAGGCTCCACTGTGATCTCTATGGCAATTATTGCTAGGGTGTTTCATGCAATCGATGATACACACGCGCTCATCAGTAACAAAACCAGTGAGATGAAGATGAAGATGATGCGTTTCTTTGGTTTGAACCTGTCAGTAGCTGCCTGAGGGCATGTGCTCAGTTTGTGTAACTCGCCATAGCACGCTCTTTGGAGGCCCCTCCCAATCCGACCCCGCAGACCCTCGAGGCCCTATCCAAATGGCACAACGGCTTGCGGAAGCGAATGATGGGATTGAGCATCCGAATCAATACACCAACGAATTGGTAATGGCATATCTTTAGAAGAAAAAGCTGTTCTATACGCATGCTGACATTTTGTCAGAATCCTGCCGCTCATTATCGCTGGTCCGGTAATACAACGTCACCGCCCAGCTATACAGACAAACGGACGACGTTGGACTGACTCGGTGGCTAGGACCACAGATCATGAAGCAATTGCCTGAAATCAATGTGTTCGCGGCTGGCATGGGAACTGCGGGTGAAACTTCCCGGCTTCTAAGAGATAACAACCTAGATTGCTAGGGCTGACGACTTCATGGATGCAGGTACCATGATTGGAATTGGTACATTCTTGAAAGAGGCTAAGGAGTCAATCATCCGAGTCGGGTACGGCCCATTCCTCGCTTCTGAAACGGCGAGGACTGATTGAAGCGGCGGGAGACAGAGTTTTGACTGCGGCTGGGGACAGCGTACCTGGTCCGCGTCCATATTCTCTAGTAGCTGCTGGGAAGTTTCCTTGGCAAGCGTCGGTCGATGCTTCCGAGGAAGTCAGTTCATACGACTCATACCGACTTTCCATGGCCTTGTCTCGCGAGGGACTAATCTGTGGACCCTCATCAGGCTTTAACCTTCAGGGACTGTACCAGTACCTGCAGAAACGCCAGATGGATGGAACGTTACAAGACCTAGCCGAGAGCGACGGACAGATCCATTGTGTTTTTATCTGCTGCGACTTGCCATATCAGTACCTCGATGACTATTTCCGCAAGCTAGGGCTAGAGCATTTCCGCCCAATCATCAACGACGTGGGTCGTACCCCCGTAGATTTCCTCGAATTTATTTAACGGTTTGTAGAACCTTCTGAAAGTCGATCGCCATCGGTACGAAAAGGCATGGGAGCTTTGCGCTAATGACGTTCTGGAAAATCTGTATGGTACATGCAATGTGGATGCTTTAGCAGCGCAGTCTGGGGACTTAATGAAGCCCAACTCGCTCTTGTTGGATTTGCGCTCAAGCGCCGACTTCGAGGCATGGCACCTTCCGGATGCCACCAGCTTACCGTTGCATTCGATGAGTGCTATCAAAAGCAGGCCTTTTGCAGACCCGAAGCTCCTAGAGGAACAATGGCTTGAGCTTTCGGGGTACTTTGTTGAAAATACTTCTTCCTCGACGCCGTCGATGCTTTCGTCCATGCAGGGGCGTTTAGTGGTAGTCGCGTGCTACCAGGGCGACACATCGTTCGCCGCCACAAGCATTCTTCGCGCGAGAAACGTAGAGGCGTTCAGCCTCAAAAGCGGAATCAAATCAATGGCAATTTTGCAATCTGCTATGGCGAAGGAGGTAAAAGTGGACACTCAAGCTTGATTCTGGGCTTGCTGTACATTTTTCGTATCGAAACGAAGGACCAATATCTTTCCTAGGATGATGGTCCAATATACGTTAAAAATGTTTATAATCAGAAACGGAAAGAATATCGTTAGCTGTCCAAGCTGCAGACCGTATTCAAACATCCAAATGTCCTCTGAATACCAAAATGTCATGTAATTGCTACACCCTTCAGCGATTGGTCGATGGCGCTCGAGGTCCAAGACCAAGATCATTTGGCAAGAGTGGAAGATAGTGTAGGACTCCGACTCAGCTCTTCGTTGCTTTCACGCGTCGCTGGGTCCACGATAAAGTCTAGGTCGATGTCGTTATGGCCGAGGTTTGAGACTCGCATGATGACATCTACCTCTGCGGCCGCTTGCCCTGCCGGGACCTTCATTTGTTTCATCTTCACAGTCTCATTAGCAAACTACGGGACCCATAATGTTGATGATGTAGCGTTCTCGTGGTCACGCTACGGTAGATCAAGAAACCACGTACACTTTGCACCTGGGCCTTGCTCATGAAGAAACGGGTTTCACACTCCTGCGTCATTGTCTTGACCTCGAGGAGATACTTCGGAGTCTTGCCTCGCCAGATTTCCCCATCGATGTATTTACATCGAGCGAGGTAGCCTGTCAATACACCGTCTACTGCAACGAATAAAATAGTGCACTATTAGTTCGGTGTTAACAGTGCACTATTAGTATATACTAATAGTTTCAGTATGGTGCAAGCGACTTTTCGTATAGTGTAGTGTGGTGTGAGATCTTCACACTATTAGTATTTACATATATTTGATGTTTATTTGATGATTAATAGTGCTTATATTGATCTAGGACTAAATCTAGAGCTCGAAAATATATTATCTTAAATACACGTTCAAAGAAGATATCATTCTTCAAAAATATTATTTTTAATGTGATGTGAAGATTTTTGTCACTCGAATACACGAGTCGCGTGTATTTTACAATCACTAGCATAATCACGTGATATAAAGTATTCGCAAATTCTCACTTTGCGTATTCGTCTTCACACAATAAACTAATACATTTTAAACTTTATCGCATGCAATATCACGAATATGCTTGATTCTAAATTTTTTTTAACGTCTATAGACGCTTCTAATATATTCAATAATTCGTTTATTATTGCACGAAGCGTTGCAAGCACTATATCAATCGCTAGAAGAACTCGAGATATTAATAAACAATGAGTTCTTGAATATCAATTCTTTTTCAAGCGACGACGACGTATTAATTCACAATCTATAATAGAGTTCTTTTTTTTTTACTACTTTTTATAAATTCGTCTATTAATTTAGCTATTTTAAATGAGAATCTTGAAATTCTCTTTGTAACGCTAGAAATCTCTACGAATTCACAAGCTTCTTTAATAAATTCAAAACGAAGCAAGTAATCATTTATTTAAAATCATTCTAAAGAGTTCTTTATAATCAATGATACTTAGCACTTTCGTTGCAAGTATTGCACGATGAAATACAAATTAAGTGAAAAAACAAAAATACTATTTATATATCTTTGTATAAAACATGACGTTGCTAATTTATTTCACAAAGAAACATGAGATATTTAATATAATAATAATATTTAGACGATTTTTAGTCGACAATCTCAATTGAAGATAATAAAATAGCAAGAACAAGTCTTAAATTACATGCAAAAGGATCTTGATAAAAAGACTTTGAATTATTTATTCATTGAGTAAATTATTAAAACAAATATATTATTTAGTAAAATAATAAATATAAACTTTTATACTCTTCTACAATACATATTCTTTTTAGTAAACGAGCTACTTGCAATTAGCGCATCTATTATTCGCACGAGAGTATTAAAGCTTTTTCAAGAAGATTAATAACTTCTTGTTCATATGTTTTATTTCGTCATATTCTTTATATATATTGCATGCGATTTATAAATTTTCTTTAATCATTTCGCAATACTCGAAGTTATGACGCATTTCACTAGCGAGAAAGAAGAACTTAAAACGCTTCTATTATTATTAACAAAACTTCAAGAATTTTATAATAACGAAAATCAAATTGCAATTATTCTTTAAGTGCTTTGCAAGTACGATATTTGCAATTATTTAAATTATTTTCGTTATGAATAACGCTTCGAGTAATAATATTCTTAGTAAATTTTTTTTTAAAAAGTTCAAAAAAAAGAAAATTAAGTATAATTTAAATTTATATTGTTTTCAATGCAATAATCATATTATCAATCTCGTTATTTAAATTTTTCTCTTTAACGATTATTTAAATTTAAAAAATTCTAATTAAACTATAATATTTGATTTTGATAAAAAAAAAGCTCGCAAAATAACAAAAGTTAAAATTGTTTAAAAAGCTTCATAATATCATTAAGTATATAATGAGCAATTTGTAATATATTTAGAAGTTTCGAAAACTTTTCGAGAATCTCATGTCTTATCGTAACAATAAAATTTATTGAAATTTATGATTTTTCATTGTGAGGCTGTGTACGGACGTGTAATAGACGGCGCTACACCAGAGTACAGTAGTTATAGAGCTATGAAAATGTAGGACTATAGTCATAGGAGCATTAATCCGTGGAGTTTCCACGAGGGAAATCCATGAGGGATATACTCCGAGGGGCCAAGCCACTAGACTAGGGCTTGGCGCCTTAGTGTCTGATATCGCTGTGATGTCGGTACGGAGGCGCCCGTACGGCGTGGGGGCTACGGCATTACATTCATGCTTGATTGAACATTGACGAGAATTAAGTCTTTTATATAGCAATATATACTTAATGAGATTGACGTTTCAAAGAATATATTAATCGTTGCAAAGTAATATACGCTTATATAAAATCGCGACTTCTTGAAAAACTTTTACGATATTATTAAATTTATTGAAAAACGAAAAATCACGATCAATCGAATTCTTTTTATACTTGATTTCTTATTTTATAAATTTGAAAAAAGCGAATATTAATTCAATAACAATAAGTCTCTTGTAATTTTCATAAATATTAAGTGAAACAAGTTTTAAGAATATTGAAATAAAATATCAATTAAATTCTTATTTATATCGTTGCTATTGTTCTTGATTCTAGTCATAAATAAAAATATTTTAAACATTGATTGATGAATTGAGTTAATAATGCAAAGAAAGCGTTTTAGAAATTTTAAAAAAAAAAAATTCAAATCTTCATTGCGCTTGAATTATTTACAACAACAATAGTAAAAGAGAAGATTTTGAAGTTCACACGATAAAGACGAGTAAAAAAATCTACGTCTTCATATATAAACGAGCTAGATAGATATTTTGCAAAGTCTATTGTATATAAAGCTTTTGATATTATTTCATAATAAAAGAATCAATTAGAAAGACTAGTAATACTTACACGAATAACTTTAAATATTTTTGTTATTTGTGCTATGTTTTTTGTATTAGAACGAGTGTTTTTAAACTTCAAGAGAATATTATGTGATAATAGAAATCGTATGAGATTAGAAACATTGAAAACTATTCAATGCATTAAATCTTGACTATAAATAGACATATTTATATAGAAAAATTTTATCATAACAATAATATAGACTCTCTCGTTTGTGAAGAACGTAAAAAAGCTTTGAATAGTTTTAAATTAAATTATTAACGAACATGTCATGAATTAATGAGAGAAGCTTGATATCATACAAATAATATGTAGTAAGAAAAGTGTTTATATCTTCTTAAATAAGCGACGAGTCCATTTATATATGAAGAGAATAGCTTAGAAATACTATAAAAAGACGTTGATTTATATTCGCAATACTATTAGTATTAGTAGTGTGGTATAGTGCGGAGCCAAAATATTAATAGTGTGAGGAAATGCTAATAGTGTGGTGTAGTATTTGCAAATACGGAACTATTAACACTATTTTATTCGTTGTCGTTTAGGTCGTCGTAGATTATGTCTGCTATCTCGAGTCCATCGTAGCTCGTCATATCGCTGTATCTTTCGTGCACGCAAACGTACTTTCGAATTCTGCTTCTCCAGTTCGCGCGTGAGAATATGGGGAGAAGATCTAGCAAGAACTCGAAAGCCTACACAAGCGGTGAGCGTGATTTCAGGGGCGTGCGAAGTAAGTGTACACTTACATATAGCTCGTCAGCAGCGCCAAT
>JAABUO010009798.1_pt1 | contig 10681 bp, 15 predicted proteins | sample 5559291 | NCBI WGS metagenome assembly JAABUO01 (sample SAMN10711878, study PRJNA513372) | rock metagenome | isolation source: Antarctica rocks | place: Antarctica: Victoria Land, Finger Mt sud
GGCGTGATGCTAAATTCTCGCACCCAATTTCTGCACACAGAGGAAAATTGTTGCAAAAAGGTCATATGTGCAAGACCCCACAACTCCACGCATCTTGATAGGTTTGAAGGCTTTTGCAGCTGATTTGCTAATGATGGTTCTGAAGCCAGTGACAAGTTGCAGAGATCTTCAGCCCGGTATAGAACTGGGACAGATGTATTTTCACGCAAGCTAACAGAGCAGTGGCAAAGCAGCCTGTGCTGCAGGTTGTCCTCACTTGACTACCAACAGCCTGTTATACAGACACGGGGGCGCAACATCGCTGCAAAGACGCGCCACTAAAAGTCCAAATGCTGGACCAGCAGGGTGACAATGGTGCTGCAGCAAGCTATGCCAAGGTTGTGCAGGTACTACACTAGATACTATCTTGTCAGCCAGGGCTCTCAGCCAGCGAGCCCTGTGACAGCACCAGAACTGCAGCGTCGACAAATCCAAGACCCCAAAAAGTGTTGTCCTGTTTGGAAAGCGGCAGAATGACGCTCAGCCAAATCCTCAGCTAGGGAGCTGGAGTGTGTTAATCCATCTGTCGTTGCTTTCACAGATACCAGCGATGCTCCTCAAACTTCTGCAAAAAGCCAGGTGGAGCCTGATGCAGAATGGCATTGCAAAGTGTGGTCTGAGCCTTATTTAGAGTCAAATCTGCACATCCTGGCACTGATTCAGACCTGAAACTTATTCAGCAGAATCATAATGCAGAACACAGTGAAGAAGAGGCTCCACGAGATGATTCAGCAAAGAACAATGCCAGATTCCGAATTCCAGCCTGAAGACCATTGCGAGTCATAGGCTATGACTCGCAATGGTCATAGCCAGCTCGAGGTGGTGTTAGATACTTCATTCCAGCATGCCGGGCTTGCGGAGCCTGCCCCCGACAGTGTCACCTGTCAAATCGGGAGGCAGCGCGGAGCAGACCCTCTCCCTGCTGACCAGGCCGTTGTCTAAAGACTTGCCTGCAAGACATATTGCTTCCATCAGGCACCTGTGCACAGAATACAGCAAAGGCTGTACGCTTGAAAGCTTACCGACAGTGCGCAAGATCCTTGAGATCGTACTGCAGAATGTCCGAATCTCCAATGCTGGACCTTTTATGGAGGTTGCTTGTGAGCTGCTAAGGTCAGTAGCGCTGCTCCAGGTACCTGGCACAGGATCTCAGCATGTTGCTGATTAAAATGTACGTGCTCGCAGGATACTAGCACAACCTTTCTTGCGCCAGCACACAAGCGACGACCTTGCGCTTGCTGGCAACATTTTAGAACTGTTTCAGACTGTCGAGCAGTGCCTTCAGCCGAGTGTGCCTGTTGTGGTGCAGTGCAGCGCTGCAGCAGTAAGTGCATCACAGCTTCAGTTGTGCTTTTTGCGGTGCATCCTTGCCTGTAGGCTTTGTCATACAACAGGGCTGGCTTGCAGCTGTTTGAAGACTTTGTCAACAATGTCCAGTCTCCTGTAACCTTGGATTCTGCACCACTTGCTGCCTCAGCTCTTGACAAGCAAGCACATATCAGGTCAGCAGTCTGGCTTAACAATGTCAGCTGAGCCATGAATCTGAGCATCAGACCAGCGAGATTCACGTCATCACTGATTCATGCAGGTTGCTAGCAGACACTCAGACTGCTGGTGTCATTGTTGCAGCTCTGAAGCATGCTCTTAGCAGGCTTGACACCAGTCCTGCATTGTCATCAGACTTCAGCATTGCAGCTGTCCAGCCCTCTCCAAAACTGTCAGTCACCAGCACTGTCCACCAGCATGCTGTTGACCCGTCACCAGTAGATCTCCCAGCAGCTTTGCTGCAAGCGGCAGTTGCATTCAGCACCGACAAGCAACTGTGTGAACAGCTGCTCTCAGCAGGCGTCATGCAACCCATTGCTGTTGTACTCCATCAAGGTGGTGTCCATGATCATCACACTTCCCTTGCTGTCGAGCTGATGTGGAATCTTCTGGAAGCTTGTCCTCAAGCAGATCCTGCAGTCAGAAAAGGTGCATACATGGCCAACAGCACGCTGACTGCACGCCATTCTAAGCTGGTCAAGTTTCCTCAGGCAAAGCCAAGCTTGGCGTCCAAACAGGCCAGTGGTAGCCTTGAGGACATCAGTGGGCAAGCATCATACAGCAGGCCAGATACAGCCGAAGGTAAAGATATCACTGCTGACTACAACATGTTGAAGGACAATGCAGAAGGTGCAGGATTTGAGGCAAGCGGTGAGCAGGACAGCATGCATGGCAATTTAGGATCAGCAATCGAGGCAGAGTCACTGACAGGATCACAATGGGGCAGTCCAGACTTGCCTGCTGACCAGCCTTTAGATCAGGACACAGGTGCATTGTCCACTGCAGCAGAGGTAGAAGCTGCTGACACACATGGCACATATTGCTGTGACGCTGAAAACAGCATTGGTGTGGCTGAGACAGATGCTCAGACCATCTTACTGTTTGAAGGAGATATGACACTGTCTACAGCTGGTGATGGTGAGGGTCAGCAGAGCACTTCCGAGCCTGGCACCAGCTCTGTGCCAGATGCCCCACACAGCAATGACAGCACAGTAGAAGCTGGTGACTTGGAAGCTGGTGCAGTACCTGACACTGAAGCTGACAAGGCAGCTACGTCACGGGCTCAGTCAGATGCACATGACCAAGATGCGATAGACGCAAACAGTGCTGAAAAGTCTGTTGCAGCTGGCATAGTCCAGGTGTTTGGTGACTGCCTGGCAAATGGCTATAGCACAGCTGACAAGGAACTGAGGAACACTGTGCTGGTTGTGGTCGGCCTGCTTGCTCAGAGCAGAGACTACCGAGATGCCCTTTGCTGTGATGCCATGCTGCAGCATCTGCTGCTTGTATGCACAGAGCCTGAGCTCGGCGACTGCTCCACAGCATACCTCAAGGTGACACCAGTTCTGCTATGTGCTCTGGTGTGCTGCCCAGCGCTGCAATGCAGCTCCACCAGAGCTTGAACTTTCCTGTATGCAAGCCTGTGCTGTTGCACCTGTCTCAACAGGTGGGGCACCTTGGCAGTAGCTGCTTCTTGCTGCTTCAAGCAGTGCCTCCCTCAGGGTGACTCGTCCCTAAAAAGACAAAGTGCTGCTGTGTGCAAGCCTGTGCTATTGCACCTGTCACAATCTTGGCAGAGTAGCTGCCTCTTGCTGGTTGAACCAGTACCTCCCTAGCAGGAGCTGCCCCCTGAACACACAACCTGCTGATGTTCACGCTTGTAGTCCTGACGAAGACTGTGACCATGGCATGTGCAGGCTTCAAGCCAAGCCATAGATGCTGAGGACTTTGAGATGCGCCAGTTGGCATGGACATGTATGACACAGCTGCTGCTGCACAAGCCGGCTGCTGTCAACAGTCAAGCATACAGCTTTGTCAGGTACTGGCTGGGCCTAGGCCATCATCAGCTGGCTCTGACAACATCGCTGCACACCTTTTATGGATTGATTAAGCCGTCGTGTTCATGAACTAGACAGTATTGCAGACAGAAAACAGTACTTCAGGGAAGACGCATGGAAAACACGCCTTGAGCATGGACTTCATGCACAAAGCTTCATGGCATACGCAACTGACTTGTGCACTTTTTGGCTCATGCTCCTGTGAGCTGCAGATAGCAGTACATGACCACGTGCAGCCAGATATCGAGTCCGTGGATTTGCATTCAACCTGTGAACTTATTGTACTACTGTAAATGCACCTGTCCCGGAATGAACTTCTCCTTTGTGTTGTTGCTGCAGGGTAGTGTTGATGTATGTGCAGTCAGGCAAGGGATATGAAGAAGGCCCACTGCGCTGGAGCAAGCCCCAGCTGGCTACTCTGCGTCATGCTGCTCTTGGCTTGCTACACAGCCTGGCACCCTGCTTCCCCCAGGTATACATGTGTTCAGGCCCTGTGTGCACAGAACCTGTAGCCCATGTGTTAAGGTCCCGCGTGCACAGAAACTGTAGCCCATGTGTTGAGGTCCTGCGTGCGCAGAAGTTGCAGACCATGGGCATTTCTAGTGCGTTGCATGAGCGTATGTTGCCACAGCATAATTTTCTGTTCAGGAAACATCATGCAGACAGAGACGTGCAATCCTGCACTGTTATCGCTGAAGAATGCTTTGTATGCTTTTTATTTCAAAACGCAACATGTGCTTTGTTACTAGTCATGATAGGCGTAGGAGTGCATGTAACCCTGCCGCATGCTGAGTGCTTCAACACTGCTGCATGATAGTTTGGTGCATGGTAACTGCTAGACCTGAAGAGGTCTACATGACGTGCATTGGAGTCTGCATACTTGACTTGCTGGAGGAATGGCGAGACACCAAGCAGGAAGACAATATTACACATGCATTGCTGGCCAAGTGTCAGCGTCTTGTGTTCTTGTATGCCCACACAGCAATGCTGCTGTGCATTTTGACACAGTCTACAAAGACTCCCAGAATGACAGTGCTTGCAGAATCTCCAGCTGCATTGTCAAGCATTGGTGGTCATGATGTCATGTTTGTTGATACAGGCATATGATGAATGTGGCGGTCCAGCTCTGATGCTGCAGTTCCTGGCAGGATGTACTGACAGCAAGCTTTTAGCAGCTGGCCTGCATCACATGCACAGGGCATGCAGTGCAAGTGCCCTGCTGTGTGGCATCTGGGGAGATCAGGGCAGTATGGAGCTGGCCCTGGCGGTGGCTGCAGACACCACATGGCCTGTGAGGGTCAGGCGCACCGCACTGCTGCTGGTGTCAGTGCTGTGTCGGGGCAGTCCACAGTCAGCAAAGCATTTCGTGTTACTGGGGGTACGTGCTGGTCACTGTCAGCCTGCCTGCCTGCCTGCCTGACTGTCTATGTGTTTGTCGGTGTGTTCCTCTGTTTGCCTGGCCATCTGTCTGTTTGTTGAGTTGTGACGTCTCAGATGCGTGTGTGGCCTTTGCATATCTCATGATGACGACGTCCTGACGCTTTTGCTACAATTGGTTCCCTCTGTCTGCGGCTGTCTAGTCATTCTGCTGTGTCTATTGTGAAAAGCAGACTTGCATTGTGCAGGCTCCAGCTACACTCGCAGACATACACTGGCTGCTTATGCACACAGAGCATGCTGGTGCTGTTTGCAGGGTACACCGATGCTGTGCCTGGAGCTGGAAAAGTTGAAGCTGATTGGCAATGAGACAGCTACCCTGTACGACGTTGCGGTGCTGGATGCCTTGTGGAGTGGCATTCTACAAAGCCCTGCTGCCCTGCAGAGCTTCCTGCTGGCCGATGGCCTTGGGACACTGCTGGATGTGCTCGACTGTGGAGCTGCTGCACTGAAACCCCTGCTGCTCACCATCATCGCTGGTAGGCGCCGTGTCTTGTGACGCACATCTACTCTGTTCAGACGCCATGCTTGTTCTGCTGGCTCAAACATGCTGCTGCTGCTGCATTGTGCAGTCTGTCTGCCTGCTGCCCTGTCGTCTTTTGTGTCCATGTCACAACTCTCGCTGTACTGTTGTTGCTGTTCTGCCGATGCAGATGTTGCTGCCGCAACTGTCCTGCTTATTGACACTTGGAGGTAGCAGGGTTCAAAAGCAGAATCACTTGCACTGTGTGAGATACCTAGTGTTTGCAGCTGTTTTTTGTCTGTCTGAACAAACTCTAGCATGGGTTTTAGGCCATTTGCATGATGCTGGACCAGCATGCCAGCTTTGTTGCAGACGTTTTGGGGTCAGAGTGTGGCAGGCATGTGAAGGCAGCAGACATTCTGTATGAGTGGCTGTCCAGCAAGCAGCAGTCCGCCTGCCATGTCATGCTGGACCTGTGGCGCCAAGAAGAAGTGGGCAAGGGCATTTCAAGCCCGGCCACCAGCCCTAGGTACGCTCAACTCAAGGGCTGTTCCACGCCTGCAATGAGCACTAGTTGTGGCATCCTCCTGTACAGACCGCGTTGGTTGCATGGAATGTGGAATCTTACCTGCAAGTCTCAGATTGCGCTGTCTGAGGGGCACGTCATTGCCAACACCCTGTCTAAAGGCAGCGCTTGCTGCTTGCCATCCACATCTCACACGTTGCTCACATCAACAGTCTTTGTCTGATGTTGTTGGTGCTGATGCAGATCAAAGCTGGCGCCTGTGCCTATGCCTGGCAGCAGTGAGGACCTGTTCATGAAGATCCATGCAATTTTTGCTCAGCTGGGCTTTGCAGAAGCTGCTGCCCATGTGGACTTGCCAGATCAGGCCACGCTGTGCGCAGCAGAGCAGTACTTTGCCTTGCAGCAGGGTCTGGTCTGGCAAAACATGGCAGCGAAACTTGCTGCTGAGGGGCTTGATCCTACTGAGGAGGATGAGGCACGCATCAAGGCAGGCATTGAGCGTGCTGCAGAGATCAGCCAGTCTGTTGCAGAGAAGCAGCAGCAGCTGCTGCAGGAGCATGCTGATCAGCTCATGCAGGCTGAGTTGGACTTTGTCAGGCAAGTCTATAAGTTGCCTCTGAGCTTGTACCACATTGTTCAATCAGGCTTTATGTCATCGCTCATCACAGCATGTGTGTATGCGGATCAAGGTTGTGCTGACACCATTGGGCCCGTGAGTGGGTCATGTTAATCAAGGTGGTCATATCCTGGTGATTCTCACTCTTGTTTCTATTTCATCTTGCGGGCATAAAGGTTTTCCCTGCACGACGCAGGGCTGCAAAATGCACAGTAGGCTCTGTGCACTCACAAGCACTTCCACTGTGTTTGGCTGCTGGATCTGCCAAATGTGATGTGCAACTTTGTGTCTCTGCATTTCATGCCCTGTGAGAAGGCACTTGCCTGCAGGGCAAAGAGGAGTCAGGATGAGAGGGATGCAGAGGCTCGGCGCTACCACAAGGACACATCAACCCTGAGTGTCAAGGTAACGCCTGTCAAGCACATTTCCGCTCATTGAGCCTGTTTACTCACTGAAGCCACCTCGTCTGTCACAGGCATAGAAACCCCATAGCTCGGTTTGCAACACTTTCCATATAACGGATGTTGTGGCTGCTTTGCACATAATAGCTTACTTTGTACATGATGGAGCTACCATGTTGCAGGAACGACTTGCAGCTAAGGCCAAGCGAGAGCAGATGCTACTGGACAGTTTCAATAAAGAGGAGGAGCTGGTGTTTGAAGATGAGCTTGTGATCGAGGAGTTTAGTAGGAGGCCTAGCCATATTGCTCAGCATGACATTCTGGAGCGGCTGTCATGCTCGCCCAGCCCAGGCGCCAGAAATGCTGGTGACCTGCTCAGGCAGCAGTATCCAGAACAAAAGATGGAGTCGCATACACATTCCCCACGTGCCACCTTTCACAGACGTGCCAGCAGCACATTCAGAGATGAACGTCCTACGTCTGAGCCAACTGGGTTGGAGGCAAATGAAGCAGACTATGATGATCTTCAGCGGGATTCAGGGTCGGATGCAAGTGATGAAGAAGACTTTGATAGTGATTAAACCAATCATTGCCCCTGCCAGGGCCTGCTACACTGCCAACTAATCTATTCCCTGTGCATGTACTACTGACACCTGCAGATGCAGTGTGCATGACTACACTACCTAATTAAAACAGGTCATTGTACTTGAAGACTGACAAGTTATATAGCAATTTGAGTACTCTATATATGAGTAGACACTTGCTTCAAGAAGACTGCGAAGCATGAGACTTCACATGCACATTTACTCACCGACACTCACACACAGAGATCATTTGAATTTTTTATGGGTAGGTGTTGCTGGCATCAAGGCCTGCAAGGGCTCATACTCATAATCAATGCCTGCAGCCTTGATGCGCTGCCGGCGCTGCTTGTCCTTTGCCACAGCTTTCTTCACTCTTAGTCTATCCTCCTCAGCAGTGCGTTCTCTGTTGTGCTGATCCCTGCTGAGCTTTTGTCTGGGAATAGCCCTGAACTTTTTGTTGGCTCCTTTGAAAAGCTGTGGATGTAGGTCAGCAGCCTTTACGACATTGACTCTCAGCTTCTGCTTGAACATCATGTAGTTGTCCATGGCCTCAGCTGCTATGACCGCAACCTCAGGTGACTGGAACTCCACAAAGGCATAGTGCTTTGCCTTGCCGGTCTTCTTATTTCTCGATACTCTCAAGCGTGTCACGAGTCCAAACTGATCAAAAAATCCTGCAATGATGCACGCCAGCTTGAGCTTCCAAGGCAAACAAGCCAGGCTGAACGAGCCTATAAACGAACCGGGTCGCAGCGGTATATAGCACAATGATTAGGGGTCCAAGCTGGAGCCGCACCTTTCAACTGCTCTTCGTAGAAACCGTGCGGCAACTGACCAATGTATATGACGCGACTGACTCCTTCAAGGTCGCTGCTGCTGGTCTCTGGGCCTCTGCCAGTATTAGCGGGTTCAATGTCCTCCCTGGATACCACATCCGGCGCGTGCGTGCTGCGAACCATAGTACTTGCTGTGTGATGCCCTGTGTCTGTCAAGGTTTATCAAGCGCTGACCCCTTTCTCTTCGTGCTTTGCCTCGACTGCCTGCTAGGGTTTGCCGCACAGCAGGTTAGGTCAACTTTGCAAACTCTGACCTGGCAGCTACATCACTGACACTGCACCTCGCAGACTCGTTGCCACCAATTGCACCTGTGATATTGCTGACGAACAGCTGCAAAGGAAGTCATTGAGTTTCTGCCTAGTTGTCCGTCGTGCACCACGCACTGCACGACTCCAGCAGCATGCTCTGACCCGGCAGCGGTAGCCACGGTCCTAAGGGAGTTGTTTCATGTTGAGACAACTAGCGGCTACTTTCAGGCCACTGCTGCAGCAGCATCACCACTTCCAGCTCCAGCTACACAGTGCTGTTGCTATCCAGACAAACCAGTGCTTCCATAGCAGTGCCTGTGCCCATGGCCTTGAGGAGTTCTTTGAGACACCCTTGCAAGAGGGAGACAAGCCAAGAACAGGTGCGTCTTGTACATGTCGAGGATGCAGGATTGTGATCAACTTTGTGGCAAGCACACAACTTCACGCAAACAACAACAGATCCGTGAATAGAAGCCTGAAGTTGAAGTTGTCATAGCTGCATTGGCATTCGACCTCTGTCTTGTAAACACAGGTAAAGACTGGAAGGCAGCAGATCTCAGGAGAAAGTCTTGGGACGATCTGCACAAATTATGGTATGCAAAAGCTTGTGGTCAGCCACAAGTTAGACACCATATGTTTGATAACTTCATGTACGCTTACACTGATCCTAGTTTATTCGGTCAAAGTCTTTTTGCATGCTCCAGCCAGCATCATGTTGCGGCATTACTGTATAGTAGCCCTCATGGATGGTTGCAATGCAGGTATGTCCTGTTGAAAGAGCGCAACATGCTTGCATCTGAGCAAGGAAGAAGAAAGGCCAGAGGGGAGAAGCTACCAAACCCTACGCGTACCACTAAGGTGTGCTTCAATCTGCCTGGTCAGCACAAGCAGCAAAACAGCGTTTAGCACAAGCTGTGAACTTTGGTTTCATGTTGCCTAAAGCAGTAAGCAAGGCTGATGTGAGGTTCCTGTGTGGAAGCAAGGCATGGGTGTCTGCTGTTATACAGGTGAAGAAGTCAATGGCGCGCATCAAGCTTGTCCTCACAGAGCGGGCAATAGCCATTACAGATCCAGTCCAGTCACAAGCTATGAGAGCAATGATTAACAGCTGAACAGCCAGCAGCAGCATGTTACAATCGCAGTTGCTAACAGCAAATGTTTGGAGTTTAATTTTGTATGGGATGGAATGCAAGGGGCACAATTCAGTGACATTATAGTTTGTGCATTTGTGCAGCACCAGTATTTGATGAGAAATGCATACTTTCTTATGCAGTGATCAAGCAGTGATCATTGCCCATGGCAACACAATTAAAAATGCTGACTCCATCATGGCCTGGCAGCCTACATGTTATATCATGGCAGCAACCGCTGAACCAACGAGCACAGTGCAAATTGTCTTTGTGACATGCTGACGTGGACCTGCATACCACTGCTTTGAAGTCAAGACCATGGTGTGCGTTTGGTTAACTGAATTGGGCTTGTCAAAAAAGTTGACAGTACACTGGGAACGAGCAGCAAAGTTTGTATACAAAAATGTGTATGTGTTGCTGAGCTGCTTTGCAGGCCTAGCCATGGGTGTTAGTGACGCAAGTGTAAGTAGGGTAAGCAAGGTTGCAAGGTGACTCGCCCACACAGAACGCGCTTAGCTGTCTGCAACAAGTAAGCGACAATGACGCGTAGTGATTGACTGATCTCTGACGACGGTTAAAATTAGCTAAAATTTCACGTGCTGCAGCACGCATGTGGTCTCGTTGAGGCAGATCATCCCATGAAGAAGAGGGAAGGAGTCTGACATCAAAGCTTGTGGGTTGTGAAGGGAAGGCTATGGGTTCATGTGCCAAACAGCCTACACGCGTCATCTGTTCAAACTCTCTAGCTTGAGCGCTGTGTTGAAGAGGTGAAGGGGTGTAGGCGCTGTAGCTTCTGGGTTGAGTTTGTGGCGGAGAGGCCGAGATCTGCCTTGCAAACCGGAACGCGGTAGCGCGACTCAAGTCGTAGGCTTTCGCCACCTAATTTTGTGGGCCGAAACAGTGACAATGCGGCACTGAGCTTTGAAACGGTCTGGCATGGGCTGTTTTGCCTCAAAGCCGGACAATCCGCGGCAAGGAGTACTGAGTTGCTGGAGTTCGGAAGGATCACCTGCGTTG
>JAABUO010009803.1_pt1 | contig 10680 bp, 4 predicted proteins | sample 5559291 | NCBI WGS metagenome assembly JAABUO01 (sample SAMN10711878, study PRJNA513372) | rock metagenome | isolation source: Antarctica rocks | place: Antarctica: Victoria Land, Finger Mt sud
GCATTTCATCTTCTGATGTGCGACTTTAGCGATTAAGTTCTCATAGCTTTTAATGAGATGACGTTTAAGAGTCAGTCTGTCGTTTTCGCGAGTTTAAATAATGTATAATTCATTAAACTGCGAGACAGATTCATTAAACTCATAATGTCTGCTTTAATGTTATTAATCATCATGTAATTTTTAAAATGTATGAAAGTAATCGAGTTTAGCATTTCTCGATCGCATTTAATATCTTAATAATAATCGCTTAAAGATTATAAAACTTAATTATTATGATCACGATCGAGTTAAGTACATCTGTGTCTCATTTAATTAAGTAACTGCATTATTAATCTTGTTAATAATCAGTCGCGGTGATTATAACGCGTACGCTCTTTAAGTTATAATCTTTATAAAGAACTTTCGTAAGACTAAACTTTATAGATTATAACTTTTGTATTCGCGATGATGAACTTTAATTAAGTCGTTATTATTAAACGTGAATTATCTTCATTAATATAAAATCGCAAATGAGCGAGCTAACTCTTAAGTTTCGAACATTAAAAGTTAAGTTAACGTTTAAGCTAAAGTATGATATATATAAAGTATTATGCGTTCTTCACATGCGTTAACAGCGCTTCTTCTCTTTTCTAAGAAAATATTCATATACTTTTATATTTTATATCTTCATTAATTACGTTCATCTCTGAATCATTTACAATGTGTAAACGTTTAATAAGTATGAGAAAACGTTTCAGTGCACATTTTCATATAAATGGCTCGAACTTCGAGACTTATAATTTTTAAGAAGAGCGCACTTTTCTTATTTATAGTCTTTCGTTTATCTCTTTTAATGATTCATGATAATGATGTAATAAAAGCGAAGTAAATATTACTCGCTCGTTTAAAGCATCGTAATTTTAAGTTATGAAATCGCTAACGTTTAATAAACATTCTCATTATTTCGATGAATGAATTTTTTTAAACTTTATTACGTTTCATAAATGTAAAATAATCGTAGTTAAGATTAGTACAGAAGAACATAATTATCAGTTTATAAAATGATACTGCGTTTACTTCTTCGAATCATTATCGATTTGCATACATTTAAACATAATGTTAATTAAGTAGTCACGATTTTCTTAATAAGCTATTCGAATGAATTTATTCGAAAGAACGAAAATGAGAATTTATAATTATGCTCGAGCAGTGTTACTTTTATCGTTAAAGATTTATTAAATCGTTAAAGCAATATCTGTTAAAAATTACAGAGCTTAATGTTAATTATATGAATTTTTTCATGAACTTAATAAGTTTTAATGAATATATTAGTGAATGTTAAAGAAGAAAGAGTAAATATAATTATTTATAATACAGATTAATGAACTAGTAACACATCGCGTTTTCTTAAAGTACATAAACGAAGCTGTGTAATTTAGATTACTTCTTATTCGCGATCGTTAAATGTTATATGACGCATACAAAACTCGTAGAACTTAGAAGCGGGTATCGTTAATTCGTCATATGCTCTTCGATTTATTCGTTATATAGATTAAACTTTTGCTCGACGATCTCGAGCTCGATACTTTTTATAAGATAAATTATTCAGCTCGACGAGCGCATTTCAACGCTGTAAAAAACATTAAAAAATTCGAAGATTCGAGCTAGAAAATGAGATTAAGAATCTTCACGAGTTTGGCTGATCGATTGCGCAGCTGCCTGACATCTTTCTTCGCGCGGATGAATTTCTGCGCACCGACTATCGCACATTCTTCGCGGAACATAATCGTAACCCTGATCGAGGCGATTTCAACGCTGTAAAAATCACGAGAATCGGAGCTGATTCGGGCGCGCAATCGGGGTTGAAAAGCGACGCGCGCGCAGAAACGAGCTTCAGCGCCATGAAACGAGAATGCTCACACGTAAAAGTATCATGTGCCCTGAATGCGACGACGGAAATGCTTAAAATCGACGGTGTTTTTCTCGATGAAGATGCTCGTACAAAGTAATACTACGTTCTCAATGAGATGAGCATGCGCGCGCGCACGAAAATCCCTACTGTGTTCAGTTTCTCGATGAGAAAGCTTACACAAAATAATATCATGTTTCTTAATGCGATCGATGATGAGCATGCTCGTACAATATAATATCGATAGCTTTACTTCTCTTCTTTAAACTTCTATAATATTTTAAGCTAAATTTTAATAAAAAGACTAGTTTTATTTAAATAAACGTAGAAAAATCGTCTTACGTTATCGTAAAATCTCGTACGATCGAGACCTCAGTTTAATTACATGATCTTTCGCTTACGTGATTCTTTAAACACATGTTTATCGTGATCTGAAATTCTACACTCTTTTTCTTTTAAAACGAATCACATAGTGAATAAAAAAATAAAAGATTTAAAATCATTCATCGAAGTGAGAATGAATAACAAGCTTCGAAGTGAATGAAGATTCTCGTACGTACTTTTCGTTAGCTTCGCTCTTTTAATCTTTCTCTTGTTACATCATTATAACGCGATGAAAGATAATTCGAAGCTAACTATAATTATCGTTAATATTACTAATAATAATCGTAATAAACTAATCGTTTATTCTAATCTTATAAGCTTCTTTTAAATAAGTAATAATTAACTGAGTTAACAAGTAATAGCTTTTCGCTCGCCTGTCCCGCGTTAATAAAGAAAAGCTTAATCTTTTTATCTTCGGAAGGTTCATTCTTCTAGCTCGCAGTAAGCGGCTAGAGATGAGTGATCTTAACATCACTCATTCTTAACAGGCTTAAGCGTTGTTTGTATAAGTAATAAGTGAGATAAAATTAACGCAGAGCTGAGAGCTAATTCGTACGAATAGGCTTACGATCGTATAACTTAGCAAGTCTGTGCGCGATGCTGTCAGAGCGTTAGCGAAGATAAGGCCTCGAACCTCGTCTTTGCGCGATGTAAGACTCGTGATTAAATAAGTAACGACGCTTGTGACGATTGTCTTTATAAACATAATACGATTAAATGTTCGTTGCGTAAGTCGTACGACTTCAATTAATGATTTTTCTGAGCTCACTTTTTTAAATTCGTTACACAATAAATCGATATCTTTCGAAGACGTAATGCTCTTCGTGAAGAGAACATTTAACGTTGCAGCTAAACAGCGTCGCGGAACTCGTGCGTTTACTCGTTAACACGATGACGAGTTAATATTAGCTGAGCGACTCTTAATACGTCGTCGCAGACGTACGCGCTCGTCGATCTTAATTAATCTTCGTCGTTCTCGCTTTTCTTTTCTGAGCTTAAAATCACGAGATTTATTATCTTAAGAGAAGAAAGATGAAAGTGAGATGATGACTAATTCTAGATCATCGGGGTTAAGCGCTCGTTAGCGGTTTACTTAGTTTTAAAGAGATGAATAAACAGAGATAATTTGTACGATAGAGACGATTTTCTTTATTTTTTTCTTTATTAGGCGTTTCGAAGTTCTGAAGTTTGTTTTATTTTATGAGCATATGTTATAAGAGAGAAATCTCACTGAATTCTTCGTTATACACGAAAGTTTAAAGAGGTTTCGTTTTTAACAAGGCAATAAGAATCACGTTCGCTGTTTCGTACGTGACTTCTCTTTTAAAATCATCGCTTAAATAAACATAACAGCGCGGAATGTACTAAAGCAGATGTCTCAGTAAACAAAAACAGGTTTCTTCTTTCTTCGAGCTGTCTTTAATGAATCGATAACATAAAGTGAAAAGCTTACTGTAACGAATCATTCGTACGAAGATGCTTTCTTTAAAATCATCTTTCTTTTCTTCTTAAGAGTCTTTCAGTATCACTGAACTGTTATCGATGTTAATCTTCGACTTTAATAATGCTTAAAAATTCTTTAAAAGTCGAACGATCACTGCATGCTCAGAAAATCTAGCGTCATAGACTTCAGCATCGATTTTCTTAAACTTATCTGAATCTTTTAACGTCATTAATGCTATCAGTGTAATGTTTTAAGCTGAATTCTAATAAAGATATTAGTTTTATTTAAATAAACGTAGAAAAATCGTCTTACGTTATCGTAAAATCTCGTACGATCGAGGACTCAGTTTAATCACGTTATCCTTCAGTCACATGACTATTGAAACTCGAAATTTTACACTTCAAATTTTCTTAAACGTCGCAATAACATTAACAAGATACACATCGCGCACGCAATAACGCTGTTTAAACATTATTATCGCTCGTATTCGATCGTCGCACGTCATATATATTAATTAACGTTAAGTTTATAACATCATACGTTGTGCACACGAGACGCGACATGTTTATAGCACATAGCGAGCGCGTTAACGACGCAACGATCGTACGAAGTTAACGCGCAAGATCTGTAACACAGTAAGTAATAGTTTAATGTATATATATATATATATATATATATACACACACACATATATAATGACGACGAATTTATATTAATTTCTGAAATAATCACTCGTCATCACACACGCAAGATGCAGCTGAGTATATTTCTTTGTCTTTTTTATCGTATTATTCGAGAATTTCTTTATTACTTTGTTCGAAATGTCGTATTGCTTTATTTTCTGATACTTTTACTTCTCACGTCAGATTTCATCACAAACGTCACGCAGAAAAATTAAAACAGTAAGAACTTCGTTCGCAAATTTCTTCTTTATCGTTATACACTGCTGCAAAAACGCTCGCTTTAATATAAGAGTCGTTATCGATTCCGTTTATCTTTTCAGAACTTAACGTACATAAAAACACATTTTCTTACAACATATGTCGTTAAGTTTTGTTAAATAAAGAAAACATGAAAAGACACTGTTCGAAAGATCACGCGAGTGATTTTAAGCATACGATTACTTCGAATATTCTTGCACAATCTTTACACAAGAGACGATTTTTCTTTTAAGTACAAGCACGTTCGACTTCGTTAATTTTAAACGTCGAATTAAACATTTACAGCGTGAAATTTAATAACGACGATAACGTGCAATCTGCGCTCGCTGTTTCTGCTCTTCTGTCTTCGTACGAGAAGAAAGTTAAGAAGATTTAGGCGAAATCAGATGTCATCGATTTAAAACATACGCGAGAAAAGCTATCTGCTTTTTAACTTCAGACTTACTATTTGAATTTCTTAAATCAACGAAATTATTCGTTCGTGCACACTTTTGTGCAGTCGACAAATAAGACATTTAAACGCGTTCTTTTTGCACTTTCTGTACAGATTAAACAGCTGTTAAAAATAAGTCTTTCACGAGTTCAGCACATGTCGAGACAGCATCTTAACGTACTGAACAGTTTTGAATTAAATCATACTCGAATTAAGGGTTTTAAAGCTACGCAGAATTTATTAACGATCGATAAATACGCGAAAGTTTTCACTTAATTCTTTTGTTTTTTATTTCGAACTGCTTCGATTATGAAAAGAGAGTTAACTTTTACATCTGCGATCGAACTCGCGTCGACGAAAGACGAAAAAAGATCTTTAAAGAAACTGTTTCGTTTGTCTGATAAAAGTTAAGCTCTTATGAATGACTTGCACGCGTTCGTCGAATCTGACGAAGTTCATATTTTATTTATTAAAGAAGAATCGACGACGAAGAAAAATTAATGACGATCGAAAGAAAAACACGTTACGCGCTCGACTGTATTTTCTTCTGACTCTGATTCTTCTTTAATGCAGAGTTCTTCTTTTTCTTTTTCTTCTTCTGACGATGATGCATCTGAATCTGATTCTTTCTTTTCTAATACGAATGAATCTGAATCTGATAATGAAGAAATCGTCGTCATAAAAGAAAACGAAAATGACGATTCTTTAAGCTCAGAGTCTGATTCGTTGAACGATGATTTAAACACACGCTTTAATAATAAACTTCGAGTTCATTAATTAAATAAAGCACAATCTTTATTTCTCGATCTGTTTATTTCATTACTGTAACAGAACATCGAATATAACAAGTTTAACAGCTATATTAACAGTTTCTTCGCTTATTATTCTGTGAATGTTCGTACGCAGTCGTTAAAAGACTCATCGCTGATATCTTAGTATTACTCGACATTTATATATTATGCGCAGTTACTCACTCTCGAGCACTGCACGCAGCAATACTCGCGCAAAAAAGAGAAACTAATCGCGTGCAGTCTTTTAGCAGAACTATCTTTCTTTATGTACACATTCTTTCATAACACAGTCGTTATTATACTCGCAGAAATTCTGAGTCTACGAGCATATGTCTTTAAAGTGAACAAGAATAGCAGCTCTGCATTTAATTCGATCATCGTTCACGATAACGAATTAATTTCGTGTAAAGATATCACGATTTCTCTGTCTGACATGAAGCATATGTTTAAACAACTGACTCTGAAAACACATGAAATACTGTTTTCGAAATTATTATTTAACGCAGACGCATCAGACTTTTCTGATTTAACGTTATCTGCTCTTACAGCGTTCGAGAATCTCGCGAATAAGATAACACACGCGTATTTCTTTTCGCACAACACACGTCTTGCGCACTTTTCTTCTTATTTGTAAAAGAAAGTACTCGCAGATAATACTCTGAGGAAACGAATGTTCTATATGAAGAAAAACAGATTAACGTTTAAAAGAAAATCCGTTTCGAACTATATTGAAAGCTTAAAACGATTTCTGTTATATCTGCAACTGTTAATGCATTTCACTGTAAGTGTTTCGGCTCGCGTAATCGAGTTAAGTACTTTAACGTACTGTAACTCGATCACTTTCGCACAACGAACTCTATTATTTAATAAATTTACATGTTTATTCATGTTACGATTACGATATACGAAGAACTTTTACATAACTGAGCAAAAAGCGTCTGCAGTGAAGTATCTTTACGCCGCCGTTTCACACATCACGGTCTTGTACATCGTTCTTGTTCTGTCCTTTAAGCATTTCATTAAAGTCGAGGTTTTTAATCGTGCAGTCGCTCCTTCGTCGTTACTTTTTAAACATAAAGACATCGCGTTTAATACGCGACAACTTTCTTTACTGATGCGTAGCTGCAGTTTATAATATATTTAACAGCGATTAAACGTCTTAACGTATTAACATTTAATTCTCGCGTTCGTGAAATATAGTATGTGCGAAGAGCTTTTTTTCGACGACGAATCTGATCGAGATTAGTCATTCGCACATATGTTTAACGCTAATATCGCTGCAGCGAGCATGCATCATTCTCGAAAAATCGCAGAGTATACGTACGCTCGTTAAACGAACACGATTCGCAACGTTCGTACAGATAAGTAACGACAGTTTCTTTCGTTCAGTTTACGTTATCACGTCTTCTTCGACTTGCATAAGATTTCTTTATCTTCTTTTTCCCGCAGTACTTTCGATTCAGGCACTGAATATACGTTAACATTTTTTTTTTTAATAATCACGCAAGCATGCACTTTCTTCTTCGAATTACGAAGAATAAACGTTAACACAGAAGATCGTGAAGCTATTAGACTTGCAGTAAACTTTAACTGCAGACGATTCTGATTCTGATTCTGTTTCTGCTAATTCTTTACTCGTATTGTTAAGAGAATTCCTTCACGATAACTCTGCAACGTTTAAATTAAACGAGCAGAGAGAAGCTTTAAAGCTGATCTTGCAGAAGACGTCGTGTTTAACGATTATATTAGTAACTTCGAGCGGGAAAAGTTTCTTGTATCTGTTACTCGCTTCGTTAAGTACGATTGAAACGACGATCGTCATCGTATCTTTAATCGCTTTAAAATTAAATCTGCTGCGAAAGATAAAAGAAATGAAGATTTCGACTTCGATTTATAAAGAGCACAAGTTAACAGATAAACTCGTGCTGATTTTAATCGAAACGATCGTGTCGTCGAGCTTTCAGCTGTTTTTAATGTCTTTGTAAACAGAAAATAAACTCGACAGAATCATTTTCGACGAATGTCATTTAATCGTAACGACTGCGAATTACAGACACAAAATGCACGAGCTTAAAAAGCTACGATTAATCGCTACGCAGTTTCTCTTTCTGTTTGCGACGTTATCTGTTTCTGTCCTGTAAGAAATGAATAAGATGTTATTTCTTTCGAACAACGTCGTTCTTCGAGCGTTAACTGTACGACACAACATCGCCTATTTAATGAAACAGATGACGTCGTCTGCGCTCGAAGAACAATTTTTTAAAGTGCTTAATTTTTTGCTCGAAGAAAAAAATCAGTATACAAAAGACGACAGAGTTTTAATTTATGTAATGAGCATCGCGCTCGCAGACCGTCTCAGTGAATACTTGCACTGTTAGATTCTGCATCGAAACGTTTAAGACAAAGAATCTGTTTTAACGAAATTTTAATCACATAACAGTTTCGTTCTTATGTGTACGTCTGTATTAAGCGCAGGTTTAGATTATCGTTTTGTACGAGCTATCATTTACTTTCAGAGTGCATATTCGATTATTGACTTCGCGTAAGAAAGCGATCGCGCGGGTTAAAATAATCAGCTTGTAAAATTCGTCGTTTTTATTTCTTTTTCTGTCTTTTCATTTACAGAACGAGACTCTGAAGCATAAAAAGCTTTTAAATTAACGTATCTTGCAAAAAAGATCTGTCGTCGTCGAGTGTTAAACGCCGAGCTCGATGATTAACATATGACTGAATGTGTAAAAAATCAGCAGACGTTATGTGACTTATGTTAAGCACGAGAAGTCGAACGCGATGTCGTACGAAAGAATGTGCTAACGAGTTAACAGATAGTCGAAATCGAGAAGTCGAATTTCTTTTAAGTACTCGATCACTTTAATAACGTTTGTACGTTTTATTTCGTGATGTCGCTCGACTTCGAAGTGTATAAAGATCATCACTTTAAGAACTGTAAACTGCAGAAACACATCGTAAGTGCATATTTATCTGCGTTAAAAGATATTCGAGCTCGACGATTACTGATCACAGATTCGTGCTGCTTTACGTGTTTTTTATTTACTGTGATATGTTATCAGACGCGAAACTCGAGTCACAGTCGCTGCAAGTATAACAACGTTGTTTTTTCGATCGTCTTCGCTGCGTTTTACTTGCAATCGTCGTTAAATGTACACGAAATTCTTTTTAATTTTAACACGACGAATTGTAATCGACTTAAATCGTACATTTCGTTAATGTTAAAAAAGATAAGAGCGTACGACACAGATGCGATCGTTGCGATTCTTTTTCTTCGACATGTCATCGAATTCTGCGCGCGCAAACGTTTTCGTTTACAAGATACGTAAATTCTTTTCTCGTCGTTTTTCGTTCTTTCTTTATGAAATTTACACACAGAACGTTATGTTTTCTTCTTTTAATTTAAAATTTATAATTAACGAACGCATCTGATTTTTAATTCATTAAATTTACACACAGAACATAATGTTTTTCTTTCAGTTTTTAATTTACAGTTAACGAACGCATCTGTTTTCTTAAATTTACACATCGAACATTCTGTTTTCTTTAAGACTTTAATTTACGATTAACGAACGTAACGTATCTGTTTTAAAAATTTACATCGAGCAAGTTAACTGTTTTTATATAAGTTTAAACTTTATAAAATCGAAGATCAGTCAGAATTATATGTTTCGAGAATTAATCTTATAAGGATTTTCCTCTCGTGATTTTTTTTACTTTTTATCTTTAACTTATCGAACGAGATTTTTAAATCGAAGATAAGAATTTTTAATTTACAGACATTATGTTAAGGAACATAACTGTTTGTTCATTAATTCAAGTCGATCTGAGATGAAAATTTCGAGTTCTTTAAACAGAAATTTAAAGTCATTAAATTTACAGAGAGTAAAAACATATATATATAGCGTTAATATAACACATTTTTGCATTATATAATTAACGTCGATTTTACGACGATTGATTACTCATAAGAATTATAATACGAATATTTAATATGATGTAAGAAAAATATCTTCGAAAGAAATTCAGATTTGTTAAGTAAAATGAACGTGTAATTATACAAGATATTAAAGGTAACACTGTTAAACAACTTATTATTTAGCAATGAATGAATTAAGACATGAATGATAACTTTTAAATATATAGTTCATAAAGTTCTGCTTTATATGAATCATTCGAGAATTAATTCATATAAATGAATATAATTTAATCATATATCATTATTATTATATTATCATATATCAGCATTAACATTATTAATTAGCGTAAACTTTGCACGTTAATGCATTACTATCATAACTTTATGATATAAATTAAGTATAAAGATTAAAAAGCAAACAGAAATAATAAAGAAAAGATAGTAACGTTTTAAACGGTTTTAAAAGCTCGAAGTTCTTTATTATTATTCTTACGATTAACTTAAAACTTTCTGTAATTAAAATAATAATTTAAAGATGATTAAACTTTAGTTAATACAACGCGAACATTTTTAACTAATAGTATATTTAATTTAAATGATATATTAAAACATTTTAAGTGATTTTTAAAATGCATTCGAAGTTACATTTAACCTCTCTGTTACGTTTAAAATGTTTCTTTACTGCAAATGAACATTCGAAGTTATATTTAATCTCTCCGTTACGCTTAAAATGTTTCTTTACTACAAATGAACATTCGAATTTATGCATTTAAATATAATGCAAAAAAAGGATTTAATAAGAAAAATAATAAGAAAAGCTATAAGTGTAATAATTAAAAATAAATAAGATTCAGATATTATATAGTAATAA
>JAABUO010009806.1_pt1 | contig 10677 bp, 10 predicted proteins | sample 5559291 | NCBI WGS metagenome assembly JAABUO01 (sample SAMN10711878, study PRJNA513372) | rock metagenome | isolation source: Antarctica rocks | place: Antarctica: Victoria Land, Finger Mt sud
CACACCCACTCCTTCACCCCCTCCCCCATCCTCCCCACGACCTCCAAAACGGCGCACAGCGGCCAAAGCCCTCCACTTTCTCTCCACCGCCTACGTCCCTTCTTTGCTCTTCGACGAGCGCAGCGATCTGGACCCTCACCAGCCCAACTCCGAAGCCAGAACCAAAGTCGCAGATACGGGTCATGGGCCTCGCAGGCCAGCTTCACCGTCAAGCAGCGGTTCCGGATCCGACTTTGCGCCTACTGCCACAGCCACTACCCACAACTCTCTTGTTTCGCTACGTCTGGCAAAGCGGAAAAGGAAACGCTGCCAGCATACTAAAGCACCTGCTTCGGCGTCGAGTTCGGATTCGAGCGCGATGTCTGATGTTGCTTCTGGCGCTAGGCTCAGCGGTATGAATAATCGCCGACGTGGGCTAGGGAAAGGGAAATCCGCCGTGAGGGGAAAGGGGAATAGGGGGACGAGAGAGGGTAGGTTGGGAAGGGGGGTTTGGAGAGCGGTTGCTGCAGGGGAGAGGGGGGATAGTGGGGGGAAACGAGGAATGTGAGATGGTGACACTGAGGGTTGGTGAGGTAGAGATAGCGAAAGGTTAAAACGGGAGTTAGAGGTGTAATTTAGTAGGCTGCTGCGAGCGAAATTTTTCCTACCCATCGATCTTCAGCAATCTGAAGCACAACACTTGGATTAAAACAATCTGTCTCACCGACTTTGATATAAAAAAAAAAATCCCCCCAATCCTAGGACAGATTGCGTACCAAGAGGAAGGAATGAGACTTTTTGAGCAAAGTGAAGGAATTTTTATGTCCAAAAATGCCACAATTCGAGGAAGTTCTGTGGAGCATCAAGCTCCAGCGAAGAACCATTATCAACCCCAACGCCCATCACAAATACCCTTTACCACCCCCCCCCTTTACGACAAATCAACACCCACCCACCCTTAAACACCAATACCAATACCTCATAACAAAACAGCAGACCTCAGGTTCGATTCACGCCCACTGCGCAGACGTCACAGAGATTTGGCGCAAAAGAGTGGGACAAGGGAATATACTTACTGAGCTTCTCGGGAAGCGGAGAGATCGGGGGGGTGGGTGGAAGGGAGCGAAGTAGTATGTTGCAAATTGTATGAAAAGCACATACTAGTGTTGCAGATTTTCTCGGTCGCTGGGGTGGGGGGTTCGAACACTTTTGGGGGTTTTCGTGTCTTTTGAAGAAAGATGTAGATGGATTGATGTTTTTAGTGGCTTTAAAATGCTTTTTGCGACTCCTGTGTCGGGTTTTGAACTCCTCTAAATGCAGTTGCACTGGGTATTGTCCATGCTGAATATTCCCCTGTACTCCACCGGCTATGCAAAAATGTAAAGAGTCACTCAATAATAATCCCCACCCCCATCCTCTCCTCCATCATAGTCGTCTCCAGCATCATCTCCTCCGTCATCGAAATATTGCTCTGCATTGTAATCGCCTCCCTCATCATCATCTTCCTCATATTCGTCATCAACCTGTTCCTCCATTCCTTCTTCTTCTTCATCGTCGACGTTTCTCTCACCACCAGCACCGGCTTCATCATTCTCGCCGTCAATCTCCTCGTCAAAGTCTTTTAGGCCACCTGGTTTGGCTAGCTGAAGTTTCTTGCTTATTTGAGGAGGTGAAATGCCATTGGTAGTGGCGGTGGAAGAGGGGTCGAGGGTTGACCATAGCTCTTCGGGAAAGAACTTGAGGACTATCGTAAGTTGGTTAGCTGAAATATAAGACTGCAGTGCGTAAAACATGCCGTAAGGTCTTGTATCCAGTTTGGGAATCCTACGCCGCTGCTTCGTGTACTTTTTGCTATAAGTAGGCATACCTTCGAACGGATCGAAGCTTGCAGCAGCGGAAGTATTCGAAGTCTTCCCAACGCGGACATTGTCGCCTAGGACTGTATACAAAGGTCCTTCGTGGATGCTGTTGCGTAGAGATCGGAAACGAGCAACTTGGATTCTCTCATCTCTAGTCAATGGCTTTGGTTGGGGAGGGCGATATGTCTAGAAAAATATTAGTCCATGCTGTTCAGACCATGGGCTAACCCTTAAATCAAATCACAGATATGACAACACCGAATGACGTGGGGCAACTTACTGGAAATAGAGGAGTGGGTGTAGGCTTGTCAAATTGCAGGCCTGCATCGCAAGCAACCTCAATGCCACCAATCTTGTAGCTACTTGTACCATCCTTGCCTGTTCTGGGTTTTTGGGCTGCCCGCTTCGCAGCCATGGAGGCCGACGTTGGCAGTTGAGATGGACTATGGAAACTGTGGTAAACCCATATATAAAAATACCAGGGTTGGTGACGGCGTGACTAAGATGTGACTAAGTGTGATTGACGTTGAGATTGGACTTGACCGTGGGCCGACCGGGCCGCTTGTAATATAACCCAGTGGTCCGTAACATATTACGTCCCAGAGAAGCCCTGAAATCTACAACATTTTATACACAAAAAGTGAGGCGCTGGTATTTACGATACAATATTTGATCTCAGATAGGAGGCCAACTCCATCTCCTAGGCACTTTGTAAATAACTCATATGCAGCGCATCTCATTCTTCCGCCACAAATCAACCCTTTTCTCTTCAAGGCTAGAGATGTGGCCTCAGTTCAAACAAACTCAACGAAGAGCAAGCCACGTGGTCAACATCACCTTGCAACTCCGGATGATTAAGGGCCTGGAAATCTCCGAATTCTCTTTCTCCATTGACTTGCTTGTCATATATTTTGGAGAATACCCGGCTGTATTCCTTCGAGTTTGTCTGCCAGCTCCTTCCATACCCGCTTTTGCAACTTGACACCCTCTTCCCCGGACACGGCGGAAGACACCCTGCGTTGCAACAGTGTCAGCGATTCCTCGAGCCATGTAAACCTCCGGGGCGTTACTCACTTCCCAACCTGGCAATCATCCATGTACTTCCCATGGGTCTCATATCCAGCCGCCACGCCGGCTATCAAAGTTCTAGCGCCCACTTCTGTGGTACGGGCCATCAAAGCTGTCATGCCCCTAACGAAGTACCGAAACATCCCAGTTGCTTCGCGCATCATCTCCGAGCGGCAGTGGCCCGGATTGAGACAGTTCAGGATGACCTTGCCTTCCTTGGGAGATGCCTCCATAAGACTGGCCATCTCACGTGTGCTAAATATCTCGATGATTTTTGAAACGTTGTACCTAACCACCACGCCCACTGTTCAGTATACTATTGATGGAGCTGCCAGAGAAGAGCAAAATGTCATACCTGTCGTTCATGTCGGCTTTGTCTTTCTCATTCAGGTAGGCAAAGATGTCCCCCGCCCGCTTTTGTGGGAAGGTGGTCAAATAGTGAACGAACGAAGCCACAAGACTAATTCTTGGGACTACGTTGAATTTAACAGCTGTCTCTCGCATTTTTGGTAGTAGCAACAAGGCTAGAAGGAAAGTGTTGATGACATTGACGGTCATTGTAGATTCATTGCCGTCCACTATCGTAAATTGGAAAGTGTATATGGCAGCATTTTCAGAGACAGCGTCAAGCCTCTTTAAGCCTTCTGCTCTTTTGGCAAATCGCTGAACCGATTGATGGTTTGCAAGATCCAGTTCCCACACCTCCGCCACTCCAGTCTTCTTTTCAGACCCCTCGATAGATTTCTTCGCCGCTTCTCCTTTCTGAATATTTCTCACAGCGAGAATCACCTTTTCGGCGTTTAAGCGGACGAGATGGCGAGCTGCTTCAAGACCGAGTCCGGTGTTAGCACCTGTAACGATAATCGTCTGACCTGCGAAGTCATTTGTAGGATATGGAGGCGTGAAGAAGAATTGAGAATACATATATTCTAATGCGAAAACCATGATTAATACGTAGAGATTTTTTTGCTAGACTATCAGAGAGATGGAGTTTAAGAAAGTTTGAGGTAAAGTGGCCGGGGGCGCGAGTTGTTGTTAAGTGAGATGAAATTATAATGTGGGCGATGTCCTCAAGGATCACCGGTCAGCCGTGCAGCTCACATAGTAGCACTTTCAGACCTAAACTAACTAAACCTCGTTATACTGAAGGCTCTTCTGGGCTAATTACATCGAGTATCGTCTACAGGTAGGGCGCTTCGTATAAGAGAAGAGAAGCTGCAACCATCTATACTTCAATCGTCCAATTCCTGCATATACAAAATTGATTATCTGTGCTGTCGCAATGCGCTTCCGTCTTTATTCTGCAACATGCTTTACTTGGTTCTGTGTCGCATTCTCCCAGTATTTTCCTCCAATCCCTGAGAATGTTTATTACCGTTAAGTCCAAATTCAATAATAGCATTTCTATATCTTATAAAGAGGTATAACATGACTCGTTATGTAGAAGGTAATGCCTCGCTCACTCGGCTGACCCAATTCAACTCCAGCCTGGACTTTGTGAGACTACACCAGGAGTTAAATCATACGCTGGCTATGTTCATCTGCCGCCTGGCACTCTTGCTGACGTGAACGAGTTCCAAAATTACTCAATTAATACTTTCTTCTGGTTCTTCGAATCTCGCAAAGATCCAGCGAATGCCCCTCTGTCTATTTGGATGAACGGGGGTCCTGGTTCTTCGTCTATGATCGGATTGCTCACTGAGAACGGTCCCTGTAATATCAATGTTGATTCCAATTCAACGACACTTAACCCCTGGTCTTGGAACAATGAAGTCAACATGCTGTTTATAGACCAGCCGAACCAAGTTGGTTTCTCGTACGACGTTCCAAGCAATGGAACGGTGGATCAAACAACACAAGTGGAGACACTTGTCGATTTCTCAAATGGAGTGCCTATGCAAAATAATACTCTTCAAGTGGGAACTTTCCCTACTCAACAGCTAAACTCTTCCGCCAACGATACAACAAATGCAGCAAGAGCTATGTGGCATTTTGCCCAAGCATGGTTCCAGGAAGTACGAGCAACGAAGTTCTTTATTTCTCCAATACTCTGACACAAAAACCTTAGTTCTCCGCCTACAAGCCAAACAATAGCGCAATATCTATCTTTACCGAGTCTGTGAGTATGCGCTCTCTCCAGATCTCGGGCAGCTATAGCTTACAATACTATAGTATGGTGGGAGATACGGACCTGCATTCGCTGCGTTCTTCGAAGAACAGAACATGCGCATTACGAATGGCTCCATCAACGCAACAGGTGGCACCTACGTAATTCACCTCGATACTCTAGGAATAGTCAATGGCTGTGTAGACCTTTTGACCCAGGAACTCGCCTATCCTACATTCGCCTACAATAATACATATGGTATTAAAGCCATCAATGAGAGCCGTTATCAGCAGGCTGTGGACAATTTCAATCGCCCTGACGCAGGCTGTCGCGATCTGATCGTCAACTGTAGAAACATGGCTGCAGTGGGGGACCCAGATGCCACAGGTGACAACAATACTGTCAACCAAGCCTGCATTGCAGCAACCATCTATTGCCAGAACGAGGTCGAAAGTCAATACATCAACTCGTCCGGCCGAAATTATTACGACATTGCAGCATTTGATCCCGACCCATTTCCTCCATCCTACTACCTAGGGTTTCTCGCTCAACATTGGGTGCAAGCTGCTCTTGGTGTCCCAATCAACTACACGCAGTCAACCAATGGCGTCTACAACGCCTTCCAAAGCACTGGAGACTATGCACGAACAGATATACGCGGTGGCCAGTTAGCCGATCTTGCATATCTACTCGACAATGGGGTCAAAGTGGCCTTTATGTACGGTGATAGGGATTACGCTTGTAATTGGCTTGGCGGCGAAGAAGCATCGCTCGCAGTCAACTACAGCCAGAGCTCAGCGTTCCGCACGGCTGGGTACGCTCCAATACAAGTAAACGGTAGCTACATCGGTGGACAAGTCCGCCAATATGGCAACTTCTCCTTTTCGCGTGTCTATGAGTCTGGACATGAAGTGCCGGCGTATCAGCCAGAAACCGCCTACCGCATCTTCCAGCGCGCTATTTTCGGTAATGATATTGCTACTGGTAACATCTCGACCAATACGAATCACAACTATAACACCCTAGGGCCGAGTTCGTCATTTCAGATAAAGAACGAAGTCCCAGAAAGTCCAAAGGCACAATGCTATGTCCTGAACCTCCTTGGAACTTGTACAGCCGACCAGCAAGCGAGTGTGCTGGACGGGAGTGCACTAGTGCATGATTATATTGTGATTGACGCAAATACTACCAGCCTCTTTCCGGGGTTGTATGGGAGTAATGGAACGAGTACATCCACCAATGGTTCATCAACAGCGAGTCCAACTAAAGGAGGAGCCTCACCGTCGTCTTTCACTTCTAGAGGAGTAGCCCGCGGATTGGGTACAGAGTGGAAGATGATCTGGGCGATCGTTGTGTTGATTGGCGTGGGCTTTACTCTGCTGTAGAGTTGATATAATTTCCTAGGCCTACTTATATACAACAAACAACGTTTTAACGCCATCGTATGAATCTTCCACTGATAACATCTCATCGCGCATCGTACATAGCGATTGGATTAAAAAACCTGAGCTTGTAATTCAGGTTGCATCCTTTTCAGAACATTGAAAATTCTCTTCATCTTGACACCAGCACTATTTCAAGTCAATTTATCAGTCCTCTTCTTCGTGTTCCTCGGCCTATGTTGGTGAGGAGAGCTGTCGGGGCTACGGATGGGAGAAAAGAAGTGCTTTCATTGACATTGTTCCATCAATCATGGTTCTCCCTAGAACCTATTTCACTAGCCTAACTGAGGTGGAGATCCTGTGGTTTTCATCTGGATATGTCTTGCAACGGGTGGGTCGGCCTAAGATACAGATATCTCGATGAAGAGAAAGCACATAAGTCCCAGTTCAGCCGAAAGGTTTTATAACCGAAAGTGTTGAGACTTTCTTTGATTGATATGGCTTCTTACAAGATTAATAAAGCCAAGTCCTAGGAGTTGGTAGCTTAGATAATAGGCTGAGTGTTATTGGAGGAGGTGGTGGGTATTGGCTAGTCTTTCGAAGTGGTCCTGGTGACGAACGCCGTTAAGCTGAACCAGAAGACTATTTAACTTCTTCGACTTCTAGAAAAGTTAATGAATCTGTAAGAATGCACTTTAGATCGAAATTCCACCAAGACTCTTCGATAAAATTGAAAGACGTTTTCCCAAACTGTGACTAAAATTCAATACGGCTCTTAGCGTCGATTTAATACATGCCAAGACATATGACTGTGATCTATCACCTTCGTGCGAGAGATCTCTGATCACCTAACGACACAATGGCTGGCCATGTAACGACTTTATGACCTGAAGACAACGTATTTGATGGGGTTACTCGCAACGACCATGGCGTCTTCTACCTTTGGCGTGGTTAGGATGCATCTTGCAGACGTAGCTGTAAATCCCGCTAAAGCTTTGGATGACCGGCTATTGGAGACTTTGAACGGGCAAGTTTTAGGTGCGCATCTTTAGTCACTGCTAGCTGCTTCATTAGAGATACTAAGGCTTCATGTAGTGGGAGACATTGGAGACTCCGATAGGACTACAATAATCAACGAGATCTCAGAGCTCCTTCCAACCTTACAACAAGATCCCTCACCTGTCACGGCTCTGATAGAAACACTCATAAGTTCGGAGAAATTCGACTTCGACCGGGTTCTTGCTATCGAACCGGCCATCGACTTCGCAGCTGGCCTTGCTTCTTCGTCTCCACCAATAAACTCTATTACACTAATCCTACTTTCAAAGGCAAAGCATGGGAGAGGTTATTCGGAAATCGTGGCTGGAAGGCCTGAAATGGTGGCCGCCCTAATACGGCTTTGGCTGGCTACACCGGAGACAGCGGTTGCCGATAAAGCGCAGGAAGTACTATTAGGCTTACTTCAGGCCCACCACGTATATTTGGCCGAGGAAAACGATGAACAAAGACAAATGTTTTACGAGGGCTTGATGTGGAGAAGATTTGTTCGTGATAGAGATATCTATGGATCTATATTCGCGTTGTGCAGTCTTTCGACAGCAGGGAAAGAAGGCCAGCCAAATAAAAGGCAAAAGACTGTTGCCCAAGCCAGACTCTTGGATCTAATACTGCAAATTGATTGCGACGACCTGAGGACATCACAGTTCCCGGACATCGAAGAACAGTATGGAGTAAGGAATGGCGGACTGCTAGACTTTGCGGCTCTTCACATGGTTGATTACAAAGACGACGTCCTGATGCATATGACTTTGATCGACTTCTACACGAAATATCTATGTAGCACATTTCACTCCAAATCAATCGTCGATTTTCCATTAATCTCTTCCAAAGCGCTAGATTTCTTAGTGGAAAAGGGTCTCCATTCCCGCTCGATGTCATATTACCTCCAATCCGACAATTATTCGCATGACTCTACATGGCTGTACGACAGCTCCGCCGATTACCTCTCGACATATTGCTTCAACTATCCCACTCATCTACTCGATTCATCTCCGCCACTAGTGGACACGATACATACTCGTCTCCGGAATATCCTTGATGACGTTTCCTCCAGCCAATGGGCACAGAACTTAGCCCCTACGCACGATCTTCGCGTGTTAGTCTCTTTACCTCGCATAGCACTCCTCCAGAATATGGACCGTTCCTCACCCCTTTTCTTTGTACGGCCACAGCCGGCAAATGCGGTTGCCTTTGGTACATTAGCGGCTATCTTCCATGGGGACACCGTTTCTCACAGAAGTAACCTACAGAATGTGGATGAGAATATATCCCAGGAAGCTGGTGCAGCGCGAGCTCTCTATTTCCGCTATCTCGACAATTTCCCTCAACTCTGGACCCGAGTCATCAGAGCTGCTGAGACTATTGCACTCAAGGACACTGCGCTAGCAGCCCTTGATCTGGTTGGCGCAGTAATAACGGCACGGTGGGCACCACTCCCTACGAATTCGGAGACGAACAATTTCAACTCTCAATTTTCCTTACCCTCAGAACCCGAATTATCGCAAAAATGCCACTCCAACCGGCCTCTCCCCCCCTCCGGCATCACGGCCGTCCTAGAAACCCCTGCCCTTGAAGCTGTTATCGCCTACCTCCTGCGTCCGGCCCAATCCTTTAGTAATCTCGTCGGCGGTAGAGGCGACACGGAGAGCGCAGCCTACAAGGTTGCTGTTCGCAAGTATGAGGTATTGGAGATGTTGCATCGAGAGCTGCTGGGTGTTGCGAATAGTGCGCAGCAGCTGGGAGAGATTGTTGCTGCTGTGAAGAAGAGGTTGGGCCAGGGGCCGATGGGGGGAAGTAGTGATGTGGGGGGGAATGTCGGCACGATGGAACTTTGAGGGGGTTACATTTGGTGTGGTGTAATATCAAACGGGTCGGAGATCTCGCCAGCGAACAGTATGGAAGGATGGATCCATTTTAATGGTCAGGTAGTTAGGTTGTTCTACGCATTCGAGCATTGCGCCATGACAGTCTGATAATTCGAATATCTAGTTTGACGGTTCGCCACCAGGACCGAAGACTCACCTACGATGAGCATTATGAGGGCACCGATTACCGTTATAGTAAACATTCCGGGTATCAAACCCTGGCGACAAATCTTTGTCTCCTCCTTAAAGGTTTAGGTCAACCCAGTAATGCTGGACCAAACTACAGCTAAACATATCCCAAAACAATCAAACGACTCTACCACCACCACCACCACCACCACTTCACCCACTCCATTGCTCCTACATGTCAAAAAATCTCCACCGTCATCCTGTCATCCTATTCACATCCATCCAACTACTCCACGCTATATCTCATCAAGTAGACTAAACATTCGAAACCTCAGCCAGAACCCCCACACCCCCATCCCCACCCTTCCTGCCGATTTCTCTACTTTCAGAAAATGTACAAACCCTTGATCGAGATCTCTTGCTCTACCTGTATTAAACCCATGGTGTGGTGAAGTACTTCTCTTTAAGATGACAAAGAAACCACCCCCTCATCTTTCAAAGCCCTTCCTCTCTCGGACAGGGTATCCCGTACTCTCCCGATCCCTTTTCTCCTATTAGTACAATCCTCCGCCCAACAACCAACCCTCTTGAATTATTTCCCCACCCACGTCAACGGCGGCAGCAACGGCAGCATTTATTGAACGGTCCTGCCTGATGACACCCCGAAAAAACCCCCGCAACTTCAACACCAAGAGCCCTAAAATACCTTCGGCCAGCTACGCTTTGCAAAAAAATCCCCCCCTCGGACTTACGGTAAAGCTTCCACTTCAAGACCGCCGCATGGGGATTCTCTCGCGCGAGGGACTTTGGGTCTTTTCCTACTTTCTCCGGCCCTTTTTTGCTCCTGTGGCACGCGACTCTCGGTTCTTGGCGTGTGGACTTTGAATTACTCATGACACAGTATTATGTGGCTGAACGCACGCTCGTTTTACCAGCGGTGGGGCGTAAACAGCCAGCCGCGCACAGGTGATGGTTGTTTGGGCTTTTGATCCGCTGCCTTGAAATGCGGGGGACTGTAGTGGGGTTCTGGAGAAGATTGGATGAGAATTGTGTTGAGGGTTGAATGGGAAAGATGAGTAAGATGTGGAAGAAAAGGGAAAAGAAGAGAGGAGATGAGAGAAGAATGAGATGGAGGTTGTGAGAAGGAGATGAGAGTGTAGGAAGCGATAGGAGGAGAGAACGTTGATGATGATAAGGGAAACGAAGGAGAAAGACGAGAACAAAACTAT
>JAABUO010009808.1_pt1 | contig 10676 bp, 12 predicted proteins | sample 5559291 | NCBI WGS metagenome assembly JAABUO01 (sample SAMN10711878, study PRJNA513372) | rock metagenome | isolation source: Antarctica rocks | place: Antarctica: Victoria Land, Finger Mt sud
TGTGCAACACAGGGACCACACAACACATGCTGGTGACCAGATTCCTCAAGCCCGGCTGAGCCTTCAGCGACCCAGCAAAAATGGCATCATGCGGACTCTCAGCAGAGGCAGCATAGATGACGAGCTGACACCACCATTTGGAGCAAAGCAGAGTAATGTGCACAATGTGCCGCCTCTAGGCAGGCGCAACAGCATTGGGGACAAGATTGTGAGGGCTGTAAGCAGGAAGAGCTTGGGGGCTAGGCCTGACAATGGGGATCTTGCCAGGGTGAGTGCTACACATTATGGAGGGCAGACCCCCACTATGGTGCCTGTCAGGAGCTCTGGTCCACCTGAGAAGATGATAGTAGATCCCACCACTCATGCAGAGGCTAGCTTCAGGCAGCGACAGCGTGGCAGCGGCAACCTTGATGGCAGATTTGACAACAGTTGATTGGCAGCATTCTATTTTTCAAACGCTGGCCGTCAGCTCTTGTGAAGCATCTATTGGATTTGGATTATAGCGCTGACAATTTTGAGTTGGTTTTAAACTCTGCGACAGTCAAGCAGACTACAGCAGTTGCAACGTCAGTCAGATTGTGCTTTGCTACGATTGAGTCTTCTGTTTGAACATGCAGTACAGAATGTGACTTGTCCTGGCCTTCTGTCCTGGCTGTATGACGCAGCTGTCTGTGTTTTGCAGCAACGAAGCATTCCTTATGATTACCTTAGCTGCACAGCAAGATGTTGGCTTGACGTAAAGTTTATCACTGTACATGTGTGTGTGTTTGGGGCTGTCACTTTGTATGTGCTTCGACGCTGGCAGGACACATCAAAAATGACGTGTAGCACAAGATGGCAGAAACTCCCTTGCGTGATACTGAATGCAATGCACTGAGTAGTCGTATGAAGCAGTGCACCAACAACACAAGCACAGCTTTGAAGTCAGTGGTATTGACCATATGGTAGTGCATGCATGACTGTATGCAGCATGACTGATAGTCCATGCACGACTGTAAGTATGGCCTCCGAGATGCATCTCAATGCATTGCGCAGCTTGAGACAACCTTGCTTGAGTGCATACTATGTCAAATCACCTCCATGATCCAGGCGATTCACTGGGCTCTGCAAATCAGTGCATTCTGGGGACGTGTATGTGAGATCCAGTCCATCGAGGAAGCATGGCTGGAGGCATGGATGTGTCAAGACATACATACATATGTATGCATGTCACACATGTTATCGGGACAACAAACTCATTACTCACTGTGCTATGCATATGTCCCCAGGATGCACTGAGTCGTAAAGCATTGAGGCACACGTTCCAAACGTCTATATTCCGTATCAAGGAAACGTCTATATTCCGCAAATTGGCTGCATGCATACCTGGTGAACAAGACCCTGGTGGTACCACAGTTACGCATATGCATTTGCAGCTGCAATGATAAGCATACTATGCCAGGACACTGGTGCTTAGAAAAGAAGAGCGACAGGCATATCGGCAAGCAAGATGGACCCAGACAAAGCCATTGATCACAGACGGGTGGTAGACTACACACATCACGAATATTAATACAGACAGATGCCTTACTGAACTCGCAAGTCTCCAACAGCGTCCATGTTTTGTTTGTTCGTCAGTCAAAGTCACCAACAACTAGATTGTGCAAAGACAAAAAAAATTAACAAAGTCCATCAAATTTAATGTTGGTTGCCTGTGCCAGACCACAATCGCAAGTGTGCACAGACCAAATGTCACAAAATCCTGGATATCAAGGTCACAACCATTTGCCTAGCCATTTGATGGAGACAACTTGGCCAGACAGCTGGCTCTGACAAAACTGCTCAGGTCGCTGCTCATTATAAAAAAGCCCATTCTTATAGCTGCAAACTTTCCATTGACTTGTGCGGGTGCTCTCCACGGAATGCACCACAAGCACATATATGTGCTGCTGTGGTCTTGAGTGATGGTGCAACTCTCTTGCACGTCAGCGCAAGACGGAAGCAACTACTTGCGACAGGTCCGTACTCGCATTGTACTGATTCTTCGCGCTCTCCGATGTCGCAAGGTCATAAGGCTTGCACCAAAGCATTGGCAGCATCACCTCCAAGCCTGCAGACAGCAGCCGTACAGATCACAAAGGTCAGATCAGGCAGCATACAACCTGCAGAGGCAATTTCGCGCGGCTTTTGAGATAAAAAGCTGTTGCAAAGATGTGGGAGCAAATGTGAAAATGTCGTACGTGAAGCCAAAGCCGACTGCTATGCAGTGGAAGCAAGTTCCGCAAAAGCGTTGCGGGATAGCCATGCAACCCGTCGCAGCACTGTTGGGCGCTCCGCCTTCTGGTGGAGGCGGGCCGCCAGCGGGTTTGGCTGCTCTGTTGCCCATGGCTTCTGGTTGTAATGATGGCGGATGTAGTGCTTGAGTTTGCGCTACTGAGTTGTATGTCACGTATGCAAAAATCGCTCCGAACCACGGAGGTGTCTGCGCATCTACCTTGTAACTTCCCCTCTTTCCTTGACAGATTGGATACAGATACACTTTCCCAAGGATACACTAATTTGCAGAGCTTGGTAAAGTGCCTGGATCATAGGGGTATTGCATCTGATACAGTATGCAGTCAAGCAAGGTTGTGTTGGGCTGCGCAATGCATTGACATGCATCTCGGAGGCTATATTTACAGTCATGGAGAGTAGAGTCGCTGACTGAGAAGCTGCTGTGAGAAACTTTCCCTCTCTGTATGAGCCACAATGGCTACCCAATGCAGTGTATACTCTCGCATTGTATACTGTGCTGAGTATGCTACCTCTATCCACAGGCACCCATGCAACTCATTGATGATATGGCGTGCATAGACTTGGATCATGATATTACTGCATGATGTGCACAACTGATGTTCTCACGTAAGTCAGCAGATTTATGAACACTTTGCCAGTAACTGCAGGTATTCAGTTGGTGAGTGTCAGCACGACTTGAACATGCAGCCTATGCTGGCAGAATCTGTGTCCAAAGAAGACTTGCAACACTGATAGCACCAAGCAAGCCATCTTCCAAGCGAACTATCTTGACAGCTATGTGGAAATTTGACATAAAGCTTCTCACGTACTCCAGATGTCGAGGCAACAAATGCAATCGGTTGCTCAGCACACATAGTCTGGATCAGGCGCAATTGCCACTGGTACCAGACTTGGTAGTTCACTTATGTCACTGGTGTGCATACGTGCCTCTGGCGATGCAACCCCCTGGCATGTGGGTTGCATCCTCCCAGTCAACAGATGAGCGCTAGGAGGCAGCGGACTGTCATACCACTACTGCGTCATTGTTAGTAGGCTGACTGCCAAACCAGAACCCCATACAGGAAGCTACTCAGGACTATATGTACCTGACCCTACCAAATTTAATGAATGACATGTACTGTGTTTATGCAATAAACTGCAGTATGTCTGCCGTTTCCGTTATTGCAGGAACATGTATGTGCGTCTACAAGACAATTGACCACATCAACAAGCATTTCACCAAGTCGCACCAGTATGCCCTGATGCAAATTTCCCATAGCTGGCCATGCAGTAGCAAGTGCTTGTCCTGCTGAATTGGCAAGGCAGCCTCCTCTAGACCTCTCAATGGTATGCAATTGCAGATCTGGTCAGGGACATGGATGAATCGCAGCAGACTTACTCACCATCTTAACTGCAGGCTGCAAGTTTTACTGCCTTTCTCTAAAGTGGATAACCAATGCTAATCCATAGCTAGTTCAGCTGACTTGACACGCAGAAACTGGGGCACTCTAGCAGTACCGCATCTATATACATTTGCTGCCTGCAATGGAGGAATGGCTGTTATGGTGATCAATGCAGGCCAAGTCATTTCAAGCTTCCAGTCGCAAATCTCCCCATGTGCTTGCCCTGAGCAATCCAATCTCAATCTGTACAAGAGCTGCAAAATCTCATTACATGGCTGCTGCGTCCATAGTCATGGCTGCAATTTGTGTTGCTCAGAACGCTCTTCACAATCGCTGTGGAATAGCGATGTACATTGACAGTCTTGCAACTTGACAGTTGGTCTGCTGCACAGCTGGCGGTCTCTACAGCTGGCTGTCGGTCCGCTGCACAGCTGGCAAAGCGCCTGACAGGTTGGCAGCGACTGGGACTTTATTGGACACCCAGGTGGGCTTCAAGGTGAAGTGAATAACACCACCCTACACAGCAAAACTGTGCTTCCGGATCAGCGTGTGTGAGTCAGAGCGTGACAAAGAATGCAGTGGAAGGTGTTGTCAGTGATACTAGCCACTCAGGGGCCAAACTTGCTTTGTGGCTATTTGACATTCACAGCACATGTTGCGTGATGCTTGCAGGCAGGACTGTAGTAGCAACACGATGATTCATTGCAAATACAGCAGCATCGATATAGAGTACACACAGTACAAGCATCATCATGTCACTACAGATCGGTATCTTGAATTGATGCAAACAAGCAGTCCCTGCGACATTAATTAGAATTGACTCAGAAAAGGACAGGGCGTGTGTTGCATGTACCTGGACTTGGCCCCAGTTGGCTGTTGACTTACAGAGTTGCCAGCTGCCAGGCACACTGTTCAGCCTGGCTAGCTCATTCATGTAGCCTGTCAAGTCCCCCTCCTGCTCTGCAACAGCTGCATCAAAGGACACCACCACAAGCAAAGCCCCATTCTCAAAAACCTGCAGTGTAAGCATGGTGCTTGTCAGCCTTGGTTGGCACTTGACTTGCTGCAGTGTGAGACTGGCACCCCTGTTGAGCTGGTGACAACTTCAAGCTGGCTTCGAGCTGAGCACCTCCTTTTGGTACAGACAAATCTGGTCCATAGCCACAATGCAATACAATAGGGCTGGACCAGCACCATGAGAGATTGCCTATTGACCTGTGAATGTGCTATGCCGTGAAACAGCTTGCCAATGGCAAAGAGATGGTAATTCATCACAGAAAGACTTTGCAAACATTCTGGCATTTGTCACAGGCCTAGAGTGCATGCAGTACAGCCTCAGAATGAGATTGTGCCACCTGCAGGAAGGCTTGTGGCCAAGCAGCAGCCAGCTCTTGTTCCAGCTGGGCCAAGCACTCCTGTCTGCTGAAGCGGCTGCGCAGCAGATCAGTGGGGTAGTGTAGATACCCTGCGGGGTAGAAAGGGATCCCCTTCTGCTTCTCACGAGCCTCTGTGCTCTGCTTGCTCTTTTTCTCAACCTGGACAGCGTGGATTTGTGTTGGTATGAGTAGCCAAGCAGCCAGCATTGTTGAACCAATTGAGCTCAAACAGGACATTCTGCTGGTCAGCAAGGTTGGCAAGCTGTGAACAACAAGGAAGCTGCCTGCTTTGTGATGGTGGGGAGTACATTCTGATACGCACAGCATTGCTGAACATGCATGCATGCATGCATGTATATACTCCGGTGCAAAAGGGAGTGCTAACTGTTACCGGGTAGGGATTCAGGTCATATTCATAGTTGCCAAAGCAGCACAGCCCTTTGACAGGCAGCACACTGCTGGGAACTATGAAATCTTTTTCAGACATTTGGAGGGCATGGGCGATGCGCTTCTGCTTTGCCAGCTCCTCCTTTTCCCGGCTGTACTCGCTGCTGATATAAGGCCACACACCAAAGTTGTCTGAGTGTATGTGCCAGCTGCTGGGGCGCATGGTGGTCTTCGGCATGTAGTGGCTGGCACGTAAGCTTGGGCCATCATAAAAGGCAGGACAGCTTGAAGTCAGTCTGTTGCTTGCTTGCTGTGACCTCTGCTGACGCTCCTGCTTACCTGCACCATTGACTTGCATGGAGAACAATACATCATTCAATTGACTACCCACACAATGGTTGGACTGTGTGGAGCTGCACAAAGCTGTCACAGCGAGTGTGGGTGTGCAGCCAAGATCTGCAAGATCTGTATTAGCCATTGTCTGTCACAGCAATTTTACCTCTCGACACTGTCTCACAAAGGGACTGCTGTCGGAAGCCATGCTCCAGAACCTCTGGCAAGGCTCTTATGCCTGAAAAGCTGTGCTTGGACCAGCTGTCTGCCACAACCTCCAGGTCTGCATAAGCACTGTCTGCAGGCAGTGCAGGGCTTAGCAACAGCTTTTGAACTGATCAGATGACGAGCTCAAATCCGTGATGTACCAGTTGCGAGCTGCCCAGGCTGTGACCGTGTGACACAGTGATAGTGCTTGTCTTCCTCTGGGCCTAAGAGCTGTCGCTCTCTGTCTGTCCGGAGGCCTGTGCTTTCCATCTCCTGCTCTCGCTGCCTCTGTTGCTCCCTGGCATAGCTAATGGCGAACTCAACTGCCTCCTGACTGGTAATTCCCTTCTCGGTTGGTCTGGGACTTGGCTTTGATGGCCTGGTGTATCGGCCTTTCAGCGGGATACCGCCTACATCAACAGCTCCGCCAGGAGGAGCACCTCCCATGGCCATCAAGCCACACGAACCATCCTGCCGCAGGTCGGCCGCGGCAGCGCTGTGCTTTCACTACGCTGCTGCTGCACGGCCCTCGGGACGGTTGATCTCCTAAATGTGTTGTTTATGGGGATTGAAATGCAGAAGCGTGCTGTAATGCAGTCATGCGCAATGTATCTTCCGCTTAATTCCGCCTTCACTGTACTTGAGGTGAAAAGCAGATGCAGCAGGAGTGTGCGCATTGCCGGAGAGCCAACATGCTGCAGCATGAATTGGCCAACAATAACCTGCAGTGTTGAGATCGTTGTTGCCATGCACAAAGTTTCATTGAAAATATAGTTGCATTGTTTACACGGAAGAGCAGATTCTGAAGTAGGGACAAGCACATGACATGCTACAAAGGCCGTGTGTAATCACGTGAATGCTGGACACAAGCAGACTGCAGAAAACAAGTCACCAATTTCAGGTCAAACACAAGTCTTTTAATATTGGTATATATGTCTTCAGATTTGCAGTCAATTTATTCAAAGATATGCTACATTGTATCTTATGCTGCCAAAGCTACACATTGCGTCTACAAAATTAAGCTAGGATTTGCCAGCAAGCAGGTTTGATCTGCAAAGCAGCAGCATCACAGCAATATGGTTCTATGGATTAGCTGATGATGCTGTGGCCCTGCGATAGGCACTGTAAGCGTTTACAGCACTAGCCAACAGCCTACTTGCATCTTGTGACTGACTATCGCCAGCACTCATCTGGCCATGCAGCTCATTGAGATGGCGAGCCACCTCGCCCCATCTGCCTAAGCTGCTGTCAGAACTCACATGCTGATCAAAGATGTTCCTGACTGCTTCGTAGATGCCTTGCACTGGAGGCCCTGCTGCTGCTGATGATGTTGATGGTGGTGGAGCGGCTCGCCCCGCAGCCCTACCAGAAGCTACACCCGATCCGCCTGGCTGACCTTGTGAAGAATATGACGATCCAGCAGCTGACTGATGTTGTGCTTGAGATGCTGATCCACTACTACCAGCTGTGTTTGCATCTGAACTAGCAGTGGCAGTCATGCGGCGGTAAGCAGCTGCAGCAGCAGCTCCTACCGTAGTCAGTGCAGCAGCTGCAGCAGCAGCTGTACCAGCACCTATGCCACTGACCTGCTGTGCATCAGTTGTAGGCGCGCTTGCAGGTGCTTCAGCGGGCAGGGTGCCTGCAGGAGCTGGACCCCAACCCCACTTCCAGGACCAACCACTGCCACTAGAAGCATTGCTGGAGACATTGGGTACACTGCCTGTGGCTGTGCTTGATGAAGGCGGGGACGATGCAAAAGGAGGGGCGCTGGGCTGACTTGACCCTGCTGGGTGGCCTGAGTAGTGCTGATGGACCTGAGCTTGCTGACGCTGTTGCTCTCGAGCTTCTGACTGTGTGAGAAACTCGTCAAGCTGCGCATTTACTGTGTCTGTGTATTGCTGGACCTGCTGGATGACTTGTGCTGAGTTGGCAGTTAAACCATGCTGGCAAGCATCCAGCTGTGCACTAGCTTGCTGCAGCTCAGAAATTTGGGCATTCCAGTACAAAGGACGGTGGTCAAGAGACTGAATGCGAGCCATAACAAACTGTACACTGCTTTGCAGCTCGCTAACGGCAGCAGAGCTAGTCTGTGATGGTGCAGCACTTCCTGTCCCCGGAGACGGCTGGGAGCTCCAATGAAAGGTAATGCCATTGCTGTCCTGAGCATCTGAGCGGGAGTGAGCTGCAGACAACCCAGGTTCACCACTATGCAATGCGAGCTGTCCTAGCAACCCCAGGATTGTGGCCAGCGATGGGCCTTCCGCGTCCTCAGGCTCATCAGTGCCGGAAACTAGATTTGGCTGGCCGTTGTTGCGCTCAAGTGTACGCTGGTCTGTCCGACACACCGGGCACAACTGACTTGTTGCCTGCCACCGTGCAAGGCACTCGCGGCAAAACGGGTGACCTGCAATCATGTTACTCTGAGTGATCCACACATGTCACCAGCGGATTTTGATCTGCCCTATGCAAGCGTTTGAGACGGCAAACAAGATCACCAAGCAGCGGACAAGACTCACCACAAAGCAAGGTAGAGACCCCTCCGTTTGCGCCCAACGTGTCTAGGCAAATGTTGCAGGTATGGTCTACGCTTCCTGGCCCGACCATTGATTGTTTGAAAGTGAAGTCGATGCTTGCACCCCTAGGAAGTTGCGGGTCATCTGGCGTACGCGATATGCTCCGTGATATGTATTTTACGATGCCCGTGCATAGCCGAGTTTGCAAAAAGTGTTGGTCCAGTGCAATCAGCTTCGACTTCCGGATCAAGCCTATCAAAAATGCCTGCAAGCCAGACGATGGTAGTGATGAGGCATGCTTTGAGACTTGATGAAGTGGATCATGACTTTGTGTCGTCCAGCAAAGCTTGGTGGGATCCGCCCCTAGCACAAAAGGGCTTTGACCAGGTTGGGCCTTGTGTGCATTCCTGTCCTTGGCAACAACCCCCATCAGCATGCTTGTGATGCGATATTGAACTAATACAGGCGGCTCACACGGCCGAGACGCATCTACGATCACTTGATCTGCAAGTTCTGGTGACTTCGCCGTTCAAACGCTGCTTACAGACGGCGAACACTGTCCTCGAGTCGATGCCGGCATGTTGCAGAAGAATCCGCGTAAACTGCAAGTTGTGCGAGGTCTGTGTGGTTGTTCGGTGGCAGTACCTACAGAGTGAAAGCAGAGCAGTTATATTACCCTAGCTTGGAGTGCAGATGTTGACTGCTCGCAATCTGAATGCTCAAGATCGACCTCTTCCCAACGGTCACATTCAGGAATGGATGTGGAATGGCTCTAGCATTGATGCAGCCCTCAAGCTTGCACCTCTGTCCGGTACAGCTAGGATAAGTGTTGCAACTTGGTGCAATCATACCCATAAGCTTTTGCCATCAACACAACCTATTTGCAGACAACTTCACCATTGATGATCCAGACCTACCGGCATTCCCAGAGACAGCAGAGCAGGCACATGCCAGAATCAATGTTGCATTGGAGGTGGCGTTCCTGTACCATAAATGCTGGACCTAACAAATATACATGCACAAGCCCAAATATGTGCTGCAGGCAATTGGCAACCAGTACGAGGGAAAGAACATTCTGATTGTTGCTCATGGAGAAGTATGTTATTGTCATTGCATCTGGGATGTCACATTGCCTGACCCACCACAAGCTCATCAGGAGCTATGCATCATACAACTTTGACGTGCAGGCAGTGAATAGATCCGTGGTGCGCTTGATGCCCTGGGCCACTGTAATCGATGCACAGCATTGCTGTTACACTGTAGCCCATCGCAAGCAGGATGAAGATGGCGACTGGGGTCAGTGGGAACTGGATGTCAAGCAGCTACACAAAGTACAAGTCCTAGGCTTATGATGCTTAGGTGAGAATGCAAGTACAAGCTTGGCAAGACATCTGTGTGATTCCGACAATAGAGGTCTGCAGCTTGCTGAGGATAGAGCAGCCTGTAGAGGCCAAAACTTCAGCCATCAGTTCTGTCACACATCTGACCCTTGATGTCAAATACAGATGCAGTTACCTCACATCTCATCTCTGACTTAGCTGTGTGCTGGATGGCCTTCTTGCATAGGGTTTTGAGCAATATGCAGGACAGAGTTTATACTGGTCAAGCAATTTGCGCCAAAATTTGATATTGTCCTGAAAGCAGCTGCTGGATAAACCAATTTCAAAGCTTACAATTCCTCATTGGAAGGTATGTCCTGGACATGGCCAATTGCCGTTGCCCGTTTGCAAAAGTGATCATGGCAGGATGTGAGGGTTGTTGTTCTTTTGGTTCATCTGAATACTGGTTGCTGTTTGTTGAGCGACATGCAGCTCACAGTAGCCTTTGCCCTTCTGCAGGCACCAAACATGATCTTGAGTATGCAACTGTGTTTGTGGAAGCTCACAGAGTCAATCAAGCTGGTGACAGGGCTCATTTTTAGATGCCTTATTACTGTTTGCCGTCCAACCGAAGTGTATGCCTGTTGTTGTTCAGCTTGGTGGCAATGTAGCGGCGTAATGTGGTACATAGCACAAAACCTTGAAAATCTACCCTACAAAACGCAATAGAATTCAACACAAGTCGTCTACGCTATGTACCTCATTTGATCAAAGCTTACTAAGTTACTTTCTGTAACATGGCCACAGGCGTGTGGTTGGAGTGCCTGCTGTGATCTGCTGATGCGAAAAGCTGGTCAAGTCAATGTGTGGCAGTCCAATTTCTTC
>JAABUO010009809.1_pt1 | contig 10675 bp, 15 predicted proteins | sample 5559291 | NCBI WGS metagenome assembly JAABUO01 (sample SAMN10711878, study PRJNA513372) | rock metagenome | isolation source: Antarctica rocks | place: Antarctica: Victoria Land, Finger Mt sud
CTTCGTGTTCATGTTTTAAGAAGTTCATCGTGTCGTAAATGGTTGATCAATGCATTCTCTATATGCCTGCAGTCCTTTACAAAGGGTACCCGAGAATTTCTGGGAAAATGGCACAGCCATACGTCATATGCTGTGTCACGACGTGCCAACGCGTTGTCAACGTCATCACAAGCCAACCACAGCCAAGTTGGCAATGCCAACCTCTCACGTAAACATTGTGCATGTCTAGCATAGTAGGAATTTACCACCTAGCCGCTGAAGCATGTCCCAGCCATTTTACGTTGGTACATGTCGTTTTTGGCTTGTCCAAGTTGGTGATAACGTGCTTGCGCAATTGCAAGGACGTTCGTGCGCGGCTCAATGTGTTGACTGCAAATGTGCAACCTGCAGCTTGGACAGCTGCCGCCAAGCCGCACACCTCAGCGGCGGTCCGTGCGGGCATCATTCTGTCTGAGAAATCCGACGACTCAACTGCGACTTTTCACCCACTGGCAAGATGCGAGCGTGACACTCACTTCTATCCGCCCAGAGTTGCAGGCGCCCGTGTGACAATCGGTATGGTAGGATGCGAGTGCGAAGCGCGCGTTGCGGCAGCGGCGTCGAGTGCTCTGAAGCTTGCCTGCCTTCTGGCCTGGCTTCTTATGCGTAGCTCTGCAACACCTTTGAAATTTTCGGATCATTCGTTCACTGATCCTGACTTGATACACATTGTGGTACCTACCGAGTGTAATGAGTATCAGAGTTGGCAGGTGAGGGACCAGGTCCTTTCAAGTCTCACAGGCTGATGCATTAGCACATGCTAATGACTGCTCCCTGCCAGCTGCAGCCGGCATCCCAATGGATAGTTTTGTCGCACTATGTCACAGCTTGCTGCCTTTGTCTGACCAGGTCTTGGGGTTGTATTGGTCTTGGCGTCAGGTTGGAAGTCCTGGCATGTTCACTAGGATAGCCTGCTGCAACATAGAGACTCTTGAGGTCCGTGTCCTGTTCAGGCTGAACGTCAATGCGTTTTATTGCAGCTATACAGGTTCATGTGACGTGATGAAAACTGCATACACACCTTGCTTGCATCCAATGGTATGGTGAATCAGTGCAATGTGGGTGGGAATGCAAGCTTTAAGACTCTTGGTCGGTTGGGCCCATAAGCACTTGAAGGACCAAGGTTTAGAAGGACCAAGTCTTGCTCTCAACTCTACATTGACAGCATCACTCAGTATATCTTGGCAGTCTAGTTTTGCAGTGTGCATGAGTGCCATTTTGTATTGTTATAGCTGACTTCTGAACCATCGGACATCTAAAATGGAACCATTCCAAATGTCTGCCAGGGAAAGCAAATGCAGAGCACTTTTGATGCATGAGCGAATGGAGAAAGGACCACCAAGCAAGGCCCAAAAGTAAAGGTGTACGCAGGGCCAGCACACCGTGAAACCGTTTCAAGTGTACTACACCAAAACCAATGTTGATCCAGAGGGCATAGGAGATGACTACTCACCTTACAACAAGCCCTATGGTGTTATGTCCTGGCTTCAAGACACAGACCCTGTGGGAGACTACTTTCTGATTGTAGATGCAGATATGACATTCCATAGGTGCGGCTGACTGTCTGCAGAGCATGTGCACAACACGCCAGCAACTTTAGTCAGTCTAGATCCTTGATGCATCAACATCATGATGAACATTGCGTCACACAGAATATTTGTGCACTCGACATGGAGCAGGCGCCTTGATCAATGAGCTGAATGCTTGGCATAAACTGTACAAAGGCATGAGTGGGCTGTGCTGAAAAGCAGAGCTTTTTGCCATGCAGCCCTCTATCAAATTACACTTGTTGTCAATTGGATCTCAGCAGATAGCAGATATAGCTTGAATGCACGCACATGATTGTCAATAACAATTGGCCCAACAAGGATCTTGCGCAACAGTACAAGTTTCTTATGACCCTCACCCTCACCCTCACCCTCACCCTCCCCCTCACCCTCACCCTCACCCTCACCCTCACCCTCACCCTCACCCTCACCCTCCACACCCACCCTTAACCACATGCTCAGGCTCAGGCTCAGGCTCAGGCTCAGGCTCAGGCTCAGGCTCAGGCTCAGGCTCAGGCTCAGGCTGGTAGATACCTGGCATGAACCACCTGGAACTAATGTGTCAAGGCCAATACCAAGCAGGGCCGTGACTGCAGGGGTCAGGGTCCAGGGTGGAGTTGACAGGGGTAAGGGATATGCCCAAGGGGGAATCTACCTTGGAGCTGGATTTCAGCAGCCTGTTGGGACCCCTGTTCTTTGAGTGGCTCATGCAGCTGCTGCTGCCGGTCTTCGTCTTCACCCTGGTGCATGAGAAGGAGCATTCTCTGCGCGTCATGATGAAGATGCAGGGCCTGCCGGACAGGTGAGCTCTATTTCATCTGTACTCAAAATGGGTCTGCTGTGGTGTTAGGGTTTGTGCTTAGGACATAGTGCTGTATTGCAGGCTGATTGCATGCAAGTTACTGTCATGACCCTTTAGATGGTGAAGGAGCACAGCAGACCAGCAGAAGAGGCTTGCCAGCAACAGGACATGGCAAGGTCATGCATGAGCAGGTTTTGCTTGGTGGTTGTGGTGGTTTGCTTGGTGGTTGTGGTGATTTGCTTGGTGGTTTGCTTGGCGGTTTGAGATGGTTTGCTGTATGGACTGACCCACAGGAGGTCAAACACCTGCAGATGATGACCAAGTTAGCATGTTTGCTATGCAGGGTGTACTATCTGGTGACATACATGTGGCAGATGAGTGTGTACATAGTCTTCATGGCAGTCTTTGCCATCTTTGGGTCCGCCATCGGCCTCAAAATGTTCACAAAGAACAGCTGGGGGGTTCAGGTAAACACCCTGCATGTGCACAGGCAGCGAAGACATGGCGCCTTGATACTCATGTTGCATGCACATTGTCATTGACATCACATCTATGCTGCAATTGCCCTGCAGCTGTTGCTGCAAGGCTTCAGCACAAGTGTGCATCCACAAAGGTGTCACGTGCTGCGCTCCTGTCTGGTGCTTTGCTGATCAAGGGCACATGCACTGCGTCTCAACACCTTGTCTGTCTGTGCTGTGTGCAACTGATAGGTTATATACATCATATGACATGGGGCATGAATCAGAAATGCTGTGCAGCAGTTGTCTGTTGGTGCTGTCTGCAGCTGAACGACGCGATCAAGCGCTCAAATGGCATGAGCATGAGATGTATTGATGCGCAGATTATGCTGTACTTCCTGTGGGGCAATGTGCTGTGTGCTGGCAGCTTGTCCTTCAGCGCCATTTGCAGGCAAGCCAGGCCTGCAGTGCTGGTGGCAGTCATCTGGGTCATCATGTCTGGTTTTGGAGCCAACTTGGTGCTGACTCAGTTCATTGAGCAGGGGCCTTCAGTTGCTGCCACCATTCTGCAGATCATCCCGTCCATGGGCCTGTTCAGAGGTAAGTCTTCAATCACAAATCTGCCCATTGGTGGGCTTGTTAGATCAAATGACACTGTCTTAAATCACTGCATGTAATGTTTACACCACACAATCAGCTAAGCCGACCTGGCCATGATTAATGGTGGGTTACCAAAGCTGATTTAAGAGGTAAACATGTGGTCACAGATCATCCCATCTGTGGGCTTGTTCACAGGCGCAGCTTCATTTACAGTACATTCACAGCAATGTAGTCCCACTGTGCTGCCTCAGCCTTCCAGTTGCAATCGATGATTGATGCTGATGCAGTGTCAGGTATATGGTTGTTGCATGCTACTGCTGCCTTTGTCCTAGAGGCAGCATGGCCTGCATTGATGAGTTGGACATCGGCTTGAATCAGTGCACAATCTGCTAGCATGTGCTTCAAAAGTATGCATTACAGCTATGCTTTGTCATGAACACATGGCCACAGGAGCTGTACAACGGAATTTCAGCAACTTCAATGCTGAGAATGTCCTTATTTTGGACAGTTTCATGTCATCTAAGCCAAGTCTATACAAGCATTGTGTTGGCAACAGAACCAACCACATGCAGGGTTGTGCCAAGGCATCTGAGCCAAATTTGTATGCATCAGCTCAGAACTGACAACCAAACCAAACATGTGCAGGATTGTATGAGCTGAGCCAATATGCCTTTCTGGCAGACCGCAATGGTGGCAGTGGGCTGACGTGGGCTAAGTTACATGACCCAGGCTGTGGCATGATCACAGTTTGGGGCATCTTTGCTGCTGAGTGGGTCCTGTTCATGACCAATGCCTGGTACCTGGATCAGGTACCTATTAGGAGCTGCCTGAAAGTTGTGTTGTTCATTCCATCTGTGTGCACTATCTATGCTTAGCTTTGGTATCATCCATGTTCCAAGCTAGGTGAACAGGCTGTATGCTAGACCAGTACCTGATAGAGCTTTAAGTGTGACTGCAACGGCACAGGACTGTACCTTCACGACATCACTGCTTGGCAGATTTACACAGGGTGTGATGTTGCCAAGACAGACCACAGCAGCACATTTTTTCTATGCAGAGTGATTGACACCGATTGTCTACTGTTTGCAGGTTTTGGATACAGGCATGGGGACCCCAAAGCACCCCATGTTCCTGCTGGGCAAAACATACAAAGACGCAGACAGCAAGTCTGATCAGGCAACCGTACAGAGACCACATGCAAGGGCACTGAGAACATGGTGGCTTGTCAGCAATTCAGACAATGCAGCTCCTAGGGAATTGTCCAATTCATCAAGGGTTTTGCACAATTCAGAACCGTCAACTGTATCAGCCATGCATGAGCAGCACAAGCAGCCATCCAAGTTGCCAGAGCATGCTGCAAAAGGGGAGTCTTCAGCCTCTTCTTTACCCTCTTCCTCTTCCTCCTTCTCCTCTACATCTTCAGTTCCAGAGCCGAACGTTCCTTTCCATCAGAGTGCTCCAATGGCACCAAATGAACGTTTGTCGCACTCAGCACTGCAGACAGGCAGTCAGCTCTACAGTGACATGTCACACAACATCCACTCAGCATCTACCAGAGATCCCATTGGATCCCGGCCTACAGTCTTTGCTCCATTGGCACAGAATGCAGCCGTCAAGAAACATCAAACCAGATTGCAAAACATGATGTCAGGGCCTCAGAGACAGGTACACACTGCACTCAACCAGGCACCTGCTGCATCAGCCATTGATCTAGAAGCTCAGAACTCGCCACCTATGCAACAGGAGCCTGCAGACACAGCACAAGATGCAGCTGACAGCACCGCCTCTGGTTCAGTTGACACAGAGTCTGATTGGGCAGGCAATGAGCCACCAGATGTGGCTGCTGAGCGCGCCCGGGTAGATGCCCTGTGGACCGAAAGGCAATCTCCAACCGAAGGGATTGTGACAGGAAGCTCCTCACAGCCTGCAATCCTGCTGCACAATCTAAGGAAGGTGGGTATCTCAGTACACAGGACCTCACATCACACTGAGACATTTCAGGAGACGTTTTCATTTATTGTGATCTGCCTCCCAGTCTGCTTGGCTGTCTCAACTGCCTGCGTCATGCATGCACACTGCTGCAGTAATAGGCTGTTGCCTCTGCATCTGTTTTGTTCTCAAGCTGTGGCTTGATGCAAGCCCTTCTGGCAGATGTTGCTTCTGCATCAGCTGTATTCTCAGGTTGTTGCCAGATGCAAGGAATTGTAACAGATTTGGTTGTGTAGCTTGACAGGTCAATCACCATATGGAAAACACTCACATGCAAATGCTACAGTTAGGTGGCTGCTGTCGCCTGCCCATGTGAGCCATGTGTCTGTTCCATGCAGGTGTACAAGGGCAAAGATGGCAATGGCCCTAAGGTTGCAGTGGCAGGGCTGTCATTGGCCATCAATAGGCAGGAGTGCTTTGGCCTGCTAGGCCCTAATGGAGCTGGTAAAACCACCACCATCAAGGTACGCCATCCTCTGCTGAGTAGTAGACAAAGAGTGCCATAGCTGGTGGAAAGGACACTGTACAGTCACAGGCAAGTTTGCTGCATGGCAACCACCAGCATCAAGGTACGCCAGCCTTTGCTAAGTGGTAGACAAAGCGCGGACAGGACCCTGCAGAGTGACAGGCAACTCTGCTGCATGGCAGTGCCCTGTCAAATCAGTGAGCAGTGGGCTGATAAGGGGAAGTTTGCAGTGTGAGCCTTTGTCTTGCATTGGCTTGCACCACATCAGTATAATCAGTTTGCAATTTGTGTTGAGCAAGATGTGCAAGATCAGTGTTTTTCTGTTTTGCACGATCAGTGTTTTTTGTCTGGGTCAGATGATGGAAGGGTTTATGGATGCTAGCTCTGGTTCAATAGTCGTTGAGGGGCACAGCGTGCGCAGCGGCATGGAGGGCATGTCAGGGCTTGTTGGGATCTGCCCTCAGCATGACCTGCTGTGGGAGAGCCTGACTGGCCGGGAGCACCTCCTCTTCTATGCTCGACTGCATGCCTTGAAGGTACATCACATGCAGCTTGGTACTCTGACAAGCTGTGAATTGTACATAACAGCAGCATCATCATGCAAGCCCAGATGAAATGCCTGCGCAGGTCTCACATTCACCTAATCTGTCCCATGCAGCTTATGACAGTGACTGTGGCTTTGGATGAAGTGCAGTCGAGCAATTGGCATGATGTGGGGTGGCCATGTTGTTGTGATGCAGGGCCAAGAGCTGAGTGATGCTGTGACAGAGGGGCTGCGATCTGTGAATCTGCTGGCAGACAAGGCCGGGGACAAGCTGGTCTCCGCATACAGGTCATCCCTCTGCACTACCTCCTGCCACTCTTCCTGCATTGCTGCTGCACTAATCTCATTCCTGTTTGTCCTATTCTGTCCTGTGTGCCTTCTCTCTTCTTTCTCCCTTTTTCTGTTCTTCCTGTCACTTTGAGATTTCATGCGTGAGTCAAGAACTCCAGAACGGTCAGTCACACCTCTACAAGACCACAACAGTACTGACTGTTCACAACAAGCAACATGCTCCAAATACATTGGAACCTGGATGTATTTGCAGCATGTTGCTTATTGTGAACAGTCAATACTGTTTTGGTCTTGAAGAGGTGTGGGTGACCGTTATGAAATTTGTGATCCACACCTGAAAAAGTTGACCCAAACAAACGTGAATTATTGACCCTGAATTTTTGACCCAAACAAACCTAACAATTTGACCCAAACAAACCTGATTTTCCACCTTGTAGGCAGACCAACACTCAATGCTGCCATCATTCGCCGTCTGCATTGTACGGTGGTCCTCGATGTCTCTGCATAAGTCACTGAGAGTCCCCACTCCTTCATGTGGATGGCAACTGATAATTGCACATCTTGCAACAACGAGATTCGGTCGTTTGATGGTACAGCCTGGGCAGGGAATACCTGCTCATCCAGGGTTGAGAGTTGATGTGTTTACTGAACACATGGCCAGATGCACTAATCAGGGTAGCTGTTGCTGACTAGCACTGTGGGTCTAGTGAATGATATGGATCAGGTTGTAGTCTTTGCAAAGCAAGGCAGGGGAAACCGCACAACTTCAGTTGAAAATGGCTGCTTTGACAGTGCTTGCAGATGTTCAGTACTTCCTCAGCCGCTTCATTCTGACCCAATGGTGCCGGTTGCTCTCATTCTCGCTGCACCTGCCTGCGCCACATGCAAAGACTCCTTCAAGTTGCTCACACCAGGGAATTGCACAATCATTGCTTCAGCGTCCCATGCTGTGTAAAGCTTGCACCATCAGGCCTGTGACTGGATTAGTCACAAGCCTGACTGTACAGTGTGGTCTGTGTGCATGCCCACGGTACAAATGTTGAATATGTGGTACAGTGGGGGAATGAAGCGGCGGCTGAGCGTGGCAGTAGCCCTAATAGGCCGGCCTAAAGTGGTGTACCTGGATGAGCCCTCTACAGGTCAGATCTGTGACGTCGACTCCAAGTCTTTGCATGATCCCACATCAGGCAAGGGCTGTCATATCAGAGAGAGCATACACAGAGACAGTATGATTGTCACACTTACTTTTAGACTAGGTGAACTGACCCTACCATGCCAACCTCATGTCCTCCTCTGCAAGCACACCTATGTGACATGAGCAGGCCGATGCTTGTGTAAATTTTGCTCATATTATGCATGAGCTGTGTCGTCCAAGTCCTGACTGTAGTCATTAAGCTATAGCGCACTTCAACATTTCTCAAAAAGTTGCTGAGATTGCATGACTGCAGTCATCAAGCTATAGCGCACTTCCACATTTCTCAAAAAGTTGCTGAGATCGCATGACCTGGCAGTGAAGAGGCGTGCACGAATGGATGGATATGTGGTTGATGAACACAGGCTTAGACCCATCTTCAAGGCGGCTATTATGGGATGTGATAAGGAGTGCAAAGCAGACAGCAGGTGTGGTGGTGACAACGCATAGCATGGAGGAGGCTGAAGCTCTATGTGACCGCATTGGCATCTTTGTCGGAGGCAGGCTTTCCTGCATTGGTAATCCTCAGGTAAGCACAGCCTGTAGTTGAATCCAGGTTCATGCTGGCAGCATGGCAGCCCATGAGTAAACACAGCATACAGGTGACAATTGCTTTGAATTTTACAGGCGGCCATGCTGCGATCTGTTCTGTACTTCATACAGGCCTGGCAGTTGGGACAAGTAATCTAGCTCAGCATTTTGTTTGCACCTGGAGGCAACTTCAGGGATGCCATTGTCTGCATGAGTTTCTTAGTTGTATTATACATGTTGCTCAGGTTATGCTGTGATGCTGTACCTTGACAGCTTGTGTTTGCTTCAATGCAGGAGCTGACTGCACGCTATGGAGACTACTTGTCTTTCAGTCTGTCTGTGCCACCAAAACAAGCAGAAGCAGCATGTGAAGCCATTGCAATGCATGTGCATGGAGCTCACCTGGTCCATTCACTGGGCGGAACACTCAAGATGGAGCTGCCAAGTGCAAGCGTAGACATTGGCAGCTGTTCGAATACATGGACAAGCTGAAGAGAGGCGGCAAATTGCAAGTACGGGATTGGGGGGTCAGTCATGCAACCCTAGAGGAAGTCTTCATCCGCATCACTAGAGATGCTGGTGTCAGGCTTACAGCTTTTACTTAGCAGCATCGCCAAAATGCTTTTACCTCATCGGGCTGCCGCTAATACAGTCATATGCTTCAGCAGCCAATACACTCACAAATCGACATTTTGCCATCATTGGGCTGCTTGCAAAGCACCAAGTTTGCAATTTTGCTGCTATGATGCCGAATACCAGACGCATCAGCTACTTTGCTGGAAGTGCAAGATGCAAATTGTCTGGCCAACGAGGCCTCTGACCCTTGCAACGCTGCCAGCTGGCAGCAGCTTTGCATGACAGATTGCTCCAAGGCCACAAGTGGCCCACAACACGTCTCTCCGTCAGCTGCGGCCACTTTTACATTCTGGTGAAGCTCATGGCAGCTCATGGAGGCATCGTTGCGCTGCCGGCTGCTCGCAGCTTCGGCCAAGCAGACTGCAGCGGTACAAAAAAGGCATTCGCCTTCGGTCTACGTCCCTCGCATGCAGGTTTTGCTCTCAGCAGCCACCTGCTTTCTGAACCCTGTCGCGGCAGCACGTCGGCACCGTCATCATTGCACAGTGGCTGGCGTCCTTGCCATCATCCTTTGCACGACAGGTACGCAGACTGGCATGACCGTTCAGGATGGTCTATCCCTCCCAACGCACTCTATGAGATCAGAAAGCCTGATCAAAAGCTGTGTGTGGTCAGGATCCTCAAAGTTTACAAGAATCACCTGTCACTACGCGTTTTATCGCTTGGATGTGAGTAGCAAGTTGCTTGCTGCTACAGGCGCGCAAGCAGGGCCGACCTGTACTACCACGGACGGCAGCCCACCGACAGCTGACTGCAATGCTGTGGCTGCCTATTTGCAAAAACTGCCCAGCTCTCAGAAGTGCGGGCCAGACTCGAACGGTGTGGGGGACTGCACTCCAATGTGGACCATCGGCACCTGCGTTGCGTCCGTCTGTGGTGCCATGGGCACCAGCATCGCTTGTTCAGATGCGGGCGCGGACGTCAGCACACTTGCCGTCAGTTGCGCCTCGGGAGGCACTGGTATCCTAGAGAGCACCACCGCAGCGGGCTCACTGATTCCATACGGCAACGGCAATTTGCAGATTAGCATTAGTCACTCTTAATGTTGGGGCTACATCAGACCAGACATTACTGCTGGATTGTGTTCATCGGTGTGTCTTGAATGAGCAGCTTATTGTCAATACTCAGTGAGTAAGGTGCTTGACTTGTTTTGAAATGATGTAGGGCAACTGAGTAAGTTGTAGCACAGCTCTTGCGTAGTCCGACTAATACAGGCAATACAGGGCAAAAGAAAAGGACAACGTGGAAACATGGACATGATGTTTCGATTTCGAACATTTGTCAAAATTTTGTAGAAACAATACTCTCACTGGCCTCGTTGACTTGACAAAGAGATTATACCTTTATAGTGGAGAGGGGTCCCGCTCTGGCACACAGATGTTCTGAGGAGTCTGTGGTGAGTCTGAGAGGGTGTAGTGCCAATCTAATGGAGATTGAGTGGTGATCTGGTGGGAAAAACCGGGTGGGGATTCTGTGATGATGATGTGGTGATATGGTGGGAATGCTGTAGGGATAGATTGGGATAGTGGGGGAGAGTGTGGATAGTTGGGTTTTTATTGGAAATGTAGTGTGTTTTTTTA
>JAABUO010009811.1_pt1 | contig 10674 bp, 13 predicted proteins | sample 5559291 | NCBI WGS metagenome assembly JAABUO01 (sample SAMN10711878, study PRJNA513372) | rock metagenome | isolation source: Antarctica rocks | place: Antarctica: Victoria Land, Finger Mt sud
GAAGAGCTCAAGACGTACAGGTCAACAACAGCTTTTTGCAGTAATTCTGGAGTGACAACAATCAGGTGTGTTGTCTATACACAGCTACATGAGCAGAGCCGTGTGCAAGACTAATGACATTAGTGTTTCAGGCTGTATGCCCACGTTTGCCTATCACTGTTGCTGCGATTTGCTTTGAGTGTCAACCTGCTCATCCTTATTGAGCACTAGACACATGAAGTCAGGTTGCATTTATCTGTCCAGATACTGCCATGTCAGGTAACAAAGCAGCAACAAGTTGTAATCAAAGCGCTGTTTTGCGAATTATTGGTTTCTCCATTGCATCAGTCTGCATGCCTTGCTGGAAAACAGCTTTTCTGTCTCAAGGCTTGCATATGTCGTTCGTTTTGATCATTGAGGCATCACATTCTGAGTCTTTGGCAAGATGTCATGCACAATGCCTTGTCTGTGGCTTGGGGATGTCATGGTCTCCAGTGCATATCCAGTCTGCAGGTGTCTTGACAAAAGTATATGCGTAGACTCGATGCCGCCTCTCAGCGCTTGTCTGTCTTGAAGGGTTGCTGTTGACTTCTGTGCATGCTCAGATTGCCACATTTTTTTAAATGCTGAAACTTGCCTCTGTATTGCAGATGTTGTGGCGGATGTCCCTACTAAACAGAAGGTTGTTGTGAAAAGTGACACTGGAAGGGAGTATGCAATCACTCTCTTGAATGGGAAACTAGATGTGGATGCATTGAAAGAGCAGTTCAGCCTTGAGGGCTTGGCGTCAACCATGCTTGATGGCATCCCCATCTATGACAGCCATGAACTGAGTGGCCACATCTTCACGGGAGACATCATGGCACAAACAACACTGAAGCCAGGTGAGGTCAAATGCTTGGTGTATATGTATGAGGACTGGCCTTGCCATGCTTTCCATTGCAGCTCATAGCACTAGTGCAGTACTGTACATGTGTGCGCCTACAATGGTTTCTTGTACAACGAGCAGCAATCTGTTGTCAGCATGCAGGAATGAGGTCCGTGAAAGCGTATCCTGCTAAGGGTCATTGGTGGCTTCCCAGCCTTTTCTCATAATTGCAGATCCACAGCTGGTCAAGATGAAGTGCGGCTGGAGGATTGCCACATATGCCCTGATGGCCACAGCAAGTTCAGCTGTAGGGTTTAAACCTCAAACCCTGAAAACACCTTTCACGTTGAGAGAGACAAACCAGCATTGGTACTGAGGTTCAATCTGTGATCAGACTTGTTGGCTGGCTAAAGCATTGTCATCTCTGTCAATCAAAGTAAGATGCAAAGCCAAAAAGTTCACCCCAAAAATGGGTTTTGGTCTTTCGGGCCTCCTGTGCCCAGAAATTTACTTTAAGCTTGTGCAGTGAAAGACATTATGGAAACGCTGCATGCGTCCCCTGCACATTGCCGGAGCATAACAATCAATCAATCAATATCAAGCAATACATTTGATGTCCTGGGGGTGCAACTGGGACCCAACAGCTGCAGACAACAAGTTCAGTTCGGTGAACTCATACTGTCAGATTTTGCTTCTTACATGCATTTCCTAAAGAAATCACCACATGCATTTGATTCCCACATGACATAAAGTCTGCAATAGTACAACAGTGCTGCAAGAGGTCCAAATGCTGTGACGTGGTACGGCTGTACACTGGGAATTTTCCAGTGTTTGATTGCAAATCAAAAAGAAAGCTGAAGGTGCTGCTCGGCTCCGACACAATTGCCTAGCGGCCTGTGTTCACCCACAGACCATGGCATGCACCTGCTGATCAGCCTTAGAAGCTTCTACTGGACACACACTTGACATCAGCCAGATACTCTGCAGATTCGTACTCAGGCTGCAGTGTCCTATACAACATCAAGCTGCTGTGCTGAACATCTACAAAGTACTCGAATGCATGCTGATGCCTAGCCCTTTCCATGACAGATGCAATGTCAAATTTATGAAAAAGCTGCTACTGTGCTCAATGACCATGTAGAAAATCAACTTGATCAGTGGCTGTGCGACTCAGAGCTAGCGACTGCGTGAGTGACGACTCAAGCATGAGTAGATGATTCAAGCAGCTCATGCATCAGGCAACTTGTAATCAGTATGACCAAGGCTCAGCTTGAGCTTTCCTGACAGCCGACAGTTTGCAATGTTGGTACTCCGTCAGCCCATGTTGTATGAGATCAATGACGTGCATTGCAGTGCATTTCATCGCCTAACAGCTTTGCAGTTTGGTGACACCACATGTTATTTTGACAGATGCAGCATACTGGGCTCTGCTGATCAGTTCACTTTTGGGAATCTGTTGCTGAATCATGATCTACTAGGCAGATAGATAGCAGCAAAACCAGATGCAGGTAAACGGGCTCTTGAAAAGGCCACAGGGACTAAAATGTGCTGAGAACATGGTACAAGGTAACATCAAGGCCAGCCTCTGTTGGAGCTTGTGCTTGAAGCAGCAACATCAAGACCATTTCGTCTTGAGCTGTGATGACCATTCCACCAGCTGTGTACTCAGCCAGTGTACCTGCTGCCATTTTCATCCCCTGCTCTACCTACAAATCCAGATGCTGCAATTGCTGAGCGTATCCTGTACAGAACATGTTGCATATACTACAGACAGATGTTCAGCAGCAAGCTGAGATCTGTACCTCATCAAGGATGGGACGCAACGCCTGCCCAGTCTCTATAGCCACTGCTTTGGCTGTAGTCTGTGCTGCAGCGTTTGTGACAAGGGCAAACACGCTTGCATCTTTGGGAGATAGCCCAGCAAGAAGCTGCACTGAGACTGGCCTCTGAGACAGGTTGACGCGGCGCCATGAGGCAATATCAGGCCAGCTGTTGGGCCTGATACGCTGTATGGAAAGCTCAGGATCTGCAACAAGGCAGTCCTGTAAATTGCCCTGTGCATTTCTGGAAATTAGCAACTTGGCCAGCATTGAAACACAGTGTAGGGCCCACCTGTGCTATCTAAGACTGCATAGCGGCCCAGCTGCATCTGCACACTCAGTGCCCACAGCTTCTGGCAATCATGTATGAACTCAGACGCTGCTACAAAAATGTGTGGCACAACTTTCGTGCGCGGCACAAGGATGAGAAAGGCTGAAGTTGGGAGCACGTCCCCATATACTTGAACGAGAGGACCTTGAACCCCCAGTCGACTGTAGCAGAAGACTTCTGCCAGCTCGAGGAGTTGCTTTTGCTGCCAGAGGCAGGCTATTGGCCAGCAACGCCTGACAGTAATGACAATGAACAAGTCTGCTGCCAGCGCAGAAAGCTGCTGTGTGCTGTTTCCTGCCTGCTGGATCGGGACAGGGGTGTGCCTGTTGCGCATCTGTCACGTCTGTCCGGCAATGCGATCCAGTGCTTGCCGTTCAGTAGGTGGCTGAGGTCTGGTCACTGTGTCAGATGGAACAGCTACATGGTCTAAACCGAAAGTCGAATCCCTCTCTGTAGAGCCGTGGCGCATTGCGTAGGCATGCAACGTTAAAAGTTTGTTACAAGTGTCCAGCTGCTGCTGAGGAGGTATTTGAGACAACTCACAACCGTGCGTTTGAGAACCCGTTGCTTGTAACTCTCCCAAACTCAAGTTCCCCACCGGACCGTGACCCGGCTCAGCGGCAGGTAGGGTCCAGCACAGAGTGGCACACAGAGTCGAGCATGCTTTGAGCGGGTAAGATTGAATTGGTTGTACTAGTAAAGCATGCTGGTCGAAGCCTTGTTGCGTTACGACGAGCGTTATGGTCGTTCGTCGGCGAGTCGAACTCTACAGGGGTGCAGCTCAAAAGTCGCAGCATGCGCCTCTTGCAGATCGAATCTTCTGAAGATGGCCAATTACGTCGGCAACAAGTTTGGTCAGGCAGATCACGAGAAGCTGGTGAGTTTCAGACCATCGACCTGGAGGGTGATCAGTGTCAAACCAGAAACGTTGTCCGCGTAACTGCCGCCGAGCGCGCGTCTGTGCTTGTCCCCTGGCCATAATAATGCTTGCAAACAAACGCTCTACTACCTGTCGGCCACGAGTATGGCAGCCTGCTTGTGCACCTGACGTAACGCTGCTGACATTGCTTGCAACCGCTGTTGCAGGCTGATTATCAGAAGCGAGTTGATCCAAATGACAAACAAGCGCAAACGCTACTGGACGAGATGAGAGCGCATATCAAGAAGGTACGCAACATCCTGGCTTTGCTACCGGCAGATGGTACATTTACGCTCCTATGCGTGAAGTGTTGTGGCCTCAAATGACAGAAGCTGCTGCATTCATCAGCCTAAGGGCTGATGGGTTTGACAATTCAAGTGTCAAGTTGGCTCTTGATCTACGATTCTGCTGCACACTCATGACAGTGTTTTGCAGTTGGAGGAGATGCGCAAAAATGAGGATCCAAGGCTATCCTTCTCCACACCAGAGTTCAAGGAAGCCCAAAGAATGTTCACTGACAACCTCAAGGTGTGCACTCTGCATTAATGCGTTTCTGCACCACAGCTTGCTTTTGGACAGCACAATAATGCATTGGCAGTTACATTGCATGACAGGAAGTTGTGTATTGCAGAAACAGCCCAAGGGCTGGCATTAGTGGTGTAAGGCACTTGAGTGTCGCATGTGCATGTCCAGTAATAGCAAAGTAAGCATGCGTATGTCAGTCCTGGCAGACGCTGTTATGGTGCATGTCATCAGCTGATCTATGAGACATCGGTCAGCTGCACAAGGACCATCATACCTTGCAATAGCATTGCAGCGAAAAGGGGCAACTATTGGCACCTTTTGTAAGTTGAAACGCTGGTAGTCTACCTATACACACACGTCATTCTTGCATTTGGCAAAAGACCTATCCCAGGTGTTTTTGCTTTTGTTTTTACTCTCTTAAATGCTGTCTATTGTCCGCCACAAAAGCGCCCTCTCAGGTGTTCATGTCGTCTGTTCACACTCTCTGAAATGCCGTATATTGTGTGCCACAGAAAAACTTTGGAAAGCCAGTGGAGTGGGGGATGGTGAAGGACCACCCCTGGTCAACCCCTCAGCTCAGGAAGCTAGATGTGCCGGTAAGTCCTGCCATGGTCCTGCCATGATCCTGCCGTGGTCCTGCCTCCTGCTTGTGCTGTTGTTTGACATGCGTAACACACTGCATGAGCTTGACTCTAGAGATGTTGCCCATGCCCTGGTCAACTCCTCATCTGTGAAAGCTAGATGTGCCAGTCAGCCCTGCTTGGTAGCTTGACAATGTTTTACGTGCACAGTGATCTGCGCATGCTGTGTGAAAGCTGCCCATGCGCATGCCTGGACATGCCTTTCATATTGCTCAAGATGTAACGATTCTTGAGAGGTAACTCGTTTGTTGTTGCATGTCCCTGGCAGACGCAAGTGGCAATTACTGCAATGTATCTACAAGCAACGATGTTTGCACTAACAGCCATATTGCATTGAAACAATGGGAGATCCGTCATTGTGCAAATGTCAAGACTGTTCAGGGGTATGATTTGTTACAGGTGGATGTTGATGGGAAGCCCTGGCCTCTGGACGACCAGGGTCGGCCCATTGTCAAGTCCTGAATGTTCAGCAGCTGAAATCCACTGATAAGTAAAACAGGAGTTCGGATTGCATGGCATGGATCTCATGCTGACAGGACGTGCCATGGAAGACAGCTGAACCTTGCATGCAGCCAAAAGCATACTTGAGTAGCAACATGCTTTGGGTGCGGATTACTTTTAGCAATGTTACGATAACGTAAGTAAAGCTTCAAGTGCGCAGTCTTTTGCAACAGTGTTTGGCCTGCCGTTTGGTTGCTTTTTGCCAAAATGGCAGGATTTCGCTATACCCCAACTTTAGTACTTTAACCCGGTTTCGTGACTTGTGGGCAACTTAATTAAATTTGTGGTTTTGTCAGAAACGTGGATGGAAGTACGCGACGCGTGCCTTGTATGACTACTGAAGTGGAAACCCAAATTTACTTGCGCTCGCACAAAGACGCAGGTACCAGAGGCAATTCACGCCTGCATTGATGTTTGACCAAGTTTGCTGTTATTCGCCGCACAACGGCGCAACCGGCTGGAACCCAAAGTCCGCGCCTGGGCGCACCTAATCTGCCAGTTGTATCTAGTTGCAGCAGTTGTCCTACGTAGGACACGACCTGAAGGTAGGTGCAGCTACGACTTGGGTCATGGATCGTATGATCTCAACGGTATAAGTGAAGCTGTAGATTGTATGGTGTCAACCTTATGGACGCAAGTATGGTCGTGCAAAACCGAAACAAGAACCCCCGATTTTAGTTCTACACGGCAAAGCGAAGCAAGCGCTTCGCTGTACAAGTGACTCTTTTAACGCACAGTGTGATCACCCAATGTACCATCTCACTAACCCCCGTACAAAATTTGGCACGGCAGGCGCGACCATTTATGGTCGCAATTCTACTCGTTGTGCCTGCTTTTTTACCTAGCCTGCGTTTACCCAATAGGACTATACAATCCCTGATGTGCCAATTTGCAAATGTAATACACCAGAAGCTTCTGGTTCTGCATGGTTCCACGACCGCTCAAGCAATTTGGATGCATATAGAGCAGCAGCGCCTGCACAGGGTTACTTTATAAGCAATCTACATCTATATTTTTGTACTGACATGTTGCACTATTTCAAGCTGAGTTACTGCATCGCCTCTAAACTCTGTCTGTGCGTGTGTGTTGTTGGTGGCGTTACGGTTTGTCTCTCTATTGCTTTCAAATACCAGGTGTGCAAACGCAAATACACCACTTAAGGGGCAACTAACCAGTGAATTGGCCGTGGTATGGCCGGCAGCGACCGCAGGCTCGTAGTGAATGTAGGAGGAACAAGATACACGACGAGTTTGACGACGCTGCTGTCGGAAGAGAACTCATTTTTTGCGGGTATGCTTGGAGGTGATTGGGCAGAGACTGACGAGCAAGAGCTGTTTATTGACAGAGACGGAGAGCTTTTCAAGCACGTCCTCCGGTTCCTCAGAGCTTCCCAAGAAGGACGCTTGCAAGTTGTGCGCAGCCTGACGCGTACTGAGAGGGCTTTGTTGCTTGAGGAAGCAAAATTTTTCCAGCTTGACCATCTCAGTATGCTTCTCCAGGCTGAGAATGATGCAATCCGTTTCAAGGCAATTTGCATCGAAGACGCTTACGACCCGTCTAAATTTGTTGAGCTTTCAGAGCTAGTTGCAAAGGATTGGCAAATTGTACAAGTGTACTTCAATGGCCTTCATGCAGACTTGGAGGTGCTGTTGGTATCTAGCAAACTGTGACAGCTCTCACTGCAGACAGGCACATACATACTGGCATTTTTTTGTTGGTGTGCTTTGGGTGTATCAACCTATTGACTTTGCAGCTATGTTGACAGAACAAAGCTGCTCTGAGAATCTGATACATGATTGTATGCATGTTCACGATGTGTTTTCCAGTTGTGCTTTGGACACAATTCATTGCGATGAGTCTAGCTTTGCAATGGATCTAGCTTAGCTGTCACGTGGGATGCAAGTGGCTAGCAAATTGTGTCATGACAACAGTATCGTCAACTTGACATATTGAAATGCAATGCACAAGTATCTTTGTACTCTTCGTTTGATTATGCATGCACGTCACCAGCGGTGATCGACAGGATTGATGGCATCAGTGTGTCAGTCTTGTGATCATGCCGTTGATCAGCACGATTGGAAGGATGCTCAATGCCACTCTTTTGCACACCTGGCTTCTGTTTTTAAAGCAGCATCAATGAAAAAAAAGGCAAAATTGTAGCAGGTCATCTATACTTCAGACTGGAAACCAACAGGCTTGAGGCCAGCACCACATGCCATACTTGTCCTTCAGGAGCTATCAAACATGCCACTTGCAAAGACACTTCGAGTGGGGTCGATAAAATGGTCAAGGCTACCTAAGTAGTCTCTAGCAAGATGCATGCTGCAGGTGCCAACACTTCACATGTGCAGTGGCAGCAATCAGATAGGACGCCCTTGAATTTGCATCTTCACAAAGTTGACTCCAGCTGTGCACTCGGCCCAGTTGAGATTCAGCTCCTTGAGTGCTGACAGCAGACCTGCATGCAGAACAATAGACCTTGCTGTCTACCACAAGCAGAACTACCATGTACTGTCACCATCCCTGAGCACCTGCTAGTAGGGCTGGAAAAGGTCTGCCTAACAACATACTGTCCAGTAACGTACAGACACAATTGACAGCAGTGTTGTCTTTTGCAGGCTCATGCTTGCAAGCCTTCCCTTTTAGCTCTTGAATGATCTTGTGATGCACATTAGCAGAAGCAGTACCGTGCTTGTGCCTTAAGCAATGCATGAGCTCCGGACTGCCACCTCAGAAGGCTCCCGCTATGATCGCTGACAGGCGTAAACTTTTCTTTTTCTTTCCAAGCAATGTATTACGCACACTGTGAAGAACATATGCCATACCTGAGAGGCCTGCATTGGTGTCCAGATGCACACCAGCCATGCTTGAGGAGGTCCGGTTGTCAGAGTAGTTGTCCATCAGGGTGGGTCCCTCCACCACAGCCCCATAGTTGATGTGGGGGTTCTTGGCGCTTGATGATGTACTGACACAGGAAGTCCCATCACAGTTTGCCACCTGTAGGTGAAGGTAAGCGTTTGGAGCCTGACTAAGTCTAAAATCCTTAGTGCCGGATGTAGGTGCGTTTGTAAAAATGAACTACATTTGGATGGATAAATGAGCTGTCAGAAGGCCAATGGTTGACGTGGCATAAAGGATGCCAGGTGAAATGCTGGTACATTATTTTTTCATTATAGTCAAGTGGCCGTAGGGACATGTGACAGGCTTTGCGGACCACAACAGCAACCACACCAGATGCTCTGCTATTGCACAAAGCACAGGTAGTCAATAAGTCTGGGGCTGCTGTTGTTCTGGGTATGCTTACACCATTCAGACATGCATGCCTCTATGCAGCTGGACTCACAGACACTGCTATATGTTATTGTCAGTAGTGATAGATTACCTGCTCTGTACTTGTACAGAGCAGATAACATGGACTCAGATCATGTGAGTGTCTACCTTGTCCAAAGTGTGGGTTGGGGGGTTTTGCCCATACCCCACCATGAAGCTGCGAGACCCCGACCCCAGCACGTACCGCGCCTGCGACTCCGCCCAGCAGTTATACTTCTTCGCCTGGTGCTTGGCGTAGATGACTGCAATGAGGCCGGCATTGGCGGCGTTTCTGAGGGGGGTGTCGGGGGAGTATGCCAGCAGCTTTGGTGTGTACCTGGGGGATGCAATCCAAACTCAGTAAGAGGGAACTCAGAATAGGAAAACAAGCAGTCTAGTGGTTGAAAAAGGAACTGCCAACGCATTGGGAAAAAGGGGGGATGCAATTTGGTCCAAAGATGACAAAAACAAGGGTCACGTGGGAGGCTACAGGTTGCTTTAGATGCTGGGATACTTGCCAAGGCAAACACGGTCTGTTCAACACAATCATGGTCAGTGATGTGACATAAGTTGTGGCTATAACGGGCATGACTTGTGTAAAGAGGATGCAAACGACATCGGCATGCTTCTGACGTAACAATCGTCAGTGGGGCTCTGTGAGGTTGACAAAAAACTGAGCTGCCAAGTGGCTTGTGCAGTCAGTACTCAAAAGCTTTGAGGATGAGTGCATGAGACAACAGAAGAGCACATGAGCTTTGCTGCAGCACCTCACACTTTGGCACGAGAGCTCACCAGTGGTGCACATGTTGACTTGCTGGTGTTTGGCATAGGAAAACAGGAAAGCATGGTGATCACGGCAGTGATCATAAAAGTGCTATCGTGCTGTCTGTGGTACAGCCTTGTACACTTGTGCCACAGACTCACACATTTATGTTGCATCCTTATAAACCTGTGAAGGGTCTCGTACTCTTGTGCTACAGTCTCATATGTTTGTGGACACCAAAAGTATGAACATACCTCTCAAAGTTTTGCAGTAAGACTACTCACTGCTTACCTGATGGTGTACTTGCCAGACATCCACACGATCATGAATCCCTTAGTCGCCAGCGTGTACTCATTGGTGGCGAAGTTAGTCGCCTGGGCCAGCAGCAGGTTGACACCTGGCAGGCTGTTTTGGTAATTGAACACATTGTAGTTACGCGCAGCATCTGCCTCTTCTGACAGACTACGCGCCTTGTACGTCATTGCTGACGACAAGTATGTGCTGTTACCTGCAATACCAAAAAGTTGACAGTTGGTTTTTGTTTGTTGTTCGCTGCTGCTCGTGCTTTTTCTCCTTGTGCTGCCTGGCACGGGGTCTTCCTACTGCCTTGGAATGGCTCAGCAATGTGTTACCAGACTGAAGCCAGCTCCATGCCTAAGTATCTTGACTAGGATATGGTGACCAAACAGCTCTTTTCAATCCCGAAACGTCTAGTTGATTCAGAAATGTCATCCCTACACTGGAAATCTACACTCAGAAACGTCTGGGGACAGTACAAACACGTTTCTACATTGTGGAGATGTTGTAGCTGTTTTCGTCATGACTGATGCACATGTTGAATAATGACGCACAGACCACAGGCTGCAATGAGATATGCTGCTCTGTTCCTGAGGTAAGCAGCCACAATTGGATGAATTCACAAGACTGTTGTGCTCATCATATTGCTACTCTCGGTTTGTACATGCTGCTGAGTACAAGGGATACGGCCAAGCAGGCATAGTGTTGTAAAATGGAAGCC
>JAABUO010009813.1_pt1 | contig 10674 bp, 11 predicted proteins | sample 5559291 | NCBI WGS metagenome assembly JAABUO01 (sample SAMN10711878, study PRJNA513372) | rock metagenome | isolation source: Antarctica rocks | place: Antarctica: Victoria Land, Finger Mt sud
GACCCTAAAAAACGACCCATTAACGACAATCTTGGGACGAGATTTACGATCCATATAGGACCCGGAGGGTCCTAAATCGGTCGTATATTTAAGATTACATATAGGAAATGAAAAAAACAGCGGTCCATATACGAAGCTTATAATCAGATAGGGTCTCGTTGGGGTTCTTGAAACATGCATGTAATTTGTCAGTTACAGGTCTTATAATATAGGATGCTGTGATGATAAGAATCCTAAAAGCAGCCTTTTGGCCGCTCTCAAATCTAGCCTATATATATGAGCTGCTGGGATGCACTGCTTATGCACAAACAACAATCGCACAGCAGCTGCTACACAGTGGCAAGCCATGTTTGAGGTGAGGCTACAGCAAAAACAGGCAAACACAACTTGCTGAGTTCTCCTGCACGCGCATGCTGATCCTCTGCGCCCCATGACACCATTTGTTGGTGCTGTTCACAAAGCTTTTCTTCGTCTTGAGACATCCTGCATCAAACAATTTGTTGATCAGTGTTCTCAATACAGCATGCTATGTTATGTTCACTACCGGTCTTATCCAGAATGCTGCTTAACATACCTGTTTCGCTGGTCTGCCGCTTTTCTTCGTGGCCTGCTGCACATTTCCCTGCAGACAAGGTGCACAACCTCAGCTGAGCTTTGAGGCTGACTGTGTGGGAATAGGGCCTCATGTTGACTGCATGTGCAATGCACTTACATGACTCACTGCTTTGTCGCCAGCTGGATCAGTGGCCTGCTTTGGCTTGCTGCCATCTCCACCCTGCAAACACTTCAATGTCAAGTGCTGCAAGCATGACTAGCGTGACGTAGTGGACAGCTGCAGGCATCAGCACCATGTCATGTATTGCTTACCAGTGCAGCTAGGTCTGAGATCTTTGGTGCTCCGTCAGCCAAAAGAGCTCAACAGTCACATGTTCAAAAAGCAACTGATCGAACGTTGTGGCATTCCCGGCGACACAACTCTAGGGCTACCTGCTGCTCAATAGACATCCAACAACGGGCCATCGAAGCTATATAAGCCACTGTAACTTACGGAAGTTGGGCGTCACAGTTCAAAGATCTGCACAACCCAACAGCTACATCAGAGAACTTCAAGGGCCGCTTCGCGGCCAGCAACAAACTAACTATATACTGCACTGGAACGCAAGCCAGCAGTGACAATCCACAAGGACTTGAGGTGCAGCATACGGATAGTACCTGCTCTGGTAATAGTACGATCTGAGAGATCGGAGCCAGGAAAGCGCCCACCGTCCTCAAACATCTCGCAAGTGGTTCTGGGCAGCATCTGCAGCCGCAGACTATGCGTGTATGGCATGTATCGTGCTGCAAATAAGCACGCAATAGTATGTGACAGGCTCTGTAGGTGCAGCTGCACGATCAGGCGACAGGCAATGTAGAAGAAGGGCTTTGAATTCGAGATGTGACGTGTAGTCAATCAATCAATCAGCCAATTAATCAACAAACATATTCAATGTCCTGGGGGGACCCCACAGACAACAAATTCAATTCAGTGAGTGCATACAGTCAAAAATGGCTTCCTACATGCAAAGCATTCCCTAAGGAAACCACATGCATTGCATTTTGGTTCACACAAAACTGTAAAGTCTGCAATTGCAATAGTACAACAGCGCTGCAGGAGGTCCAAATGCTGTGACCTGGTATGGCTGTATGCTGAGCGATCAAAAACAAAGTGCTGCTTGCATTCTACACAATCCAAAGACTTGCACACTAGACACAGCCTGTCTGTCCTATCTAGGTGAACACTGTCTGCGCATGTCTAGCGGCCTGTGTCTACATGCAGATCATGGCATCCAGTTCTAAACCTTCTAAGTAGCCTTCTATTGGACAGACACTTGACCACAGACAAACACTCTGCATATTTGTACTCAGACTGCATTGTCCTATACAACATCAAGCCTCTGTGCTGACCATCTGCAGAGCAGCTGCAAAGTACTCAAAAGCATGCTGATTCTATGACTGCTGTCTGGTTCAAAGCAAAGCCATCAACATGTAGGGCAAACCCGCAGTCATGACCTGGTCACGTGATGGCCATCACACACTTGTCTGTTTGCTTGGCTGCGATGGACGATTGCGCCTGGGTCGTTAAGCTTCCCACATGTTACATCGAACCAAGCGGCAACATGTCAGGCTATAGAATCACACAAGCTACTGCCAATTGATCCAAGTGTACAGCGGCCTGTGTGACATGACAACAGCAAGCAGCTGCTGCACACACAAAGGCTGGTCCCATGCACAGAAGCTGCAGCTGTGTACAACTCCTGTCAGCGGTCCTAGCTGAGACTCAGTCAAATAGCCAAAGCACTGCCAGGGCAGCTCTGCAAGTTCTGCTGCTGAAAGAGAACTGACTGTCAGCACCTGATTGACAAGCTCAAGTGTTAGGTAGGCAATGACTGCTCAACAGCTGACACATGCTGTCCACAGCGGTGAAGTGGTTGCAGCTTGTGCCAATCAATACAGCTATGTGGTTGACTGTTAGCATGCTAATCAGTCATGAGAAACTGCATGACAGGGGCAGCTGCCATCATGGCATGATGCAGGTATGCTTCAAAGGGGGGAGTGCATGCCGCTGTGAGCAGTGTTACCTGACAGGATTGTACTCTGCCCACCAGCTGCATTGTTGCTGCATGCAAGTTGCTTTTCAAGGCCTGCACCAGCAGTCACATCTCTCAACAGCTAATCCAGAGCATAGCTCATGTTGCATACCTTCTGAGCAGCACTACATGCAACATGACAGATGTCACCATGCAGAAATTGTCCAGAGAGCATGCAGCCACACAGATGATCACTGTGTAAAATGCCAAGGACCACCACTGCTGTGGGCCTGCAGCAGCAGAGCAGAAGTGTCAGAGCTGCGTATTCCAACATGAGTAGCAAGCAAGGCACTGGCAGTACTGTCACACATCTCAGCTCAAAGCAGAATGTGTAGCAGCAAGCAGGGACACCACTTGTTGACATTTCATGCTGAGCTGTGGTACGTAGTGCAAAGCCGCTGTGTGTGATGAGATAGTGAACAGTTCTGAGCAAGTGTTGCTAGTTCCAAATTGATGGGGCAGTTCTATGTAATTTGACAATGTGTCTGAAAAGGACTCACAACACCTGTTTCAGACATGCACGCAGGCTGGAAGTGCGCTCAACTCTCACCTTTCAAGCAATTATGGTGATACAGATGCTGTTAGCTGGTCTTGATGATTGCAGAGTCAGCCTGGCAGCAGCATTCGTGAGCAGCCCTGCAACAGCAAAACATATTGTTAATGTTGTTTGTCACAACTGCACCCGCTTCACGCTTGCAAGCAGCGGGACATGCTGCTGCCTTCAGCTATCAATTGACTGCCTCAGTCTTGTACCACTGATTGCTGCGCCTTTGCTGACACATCATAGCAACAGCCATTCATGAGAGTGAAGAGCATTTGTCAGTGCATGTGCAGACCTTTTGCAGTGGACGCACGGTGCATCTGTTGACCACCAATGTAGATCACGCATCTCCTGCTTGATGGGTTGACATAGTCAAGCACTCTTGTACACTGCTACTGTTCCGAAGCTGCTGAAGCAGATTCGTTTGTGTTGCACAATGTCCAGCTCTGAAGGTCAACCATGCAGACCATTTGTGCAAGTCAGCACTGCCACTAGACCCCCAACATTCAACTTTTGGCTGTGAATGCAGATCAGCCAGGCACATGCAGAGTAGACTTGGTTCATCAGCAGCCCTGCAAGACAACTAGGTCTCCATGTCAATGTTGCACACTGCTGGAGACGTTGTGACCAATTGCCAAGCAAATTGACAAACTGCACGACATACCTCAACAAACTGCACGACATACCTCTCTGTCTGCTGATGTGAATGAGTAAGCGGAATCAACCTAGCAATGGATACAAAAGGTACTACATCACTCTATCCAGGAGACATGCCACCAAATCTTGCAATGCAAGACGTAAACCCTGGGCTGTCACTGAATACACACCATTTGAGACCTATCTACTGCCAGCAAGCAACTGCATGGAAAAGATCGTGCTTGTTAAGTGAGCTTTGTTGTCAAGCAGAGTCATACCTGGCTGCAGTTCTGCAGCCTGCTGTTGCGCTTGGGGCAAACCAGTTTTTGCTTCTTCTGCTGCAGCAGTCGAGGGGATTGCTGCACCTTCTTCCATTTCAGCCTCTGTACGCAACCTAAAGATAACAGCAAACAAGTAAAAGCACAGTGCAAGAAGAGATTGCATATGCCTCATGAAATGCAATGCTTTGGCAATTCACAAGACACATGGTTGCTCTTAGTCAAATCAGAGCCAAGAGTCTTACTCTGCACAAGTCTGCAGAGCCCCCACTGCAAAACAAACAGCAGTAGAACTGTCAGATTCAGGGTCTGAGGCTCCTAGGAGGCCTGTCAACGCATCTTGTACGTCTGCAGTTGCAAACACCGTTTAACCTCCTTTGACACGAGAGAAAGGTTCCACAATTGACAGTTCTACGCACTCTGTGGCATGCTGACGGAGTTTGTCGTGCTGCTGTCGAGCTTGACTGGCTTCCTGCGTTCCTGCCCGCGTCTGTGGGCGCGAAGCTATGTCATCGATCCTGATTGATCCATATACATCGCAAACCACTTTTTTGCCCCTCACGCTCTTTCCCATTGCACGTATCAGAGGCACTGAGCACGTGGGACGCCCAGAGCTTCGACGATAGCGGTCCGCCACGCGCTCTAAGTGCAATGGCTGCGCATCATACGATCCTTAGTCTTGCATTGCACCGAAATCAGACCCCGTGCCGATCGTATATCATATACGAACCTTTCGCTACTTTCGCGAGCAATTCTACAAGACTTTCGACATCGTAAAATGGTTCCTATAGCATTTAACGACGCAGAATAGGAATCGAAAGGCTTTTGGGACCCACTTAGGACGGTTACACGACAGTTGGGTCTTCATAGTGTGTACCATGCCAAAGTCTCTCATGAGGTTATCACAAACTGTAGCAACTGCAAAGCAGGCACAGTCTAACCAACGGCTGCATCCAAGCCTGCCTAATGTTGAAGACACTTTGCCGACCAATTCCTTCCGGATGAAGTCATAAAGAAAATAAAAGACTGAACTGCTTGATCAGCAGGTGATCAACATTCCAGTGTGCAATCCTGTGCCACCTGAGGTGGCTGCTGGTGCCAGCTGAAGTCATCAGCTTCTCTTGGAGTCAAATATTCATGTCAGCAAATGCAGCATCCACCTGAATGCACAAACAAGTCATACACATCCCGCAGCACCTTCACATCAGCTTTTTAGCAGTACCAGCTTACCATTGCTTTGATCCTATCAGGCTTCACCACGATGCTTGCATCATTGCGGGTGTCCGTGGCGCCAGGAAAATCGAAAACGAAGTCGCTGCCGTTATGGACAGTGTAATAATCGACCCGAATATGCCACAAGTGGTCCCACAACATGCCCTCCATGTGCATAGAATCTCCAACATTGCCACCGAAATGGCTGTGCGCATCTAAATTCAGGTAGTCCATAACCAGGGCGTGTGATCCGACCGGTAAAAATGGCAGCAAGGTTGACACTCCGCCACATGGTGTGATCAAAACTGTAACTGTTGAAAGTAATTGCAGATTTTGCTTAAGACTCAAGGTATGCCACTCAACAACAGATACTTTAACAAGTGGGTACTGTTGCCGCAAGATCTGGTCGATTTCTGCGATGTTGACTATAGCTCGATGATTATTAGCTGCGGAATTGGTGAACTCTGAGTTCGTCTTGTTAGTGATGACTATGTGATGTGTACGCGCTGGAAGCCTTGGGTCGACTCCCATTTGAAGCAATAAGTGATCACGGAGGGAATAGAGTAGCGTCTCCCGACCAAAATGTCGGGACCGTACCTCAGACCCGACAAACGCTTTAGTTAACGCGCCACCAATAAGATCGAAGCAGACGTGTTGAACGTTGTTGCTGCTCGCTTCAGCTTCAAAATAAAGCTCAGCCGGCCCGTGTACTTTTCCACCAAGTGCCTCCAAAATTTCATTTGAAAGACGCAAACAGTGTGCGTCGCACTCGAAATCCTTGGTCAACACCATGAAGTTCGTGCTTCCTGGATAATCGCCAAAAATACTAAGCGAAGTCCAAATTCCAACAAAGTCTTCCCAGATTAGGTGACCCAGGTTCATGCTGGCCCAATGGTGCCACAAAACATGCACAGTATGAAGACGGATAATATTTGTAACGGAAGGCACAGGTTCAAATCTGACGTCCGGCAAGAAGGCTCGATCACCCTGACTTGATATCTGTACAGGCTTTGTCGGCAGGGTTGCGGGCAGTGATGTGCCCACCTGGCCCGGAGCATAGAAAATTATCTTTTTCGAGCTTCTTTGGTAGCAAATGTTCTGGTACCAACAGGCTGTTTCTACACTATCAGAGTCCACACCGACACAGGCCACCCGAGAAAAATTTGAAAGGCTCTTGCCGCCAAAAGGATTTTGTGCTCCGAGCACTTTTGCCTGGATTTCTCGCTGTACGTATTGTCTCGAAAACCGGATGTTGCCACCGCCGCGGTAGCTCTGTCGGCACAGATCTGACACAACAGCACCAGCCAGCAGCAACAGTATTGCACGTATTGCGCTGACCACAACACGAAACAAAGGTGCGACGGGCTTTCGCATGGTACAACTTCACATCCGAATGCCTGAAATCTGCGCACACATGCATTCGTAACACACAATTGCCGACATCGAAGCTAAAGCACACTCGTCCCCAAGTCGAATGGTAATGCATGCGCCCAGGGATTGCGCGAGATCCCAAGTATAAGCCTGCTGCTGTGTCACAGGCGCTTAAAAGCACGATATACCCCTTTTTTTTATAGAATTGACGACATTTGCTGCAACACGTGGCCGCATGGCCGTACTGTACCAGGTACTGTACAGTCGCATATCCTTCTAATAGCACCAGGGTGGGTCGACTACCCATCCGAAAACCGGGCAGTGCCCTCCGGCCGGACGGGGGTTGCCATCCTAAATCGCCACAACGCGCAGCCCCCTTCAAAAAATAGCGCCCATGCGGGCAACCCACGCAAAATGGCCGAGCCAGAGTAGAGTTCGCGGGCCGCAACAACAGCGTCTTTACGCAAAACCCCGTGCATCACAATGAGCGCAAAGCTATGACGCACTCTGACAGGGGGCATGCTAGACAATATGAGTTTTGGCCTGTTTGCCAAACTGGCCTTAGACGTCACTGATTTGAAGTGTGATTTTATAGCAATCAGTTGGTTCATTGCAATGATGCAGCAGATTGTGCAAGAATTTCCTGACAATGGATATGAAGTAGCTGGTCTAGACGCGTTTACGGTTAACCTAGAACAGCCAATAGACATCAGTGATGATGAAAAATTGGGTCAAGTTTTTGACCAGTCTGAGTTTCAGAACATGTACATTGATGTTGGAAGTGGTGATGATGACAGTGTAGGCCTAAGCCTGTAAACACCGCTCTGGTTGCCAACTTGAAGAGCGTGCTGCATTGGTGCTTAAATAAAACGAAAATTGTGCACCCACACAAAAAAAATGTGTCAAGTGGGCTGCCCACACAAAACTGCGTTGAGCAGAACGGCGTTGCCCTCCCCAAAATTCACGCCCGACGTGGGCATCCTACTTGTTTCGAGACCCCCTGTCGAACCCTGCTATAACAGGACACTTACAGCTTGAGTCAGAAGTTTAGGTCGGAGCAAGCAGACCTTCACGTTTCGACAGTAATATCAAGCAAGGCGCTCAATTAGCGCTGCTGCCCGATCAAGCACAGCAAATTAACCGGCACACCTTTCTCTGTTCGGGTTCACCGCCGTCGAAACCGACTGTAGCGCGACTGACTTGTCGATGAAGGCACCAGTACTGTTGCAGTACAAGCAAACTAAAAACAGAGTCCCAACTTGGCAGCTGTGCGGCACGCCAAAGGCATAGGAAAGAATGGCTTTTCTTGGTCAACGTTCGTGGCAAAACAGGACAGCTGGCATCTGTAGTACCACTTCCTGCAGCAAAGCAACAGCCAAGCAGCAAGACCGATTTCACAGGAAGACGCAGAAGCTTGCTGCCTGAACAAACTTCCTCTGACAGAGGGAGAGCCTGTTCAGTCAGCAAACTTCTGTTTTCCTTGCAACCTGTTGCATGTGCACAGTGATGCAGTGGACTCACTATTTCAGAAAATTTGGGCAGAGTTTTGTGCCTTCTGACTTTTGACTTTGACGGCTGACTGCGTCGAAAACTTGAAAGTTGTTGTACCCCGCTGACAGCAGGATTCTGAAGCTGTTGCTTTCAAATTTGATTGTGCAATCCTCAAGGGCATGCTGACACAGGATGCAGCCACAACTGGGATTCATAGTGTACATTGCAATCTCCAGCTTTGCAATGGTCCAGACCTAAATTTATGACGCAAGCTGTATACAGTGGTCGTCAAAAGTCTGTATCCAAAACCAGTCCTTGCTTAGCAGAACAATTCGTGTGCAACGACAGCTCAATCTGACTGGCGGTACGGTCAGGTAGGCCTTGTACACCATCGAATGCGTGTGTGGGTGGGACCAGTGCGGCAGATATCCTCCGTAGCGCGAGCTGCAGAGCTTTGAGCCTGACTGTGCGTTGACCTAGGAAACCTGTTGTCAGCAGGAGGGCAAGTTTGCTGCTGTGCAGCAAGCAAAAGCCATAGGCAAGCAGGTCTCAGGAGGGCAGTGCTGTCTGTAAAAACAGGCCAGCATTCTGTTGTAGTATCCAGTTTGTGAAGCAAAGCTGATTGTGTATTTCAGTACGTTGCAACTGCGAGTGTCTGAAGGCGCTGCAGAGGATGCAGAGGCGGTGCATAGTAATTGAGCCGCATAACTCCCTAGAAGGGTTGTACACATTGGCCATGGTCTCCCTGACACGTTGACCCCTCCAATGAGGAGGTTGTTATGACATACTTGAACATGGGTTTGATGTCTTAGTCAGGGTTCACTGTGTCATTGGGCTAAGCTTGGTTCATGCAGAAAGGCAGACACTATGCTGGAGACCCAGCTTTCGTTAATGGGTCCTTATTTGGTCTTTAATGCCTAACGTCTTCGCTAAGCCGTCGCTATCCGATCGTTGACCTTCCAACGATTGCTTCACGACCCGGACAATGTCTCATGCTATTGTAAGCTCGATCACATGCTGATTTGTTGCATGCACGTAATGGATTTTGCAGACATTATGGCATCCCAGTTGACATGACTTGCCAGGCCATGCTGCATTATGTTGGCACATGCAAGATGCACAAAGATCCTCCAGGTATGCGCTTCATTTCCAGCTCTAATACCAGCTCCATGCGCTCTGTTTCCCTCATGATTAACAAGTTGCTCACCCAGTTGCTACCAGGATTGGATGCTTTGTTTGCTGCTGTGTTTCAGTCTGTGGGCATTGATGCCAAGTGGACCCAACATAGCTGGATTCTGAAGAACACGGCAGCCGCCATTCCTTTGATCAATGCATGGAATTCCATCTATGCATCACATTCAGCTTCACTTCCCAGACTGTACACATACGACTTTGAGCGCTTGTACACCAACATTCCATCTGGTGGTATGCATTCTGAATTTATGCAGCTAGTTGATAAGATATTTGCCAGCCACTCACAGCATGCTGGCATTAAGGTGTGGGACGAGGCGCCTGCAGTCTGGCTCACAGCAGCGCAGATGCCTACACGTGACAGTGATCGTCATGGCACCGGTTATGCTGGCAAATTCTTCATCTATGACCTCGACACAATAGCTGAGTTCCTTAGGCACTTGCTAGACGACATGTACGTGCAGTTTGGGGACCAGCTGTTGCGACAGGTCATGGGCACTCCCATGGGCACAAACTGTGCTTCCCTGCTGGCAAATTTTCACTTAGCCATGTATGAGCTAGCCTTTCTGGAAAATCTTGCCAACCTGACAAACAATGCAATGAACCCTCCGGCTAAACAAACACAGGCTAAACAAATCTTGTCAAGCTTCCTCATGACTGGCCGCTACATTGATGACTTATTAAGCATCAATAATCCGTATCTGGAAATTCTGTTGTACACTAATCAGACTTTGTTTTATCATGATTTGCATGGTATCTATCCGGACACGCTACTGTTGAAATGTGCACATTCAGGTACTCAGGTTCCCTTCATGGACATCAGCATCAGGCCCTCCGGCCAAGGGAGCCGCCTCACTACAGTGTTATACGACAAGCGCCGCCATGAACCCCTGTCATCTCTGTTCATCATCAAATACCCACACATGTCCTCAAACATATCAGACACAGCCAAATTCAACATCATAACTAGCCAATACCACAGATTCCTCTCCATCATTCTGCCTGGATGCTGTAAGACTCCGGGTGATGCCAGCATAGGAAATAAGTCCTTGTCAGCAGCTCATGTATGGGGTAGCCCTTGCTAGATAATGTCATGATGACATCTGCCATGCTGGTGACGAAGTTGTCCTTTGACAGTACACAGGCTGATGGGCTGAGACAGATGGCTGTGACACCACACCTTGTGCACTACTTGTACCACCATGCTCACATACATTGATATACTATGACTGACTGTGAGTGACTATAACTATGACTGACACACTTTGCTTTGTATATGTGCTTTGGCTGCTACCTTTCCCGACATCCATGCAGATGCTTCCTTGGG
>JAABUO010009817.1_pt1 | contig 10669 bp, 10 predicted proteins | sample 5559291 | NCBI WGS metagenome assembly JAABUO01 (sample SAMN10711878, study PRJNA513372) | rock metagenome | isolation source: Antarctica rocks | place: Antarctica: Victoria Land, Finger Mt sud
TCGCACCTCACCGTTGCCCGTGACGCACGTCGGGATCGGGAACAGGCGTTGGACACTCGCCTGATGGCAGCCTTTCTTCTGCCACACTCATACAGTGCGACCTCGTGTCGCACAAGCCTTGCGCCGATGTCACTCAAGGCGGTGTGAATGGACACGGCGCAACGCTTGTGTTGCCGTGCGTACCGCACAAACGGCAGGGTAGCTCACACCAAGGCTCTTGCCGATGCGCCGGCTGCTCCCCGCGTTACCGCTGCCCGACGGCCTCGCTCCGACACTGATTCATCCGTCCAGGGAGATGCTCGGATGACCATAGTGGCCGCCGCCTGCGCCACTCTCACGCCCAGATGCCCACTTTGCTAGCGGGCGAGCCACCCCCCATCGACAACGATCGTATGGCCGTGCAGATAATCCGAGGCCGGCGACGCCAGGAAGACCGCCGCGCCCCCCAGATCCGCCGGCGTGCCCCAGCGTCCCGCCGGGATCCGCGCGTCGATGGCGCGGCTGCGGTCGGGGTCCGCGCGCGGGGCCACGTTCATCTCGGCGTCCATGTAACCGGGGGCGATGGCATTCACGTTGACGCTGTAATGGGTCCACTCATTGCATAACGCCTGGGTCAGGCCCGCCACGGCGTGCTTGCTCGCGGTGTAGGCGGGGATCGTGATACCCCCCTGGAACGCCAGCAGCGAGGTGATGTTGATGATCTTGCCGTAACCATGGCGCGGCATCTCCCGTCCAAAGGCCTGACAGAACGTGAAAACGGCACGTAGATCCACCGCGACGACCGCGTCCCAGTCCGCTAGCGAGACATCGGCCGCCGGCCATCTTGCCGGCGATGGAGGCCACGTTCACGATGCGCCCGCGCCACGCGGCGACCATGTGCCGGAGGGCAAGCTGGCAGCAGAAGTACGTGGCCTTGGCGTTGACGCCCATCACCGCGTCCCAGTGCTCCTCGGTCACAGCTAGCGGCGCCGCGATCCGCTGGATGCCGGCGTTGTTGACCAGGGCGTCGAGCCGGCCGAACGTCTCGAGCGTCCGCGCAAAGAGTCGCTCACGGTCCGCGGCGTCGGTCACATCGACGGCGAGGGGCAGGGCGTGGCGGCCCAGCGCGCGGACCTCGCGCGCCACCACGTCGAGTCGGTCCGCGTTAAGATCCGCGATGACCACATCCATGCCGTCGCGTGCCAGACGCGCCGCGATGGCCCGGCCGATACCCTGCGCCGCGCCGGTCACGATGGCCGTCGGCCTGTCCACGGTCGGTTCCATCTTCACAGCTCCTTTGTCCTGGCGCCAGCGGCGCTGTGGCCACGCTCCGTCCGTCACGCGCCAGTTCGTCCCTGGCGCGCCGTGGGCGCGCGTCCGCGATCATCAGCCGCCCCTCACCTCAGGCGCCCCTGTCCTCACTGGAGATGCGCTGCCCCGACGCGAAGGCCGTGATCGCCGCCTGTGCCAGCACGAGGGCGCGGCGGCCCGCGCGCGCGTGTACGGGCGGCGCCTGGCCCGCTTTGAAGGCGGCGAGCGTCGCGTCCATGTACGCGTCGAAGGTGCGGTGGAAGGCGCGGTCCTCGTCGTTGAAGTAGCCGGCTTGCCATACCTCCCCCGTCTCCTCGCCCGTCGGCTGGAACGTGTACCGCCGCACCGTGTCTTCGATCACCACGCGCCCCGCGGTCCCGTTGATCTCCAGCAGGTGCGTCCCCGCGTAGGCGTACGAGGAATCGTAGCTCCCCACGAGGCTGCCCACCGCGCCGTTGGCGAAGCGTAGCGCCAACACCAAGGTGCGATAGCCGTGGCCTGTCTTGTCGGTCATCTCGGCCGACACAGCGTCGATTGGTCCGCACAAGTGCTCGAGCATGTCGAAGCCATGGCATTGCGTCTCGATCAGATTGGCGTAGGGGTGGGTGCTCGTTCCTTCGCCGCCGAAGCGCCACGCCGCGAACACGATGTCGCCGAGCCGTCCCTCCCGGATGGCCTGACGCGCCAGGCGCACCGGACGGGCGTAGCGATGGTTGAAATTGATGGCGAAGAACAGGTCACGCTCCGCCGCCGCCGCGAGCAGCCGATCGGCCTCGCCGAGGTCGAATACGAGCGGTTTCTCGACCAGCAGCGGGTACCCGGCCTCGATGACCTGCAACGTGGCGTCGAAATGCCCCTGGTTGGGCAGGCATAGGCTCACCAGATCCGGCCGTTCCCGCTCCAGCATCTCCGCGATGTCCAGATAGGCGCGCGTCCCGAATCGCGCGGCTCGGGCACGCGTCTTCTCAAGGGTACGGCCGACGATGGCGCGGAAATCGACGTCCGGCCGGGCGGCGAAGATGCGGGCGTGCTGCAGGCCCCAGCCCCCCGCGCCGACGAGCGCCACTTTGATCGGTCTGTCGCCCATAGGTGGTGTGTCGCTCATTGTTCGATGACCACCTTCCCCGTTTCTTGCCCCCAAAACACCGCGAACGCCCGTTGGAGGTCGCCGACCGCGAACCGATGGGTGATTATCTGGGCGAGGTAGGCCCGGTGCGCCCGTAGCAGGTCCAGGTTCGTCGCCAATTCATCGTAGCGGAAGTATTCGCTGCCGAGAACGGCGCGCTCGGGGGCGATGAGGTCGGACGATACCGCGAGCGTGAGGTCTTCCCCGTGACCGACGCAGACCAGCACCCCGCGTTTGGCCACCACGTCCAGGGCGGCGCGGCGTGCGACGGCCTTGCCGCTGGTGTCGATGGCCACGTCGACCGCTCCCGGTCCCCGGTCGCGGACGGCGGTCGTCACGTCCGTCTCCCCAAGGTGGATCGGCCGCCCCCCCAATCGTTCGGCCAGGGCCAGGCGATAGGGCACGAGGTCCGCGACGAGGACCGGGATGTCCGCCCCGAGCATCAACGTCGCCAGCGCGACCACGCCCAAACCGACCGGGCCCGCCCCCATCACCAGGACCGATGCAATGTCCGGGCGCACGAGTCGCGCGCGCCGGATGGCGTGACCAGTAGTGCCCATCACGTCCAGGAGCAGCGTGGCCTCGGTCAGGGAAAGGTCCGCGTCGACGGGGAAGAAGATGTTTTCATGGACCAACTCATACGCCCCGTACCCGCCGTCCTTGGTGAAGCCCATGTCGCCCCGCTTCTGGAGGCACTGGTTCGTGTCGCCCGACCGGCAGGCGCGGCACGCGCCGCAGAAATCCATCAGATACACGACGCCGGGCGTCCCCACGTCGACGCGCGTGCCGGGACCGGCCGCCGCCACAACCCCGGCGGCCTCGTGACCGGGGGTCACGGACGATCCTTGCAGGAACTGACGCCGCTCCGACGCGCACAGCGCGTTCGCTTTGACCTCGATGAGCAGTTGCCCGACGCCGGGTTCCGGGACGCGTTGTTCGATGACGTCAATCTCTCCATTCCCGACAAAATGCGGGGCCCGCACGGTCGCGGGAATCGTCTGAAGGACCATGATTATCTCCTTTTGCTCTCGTCATTCTGAAACCGAGGGGGCGTTTCGGAGCCCCCGGCCAGGGTCATGTCGTTCTTGTCACACCCTCCCTCATCCCCTCCAGGGCGAGGGGAGACGGGTGTGACACGATAGGCGCTCTCCTCATCCCGCGTCAGGGAGAGTGCGCTGGACCGTCAGACCCGCGGGTAGGGTCTGGGGGGCCAGTTAGCCATGGGTCGGGGCTGAGGGCCGTACCGTCACCGCCCGCGTTGGCGATATCGTCGAGCGAGGGCGTGGGCACGGGGCGAAGCGTACTCGAGCGACGGACCACCAACTCCGGCAGTTCCGACTGCGTCACGTCGGAAAGGGGCGTCGCGAGACTCGGCGACGCCGCGACGCCGCCAATCAACTCGAGCAAGAGGGTGGCTGCCTGTTCCCCGGTCCGGCGTTGGTGGAGGCGGATGGTGGTCAAGGGGGGATGCGTGACGGCCGCCATCTCCGTGTCGTCCACCCCCACGACGGCCAGGTCTTCCGGGACGCGCACGTTGACCTGTTGGCAGGCGAGTAAGGCGCCCACCGCGATGAGGTCGTTGAAGGCAAAGAGGCCGTCGGGGCGCGGGCATTGGGCGAGTAAGGCCGCGGCAGCGCTCGCCCCCTCTCGAATCGTGCTGTGACCCACCCGGCACATCAGTCGTTCATCCGGCTCTATATGATGAGCGCGGAGCGCTTGGAGATACCCCTCCCGGCGTTGATCGCCGACCCATTGGCCGGAGCCGGAGCCGGACGCGCCGATATGCGCGATACGCGCGCGTCCTTCGGCGAGGAGGTGCTCCGTCGCCAGGATGCCAACCCGTTCCTGTGCCACCACGAGTGAGGCGTAGCCCCGCCGGTCGAGGGCCGCCGGGTCGAGGGGGTGATCGATGAATACGGCCGGGCAGGTATGCTTCATGGCGTGCATGATCTCGTGCAGGGCCACCTCGGTGAGGTTGCTGACCCACAGGATGAGGCCCGCGACCCGCTGGGCAAGGAGGGCCCGGATATGGCTGGCCTCGCGGTCGGCATCGTCACTCGCGCTGCCCAGGAACAGGGTGTAGCCCTGCCGCTCGGCGACCGTGGCGCAGCCGTCGATGCCTTTGGCGAAAAACGGGTTGGCGATGTCGGGGACGATGAGCCCGAGCGTGCGCATCCGGTTCGTGTTCAGGCCTCGCGCGAGCGCATTGGGGTGGAAGTTCAGGTCACCGATCACCCGCTGCACGCGGGCACGCGTGTCTCCATGCACCCACGGCTCATCGTTGATCACGCGCGACACGGTCTTTACGGAAACGCCCGCCGCCTTGGCGACATCCCGAATCGTCACAGACATTCCTGAAACCTCTACCACACTAGCGCACCACCGCGCGGGGATCACAGGTGCGGCAGCGCGCCTCGCACGGTCGCGCGACGGCTGCCCATCTGATTGTACGCCGTAGCCGCGCACCGCCGCGTGCCATCCGGGGTATCCATTCAGCCGACATGCGTCGCCGTTTCGATCGTCCCCGCGAACGGCGTCACGCTGCGGGTATTCTGCATGTACGCAACGATGTCGCCGGGGAGGGCGGCCGAGGGGCGACCGGTGATCGCCCGCGCGCCGTCCGGCCGCGGGGCCGTCGTGATGTCGGTGCTGAAGGGCGTGTGGCCGCCCCCGTAGGCGGCGACCAATCGGCCGTTCACCCAGACGTGGGCACGATAGTCCATGGCGCCACAATGCGGCGGCAGACGTTTGCCCGTGCCCTCGTGGGCGACGGTAAAGGCGCGCCGGTACCAGGCGAGCGGATGGAAAAATAGAGCGCCGATACCGCTCGCCCACGAGGGCACGGGCGGGACGGGCACGGTGATGAAGCGGGTGTAGACGTCGGCGCGCTCCGGCCAGTCCTCGCCGAGGCCGCGCCCCGCGTCGTCGTAGGCGACGTCCCAGGCTCCGCCCAGGTCGATCCAGCGGTCCCGCGTCATGTGCGGGCGGGGATGGACAAGCGCGTCCTCGTCGGATATCCGCATACGGTCACTCTCCTCATGCATGGTCGTGCTAAACACGCCGACGGCGGACCGTCGCCGGGTTTTTGATCGGTTAGCGGCCGGCCAGGCCGGTGGTCATGACGGCCTTCTGGATGCGCCGTTGGAAGATGATGTAGAACAGCAAAGGCGGCATGGCAATCGTCGCGGCGGCCGCGAGGAGGACGCCCGGTTGCTGCGTGAAGGTTGAATTCAAGTACGTGATCGCGACGGGGGCCGTGTACATCGCGTTGTTGTTGAGTGCGATCAGCGGCCAGAAGAAGTCGTTCCAGGAGGTCAGCCAGGTGAGCAGCGCGAGGGTGATCAGCGCATTGGTCACCATGGGGAGGTCGACGCTCCAGAACACCCGCAGACGACTCGCGCCGTCGATGTGGGCCGCTTCTTCCAGCTCGCGCGGGATGGTCTGGAAGAACTGCCGTAGCAGGAAGACGCCGAAGGCGCTGGCCGCGGCCGGCCACACCAGCGCGTTGTACGTATTCAAGAAATGGAGGTCGCGCATCAACAAGAAGATGGGGATGAGCGTGACCGCCACGGGGACCAACAGGCTCAGCAGAATGAACCCGAAAATGAGATCGCGTCCGGGCATCTCCAGCCGGGCGAACCCATAGGCGGCCAACGCGTCGACCAGGAGCACCACCAGGGTCGTCGCCGTCGCCACGAAGAGGCTATTGATGAGCCATTGAATCAGGGGGATGTTAGCCTGGAGGAAGAGATACTTAAAGTTGTCCAGCGTGGCATGGGGCGGGATCCAGTACATGGGGATGTGCGATGTCTCATCGGACGGCGTGACCGCGGTGGCGAACATGTACGCGAAGGGGACCAGGGTGAGCAGGGCGGCGATGATCAGGAAGATATAGCGGATCGTCGCGCCGGCGTGGCGCCGATGCGAGCGATGTGAGCGATGCGCGACGAGAGCGGCCATAACGCGAGATCTCCTTGTCTTGTTGCGGTCCGAGGGGTCTCAAAACTCGAAACGTTGCCCCAGCAGCTTGAACAGGCCGCCTGAGAAGGCGGCCATGATGAGCGCCAGGGCGACCGCGATCGCGGAGGCATAGCCCATGTTGTAGAATTGCCAGGCATTCTGGTAGAGGTACTCCACGATGCTGAGCGAGTCATAGCCGGGGCCACCGCCACTCATGATGTACATCTGCGCGAACACCTGGAAATGCGCGATTGTCAGGATCACCAAGACAAACAAGATGGTCGGCTTGAGCAGCGGGAGGGTGATGCGAACGAACGACTGGAGCGCGCCGGCCCCATCGATCTGGGCCGCCTCGTACATGTTCGCGGGGATGTTATAGAGGCCCGCGAGGAAGATGAGCAGGGGGAACCCGAAGCCCCACCACACCGACACCAGCGAGATAGCCGGGATCACGGTATGGCTATTGCCCAGGAAGGCGAAATTGGCCAGGCCCAGGAAACCCAGATAGTAGTTGAGCGTCCCGGCGTTGAGCAACTGTGTCATCACGACGCCCATGACCGCGGCCGACAGTGTGACGGGAGCGTAGAAGATGAATTGGAAGAGCGCGCGCCCGCGGAAGCTGTCGCGCAGGGCCAGCGCCACCGCGAGCGCCGCCGCCGCTTCGACGACGACCGTGAGCACGGTGAAGTAGAGCGTGTTCCGGAAGGATGTCCAGAACAGGTCGTCATGGATGAGGTGGTTGTAGTTGTCCAGGCCGCTGAAGGGTTGCTGCGGCGCGAGGATTTGCCAGTGGAAGAGGCTCATATAGAAGCCATAGACGATCGGCCCGATCGAAAAGACCAGGAAGAACACGAGGTAGGGCGCGATGAACGCGTAGTTCGTCAACGTGTGCAGCGTACGGTACCGGGACCGCCGCCGCCGGGCCGCGGGGCCCGATACTGACAGCGCGGGGGCGTAATCCGACATTGCTCCTCCATCTCATCAACTCGCTGCATCGACTCACGGTTGCCCAGGGACTGAGAGATGCGGCTCATCTCAGCCCCAGGCAGACTCATGAGACCCCCCGTTATAACGGGGGGTTAATGAAGAGTAGCGCCAATGAGGCGGCTGGCCTGCTGGAGGGCCGCTTTGGGTGACTGCGAGCCCGTCAGCGCCGCGCCCCAGGCGGCCATGTAGTACGTGTTGATCTGGTTATAGTTGGGGCTATACCATTCGATCTGCCCGTACGACTGCTGTTCCCGCGTCAACGGACCGGTCCACCAATTCGTGCTGATGGCGGGGAGCTTCTGCAGCGATGTCCGCGCCGGGAGATGGCCGGCTTGCAGCGCGGCCCACGAGGTCTGATCGGACAGGAACGCGATGAGCCGGGCCACGATCTCCGTGTTCTGACTGCTGATGCCCTGTGGGATCGACATCACATGCCCGGTCCACCACACCGCTTTCCGCTTGGGACCCCATTGCGGCAGCTCATACATCGTGGTCGTCGGGGGCAAGAGCTTGGGATGCTGCTTGAAATAGTTCAACTGCCAGCTCCCTTCGACGACCATGGCCAGGCGGTTGGAGGTGTAATACGTGGAGGTGGCCGGGACATATGGGGCCACGATGGGGACATGGGTATGGTGGTTGACCAGATTGACCCAATAGTCCAGGGCCGCGATGGACGCCGAGCTATCCATCGTGCTTGTGGTATGGGCGGCATTCGTCACGTCGCCGCCGAACTGCCACAGCGTCGAGATCATGCTGTGAAAGAACCAGCCCATCGAGACGCCGTACGTCTGGATGTTGCGGGGATCGAAGCCGGCCTGACCGGGATGCCGGCCGCGCGTATCCGTGGTGAGCCGAATCGCCCAGTCGGTAAATTCGGCGCCGGTCATGGGCGGGTTCTTCGGGTTCAGCCCGGCCTTGCGCACCAGATCGTCGTTCATCCAGAATCCGATGATCGGATTCCATAGGGGGAGGCCATAGACCTGCCCGTTCCAGGTACCGAGCGCCAACTGTTGCGCGCTAAAGTCCTCCTTGGGTAACAGCTTCTTGCCGAAAACCAGATCGCCCAGTGGCTGAAGCATGTTGCGGCTCGCGAACTGCGGCATGCCATACGCGTCGTTCACGATGAAGTCGGGCGGCGACCCAGCCAGGATCGACGTGGGCACTTTCTGGTAATAGACGCCCCAATCGAGCACTTGATGCTGGATACGTACGTCGGGGTTCTTCTGGACAAATAGCTGCAACATCTTGGCGAAGATCGCGCCATCGGGGCCGCCCAAACCATCCCAGATCGTGATGGTCTTGGTCCCGTGGCCCAGGTTGCTGACGACGGGAGTGGGTGGAGGGGTCGGTGCCACCCCTGGCCGGAAGCCCGTCAGCAGGGTACCCGACGCGGCGACGGCGGCGGTGGCCGCGCCGGCTTTCTTCAGCACGTCTTTTCGAGATAGAGGCATTTGCGTGATGTCATCGAATGGGTCCATCAGTGTGTCCTCCCGCGTTATGGCAGAGATGAGATGAATTGGCCGGGGTTGGGCCAGAGGATCAGACGCTTATCATCACTGCATAGAGCCCCCTTCATTGTTATGCGCCTTGGCGCGCACCGTCGTCCAGCCGGTGGCCCGCCACAGTGAGCGGGAAGGCATGAGACCTGACAACGGTATCTGATAGCGGTGTCATGCGCTCTACGATACACTCTCTAAGATCGGTTGTCAAGCGCTGCGGCGCAAGCAATAGGTAGGGCAATTGCATCTACATGAGGCGGCGAGGACCTTGGGTACGTAGCGGCGGTCCCAGCCAACCTTGAGGCGCTTGGCCTTGATGCCGATGCGAGCGTTGCGCTCCTGACGTAGCAGGGTGAGCGCGATATGACATAGCACAGCGAGGTTGTGGGCGGCGTGGCCGGCACGCACGCGGCACGCGTCCTCGCGGAAGGCGAGAGCCAGGACCCAATGCAGGCCATTCTCGCTGTCTCAGTGGCTGCGGATGGACCGATTGAGCGTTCGTGCCGGAGCCGGCCCGTCCACGCTGGCGTTATCGTAGCGCGTTTCCACGCGCGTCTACTCCCCGATCCACTAATCGGGTCGCCCCACGCTGATGGCGCGCAGGTCCGGCTACGCCCCCGGCAGGTCGAGGGACGCGAGATGGGCGGAGGTAGTGATCGCCTAGACCGCGCGGATCTCCACGCGCCCCTGCGCGCCGTCCACCTCCCGGTGGTGGGCGTGCGCACCGCCGACGAACCCGACTGCCTGAGCGTCAGCGAAGAGCGCTTGCACAGCCTCATGCAGCCGCCCCTGGTTGCCTTTGAGTGCCCACATAGTGCGCACATATAGTCGCTGCCCTCCTCCACGATCACCTGGGCAAAATGCGGTGCTCGCCGGCCACGACACTCACGACACTAGCGTCGCACCCTTTCGACGCGCTTTTGAGGTACTTCGGCGCAACGACTTCATGATGTGTTGACACTGCGTACCGCGCGGGTCGGCGTGTGTGGGCCAGCGTGCCGATGGGGGATACGGGGCTCCACTCAGATCGCGGTGGCGCTGAAGGGCATGGTGGCGCGTAGGGCATGAATGCGTATGTCCCGTGTCGCATGCACAGGCATGAATGGCTCGCGCCGTACCCTTTCGCCACACTTTAAATAGTTCGACGAGAGGTGGCCTGGGCGGATTGCGCACTTGACGTTGGTTGCAATCCCGATAGGCGCGGTCCTTCTCCGGGCTCCGACGACAACGACACACCGTTGCCCAGGGCCATTTCATTCTCGTAAGAGACCGATGAGGGCGAGAGCGACCGCCGGCTGGGCGGCGCAGTGGCGGCAGGCGGCGGCGATGTTGGGTTCGCGGGCGTGGCGGAAGAGGCCGATGGCCGTGGTGCGTACGGTGGCCAGGATCGCGGGGATGGACCCGGTACGCACCTGGGAGCGGTCCTCATCGAAGGTGACATCGCGCACCCAGTGCACCCCGTTCTCGATGTGCCCGTGGCCGCGCACCAGGCGTAGCAGCGCCGGGGCGCTCATCCGCTCCGGGCGACGGCTGGTCACGCCGTACGTCACCTCGTGCCGCTCCCGCCCCGATTTCTTGTGTGTGGTGTGGCGCTCGATCATGAAGACCTGCCGCGCGCCGGGCCAGTCGCAGTCCCCGGGGAGCACAGCGCGCGCCGTCACTCGCCGCCGCTCGATGCGCCCATGGCCCAGGTCCACCGTGCCGGCCGTGGTCAGGGGCGGGCCGCCATGGGGCGGTGAGGCCAGGAGCACCTCCGCGTCGTCGCGCAGGCGCGGCTGGTTATCCTTGGTCACCATCACCTAATCAC
>JAABUO010009818.1_pt1 | contig 10667 bp, 7 predicted proteins | sample 5559291 | NCBI WGS metagenome assembly JAABUO01 (sample SAMN10711878, study PRJNA513372) | rock metagenome | isolation source: Antarctica rocks | place: Antarctica: Victoria Land, Finger Mt sud
TTAATCAGGAAACGTTATCTGGTGAATCAGTTAGGCAATATATATATATAATCTGGAGAAAGGGCAGAAATTTTGTTTTTCTAATAGAAAACGCTCTTCACGTTCTATGTATATATATATATATTTGACATTTGTCTTCTTCTATATGTGATCAGACTTGCTGGCTGGCTAAAGCATTGTAATCTCTGATGTATCTCACTAATCAGGAAACATTATCTGGTCAATATCAAAACCATGATGTTTCCTGATTAATATAAAAACGCAGGGCCAGTGGATGAAAACGCTCTGAGCATCACTGAGCAGTGTGGAATGCATTTTGCCATGACCAGTATTGCAATGCCTTTGTATTGGGTCACTGCAGACCTGCATGAAGAGCAAATCTTGACAGGTGTGATTGCAGTGACTAAAGCCTGCTGTTGAGCCTGTTTTGCAGAGCAGCACTGAGCATTGGGGAATGCATGTCGCCCAGAGCAGTGCTGCAATGCCTTGGTGTTGGGTCATTGGAGACCTGTACAAAGAGCAAACCTTAATAAGGTGTGTGATTGCGGTGACACAAGCCTGCTGTGAGCCAGGCTGCACCTTGCCGTGCACTTTTGTGACTTTGAGGCATCTCTGTCACGCATGTGGTTTGCGAGTAAACTTGGTTGTGGCACTCTAGATTAGCTGAACTTGGCACTGCCATTACGGCAGGCTTCAAGTTTCAGTTTATTGTACTTTTCAGGCTTGAAGTGTCTTTGTAATGCATATGCTTCTTCATTGCAATTACCTGACAGCATATCATTCATTAAATGTGTTTGTGTGCTTCAGCTAGGCGTTTTACCTGGGATGGGACAGGCATTAGAGCTGAGCTGTCTTGACTCAGTGGTTCGGTTATCTTACATTCCGTAAACATCTCTTCATGAATGCAAGAATTTTGTGGTTTCTTTGATTGACTTCTGGCATATACTGGTTCCTTGACTGATTGACTGCGGGGAAGTGTTGAAAGTGTGAGCACTTGGCAATATCCAATCACACCATTTATGAACAGGTTACTCATCAGGTAGTTAGTAGTGGTTTCATAGGCCGTGTTTCTTAGCTGGCGGCCTGTTTGATTTATACATATACGTCTTTCACACAATATTTAGGTACAATTAAGAAAGCTGTCACTACATGCTTCACATACACACTTAAAATGTAACGCATAACTTTGTCATGCAAGCCCGCCAACTGCACTGCATCTTCACACCATACAGGTATCACAAACAAACCCTTTGCCTGCATATAAATCAACTAGGGCAGCACGCCAAGCACGACGTCCTAGTTTGTTTTGCTACAAAGCTGTACATTGTTGACACTATCAAGAAATGGCCTGTGCAGGCACTTGCTTGAAACACACTGGCTACTTGTGGCAACAGCCTGATGCAAAGTCCAGAGGGAACAGTATGCCAATCAGACCACAGTCTGCAGGTTGCCGGTTTGAGCGGGCACATCACCAGCTATGCCATTGGTATCAGGCTCATAGGCAGACCATCTGTAGCTTGGGCCCAGGGTCAGCAATGGGTTGAGTCTGGTTGATGGACAGTGGTGAATCAATGGATGCATCCAAGATGGATGGGTATCCCTTGCCCTTGCAAACATCATGTCAGATCAGGAACAGGCCAGTACAGGTCTTGGCCCAGAGGGCATTATAAGTACTTCAACTCAACGCAAGATATTGCAACACAAAATGGGTCTCTGTTTTGCCAATATGTAATGCCCTATATAGGCGGCTACTTCAAAAAAGCCTGGCCAGACACGACTGTCAATGCAAGTCTGAACACGTGGTAAAACGAGGCAGATGCATTAGTAAATACAAAGTTGGTCAAAAGGTTAGGTGATTCAACAAATGCTTGGACTCACTCTCTGGAAAATGCTGCTGGGAAGCAGTGAGAAGAACTGCGGGTATCAACATCTTCCACGTTCAATATCGCAAGTCAACAGAAGGTGCATCTGTTCAAGCTACAGACAGACCTTGCCATGACAACAAAACACAGAATGCTATGCAGTCAGTAGATAAGAACACGAAAGGCCTGCATAAGACAGTTTGACATAGCACAGAATTCTGCAATCAGCCGAGCAAAGATGCTGTTGTTTCAGCATGTGCATGTACGCACTTGGTGCCCGCTTGATTGAAGGCCAGAAGTCACCTGAGCATCTGAGGAGATGATATCAGCATCCTCAGCAACCCCCCACACAATGAGATACCCCCACCACCGGATGGTCAGGTATGCAGCCATGCCAGCGTACAGATGCAGAGGATGATGATGAGAAGCACAAGAGTAGCTTTGTAGTATGCCCAGTGGGTACATTTCGACACTGCATTTGTTTGTTCAAACACTGGCTAGCTTTGAATCCCTTTAGCAAGTCAGGTTACATGAAAATGCGCACCCGGTGCAGCACGATGAACCACCCTGCCTGTTTGCCCTTAAATGTTCCCGACCCTAGTGAGGTTTGTTGGATTACGTCACATAATATGCAGATCATGACTAAACTCTTACATAATCCAGAAGATTCCAGAACCTGCTTCTGGAGCTGCAGACCTGCAGATCTGTGCACATTGACTATGCTTTTTCTGCACGTAGAGATTACAGAGCTCTGAGTCAGAGTTACAGACGCTCTGAGCCTGAGCTGCAGTGAGTCTGGGGCAAAAGCGCAGCGTCTTACAGCGGAGTGGTCGGGCGCAATGTTTGCCAAAGTGACTGAGTGCTGCGAATGTCAAAATTCGTCCAAGTGCCAAAGTCCTACTGGTCTGCGATATACCGAAAATGGCAGATTAGGGTCAATTGTCCCCGCACTAGGAATCTAGTGTCCCCGATGTCAGATTCCTGCGGAGCCGCCTGTCCTCACTTCTTCCATAAGTTGTGATCCGGGGCTTGAGGTATTCAGAGTTGCGACAGTACTGTGAGCGGAGCGCGGTACCGATGCCCCGGTGCGAGCAGGCACAGCAAGCCAACCGGTACACATTTCTGTGTGCGGGCTCACCGCCGCGGAAAGGACTGTAGCGCTCGTGGCTGGTCGGTGAAGACGACAGCACTGTACAAGCAAAACAGGGCTGGAGACACAGCTTTGACTTGGCAGCTGTGCGGCACGCAAGAGATATAGGAACCGATGCCTTCTGTTGGTCATCGTTCGTGGCAAAACAAGACAGCTGTCATCTGTAGTATCCAGTTTGTGCAGCAACACAGTATGCCATCAGCAAGAGCCAGGACACAAGGAGTACCAAAAAGCTGATGCCTGGACAAGCTTGCCTCTGAAGGAGGGCAAGCCTGTGCAGTCAGCAAACCTTCGTTTGCTGTGCTGTCACTTGCATTGGCACAACTGTGCAGTCTATTTACCAGTCCAAAAGAAAATGCCAGGGATTGGCCCTCCCCTTGACTTTGACGCAGACGCTGACGCACACGCAGACTGCTGACTGCGCCAGCAGCTTTGCGCTGAGCAAAGGCTACCCCATTTTTGAACGAAGTCTAAAGCTTTGGCTTTCAAACTTGCTCACGTAATATGCAAGGCCATGCTGAGTCCGGTGTTCAAGATTGTCTGGTGTTCAAGATTGGAACTGCCCTTACTGGAATGCTTCTATGCTAATATATCATTACATTGCTAGCCATCTTCAAGTAACATGTGATTGGCCTGGGGTTGACTCACAGGCATCAGCTATTTAGTAATTTATTAAATGCCTGAATAGCTAAGCTTGAGTCTACCCTAGATGGGCTCTGATTATGCATCAGGCAATCCAATTGCAAACGACAGACCCCACTCACACTTGTGTCAGATGCAAGCAGCCCTGCTTGTATATGCCACAGGCTGAGCCCATCTCACACCAGCAGCCACAAGCCAAACTTGTGACAGCTGGCCTTGTCTTTCTATGTCACCATATGATGATCAATGCCTGCATCTGATATCTGGGATGCTTAGGCTTTCTCTTTGCCTTAGGTACATGCGGGCCCGGAATGCATAGATCTGGTCTCCCTGACAACACAATCCTGGCTTTGACTGATGGCATCCTCTGCAGCATTGCTACCCAGTGTCTGGGCCAGACTGGGGCCACTAATATACAGTCTACTCCTTCCTCTTTTATCTTCCTGACTATCTTCCCTATCTTGTCAAACGGTCCATTGATGTACGCTAAGTGTTTTGCCCCTGTCCTTGGGGGTTGTAAGCCCAAGGGTGTCTAAAGGCATCCACTCCTGATGTGCCAGGACATGCGTACTTGGAGTAGAATCTGTCTGCTACTTTTTTAGTTGTGTGACTTGCAAATTCATCCAGAGTGGGTTTGACACCTTGCAAGACTGGATGCTGTATCAAGCTCTGATATACAGCAGAATGCAAGCTCCATTCTGAATTGTCCTGCACTTTTGACCAGAAGTCTGCCAGCTGCTGATGTTCATCCTCTCTGGGTCTCCACACTACCTCTATTTCAATGTTGAATTCCGCGCACAGCAGTCTGAATTCCCTCACTACAGGGAACGTAGCTGCATTACCCTTCATGCCCATCACACTGAAAAACCCTGTCTGACTGTCCGTCTCATACACAAACCTTTTGTGCTGTATCAGGTGCGGCGCTTCCTGTAATAACACTTTGGTGATAACCAGCATACACATGATCTCTCTCAATGTGCTCGAGAATGATTAGACTCCATCAACTGCAGTTTTTCACTGGTGAACGACACCACGATCGGGTGAGGATATTCACCACCTGGTGCAATACCCCCAAATGCAAATTCTGATGCGTCTCCAGCTACTACAAGCGTTGCTTCTCGTTTCCACCAGCATGCCCCACTTGATGCTGCCAGCGTTTCTGCACAGCACTGTAGATCCGCTTGCAATGCCTCCATGCTTGGGTACAACTCATCCCAACCCCTCTTGCCTGTCATGGATTGGTAGACAGCTCTAGCAAACAACGGAGCTAACTGTACTGCTGGTGCTGCTGCAATGAGTTTTCCAGCAACCTTGGCCAACTGCCTGTTTGAAACGGTAGGACTCTTCACTGTGTCCCCTATTAGTGCCAACAGGTCTTGCCTCTTTTCGTCTGGGAATTCAACCTTCTGCTCTGCAGCATTCACTATGAAGCCCAGATGTCTACATGTTGGTTTGGGTATCCAAAGAGCTTTCTTCCCTTCAGGGTCAGGTACGTTGATCACTACTCCCATGGCTACTATGATCAGAATCAGCGCTTCTGATAGCATCCTCGCCCCGGGTCCAGAACTCTCTATTGCTATCCTGTCATCCAACATGGAGCAGCCCATTGGGTCAGAAAAAGACATGAGCAAACAGCAAGCTTCACATGCATTGCTGCATCCTCAGCAGCTGTCAGAGTCGACTTCTGATACGTGCATGCATCTCATGCAGCAGCACTCGTGGTTGGATACATAGATTTTTGAGTGTATTGCAAGCCTTGGGCTTACTTGCAATGCTTATCACTTTGGACTGCTGCATGGACAGCAACGGCCGTATGCAGCAGCAAACAGCACCGATGACTTACCTACTGGGGCGCTGCAAGTCAGGTATGTATTATCACATGGACAGCAATGGCCATATCTGATTCTATTCTGTATTCTGGTACAAACATACATTTTTTAACAATTTTTGAGGCTGAGTGATTTAGCTACATGCATGGCAGTGGTGATCATTGCCATGCACTGCGCCAGGCACACAGATCTGACTCACCTCCTAAATAACAATCTTGATCTGAGCACTGCAAGCTCGAATCTGTTTTGCCACTTTCACAGCAAGGATCAGGAAGCGCTTTCCCCTGTACATGCATGCGCTGCACCATATGCCAACAGCATTGTGCCTTAAGCCAGTAGCTTGTATTATAGACAGGTACCACGTCCTGTCATCCAACAGATCAAGAGGCAAGCCAAGCTCTTCCCTGAAGTAAGTGACAGGTCGAACCCAAGTGCCATTATGCCTATCCCTGCATTGACGCCTGCCACCTCTGGGTTGTGCCAGGACATAGACATTGTGCTGATGGTGATTTGTGATTCCATGCCATAGCCAAAACGCACATTCAGTGCTGGGATGCAGCACTAAACCCACAAACGCAGCTGACATACCCATGTGACACACATGCAGCCTATACTGCATCTCTGCCCAGAAGAAACTCAGGTCTGTGTTTATCTCCTGTTCATGACCATTCCAAGGGGCAAGTGAGGGTGGTGCAGCAGCTAATGGCATTGCTGCCACATCCACATCCTTGTCTTCAGTCTCTGAAGGCAGGGCTCCAGCAAAAGCTGCCTGGCCTCTAGCATAGTTGGATGCATGTTGAATCTGCACTACACATGCTGAAAGCGCTGTTTGCCACAGCAAATAGGCAACATGAGATACTATTGACTGGTAACACATATTCAGATCCCTGGTACAGATGCATCACAAGCACACAATGTATTTCAAACATAGCTGTGATACAAAGCATACTCAAGCAATGTACTGCTTTGTTCTGATGAGCATGCTTGCTGATTGATGGTTGTTGTTGGGAGCAGGACGTATGCATTCAGACGAAAGAGACTCTGTGATGTGTACATGTGTGGCATCTATGTTGCTGACAGTCAGCAGTCATGCACGCCCAGCTGGAAGAAGCTTGCAGAACAGCGCTGGCAGTCACTGCAGCCACACTGCTAGACAGAAAACAGGAGAGCAACCATTGTGGTGGGCAGCAAGTGCCCGCATGGTCATTAATATATGCTGTGGTAAGTGCTTGTGCAGCATGCATGCATGCATTCTGTCTGTAGTTTGTAAGGATACACATCAGGCACATAGTTAGCTAGAAGGCGGCTGGTTGCTTGTCTGGCAAGCCTGTTATGACCACAGACGTATTGACATATCCTCTAGGATGCGATCTGTGCAGCTAACAGAGCATTGCACCCTGCCAACTTAACGCAGTGTGTGAACTGTAAGCAACTCCTCAACATTGCAGCAAGCTCAGTCAGTAATGCAAGGCAACAACTTGACCCAGAAGTGCGTGCCAGGGCTCATTTTCCATGTGTCCATGGTGCCTGTGCCTCTGTCCCAGGCTGTCATTGTGTCAGCATGTATTGGCATACTGCTTGCACAGAAATGTCAACAAACTTCATGCCATTCTGAAAGTTTGGGCATTCCCAAGCATCATGTCAAGCAGATTTGAAAAAACTTACTCATGACATGACCTGTTGTGGGGTGTCTGATAAGCCTGTTGTGACCATACCAACATGAGTATATGCCGTGCTGTGCTGGTCATCTCTGCTAGCACCATGTCAGCAGTCTTGTGCATAGCTTGTGCAGCACAACCACAGAATGCACAGCAAGCAGATGTGCAGAAGCAGAGCAGGATAGGAACGCCAGTGCACTGAGGCATGAGAAGTGCAAAACACACCTCACATATGTCAGCTATATGCTGGCAATGACGCTGCTCACAAGCTGTGGTGGAGTTGTGCCAACACAAGTGACAGCACAGCAAACAAAGGTTTGCTGACTGCACAGGCTTTCCCTCTTTCAGAGGCAAGGTTGTCCAGGCAGCAGGTTTTTGGTATCCCTTGTGCAAAGGCTCTTGCTGACTGCACACTGTGCTGCTGCACAAACTGGATACTACAGATGACAGCTGTCCTGTTTTGCCACGAACCTTGACCAACAGACTGTATCGGTTCCTATGTCTTTTGCACACAGCACAGCTGTCAAGTCAAGGCTGTGTTTCCAGCCCTGTTTACACTGCTGTCATCTTCACCGATCAGCCACGAGCGCTATAGTTGGTTTCCGCGGCGGTAAGCCCGCACACAGGAAGTTGTGCCGGTTGGCTTCCTGTGGCTGTTAGCAGCGGCCAATTGATACAAAGCTCCGCCCGCAGTACTGTCGCAATGCAAAGACCTGAGCCCCTGGGACGTTACTTATGACCTAAGCTGTACGTTATGTCAGGACGTTTCTATATTACATATTACGTGAGGCAAGGATTTAAAGTCAACGTTTTGCATCAAAACATAGGCGCGACGTACTGGCAACTAGGAGGACTCAGCCACAGCGCGCTGTCTGTGAATCATCGCGTGCGGGCGTACGTGGGTTCAGCAAGCCTTGCTTGCGAGTCTTGCGACATTCCGAGACGGTGTAGTTTTCGTTTGGAGGTGTGCTCCCGCCACAAACCATGGACGGAGTCGTGTCGTCCTCCAACCTAGTGACCAACAACGAGCGTCACGGCTGACTCCGCTATTTGTTGCAGCTTGAGTTGCACCTTTTCTGACGTTCTTTGCTGTATTCAGAGGATACGGAGGGAGACTCAGACACAAGCACGCCAGACAAGTCACAGGTCTGGCACAGAGCAAACTTTCCTTACACCTCAAGTGTCAGTGCAGTAGCTGTCCAAACAGCTCCAAGCTGACACAGAAACCTCTGTAGGCACACACTGAATAGACAACGTGTCTCAGCAGGTGTTTAACCAGCCAGGCCTATGTAAGGACTCACTTTCACATGCAGTGAGACATGAGCAAACACAGTGCTGCTCTGTAACAAAGGCTCACAGCAGGCTGAATGCATTTTGCCCTGACCAGTGCTGCAGTGCATTGTTGTTGGGTCACTGCACCCCTGTATGAACAACACATTTCCAAAGGTGCAACCGAACTGACACAAGCTTGTTGTGAGTCTGTGTCACAGAGCAGCGCTGAACAGAGGGGAATTCATTGTGCCCTGACCAGTGCTGCAGTGCACTTCTGTTGGGTCACTGCACCCCTGTATGAAGAGCAAATCTCTATAGTTGCAATTGCAGTGATACAGTGCCTGCCGTGAGCCTGTTTTGCAGAGCACCACTGAACAGTGGGCAATGCATTTTGCCCAGACCAATGCTGCAGTGCATGTCTGAGCAGGCTTTTGTCTCTGCATTTACAGCTATGGAGATTTGCTCTTCATACAGGTGCGCAGTGACCCAACACCAAAGCCATGCAGCTCTGTTCAGAGCAAAATGCATTGCCCACTTCTCACTGCTGCTTTTCAAAACAGGGTGACAGCAGGCTTGTGTCACTGCATTTACAGCTATGCACATCCAATAATGGCCTTCCATACAAGTCTGCAGTTTCACAACTCTAAGCTCAGTATGATCGCCCAGGACACTAAAAATGCTTTCTGACTCAAAGCTGCTCACTAACCATAGCAGACAGCAGCCTTGTATCACCACCATCACAGAATGCCAATTGGCCTTCCATACAGCTTTACACCACCCAACACTGGTGCACAGCAGATTTGTCCAGGACTGTGCCGACGAGTCCTGGATGTGTGCTATTCTGCAACGATCCTATTGACAGGAGGCCTTCCTCACCACAATTACACCTTTTGAGCAGGTTTGAAGCGGACCAGCGTCTCCGGTCTGACCTATGTTCGGGCAAAACACTGTATGTTGCTGGTTTGGCTTCACTGTAACGTTGGAGGTTCGACAAGTGCTAGCAATGCGAGTTGACCAGTGGGCAAGGTGTGGAATGGAGGAGGAGGGTGTTCGCTGAGAATGGAACTGCGGACGGTCAAAAGCTGACGTAATGTATCTTTCAGATAGGTGTAGACTGACACAGTGTTGTCACTTTAAGGCTTAAAGGGGTGACATCTCTTGATGCCACTGAACAGATTGGCACCCTTAAACACCTGTGAAACCAAAAGCTTGTTGTGCTATAAGCAACAGCAATGTGTATAGTCCGCAGCACTTTGGTACCTGTCCATAGCGTGAAATGGCATGCAAATACCCGTTTTGGTGGCGTGTATGGCTAGATTTGCTTGTTATGACCACTTGCAATGCATATTGCTGTATCTTTTCATGTAAATGCAATCCCAGGCAACATCCAGTCATATGGTGGTCATATTCTGCATGTCACAATTTTTGTAATATAAATACCGATTATCCATCTGGCTCGGCCAAACAGCGCTTCCGTGTTTGTGACCACCTCAATAGCGCCCAAATATGCCGGATATGACTGCTGTGACATGCATGAAGTGTCAGAAGTGGTGTTTCAGCCGGTCTCCAAGGTCCCACGGGCCGTGGGACGGTTTGGCCGTCCCCCGGTGGGACGCCCGGCCCGACCGCCCCGCCGCCCCCGGGCGCCTCGCCGAAGCCCCAGTACATTGCGCCGCGCTGGGGTCTCCGGGGGAGTGCGCATTTGCTGCACATTGCGACGCACCCCCGGGTCCTGCGATGTGCGCCGAATTTCGCCCGTCTCTCGGAGTCGCCAGGACGCTGACGCAGGCATGCCTGCCTCAGCCCCTGCCTCCAGCTTGTGCAGTCTCGGCATCCCTGCGTCAAAGCGCAGACAGAGCAGCGCTCAGCGATCAGCTCTCTGGCGTCGCGCTCGCACGTCAGCTCACCGTAAGCAGCGCCTCTCCTTTTCTGTAGGCAGCACCCTCCCGGCAGCATGCCTACAGTTCTCAGTGTAGACGTTGGTAGGAAGCACCTGGGCTTTGCGATCCTTCAGACCTGGAGCTTCAGGATCCTCGCTTGGGGGGAGACAGAAGTCTACAAGCAGGACGCCAGCTACATGCCAGCTCTGTTGAGCTTCGAGCAGCGGTGCAACGGCTTCCCGTTTACCCTTGTGGTCATAGAGCGTCAGCTCGGTCACAGAAACCTGCAAGCGGGCAGGATAGAAGCTAACCTGGAGGCTCTGTTCATCGCAAGGGGCAAGCAAGTCCGTATTCTGCCATCAGAGTACAAGCTG
>JAABUO010009819.1_pt1 | contig 10667 bp, 5 predicted proteins | sample 5559291 | NCBI WGS metagenome assembly JAABUO01 (sample SAMN10711878, study PRJNA513372) | rock metagenome | isolation source: Antarctica rocks | place: Antarctica: Victoria Land, Finger Mt sud
ATTGCATAGTGGATGCCGTGCAGGTCCCCGCCTTCAACCTGCGGCAGGCCGCGCGGCTTGGTGGCCCCGGTGGCAATCACGACAGCATCAAACTCTTTGAGCAGCAAGTCGGCGGCGTAGTCTTTGCCGACTTCGGTGGTGGTTAGGAACGCGATACCCTCCTGCTCCATCAGCTTCACCCGGCGGTCTACCAGCTCCTTGCCGAGCTTCATGTTCGGAATACCGTAAGTCAGCAGGCCGCCAATCCGGTCGCCGCGCTCAAACACGGTCACGAGATGACCCGCTTTGTTGAGCTGCGCGGCGGCGCACAGCCCGGCCGGGCCGGAGCCGATGACGGCGACGCGCTTGCCGGTCCGCCGCTCCGGCGGCTCGGCGACAACCCAGCCCTCTTCAAAGCCTTTGTCAATAATCGCGCATTCGATATTTTTGATCGTCACCGGCGGGGCGTTGATGCCAAGCACACACGCGCCTTCGCAGGGCGCGGGGCAGACGCGGCCGGTGAACTCCGGGAAGTTGTTTGTCTTGTGCAGCCGGTCCAGCGCTTCGCGCCAGAGGCCCCGATAGACCAAATCGTTCCATTCGGGGATTAAGTTGTTGACGGGGCAGCCCGACGCCATGCCGTTTAGCGTCGTGCCGGTGTGGCAGAATGGAATGCCGCAGTCCATGCACCGTGCGCCCTGCTCCCGCAGCTTGTGTTCGCCCAGGTGCAGGTGGAACTCTTTCCAGTCCTTGATGCGCTCGGTGGCTGTGCGGTCCAGCGGCAGCTCGCGCAGATATTCGATAAATCCGGTCGGTTTTCCCATAGATAGTCTCTGTGTGTCTAAATCAGGTGAGGCCGAGAGAACCGGCACTTTCAGTGCCGGTTACACTACCCGCCCCCAGCCCGCGCCGTATTCTTCGCGTTCTCTTCAAACGCCGCCAGCAGCGCCTCGTCGCCAGTCAAGCCGGACGCCTCGACGCGGGCAATCGCGTCCTGCATCCGCTGGTAGTCGTGCGGGATGACGCGGACAAACTTCGCTGCGGCTTCTTCCCAGCCGTTCAAGAGCCGGGCGGCATGGTCGCTGCCCGTATACTCGACGTAGCGCCGGATCATCTGGCGGACTTCTTCAATTTCCGCGATGTCCCCCAGTTTTTCCAGTCCCACCATCTGCTTGTTGCAGCGGGAAGCAAAATCGCCGGCTTCGTCCAGAACATACGCGATGCCGCCGGACATGCCCGCCGCAAAGTTGCGGCCGGTCGGACCGAGAACGACAACCCGGCCGCCGGTCATATACTCGCAGCCGTGGTCGCCAACCGCCTCGACGACCGCGTTCGCGCCGGAGTTGCGCACCGCAAACCGCTCGCCCGCGCCGCCGCGAATGTAGACTTCCCCGGCAGTCGCGCCGTACAGCGCCGTGTTGCCGATGATGATGTTCTCGCTGGCGACAAACCCCGAACCGGCAGGCGGCGTGATAATAATCTTGCCCCCCGAAAGCCCCTTGCCCAAATAGTCGTTGGCATCGCCGTGGAGCATCAGCGTCATGCCCGACGGGATAAACGCGCCGAATGACTGTCCCGCCGAGCCTTCGAACGTCAGCTTGATCGTGTCTTCCGGCAGTCCGGCGGCCCCGTAGCGGCGCGTCACCTCGCTGCCGACAATGGTTCCGGTGACCCGGTTGACATTGTGGATCGGCACGGTCGCCCGCACCGGCTCGCCGCGCTCAATCGCCGGGCGGCAAATCTCCAATAGCTGCGTGTTATCCAAGGCCATGGTCAGCCCGTGGTCTTGCTCCCTCTGCTTGTAGCGGCCGACTTCGGGGCCGACGGCAGGCTGATAAAACAGATTGGAAAAGTCTAAGCCGCGCGTTTTCCAGTGGTCAACTGCCCGGCTCGCTTCCAGACGGTCTGTGTGGCCCACCATATCGGTCAGCTTGCGGAAGCCCAATTGGGCCATGATCTCGCGGACTTCTTCGGCGACAAACCGCATAAAGTTGACCGCGTGGGCCGGATCGCCCGTGAAGTTCTTGCGAAGCTCCGGGTCCTGCGTGGCGACGCCGACAGGGCAGGTGTTCAGGTGGCAGACGCGCATCATAATGCAGCCGAGAGACACCAGCGGCGCGGTGGCGAAGCCGAACTCTTCTGCGCCAAGCAGGGCCGCGATGACCACGTCACGGCCTGTTTTGAGCTGTCCATCGGTTTCGACGACGATGCGCGAACGCAGATCATTCAGCACCAATGTTTGATGTGCTTCGGCCAGCCCAAGCTCCCACGGCAGGCCCGCGTGCTTGATGGAGGTCTGCGGCGACGCCCCCGTGCCGCCGTCGTAGCCCGAAATCAGCACGAGGTCAGCTTTGGCTTTGGCAACGCCGGCGGCAATCGTGCCGACACCGACTTCGGCGACCAGCTTGACCGAAATTCGCGCTTTCGTGTTGGCGTTTTTGAGGTCATGGATCAGCTCGGCCAGGTCTTCAATCGAGTAGATGTCATGGTGCGGCGGCGGCGAGATGAGGCCGACGCCGGGGGTCGAGAAGCGGACTTTCGCAATCCACGGGTAGACTTTAGACCCCGGAAGCTGTCCGCCCTCGCCGGGCTTCGCGCCCTGGGCCATCTTGATTTGCAGTTCTTTGGCGTTGACCAAGTAGTGCGAGGTGACGCCGAACCGGCCCGATGCGACCTGTTTGATGGCGGAGTTCCGCGAGTCGCCGTTGGCATCGGGAATAAACCGCGCCGGGTCTTCGCCGCCTTCGCCGGTGTTGGACTTGCCGCCGATCCGGTTCATGGCAATCGCTAAGGCTTCATGCGCCTCGCCGCTGATGGAGCCGTAGGACATGGCCCCGGTCTTGAAGCGCTTGACAATCTCCGTCCAGGGTTCCACTTCCTCTAAGGGAATAGGCTCCGGCGCAAACTTCAGGCCGCGCAGGGTCGCTTTTTTCTCAAGCTGCTCATTCACTAGACTCGAATACTCCGTGAATGCCTTGCGGTCATTGTTGCGGACTGCCTGCTGCAATTTATGGATCGTCTGCGGACTGAACAGGTGATACTCGCCGTCGGAGCGCCACTGATACTGTCCGCCGACATCGAGCGTGCGTGAATGCGGGCCGCGCTCCGGGAACGCCTGCGCGTGCCGGATGGTGGACTCGCGGGCAATCACGTCCATGCCGACGCCGCCGATGCGCGACGCCGTGCGGGTGAAGTAATGGTCAATCACGGACTGATGCAGGCCGACGGCCTCAAACTGCTGCGCTCCGCAGTAGCTTTCAATCGTCGAAATGCCCATCTTGGACATGACTTTGACGATGCCTTTGACGACGGCCTTGCCGTAGTTCTTTTTGGCGTCATACGGCGTGATGTCGCGCAGCAGGTTTTCCCGAATCGCGTCATCAATCGTTTCCAGCGCCAAATAGGGGTTGATCGCGGCGACCCCGTAGCCAACCAAGAGCGAGAAATGATGCACTTCGCGCGGCTCGCCCGACTCCAGCACCAGCCCGATGCGGGTGCGAGTTCCTTGACGAATGAGATGGTGATGCAGCCCGGCAGTTGCGAGAAGCGCCGGGATCGGAGCCATTTCAGCATCAATATCCCGATCCGACAGGACTAAGATGTTTTTGCCCTCGGCTATGGCCTTGTCGGCTCCCGCGAACAGCGCATCCATTGCCGCGACGAGACCTTCCGGGCCGTCGGCGGCGCGGAAAACAATCGGCAGCGTGACGGTCTCAAACCCTGGCCGCTGGATTTGCTTCAGCTTCGCCAAATCTTCATTGGTGAGAATAGGCGACTCCAGCGCGATCAAGTTGCAGCTCTCCGGGCCGGGGGCAAGCAGGTTGCGCTCGGTGCCGATGGTCATGGCGCTCGACGTGACAATCTCCTCGCGGATACAGTCAATCGGCGGGTTCGTGACCTGGGCGAACAGCTGCTGGAAGTAATTGAACAGCGACTGCGGCTTGTCCGACAGCACGGCCATTGGCGTGTCGCTGCCCATCGAGCCGATGGCTTCAATGCCGAGCCGGGCCATGGGGGCCATGAGAATTCGCAGGTCTTCGAACGTATAGCCGAACGCAAGCTGGCGCTGCACAACCGTCTCATGCGTTGTGGTCGGCACATTCGTCGGCAGCGGCAGGTCGGCAATCTTGATCAGGTTGTCATCAAGCCACTGCCCGTAAGGCTTCTCATGGGCCATAGCCTCTTTGAGTTCTTCGTCAGCAATGATCCGGCCTTCTGCCGTATCTACGAGGAACATGCGGCCCGGCTGGAGGCGACCTTTCGAGACAATGCGCTCAGGCGCGATGTCCAGAACGCCGACTTCCGAGGCCATAATCACAAGGTCATCTTTGGTCACATAGTAGCGCGATGGGCGCAGACCGTTCCGGTCCAGAACTGCCCCAATCTGAGTGCCGTCGGTGAACGCGATGGACGCCGGGCCGTCCCAGGGTTCCATCAGGCAGCTATGGTACTGGTAGAACGCTTTTTTGTCCGCGCTCATGCTTTCGTGGCCGGCCCAGGGTTCCGGAATCATCATCATCATGGCATGAGGCAGGGAGCGGCCGCTGAGAGCCAAAAACTCCAGGCAGTTGTCAAACATGGCCGAGTCGCTGCCTTCGGCGTTGATAATCGGCAGGATTTTCGGCAGGTCGTCGCCGAACAGCGCCGACGCAAACTGGTTCTGACGCGCCCGCATCCAGTTGACATTGCCGCGAATGGTGTTGATCTCGCCGTTATGCGCGATCATGCGGTAGGGGTGGGAGCGCTCCCACGAGGGAAACGTGTTGGTGCTGAACCGCGAATGCACCAGCGCCAGCGCACTTTCCATATTGGGGTCATGCAGGTCGGGATAAAACTCGTCCACCTGCTCCGGCGTCAGCATTCCCTTGTAAACGAGCGTTCGGGCCGACAGGCTGGGAACATAAAAGTTTTCGCTGCCGCCCATGCCGGAGTCCCGGAGCATATGGGCCGTGCGCTTCCGAATGACAAACACCTTGCGCTCGAATTGCAGGGCGTCGGTCATGCCCTCGCCGCGCCCGACAAAGAACTGCCGGATGACCGGCTGGGCGGCAATGGCTGTCTCGCCGAGCGTTTTATTGTCGGTGGGAACATCACGCCAGCCGAGAAAGCGCTGGCCTTCTTCGGCAGTTACCGCTTCCAGCCGGTCTTCGCAGACTTTGCGCCGCCCGGCATCCTGGGGCAGAAACGCCGTGCCTGCGCCGTACATGCCCGCTTCGGGAAGCGTAAATCCGAGTTTAGCGGTTTCCGCCGCAAAGAACGTATGCGGGACTTGCAGAAGAATACCCGCGCCGTCGCCGGAGTTCGCGTCCGCGCCGCACGCGCCGCGATGGGCCAAATTGCGGAGAATAGTCAGCGCCTGGCTGACAATCTCATGCGACTTTTTTCCTTTGATATTGACGACAAATCCTGCGCCGCAGGCATCATGCTCGAAATCGGGGTCATACAGCCCCTGCTTAGGGGGCAGGCCAGTCGGTTTCATGCGGAAACGGTTCCTCTTCTAAATCAAGCCGGACAAGTGGGAGCAAAACCCCTGAATGGGACAAAGATTGTAGCACAATTGCCGAGTGCGCGTCAATCCATAATTTCGGCGTTTCGGAACGCACTTGTTCGCTCAAAATACGGGTAGAATAGGCGTATGTTCGCCCCGATTGCGCTTCCTCTTTTAGACACGTTCCAGCGTCCTCTGCGCGACCTTCGCATTTCGGTAACGGATCGCTGCAACTTTCGCTGCACGTACTGTATGCCCAAAGAAATCTTTGGCCGCGACTTCGCGTTCCTGCCGCCCGGTCAGCTTTTGAGCTTTGAGGAGATCACGCGGCTGGCCCAAATTGCCGTCGGCTTGGGCGTTGAAAAGATCAGACTCACGGGCGGCGAGCCGCTCATTCGGCGCGACATCGAAAAGTTAGTGGCCCTGCTTGCCCAAATTGACGGCCTGCGCGACTTGACGCTGACTACGAATGGCGCGATGCTGGTCCGCAAAGCCGCGCTGCTCAAAGACGCCGGGCTGAACCGCGTCACGGTCAGCCTTGACTCGCTCGACGACGCCGTGTTCCAATCCATGAACGATGTTCAGTTTCCCGTCGGGCGCGTCTTAGACGGCATTGCGGCAGCCTCGGAAGTCGGCCTCGGCCCCATCAAGATCAACATGGTGGTCAAACGCGGCGTCAACGAAGACAGCATCGTGCCGATGGCGAAATACTTTCACGGAACCGGCTGCATTCTGCGCTTTATCGAGTTTATGGATGTCGGCGCGACAAACGGCTGGCAGCTTGCCGACGTTGTCCCGGCTGACGAGATCATCCGCCGCATCAGCGCCGAGCTGCCGCTTGTGCCGGCGACGCCTAACTATCCCGGCGAAGTCGCCCGCCGCTTCCGCTACGCCGACGGCAGCGGCGGCGAAATCGGCGTCATCACGTCGGTGACGCAGCCCTTTTGCGGCGACTGTTCCCGCGCCCGCTTGTCCGCCGAAGGCAAGCTTTATACTTGTCTATTTGCCACCGACGGCTTCGATCTCCGCGCCCTCCTGCGCGGCGGGGCTAGTGACGCCGAAATCGTGTCCGCCCTGCGCGGCATTTGGTCTAAGCGCACCGACCGTTACTCCGAACTCCGCACCGAAGAAACTGCCCGCCGCCCCAAAGTCGAGATGTCGCATATTGGAGGGTGAGTATGTTCACGGGGCGCATCACCGGCTACTCGCGGCGGCAGCTTCCTGGCCGTTTTGAGATTACTCGTTCGCGGGCCGAATGGCCGGAAGGTAAAACCATTTTCGGAGTGGACTGGCGCGAACAGATGAAACTCGCGCCTGAGCGGCGGCCGCATCCGGCATACCATTATTGGCGCAATGCTCATCCGTGTTACTGGCATCGTCAATGGGAACAGGGTGAAACCCGCATACTTAAGGAAGCATGGCTCGTCAAAATCGAGCGCGGCAGTCCACGGGCGATGATACCCATGCCATTCGGAACCATGACATGAATGTCACGGCTAATCAGCGCGGACGCTAAGAAGTACCGCTTCGCGGCACTCGGATTACCTCTGACAAATCTTTTTCTAACCCCGCGAAGCGGTGTTTTGCAGCGTCCGCGCTGATTAGCCGTGCGTCTCAACGCATGGTCTTGATTTCGGCTGTTTTAGAATGCCTTTTCCGTAAATGCCCACCGCCGACGACAACCAAATCCACCTGCGTCATCTGCCCAAAGTCCATGCGCTGCTGGAAAGTCAGCACGCGCAGGCACTCCTAGCAGACGTGCCGCGTTCGGTGGTGGCAGACGAAGTGCGGGCGGAGCTAGAAGCGCTGCGGCAGCGGGTTCTGGCGGGGGAAGCCGCGCCGCCGTTTCCAGAAACGGAGCTATTTGAGGCAATCACCAAGCGTCTCCACACGAAAGACCTGCGGCGGCTGCAGCGCGTCATCAATGCGACGGGCATTGTTGTTCACACTAACATGGGCCGCGCTCCGATGCCGGACGCGGCGGTAGAAGCCATGCTGGCGGTCGCCGGAAACTACTCCAATCTGGAACTGGATTTAGCGACGGGGAAGCGCGGCGGACGCGGCGGGCAGATTGAAGCCTTGCTGCAAACGCTGACCGGGGCGGAGGCGGCGCTGGTCGTCAACAACAACGCGGCGGCAGTGCTGCTGGCGCTGTCGTCGGTGGCGGCGGGCGGCGAAGTGGTCATCTCGCGGGGCGAGCTGGTCGAAATCGGCGGCGGGTTCCGTGTGCCTGATGTCGTCGTCCAGTGCGGCGGGAAATTGGTGGAAGTCGGGACAACCAACAAAACGCGCCTGAGCGACTACGCCCATGCAATTACGGCGGACACGAAAGTTCTGCTGAAAGTCCATGCGTCGAATTACAAGATTATCGGTTTCACGTCGGAAACAAGTGTCGCGGAACTGGTGCAGCTTGGCAAAGAGCGCGGGCTGCTGACCATGAACGATCTCGGCAGTGGGGCATTCGTAGACGTGACGCGCTTTGGCCTGCCGCATGAGCCGACGGTGCAGGAGACAATTAAAGCAGGCGCGGACATCGCCACAGTCAGTGGCGACAAACTGCTGGGCGGGCCGCAGTGCGGGATTATCTTAGGCAAAGCGGAGCCAATCAAGCGCATGGCGGCAAATCCGCTGTTTCGGGCATTACGCGCCGACAAGATGACGTTGGCCGCACTGGAAGCGACCTTGCGGCTGTATTTGGACGATGCGCGGCTGACGCAGGCTGTTCCCGTGCTTGGGATGCTGGCGCAGACAAAAGAAGAACTGACCAAGCGGGCGCGGCGGCTGCGGACTGCGCTGGCGAGGCTGCCGAGGCTGGAAACGACGCTTGCGGACGGGGTCGGCTACACCGGCGGCGGGGCGCTGCCGACGGTTCCGCTGCCAACAAAGATTGTGCAAGTAAAGCCGCAAACGATGACTACAGAACAGTTTGCCGAAGCACTGCGCCGCTCCGACCCGCCGGTGATGGGAGTGCTGACCGACGGCGTGTTCGCGCTGGACGTGCGGACAGTGCGCGACGCTGAATTTCCGCTGATTGTGCGGGCGATCAAAAAAGCAATCCTATGAAGCATTTGACGGTCGGAGTCGCCGGGCATATTGACCACGGCAAGACGACGCTGGTGCGGGCGCTGACGGGAACCGAAACCGACCGGCTCAAAGAAGAACAGGAACGGGGCATGACCATTGTGCTGGGCTTCGCGCACCTGACCCTGCCTGGCGGCGAGATTGACTTTATTGATGTGCCGGGGCATGAAAAGTTTGTCAAAACCATGATTGCCGGAGCCACCGGGATTGACTCGGCGCTCCTGGCGGTCGCCGCGAATGAGCGCATCAAGCCGCAAACAGTGGAGCATGTCGCGCTGATGGGCCTGCTCGGCGTGAAGTGCGGCATCGTCGCTGTGACCAAAAGCGATATTGTGCCGGACACCGACGAGCGCCGACGTATTGGAAACGAATTGCGCTTGTTTTTGTCCGACACGTTTCTGCATAATGCCCCGCTGCTGTTTGTCTCAGCGCAGACCGGTGAGGGCATCGAAGCGCTTCAAGACGCACTTGAGGACGAACTGGCAGAGGTCGAAGCGCCCGAAGAGTATCCATACTTTTCCCTGCCGATAGACCGCGCGTTTACGATCACCGGACAGGGAACGATTGTCACCGGAACGCTCAGGCACGGGATCATCCGAACCGGGCAGATGGTCGAAATCCTGCCGCGCGGCCTGCGTGCCGAGGTGCGCGGGCTTCAGGTGCATGGGCAGCCAGTTTCAATGGCGCATCCGGGCTGGCGCACGGCGGTCAATCTGCGGGGCGTCAAGAAAGACGATCTCGCGCCTGGTGACACGCTGACAACGCCGGGAGCGCTTCGGCCAACTCGGATTGTAGACGCCAACCTTTCTTTGCTGGCGTCTGCCGACAAGCCGCTGAAGCGCGGGGAGGCGGTTGTCCTGCATCACGGCACGGCGGAAGTTCCGGCACGTGTTTATCCATTGGGGCAAGCTGAGATTGCGCCCGGCGGAAGCGCGTTTGTGCAGATGCGTCTCGGCGCAGAAACGGTCATCGGCTGGGGTGAGCCGTTTGTCGTGCGGATAGCGTCTCCGGCGGAGACCATCGGCGGCGGACGAATAATTGACGCTTACCCAGCCCAGCATACACAGATTGACGGCGAACTTCTGCGGCAGGTACAAATTCTCGCGTCCGGTTCGCCCGCCGAACGCTTTTTAGTGAAACTCACCGAAGCGGGAGCGGCGGGACAAGACCCAAAGCAGCTGGCGCTGGATTTAGGCGTGCGTGAAGAAGTGTCAGCACAAGACCTGCCGATTGTCGCTTGTTCGTCGGCGCTTGTTCTGCACCAGACTGTTTTTGAGACGCTCACGACGCAGTCCGCCGAGGCCGTGCGCCAATTTCACGCAAAGCACCCGACACGGCGCGGGATGCCATCGGAAGAACTGCGCCGTCAATTGCCGCCGTCGCTGAAACCGGCGGCGTACATGCTGCTGCTCAAAGCGCTGTCGGACGCAGGCAGATTAGAACCAGTGGATGGCCTTGTGCGAACGGCAGGCTACTCGCCGGAAGCCGCGCTGTCGCCGATTGAGCGAGAAATCGCCCGCGAAATCGAGACGCAGTTCCGGGAAGGCGGCCTGAAGCCGCCGGAGCTGGATGCCGTACTGAAGCGCGACCGCCGCCGCAAGACGCTTTACCATTATTTAGTGGAAGCCGGGGCGCTTATTCCGGCGACGGACCGCACAAGCAACCGCACCGTGGTTTTTCATCAGTCCGCCATTGCCGACATTGAGCCAGTTCTGCAAAGCGCATTTTTAGAAAGCGACGGCCTGCGGGTCTCGGAACTCAACCAACTGCTGAGTACCACGCGAAAGTTTTCCGTACCGCTGCTGGAATACCTAGACAGCATCGGCATGACGCGCCGCGACGGCGACCTGCGGTTTTGGAATGCCTCGTAGCCGACTTTGTGGAGGCTGCCGGGGTTGTGGAAAACCCCGGCAAAGAAACGTCCTTCGGACGAAGATGCAGAGGGATGCTGCTGCTCCTTGTCTGAAAGACATTTCCTGCCGGGGTTTTCCACAGTCTTCGGAAGCCCAGGGGCTTGCCCCTGTGGAGGCCAGGCCCCGGCAGGAAATGACCTTCGGACAAAGAGATACAGGTTGCTTTGGATGGCATGTTTCTTTGCCATTCCATCTTTGGCCTTGCG
>JAABUO010009820.1_pt1 | contig 10666 bp, 19 predicted proteins | sample 5559291 | NCBI WGS metagenome assembly JAABUO01 (sample SAMN10711878, study PRJNA513372) | rock metagenome | isolation source: Antarctica rocks | place: Antarctica: Victoria Land, Finger Mt sud
AGCCATCGCACATGGGCTCATTATTGACTCGCCTGATGAAATTTAAAACAGGAGATGTGCATTGATTCATCAATCAATCCACTTCACATGCTTTTGGTTCCGCGCTTGAGGTGCGCTGACACATCATCTGGCACCAACATGCTAATACCGTCCAACCTAAGAGCATCCAAGCTCTCAGCGACGGTACTTGCTTGTGTATGTCAAAAATAACAACCAGATCAGCAGGCTGGCTGAGTGTGATGCAACGACATGCACACGTAGCAGTGTCAGTGACAGGATGACACGACTGCAGGTGAGGGCATGTTCAGCGGTGGTACCAGAAGCAGCGAGGATGTTGTTCCAGTGAGTACCCTTCACTGAGCTCATGCGCACTTTCTTGACTGCTTAGCCCTTCCTGGCTGAGGCTGTGGTCTATGCTTACATCCTTCTGTGTGGGCCGGTATCCTGATCCTGATCAAGCTCTGCTTGATGTCCTTATGCTTCCTGAGCTGTACATGCACAAGCACATGCTGCTTGTTTCTGTGCAGCAACGCAATGGTCAGCTTTGCACAGCACGTGTGATCAATGACATGTGCTGTGCAAGCAGCACCTTCAGCAGTCATGCTGCCATCAAGATCTTCAGACTCCAACACCTGTTGCGTCGTGGTAAATGGTCAACAACAGGCTCACTGTTCCTTTTTGATTTGACCCAAGTGGAAAAGGTGTCTGCCCTCGTTTTCAGGTGCCTATTGATCCTATAGGCAAGCTGCCTGGCCTGCTGGATGCCCTCAAGCTCATGGATGCTGCTGTGCAGCAAAACATGTACCATGAAAAACTTCTCATGTACAGAAATGTACGCATGCCGGATCAGGACAAGGTATATTTCTGCACTCAGATAGTCCCTGGAGGTCATTGCCTTGCAGAGTTGCCTGTGGGCCGCTGCATGTTGAGCTGTGCAACAGCTCCCCATCATGCGGCCTTTCATTGAGTACCCCATTTGTACATTTGCATGCATGTTTGTACCACTGCTGAGCTGAAGCTGGTTCAAACGCTGGACATTATACCTGATTGTTTGCTGCGTCAGCAATGGAAGCACGTAGACTGATCTGAGCATTGTGGCAAGAAGGCTTCTGCAGCAGAGCATGCACAGCAGCAAGTTGTGTACATAAGCTTCCACATCTGCATGCCTCTTGGCAAAGCATGCCCGTTGACGACATGTTGACGTTCAGATACAGGCAGTAACAGCAGAGCCTGCTGCCGCAAACGATGAGGGCACTGAGGAGACAAGCCCTACCCCTGAGGCAGAAGGAGACGAAGGGGTAGGGCCAGGCCAGCAGGATGAGTACAGCAGCAATGACATGGGGGAACAGGCGGGTATGGCCTTGACTGGCAGGGACCCCCGCCTGACCCTGCTATGGGAGTGGCAATGCCCCCTGCCACCTTCACTCACCTTATCTACTCGAGTCACCTGCATGGCCTGGAACAAGGCAAGTCTGGCCTGCTTATCTTGACCATCTGATATTGGCCCTCTTGCTCTTGAGGCAATATAAGATATGGTGCACAGCTCGTGTGAGATGTGTGCCAGATCAGCAGAGGCAGCTGCTTGGCTGACAGCTTGCCATGCAAAGGGCTCAGGGATCTGCTGCACAACAAATGCTTCATGGCAGCAGATGTGTTGAAGCCTGAGCATGCATGGGATGCCATCACTCACCTGATGCAGCTGCTGCGCTCAGATCAAGACATGAGACACAGCAGCCGGGTGTGGCAAGTCTTGACTTGCCAACCTGTTACAGTCATTGTTTGCATCTGTTGCTATCCACTTGCAGTCTGGCCAAGTGACAAGCAACAAAAATGTTACGCTCATGAAGATGGTTTCATTATTTGGCATCGCGTTCTGACATATGATGTCCAGTGACCGCTTTGAGCTGCAGGTGCGGGTACCAGGCGTACGACAAGATATCCTAGCTGTGGGGTACGGTCAATTCGAGTTTGGGCCCCCTTTGTCAGGGCTGGTGGCGCTGTGGTCCCTGAAGAACCCAGGGTACCCCCTGTGGTCCTTCCCCACCCCCTCAGGGGTGACGGCGGTGGACTTCTCAGTGCACAACCCCAACATGCTGGCTGTGGGCCTCTATGATGGTACCCTTGCTGTGCACGATGTCAAGACACGCCAGGCAAGCTTTCACTTGTCCATTTGTTTGTTCGCTTGTGATCAGAGCTTGAAGAATTCCCACTGAAGTCTGCACCATGACAGCTGTATAGGGACCATTGCCATCCTCAAAGCAAGGCTGATGCCAGTTTGTGCCTAGCTCATCACCACAAACCTTCAGACGCTCGATACAGCTTGTAGGCCAGTGCTGATGTGGATGGACCTATGTGTGGGAGACCATACACCGCAAATTTAAGCCCTGATATATGAACAAAGCTGTAGCTGCATGTGTGCATGGAGCAAAAGCTATGTGACTGTTTCTACAGCCTGAGGTATGGTCAAAACAGCGCTGTCTGAAAAATGCAGCTTGCCCATGTACAACAACAGGAGGCTGAAGGCCCGGACAGGTTACTGAAGCTTTGAATGCCCATCAACCACAACCACAGCATCTACCAACTACAGCAGTACCTATACTACTCTGACTGTAAACATTGATCACAAACAATCACAATTTATGCCAAAATTTGCAGCTCGAACATAAGTCCTAAAACCTGGGCACTATCCTCACCAATCCACTTGACAGTCACAGTCAGGTCACCAGTCACTTGAACATGGTCTCACATGTGTACTAGCCCTTCATCCTCACTTTCTTGAGAGCATACAATTGGACGTCGAGTGCAAATGAGTCAAATGCAGCCGGATGAGCAGGATGCTGCACTGCAGGAGGTACCAAGCCTGAGCAGCAGTGCAGGCAGCGGGCAGCATAGCGACCCAGTGTGGCAGGTGAGGTGGGTGGACCGAGGCCTGGAGCAAGAAGAGCGCCTGGTCACCATCTCCACTGATGGTCGGGTCACACAGTGGGCTACAACCAAGGTGATCGGCACAAGCAATGCCTTGCTGCTGAGCCACTGCTGTGTGATCAGCTAATGGGCATAATGTGAGCCTGCTTGATTTGCTTCTCACTGATATTTATCTGGCCAGAGTGCTGCATGTTCTCATGTTAGCCTTAAGTTTACACATTTAGATTTGTGACTTTGCTGTGCTTGCTGACTTGGACTGTTGAGACACTGGCAGCAAATCAGTTTGCACAAGGAACTCTGAAGGTTGGCAGTGAACATCGCCCTGCTTTGCAGGGTCTGGAACACACTGACTTGATCAAGCTCAAGAGGACAGTCTCTAAGCAGAAAGTCAGCCCAGCTGCTGCTGCAGCCATGCGCAACATCAAGGGCGAGGCTTTCATCAGCCGCAGGAGCAGTGGCATGTCGTTTGACTTCAGCCATCGGGATGAGCGCATGTATATAGCAGGCACAGAGGATGGTCACATTTACAAGTGCAGCACATCTTATTCAGAGCAGTATTTGGAGACGTATAGTGGACATCTGGGCCCTGTGTACAGAGTGCAGTGGTCGCCTTTCCAGAGCAACCTGTTCATCAGCAGCAGTGCTGATTGGAGCGTAAAACTTTGGACAGAGGGCAAGGTCAGTGCAGTAGCTGTCTGGCAACAGCATATACAATGCCATGCAAGTGTCTTGATAATCCAAACAAAAGGTGTCTGTTACATTTGAGACAGTCAAAGTGTTCTAAATTTGGTGCTGTTGCTGTTGCAGGAGCATGCTCTTCTGACATTCCAGTCAGCAAATGATGAGGTGAACGACGTACAGTGGTGTCCAACAAATTCGACAGTGTTTGGAACAGCAACAAGCGGAGGCAGAATTGAGATATGGGACCTGGCAGCCTCAACCTTGAAGCCCATTGCTCAGCATACATGTGAAGGCAGAATGTTCTCATGCATGCTGTTTTCAGAGGAATCGCCTGTGGTCGTGGCAGGTGGCAGCAACGGTGGTGTCCAAGTGCTGAGACTTCTAGATGTTGACTTAGCTGATGACCTTGAAGCAGTGCAGACTAGGCGCCTAGATGATGCTATGCGTGCAAACATTGTCAAGACGGGGGTAGTAAATGTTCAATAGCAGTCCATCATGTAGTACAAAAATCTGACTGTTTAAAGCAGCTGCAGTGGTGCAACAAGCAAAGCGACTAGTCCAGTAATCTAACAGCTGCGAAACCACAACCATAAACTGACAGACAGGCAGCCACCTCACGTGAAGTTGGCTTGACCAGCAATGATGATGCCGATAATTACACCAAAAAGCCCCAAAGCGCTGCCAAAGATCTCCACCACCAGAATCTTGACAAACAGCGTGGAGTTCTGTGCATCTGACAGTGCTGCACTACTTCCAACAACCCCAACAGAAATTCTGCAAAACAACAAAATTGTGCGAATCAGCACAATGTCAAGCTTGCCAATCTGTGCACAACCAGGATAAGTTGATGCACAAAATGGCACACGTCAACAATTTGAGGGATCAGGCTGCTTGTGCAACTCCCTTACCCGCAAGCCAAGTTGGCCCAGCCTGTTGTCAGACCAGAGCCCAAGATAGCGTATCCGGCTGTATATGCAGATGTAGGCCACAACCCATTGGAAAGCTGATTCACACTCTCAATCTTTGTCTGGAGAATGATTGCCACAATGACCCCGTAAATGGCCACTGCTTCGCAAAAAATGATACTGCAAGCATAACTCACAAATCATTGATGAATTTGCATGATGCACTCCATGCAGTATACAGGGCTGGACAATGTTGTTTACCTGATGAGATTCTTTGATGTGATGCGGGGCACACGGATGGCTGCTCCAAGCAGACTGCTACCAGTGATGAATATGCCCCTGTAGTGATGAGGCAGTGTAAGTTGTTCTGCTGGCGAGCTGTAATTGTTGTATCGCCATCACGACATCCGCTCACCATGCTGCCCCAAGAACGGACAATCCAACGCAGAGCCCAATCCCCAGCGAACACCAAAAGTAAGGTGAGATATTCATGAACAGAAATCCTAAGTACTGCCAGTTGATCCAAGAATTGCTTCCCGGCAGCACAAGACCAGCCGTAGACATGGCTGCTGACATCAGCTAGTGAGCGCAGTAGATGAGACTATGAAGACTGTCGAGGCCCGCAGGCGCAGGTCAATCACCTAAGAAGGAAAGACTGTTCACCAAATATGGTATAGTTGTTTCGACAAGAACACAGAAGCACAGAAATCACAAGCGAATCGTCTCAAATAGAGCACTGGCAGTGCAGCCTGAAGCAGGATGACGTCTGCTATGTTCTATTGGTGATCAGCAGTGGTGGGGCAAAAACGCGAATACAGTTGCGATGCATGCAGCGAGGGAGTGGTTTATTTTCTGAGTAACCCTGGTCATTGAACTGCGAGCTCTGTGCATGCGAATTTGCGCAAACTTGATCAGGCCGCATGCGGTACAGCGATGGTGTCGCATAGCTGCGCCGGCTGATGCTGGAGAGCGTGCTCGGTGTTGTGCAAAGCGCTGCCGGACGAACACTTTTGCGCATGTCTCAGTGATCACTTGCTCTGAACCCCATATCGGCCATTCGAGCTCGAGGGGTAAGCTGCCCATATGTACTTTGCGTATGGTTGGCCAAAAGCCTTGGCGGTCGGCGATGCCGGGTTCAAGCAGGACGTCGTTTCTCTGAGCTTGGACAGCGACTTTTGTTTGATTGTCTTCACCGGCTCCGCCCAGATATGGGCTGGCGGGCAGCATCGGATAAGACTAGGCCATCTCGAAAGATGTGAAGAGTCCCTCAAAGTTGAGGGCCTCAACAATCGCGCATACTGGTGCAGCAGCAGGCGCTTGCTGGCAGTGCTGGTAAACATGTCGAGCATCCTGCATGCTGAGCACACCTAGTTGCAAATCCTGGTAGAACCACCAGCAAACAACAGAAATCAAGCTGCATGAGGTTGACTCGCACGTGGCTGCATGCAGACATACAACAATTACTTGCACATCTATGGAATGCACTCATGCAAAGAGTCAGTCCTCCAAGGCGCAGGAATTGCCGGCATGCAAGATTTGAAGCATGTAGACATTTTCCTACAGCACAGCATTGCTGTACAATCTGCTGCTGCAGCCACATGCCTGGTTGGGGACAGCAGATCCATTCTGCTGGGCCTGTCAGATGGCACCTGCCAAGTGTTCTCATGGCAGAGCAAGGTATGACATCCTGCTTTCACCAACTGCTGTGTTGCCCTGCATCACACCAGGCTACATCACCCTTCATGAGATGTCCAACACCTATAGTGTTTATGTGCACTGGAGCTTCTTGATTGCGCTGCAGTTCCGTGGTCAATACAACCCCTTTGGATCACTCACAGAGCTTCAGCTGCGGCTACAGCGATCAATGTCTCTCAGGTCACAGCGCAGCAGCCTTCAGCCCATTGCAATCAACAGTCAGAACAGTCTCATTCATTCGCGCCATTTGACAGGCTCAGGCGGACTGCAAGCTTCCTCTTCTCCCTCTGCTGCCTCACTCAGCGCTCGCCAGATTGGCCGGGCCACCAGCACAGATCGCCTCAGCCGCAGCAGCTCCACATCAACTGTGCCGGACAGCATTTGCATCGAGAGCCTTGACTACTCACCCTCCTTGAAGATGCTGGGAGTTGTGCTTACAGATGGCCGCTGTGCAATCTGCAGAACAGCAGACAGCGGCTTGGCACCTGCTGAGCAGCTGGAGTTCAGCCACTGGATATGTGGCATTGGTTCTGGAGCCACTTGCTTAGGCATAGCACCAGATGCTCAGCTCATAGCTGTGGGTCTCACCAATGGTGAAGTGGCATTGTACAAGCTGTATGGGCACAAAGGGGGGAGGTTTAGCATTGATGGGAGCCAAGCAGAAGGCCCTGTAAGAGTGGTGTCCCTTGTTGACTGGGGCTATGGGCCAGAGGCTACTGGTTCAGTGGCAGATCTGAAGTGGTCGCCTGATAACAGGGCCTTTGCAGTGAGTATCTCGTGTGCATGTCAAACCTGTGCTTTTGCACATTTACATACTATATGCATCACAGACCAGCCTGCCACGTGTTACAATATACCATTGCTCTATGGCATCACCAAGCCTGGCACAGAGTACAATGCACCAAAGGCATATGTGGAAATCCATGGCACAGGTCTGCAGAGCTTATTGCAGCACAGCAGAAATTGCTAAGTTTCAGCACTTCACTAGCTCTGACACTCGCACAGTGTCCCAAAGCACAGACGTTGTGACTGGCTGCTCCATGGCCAGCAAGCGCTCCTTAATTTTACGTAGAAAAATGATGCAACCCCTTTTTAATGAGTTGACGTTGTCACAGGTGGGATGGCGCCGCAGTGGGCTAGCAGTCTGGTCTGCTTCAGGCTGCCGCCTGATGTGCTCCCTGCGTCAAACTGCACGGCCCAACACCTTCACCCCGCTCTCTTCTGCCTCATCCTCTGCCTTTGCTACAGACAGCCACAAACAGAATGCTCTCCCTATGGAGGTGAGTGATAGCATCTAGTGCAGTGACACATAGCAAAATACTGGACATGATATCTAGGATGAGTAGCTTTGCTAAGTGAGCTGCTCATAGCTAGCACATATGCTCAAGTAATGGTGACTGCATAGCATCAGCAACGCTCATACAGCTGTGACATATGTAAAGCAGCCCCCCCTCCCCCCCCACCTTCCTGCTTGCAGACTATATGACTACACACACATTTGAGAGCTGCTTTTAGCATCTCATGTCAAGGCTGCAGCTGCTGGCAAGCAGCTCAACTCAACTTGAGTGTAAGCAAATCGCGTAGACATCAGGCGCAATGGCTTTGGTTGCAGAGTGGTATTGCCAGCCTGGCATGGGGCCCTGCAGGTTACCAGATCATGCTGGCTGAGCTAGGTAGCACCGGTCAGGTGCTAGAAGTGGGCCTCGCCAAAAGCCTACAGGCCAGCCACAGGGTGGCTGCCAATCGTCAGCCCTCCCCCTCCTACCCCAACCAAGAAGTCCATCTTCTCCAGGTCAGGCTTCTTTGTGTGTGGTATTGTAACTTGTGGGCATTCTTATAGCATCAGCTGTGGAAGTCGTGTACGGCAGTGCGAGCTGCTGGGGGACGCAAAGTGTAACGGTTTAGCAGCAGCTGCATGTACACCTAATTGCCGTTGCGCATGATGGAGTGCTTTGCAGAGGACACCTGAATATCTTAGACCTGTCCTCCTGCAAGGCACAGCGAAGCTTGTGGGATCATTGCAGTCTGTTTCCATCAATGGTAGAACCTGAGGGATGTGCATTTACCTTTTCTTGAGCAGGCAACAGGCTGCAAGGCGGCTCAAATGATATGAAAGGCTGGACTAAGGGTGTGTTGTCACATCTGTGCACTTTGTTTGACACGTTTGTCAACAGCCATCATTTTGACATGCAACAGCATAGTGTCTGCATAAGCTTCATTGCCTGCACTGCTTCCAGGCAGACGATAGACTGCTGGTAGTGAGTGAGGCAGCAGGAGGCAGCCCCAGCAGCCTCTTTGGCCCAGACACTGCCGACCCCCAACAGCAGGCTGGGCCCCGCCTTGGGGTGCAGCACATACGCATTCCGCAGCAGTACATTGCGGCACGCTACCCACTTACGCATGCTTCCATCAGCCCAGATGGCATGGATATTGCAGTGGCTGGCACCCGGGGGCTGGGACTGTACAGCAGACGAAGCAGTCGATGGCGGCTGTTTGGAGATGTCAGTCAGGAACGGGAGATCATGGTGCAGGTGGGGCCCTCTCACGTTCAGCAAATCAACATATCATATGTGTTCTGGGGTCAGATGGATCCTCACTATCAAGGGAGGTCCTCTGGATTATTTCAGCTCCGTGGCTCAAGGGCAGCTCTCTTCAAGCAGTGCAAGCTTACACTAAATACTCCTGGACTGGCTGTTTGAATAGGGCGGCATATGCATGCCTGGATGCACATCTGCTTGAATGGGGCAGCAACTGCATGCCTGGGAGTTCATCTGCTGAGCCCTGAGCTATACGACTCCCATCAGCTGATCAGCAGCAGAGAGCTCGCTGTCCCTGACACTGCAACACTTGAGCAGCACACCAGCAAGCTGGGCATTCAAGGTCTTGTGTGCCGCTGCTGCTATGCTGCAGCAACCCCAGGCGGCTGCCTCTCACCTCTGCCTGCATATGGTGTGCAGAGGCTGTTGTGGCTGCCGCGGGTGGTCCTGGTGTGTGCATATGTGGGAGCCACCACCAGCAGTCATGGCCCAAAGCCAGCAAACCTGCCCTGCCAGCTGCTGCTGTACCCTCGCTACCATCTAGACCACTCCTCTCTTTTGGCTCGGTACCCCTTGCCTCAGGTCAGCCCTCTTCTTTCGACCACTCTGCATCCACCTTGACTTGCTGCATGTACAGGGTGTAAGTCTCACAATGTGCAGCTAAGCCTGAGCAGAGTCATGTGTTTGACCCTGTATAAGGTATGAGCCTGACTGTTTGTATCAGGAAGCAACTAAGCATAGGGCCTCAAGCACCACATGTAATAGTTTGTCACCGGCTTACACGTGGGCTCAAAGCCACATGGATACCGTCTAGCTCTGTCATGCCTGGCCCTATGTTGATGTCCAACTAAGCTGTCGTTCAAATACATTCCTGACATGGCAGTCTGCCATGTCACATACATCAACTGGCATGTGCTGTTACAGCAAATGCATGATGTGCTTGAGCCAAAGCGCTGAGTGCATTGTATGACTGGGCACATGTGTGCAGTCTTTGACCATGCTGATCCCGCAGGCACCTATAGCTTTGGATGCTTTGGGCAGCTATGTGCTGGTGGCATTTGCTCCTCTGGAGCTGACACTGCTGCACGTGGTGATGACTGGTGCGCTGTCTCCCACTGGCACCCCAACAGCCAAGATCCATGCTGTGCGGGAGCTTTCGATCATGTCCGTAGGCCAGCCTATCATGGTAAGAAGAACCACTTGTACAGCTGTGGTTGATGTTGCAAGATCAGCTCTTGCTTGTAGGCTGCTCGTTGAATGCAGGTTGACAGAGTAAAGCAGTGCATGAGCACAAGTACATTGTTTTGCTCATTTATGGTCTCAACCCCAGGTAACTTTATGTGCTGAGTAGACATTTGTGGTGGGCGCAATATGGCAACACCACAATGCTCCTATAGTCCCTCACACATGACAAATGCTGAGTCATCTGCAACATCACTGCAGCAGAGACACCCTTGTGTACACAAACCAGTCATCGTATGATACAGCATACCCTCAGAACATAGTGATCTGTTGTAAAGTCAGCAGACAAAGAGCTGTGTCATTGCTGGCAGGACATAGCCATTGTTGAGCCTGGGCCTGGCAGTGAGAGTGAGGCAGGCCAAGATGCAGAAGGCAGCACTGCAGCAGACCTGGAGCCCTGTCACTGTGTGCTGCTTCGTGCCGGAGGCCAGATGAGCGTGCTGGACATGGCACAAGGTGAGCTTGCATTGCTTCCAACCTGGGTGAGGAACTGCAGTCAGCGTGGTTCATTTGCTTGCTGATGGTGCTACGTCCAACCAGTCTGCTGTTCCAAAGGAGGGAAAATGCAGAAGCAGCAGCCCAAGACAGCCAGCCCTGATTCCTTGCACACTCTCTGCATGGTGCTTGTTAGTCAGATGTGTGCTTTGAGGATGTCTGCTACTGCATGCTGATTAGTGGATC
>JAABUO010009821.1_pt1 | contig 10666 bp, 14 predicted proteins | sample 5559291 | NCBI WGS metagenome assembly JAABUO01 (sample SAMN10711878, study PRJNA513372) | rock metagenome | isolation source: Antarctica rocks | place: Antarctica: Victoria Land, Finger Mt sud
AGCTGCAGGGCTCTTCAGTAATTCAAGCTCTGCAGCCAGGCGCTGCTTTTCTTCCTGCAACTGCTGAACAGCAGCTGCGCTGGCATTGGCCTCTTCTTGCAAGCGCTGCCACTTGGTCTGCGTCAGAATGAGTTCCAAGAGATGACAGCCCAAGGCAGTTTGTGTGCAAGAGCAACAAGCGATTACTAGAGAAACAGTGTGTAATGGTCAGCCTGAAAGCGTAGAGAAAAGCACTCCAGTCGCTGGCTTACACGCTGTTTCTCCCTGAACTTTTTTTGCCAACGCCTGTTGCTTTCTGCTCGACTTGCCCGCTTGGCTGCCGGCTGAGGTGCTGCTTGACAAACTCCGGGCTCGCACACTTCTTCGTTGGCTACACTCTGATGTGTCAGGCTACTAGGCTGGTCGCCGGAGGCCGTCAAAGCTACAGGATCTAGTTGCTCGGTGTAGTCCAAGAAGTATAGGGAAGCAGCTGCCTTGTCAAACTCACCGCAAAAGTCAACGGCTTGGTCAGACATCTTCCACGACAATGACTGCTGATCCTCGTTGCTCGCCATGAGCTTCGATGCCGGTATTTGACTTGGGAAAGGTAGCCAAATGGCCAGCTCCTTCAGCTGGTTTCGGAGCACGTGTAACGCCTGCTGGTGCTGCTGCTTCGCTTTCAGCTGCCCCGCTTCTTCCTGAGGCCAGACGTTGCTTTGAGTCGGCGATCTTAGTCCTGAGAGCAAGGTTTGCCATTTGTGTCGTGGACGCTTCGTTTATGCCGCCGTGCTGTATTGAATGAGCTGCTCATTGCTGGCGGGGCTGCCTGAATTGTCTGTCGAGGTGCTATAGCGTGTTGCAGCATATGACCAGGCATATGACCGCCGTCGTACGGCTGCCTGTTTGCAAGTAATTGCTGGGTTTCTTTCATCACGACAACGAACCCGGACTTGAACGAATACTGCTGTAGCAGCAGTGATGGCTCAACACCAACTTTCACAGGAGATCGAGCGCTTGAAACAGGAGAACAGCCAGTTGACCGAGCTGGTACTGTTCATCCACGGCCTATGACCATGCCTTTAAATATCCGCGAGGCTGACTCGTCACCTGTTGCCGACATAGGTGACAGCCAAGGGTCTGTTGGGAAATGGTCAGAAACTCCTAATGTGTGGTTATTTGAACAAATACAGCGAACGTCCGGGGTCCTGGCTGGCTGGCCTCCTCAACAAAGAGTGGAATCTCCGCTTTTTCTGCCTATACGGCAACACCTTACAGTATTTTAAGACGGAGAAAGATATGCTGGGGCACCCACGAGGCTATATTGATTTGCAGGTTGGGTGCTTTGCCACCCCCTGCCTCAGCCATCTGCCACAGCAATTTCCTTGAAACGAAGAGCAAGCCTGTCACAGTCTTCATGATTGTTCGTCATGGTTATGCCGAGACCCGCCTGGAGGTCTAAGACTGTGTGCTGAACAAGTACAGAAAGCCGAGACACACTGAAGTGCAAGCATCTCATGGGATGCAGGGCGCTCGTGTTGAGACTGAGGGGCGTAAGAGAGGGCATTACTGGACCTTCAATGTTGTCAAGGATGGGGCCAGGCCTGGCGAGACCATCAGCCTTGTCCGCTGCTCGACAGAGAGCCAAAACACAGCTGATCATTGGCTCACAGTAAGCACTCGACACTGTCAAGAGCTGTCTGGCCTCTCTTCTACAAACACAGTGATGGTCAAGCATTCCTCATGTTTGCAACTTGCGCAAGCATCTACTGTCTGACATACTTTTGGCGTGTTCTTTCCTGACCACGTGACTCCTTTGCTCCTGCTCAAACAGTCAATAGTGTCCCTCTCTGAGACCTGGCAAGGTGATGTTTCCAGCAGGCTCTTGACAGCAGGAGCCTGCCACCAATGGTCTGTCAGGCATTCCATCAAAACACTCAGTGCGCCCTATCAGTAGTGAGCTGTGCAACAATTACATAAACTGACAACCGCACACAAAGTTGCTGTGGGCTAATGCCCGTGTGGGGATGCTGATGCTGGGTTTGTGTTGCAGAAATTGAAGGCAGTTGGCTGCCCTTTGACGGAGGCTCCTGACAGGGCTGAGCCGCCCCCCATAGCAGATGTGCGATATGTGAGTACACGCCCTGCATGCATGACACTGCAGCTACCAATGGGCATGGCAAGCAGTTCATGCATGGACAGATGCCACAAAGCCACTGTAAGCTTGTTGAAGCATGAAAGCTCAGCAATTTTCATGCAACCCAGAACAGACGTTTTGCGCATGGGGTGTCATACGCTGCGTGTATTGTGAGCAGAGCATATTGCTTGTCCCATATGACGTTCTCTCAGTGCTGTTTCCCTTTTCTGTCATTCTTGACAGTGCCTCAGCTTTACGTGCTGATCTCTCGTAAGTACTTCTGGGGCTTTACACTTGTCATGTCCATATGTTCACCAAGGATTCAGTGTGCTTGAATAAACAATACATTGAGGAGGTTCCTCACATCAACACCCCTGCCAACATGTGTTGTACTTTGAGCTTGGCCAAGGTCCAGTCTGTGACATACAAGTGGTGGTTGTCTAAAGTCCTGATACCTGACCACAAGCCACTCCATGATTCATGTTGTACTTTGAGTGCTGCAGAAGGAGGATAGCATCAAAAGGAGCAGCAGCGCGCACAGTCTGGCCAGCTCAGACACAGGGGGACCCCTAGACAGAAGCGCTACCCCCCCTCCAGGCATGCAATACAGAGGCCAAGTGAGTGACCATCTGTATCCTAATCTGTTTCACTTGCTTTCCCCCCTTCCCCCCTTCCCTCCCCTCCCTGGGTATGTGCCTCCCTGTTGTGCATGTTGTTCTTGTTCTATAGACATGTTCTGGGATGCGGGATGAATGCCAGGCCATCCAGGCCAGGAAACTTCGCTTTGTCCTGCTTGCTTCAGTGCCTACTGGTTCCACTTAGTGACATCCTCCCTGCCTTTCATCACCTGCCCTTTGCTGTCAATCATGTGGCACAGTCTTTGGCAAACATACAGTCAATCAACAAGGCATACAGTGGAATGGCAGCTTCCTGGAAGCAGTGTTGTGCATGAGTCAATTAGTTGCAGACACTTCAGGCTTGCACCAACTGCTCACATGCCACTCAGGGCTGAACCTCTTGCAGCCTGTGCAGACTTTTGACACAACATAGACCTGTCACACAGTACAGACCTGTCATACAAAACAGACTTGTCACAGGAAACAGACTTGTCACAGGAAACAGCACAGGACAAATCACAGGTCACAGCGCAGCCGCTCAAGCCAGTATCATCTCGTGACCAGACAGGGCTAGTCAGCAAGCTGCCTCTCACAGTCAGCTGTCCTGCAGGACAGCAGGCCTGCACATTCAGGGTACACATCTCAGTCAGAGATGAGTGATGCTGGGACCTCATCCAGCAGGCATGTGACTGCCCAGAGGCAGGGTTCTGGGGGCAGCCCTACAGAGCGTAGGGGTGCCAGCACTGTTGTGCACAGGGTCTGTCAGCCCAGTCCCTTGTCATCAGAGCGTATCAGCTACAATTTTGAAGGTATTTGTCGTTTGTTGGGCCTTTTTATGTTGGGCCTTTAATTTTGCATGTACCTGTCTACTTTCTCACGTGGATGCATTCAGTGTCGTTCTCATAGTGAATGACTACAGATTTGTGCGCAGTCAAGCAAAAAGCGGCTGTCAGCTAACACCGGCTCTTCATGAATAACTTCTGACTCAGATTTGTTTGCAATAAGGCAGAATGACTGTCAATTCATGCCACATGTTGATAAGTATATTGGCATCAGGTTCACACACACGCATGGACTCATCCAGCAGCCAAGATGCATGTCAGCTCAAACGGCTTCCATTGGCTTGATATCAATTGGACAAGTGCAGCTCGCTGACACTTTTCAGAGACTTGCACATCTTTTCCATCAGTTCTTGACTGCAGCTATGGCCGCGTGCTGTGTGCAGGCCTGAGAAATCTCATCATGGTCTTGTTTGCTGCTACCACTATCAGGCTCATGATTGAGAACTTCCTGAAGTATGGGATAAGGATCAACCCTAAGAACTGGGTCATGGCTGTGCTCACTCCTGAAGGTGACCATGCCCTACTACATGCTTTGTTGTCAATGCCTCTTTTGCTCGCTGGGTTTCCTTCAGGCATATTGCTCACAAGCATTACACTAGCTGTTACACAAGCATTACACTAGCTGTTACACAAGCAGTACACTGGCTGTTACTCAAGCCAAGACTGTAAAGGTAACAAGCATTTACATACTCCATGATACATGCTTGCTGTAGGGCACAGCAGTAGCTGCATCAGAGACCTGGCTGCATGTGACATCTTCCTGCAAACCACTGCCTTGCTCGCCATGCTTGTTGCTCTTGCCGCATCTACAACCTTACGGGCGGCACATTTGTCATGGCAATGTTGTGAGCAAGCCAACTGCATTGTCGTTGTCGTGAGGCTGTGAGTGTGGACTGTGCCCCTGAGCTGATTGCTCAACGCTGCTCATGCAGCTGTTGCGCAAACACACACACACACAAGGCTTTGAAGCTGTGAGTGTTAGTCATCGCGTGACCGTGAGCACGATGCACAACGCCGCTGGGCTTGCTTTGCCCTGCAGGTTTCTTCTTCCCTTTGCTTCTCAATCTGAATGAAGCCATTGCATCGCACACCGCGATGCTGGTACACGTCCTGAATCCCTAGCAATGAGCTATGTGTGTGCTTTGCAGCCGCACCTGAAATGGTGCTTCTCTGGATGTGCGTGTTTGGCTGCATTGGGCTGATCTGGGTGGTCACAAATGTTGCTGAGGCGTTACGCAAGGCCAATGAACAGGTGACAGCAGCTGCTGCAGTACATGTGACAGGACTGTGCATTGCTTTGTGTTGTGGAACGCCTTGAACATTTAGTGCTTAGTGTGTGTTGGCTTCCCAGTCATTGTCTGTTGACTCCCCTGATGAGTCCTAAAGACAGGAAATGTAGTTTGAGTGATTGATTGATTGATTGTGCACTTGTACCAGTCGATCCTGCCCAGTGTACAGATGAGCTGTTCCGTAGTTGGTCGTTCCACAGAAGTTGGTTAGGAGTATGGTCAACTCACTCTGACAGTGTTCTTGTTCCTGGATGACGCAAACACTCAAGCAATGCACGAGCAGTGCAAACAACCAGAGTTCTAGCACAAGCAATCTAGCATGCTTGCCAAGCTTTGCTTTCTCCGCTGTTGCAGTACTGTATGACTGGTTATTTTGCAGACGTGCACCACACTGGCAAGGCCACAGTGAGTTCCCTGTGATGCAGTGCTATATGACTCATCTTTTGCAGGCTGCCCGAGCCAGCACCAAAAAGGGGATCAGCCCAGCAACAGCACGCCGCAATGCAAATCAGTTTGGAGGTCTTCAGGAGGCAGGCATATTCCTTGCCAGTGCTATTTGTATTGCGGCGGAATTGGGGATCCCCGTCTACAGTGTGCTGATGGATTCAGCAGTCCCGGTGATTCCGGGATTCATCCTGATTGTTGTCACCAGTGTGGTGTTCCTGAAGCTGGTGTCCTACGTGCATTGCAACTGGGACCTCAGGTACTTCACCTGGTGTAGTTTGCCCTGATTGATGCATGCACGACATGGGTGTGCTCATTCCATGACACTTTCTTGAAGTTTTGTCGTGGCGGGACATCATGCTTCTTGTCTTGTTCAACACGATGTTGTCAAAACTGATATATTGCAAGCCCTTGCACTGGGCCCTGCAACAATGACTCCCCTGCAACGGGCAGAGCTCTCTGCAGTCCTGGATCTAAGCTATGGCACGTTGGACTGCAGATGCACCAGCAATGTCAGAGGTTTTGAACAATCCTCTCTTTTTTCCCTGGCTGGCATACGGCTCAACCAACAGAGCGTCGACCTGCAACATTGCCCACCTCACTGCAAGGCTTGTCAACCTGCCTTATAGCGTTTGCCCTCTCTGCACGTTCAGCGTGCTGCATCAAAGATGTCAGGTTGCCTGACAGGGTCTGTTCCTCTGCAGGTCAGCGCGTCGCAACAATGAGATCAGGATAGGGGAAAGGGGGTCCAGTGGTCCTGTCTACGATCTAGCTGGCAATGCAGTGCGCTACCCAGAAAACTTGACCGTCAACAATCTGCTGTACTTCCTGGCGGCTCCCACCCTTGTGTATCAGGTGGCCTACCCCAGAAGTCAGCGCTTCCGAATTCGCTGGGTCATCAAGTAAGCTGACCCCCTTCTTGGTGTTGATGCCTTACAGTTCATATAATGTGATGACATATCACGCAAGGTATATATGTTGTAACATAATGTAATGTATTGTACCTGCCACCTTCCACAACTCCCTGCCCCCGTCCCCACCCCACTTCCCCATCCCGACCACTCTCTGGCCAATAGGGCGCTTGCGTCAGACCCTAACTACTTACGATCCACTCATAATCTGCACATGTCATCAACTGTGATCTGATGACCTGTGTGGCTGTTCTGATTGCCGTGTATGCCATGGCTTTCTTGCCGTTTGATGTTCTCTGCTGCCCAATCAGCTGCTTGTTATGACACCCCACACATCCCTTGATCTGCTGCTGCTGCAGGAGGATGGCCGAGCTAGTGGTGGTCTCCATGTTTGGTCTTATAGTCACTGAGCAGTATGTCTCGCCTGCCATCGTCAACAGCTACGGAGCCTTCAATGAGCTGCGGTACCTTCAAGCCTTTGAGAGGCTGCTGAAGCTGTCAGTGCCGACGCTGTGGGGCTGGCTGGTTGTCTTCTACACCTTGTTCCACCTGTTGCTGAACATCACGGCGGAGTTCACTGGCTTTGGTGACAGGGAGTTCTACCTGGTAAGATTTCCCTGCTATAGCCCTGCTGTAGCCCTGCTGTAGCCCTGCTGTAGCCCTGCTGTAGCCCTACTGTTCAGGGCTTTTCCCCTTGGGCTGCTTCAGGTATTGCTTTTGAACCCTGAATATGTGTAGTCAGTTGCAAAATGAGCGAACCTGCCCAAGCAAGCTGACTGTTGGGGCTGTGCACAGTGATTTTGCTGCTGCTAATGTGTCAAGATGTACTCAGCGAAGTCAATATGCTCTTGAAGGTGCATGCCTTGACAAATCCACAGTGTATTGTTCTCTGTTCTCCCTCCTCTCCCCTTTTTCTTTGCTCTCTTGCCTTGCTCTATTTCTATGTTATAACCCTTGGTTCATTCTACTCCACTGTCTTTCTTGGTTCATCCGCGTTTTAGCAATCCCCGCAACACAGCTGACTCACTCAGGCCCAGGCATCAAACACACAGGCAGGGAGATGTGGTACGCAACACCTGAAAGCATCAGTACATTAGACATGGTACTGCTGTGTTTACAGTTGCAACATTTCTATACTGAGTTGCAAACACAATCTGATGAACCTGTTTTGCATCAGCACTCAATGAACAAACGTGGACATTGTGCATGTATGCATAAAGGCCTGGTGGAATGCTGAGAGCATCGGAGAGTACTGGACTCTATGGAACATGCCGGTGCACCATTGGATGATCCGCCACGTCTACATTCCTATCAAGTCCACAACCGGCAACAGATATTTGGGGGTCCTGGCTTCGTTCTTTGTGTCAGCCATATTCCATGAAGTCATGATTGCCGTTCCTTTGCACAGGATCAAGGGCTATGCCTTCTTTGGCATGCTAGCTCAGGTGAGGCTTCATCCTCTCACATACTGTCTGGTCGCTGCATATCAGACTTCAGTGTGGCATGCAGTGCAGTACATTGCCACTTCCTATGATGCTTGAGTATCCTGCACTCTCATTCCTTTTGTTGAACCTCATACAAACGACGTAGCTTGCATTGCCTGACACATATTCCTGTATGCAGCATGCTGTGTCCAGCATGCTGATCAAATGCTGCTTTTTGTCTCATGAGCAGTCCAAGCTGATCATTGTGATGGCTGATGCAATCTTGCTCACCTGCGCTAGTTGTGGACTGTTTCCTCAAGTGTTGGATCTGGAAACATGTGCCCAAGAATACATTGATATGCAGAGCCTGGTGATGTGCCTGCGTAATTCTGCTGCTATTTCAGGATGACATGTAAAAGCAAAAGATTGTATACCATGTGTTTTTTCTTTATTTTGCAGGTGCCAATGGTGATTGTCACCGAGTGGCTCAAGCGCAAAATCAAGAAGCCATTTGTTGGCAACGTCATTTTCTGGATTTCGTTCTGCATAATTGGTCAGCCGCTCTGTATGATTATGTACTATCATGACTATGTTCACTTTCACATGTCTCAACAGCAGATCCCCAAACTAAATATGGTCCCGATTCCAGGCACCAGCATGGAGTACAACACGTGAACACGTCGCAGCTGTAGTTGTAAATATTTGCGTAGGTTCAGCTCCGTGGCAATGAATCATCAGATGTTGGTTGTGATGATAGCCAGTGCAATCGATCACAACACTTGCATGATCGCAAATTCCCGCATAACATGACTTAGCCATAAGACATTGTATAGTTCACAACACACTTATGTGAAAGATCAATTGTTGCCAGCACGTTGGTGTAAACCCTGGGGTGAGTATGCGAGTCTGTTCATGCACAAATTCGTAGTCAATTGCAGACGGGCTGCTGTACAATTCCGTCTGTGTGCTGCACAATGCCACATTACCTCAGTACAACTGCAGGCGGCCACAAACTGAGTAGCGAACTCAAATTTGTACAACAGCAGTATTTATGAGTCAAAGATGCAATTGTGATCGCAATTGCATCTTTGACTTTGGGTGCAAGCGTTCATGAACGCTTGCACCCAACACCAAAGCCATAGAGACATACGGCCCAGATGAAGAAGCAGCTATTATGACGTGTTGACATCTGGATGATCATTCATGAATGTAAACAAATTTGGATGACACAGCTAGGATATCCAAAGCACTCCTTGCTGCCATGCTGCTTTCACCCTTGTCGCCAAACAGATCTGCATGCTGCATCGCCCCCATACTCACTGCTGAGCAGCATCTCGACAAGGTCAATGTTGCAAAGCTGATAGTCCACGACAAGGTCGAAGTACCTGCGTGCATGATGCGACTGTTTGTAAATCTGTACAGCAGCAGAAGACACTTGCAGCAACCTGTGGCACTCAGCAATGCTGTTTAGAAATCTTGATGCCAATGAAACACAATTTGACAAAAGATGCAATCTCCGTTACACATTGCAAGCAGAAAGAGCAGCCCTCATGATGTACGCACGCACGCACGCACGCACGCACGCACGCACGCACGCACGCACGCACGCACGCACACAGTCAAAGTTGGGCCTGCTTTGCAAATGCTCAGGCATGAACGGACCTGTGCTCTGAGATAGCCTGATCTTCAGGATCAAGGCACTGCAGCATGTTCCACTGTTCTTCAAGTGGCACACATTGATCTGGTGTGAACAGCTCATACTCGCCATCCAAAGCGCTGTCAAAGCCCCACGCTACTCCACCCTCAGGGCTAGTTGCTTCATGGCTACCATCAGCGTCCTGAACACCCAGGCTGTCCTCCTGCTGAATATCAGTGTCTCCATTGGCATCACTGCCACTGCTTGCTGCCTGCTGCTTCTGTGTGGGTGCGCCAGGGTCGCTGCTGGCAGGGCTGGATGTGTCATCAGAACTGCCAACTGCCTCCACATCACCGCCTGTATGCCACTGCTGCATGCTGCTGCTAGGATCTTGTATGTCATCAATGGCTGCAGCATTGCTGTTGCTGGGTTGCTGCTCCATGGCCTGGCGGATACAGCCAGTGGAGGGTGCTGGCTGGCCTTTGTTAGGTATGCAACCATTGGCACCTTGCACATGAGCAAAGGGAACCACATGCCCATTTGCTTGGTGGCCCTTTCTGCCATTGCCTTTGGTGCCCCAATGTTTCTGGCCAAAGCCATGCCCCCTGTGGCCCGGCCCATGGCCATCACCTGTCTTATTGTACACCTTGACTAGGGTACTATTATTGTTCCGAGGCACCACGAGAACGACAGGTTTGGCAACTGCAGGCGGTGCAGCTGGCATGGTAACGGTGGGCAGACTAGAGCTGCTAGCAGCTGCACTGCCGTCATTGTACAGCTGCACATGCAGTTTGCTGCTGTACCATTCTTTGCCATCTAGAGCTGCCACTGCATGTGCTGCTTGCTGGGTGGGCTGGTGTGCTTTGCTGAAGTCAAGCACAGCAAAAGGACCGTTCCAGCCAGGTAAGACTGTGATGTCTGTGCTATCAGCTACCTGATGGCTGATGTGCTGTGCCAACAGAATCTCACACCGCCTAGCAATTGAGGGGCTGCCTTCAACCAAACCATGAACCTGAACCAGGGCGCTGCTTGTGACAGACGAAGCTGAGTCTGAGTCATCAGGTAACCAGCCGTCTGTCTGCCTTTGCATTGCCTTCTGAGAGGGTGCTGCAGGCTGCATTTGAGCTGCCGGCCCTGTGAAAGCATTTGGTGCCCCAGCTTGCTTCTTGGCCTGCCTGATAGGGCTTTGCTGTCGCGAAGGTGCAAACTGATTGCGGTCATATGTCAGGCTCAGGCTTGGATTGTTGAGATGATGTCTGAGGAAAGGCAGCCACGCATGTGCTTTATTGGCAGCATGTATGATGCTGACAGGCTTCTTGCTGGCAATGGGGTTGTGGTACAGCACCTCAACCGTAAAGTTCCTGGATTGAAGCTGTGCAATGTTTTCACT
>JAABUO010009824.1_pt1 | contig 10665 bp, 14 predicted proteins | sample 5559291 | NCBI WGS metagenome assembly JAABUO01 (sample SAMN10711878, study PRJNA513372) | rock metagenome | isolation source: Antarctica rocks | place: Antarctica: Victoria Land, Finger Mt sud
CAAAAATGGTTAGTGTTTGAACCTTTCGCCGGCTTTCTGCTTTCGGCTTTCACCCTTTCGCCATTCGGCTGGGCCAGGTACCCCTTTCTGCCCGAACACTGGCCTGATGGGTTGATAAATTTATATTATTCAGCTTAAAAGGGCAAAGGCGAAGAAAGTGCCCTTGACCTAACAGTTGACTCCGATACAAGACCTGTGGAAGCGGAGCGGTGCATGAGTGCTATGAGTTGCTGAAATAGCTATTGACCCCCCGCTTGGAACAAGGAGGGATCTGCTGTGTAGTTCGCGCCGGCGTCCGGTGTCATCAGCGTCACTTTACGCTTAATACACACCTTGGTACAGTCGGTCTCACCAGCACCTTGTCAGCACAGTGGCAGGTAAGCTGTCCACGCTTGCATTCACTGCGGCGTGTCTGCTTCTCGAGCTTCATGCTGGTCGACAACTTGTTGTTCGTACCGGATTTACTTGCAGGACCTCAGGATCACATCTGGGACTGCTGGCCCTGGTTTTTTGTGTATCAAAGGAAAAGATCAGCAGGGATGGCATTCTACGTGAAGATGTCTACCGCCCCTGGGGAATGTGCCAAAGAGGCAATGCGGCAGGGCCTGGGGGTCTCTTTTGCCGTGCTTCTGGGATATGTAGTGCCCAAGCATGACCCAAGTAGGCGCACAGTCTTGCACACCGTACTGAATGCCAGTCTTGTCACGCATATGCCAGGCAATTTGGAACACTTCATTGTAGCCTGCTTACTGTCACTATTCCCTCATGTGTGCCTTGTTCATGAAGACAGTCAGCATGCCAATCATCTTCTTGCTATCATAAACAGCCTCTGTCTTGACTGCTGCAGGTTTGCCTCCTGTGGTGGCAAAGGCATGGCTGCAGAGCTGGAAGTGGGCAGCCATCACAGTTGCTGTGGTCACCTCCCCAGTCATTGGCAAAGTTGCCAAAGTTTCCGCCGAGCGCTTTGCTGGCACCATAGCAGGTACTGCACCCAGTGCCTGATTGTCTCCTTGTGTCTTTGAGGTGCATCACTCCAAGCTGCTCCTAGCCTTGATCAGTGATCTGCAACGCCCAGCTTGCCCAGCAATGGTTCATTCAATGAACTTCATTGACGTGCTGTCGCCAGTGAGCGCAGCGTGTAATGCTAGCATCAGCCGCGCTGCATCTGTCAGAATTCCCTTATAATTGGCATCGCTGTTCTGTTGGTGTTGCCTGCTTGTCTCTCAACCTCTGCTGGCTGCATGCATTCAGTCTCAATGGCCATAAATGTACATGCTTCTGATTGCTGCATGGGATGTTGGCTGCAAGGAGTTATTGTTGCCATTTCATGTCATTGTCCCAACCATTGCCAACACTATGTCATCTTGTAGCTTGTGGAGTCATGTCACTGATTCCGCAAAACACCACAACAACAAATTACAAACCACACCTTTGAGACTTGCCGTCAAAGTATCTCTCCTATGTGACACAGATTCAGTGCTGCATGACAGCACCTGTGCAAGTGCGCTGTTGCTGTGCAGGTGGGATTCTGGCGTATGGCGCAGCACGCTTCGGGCGTGACGTCATACCCTTATCAGATGAGATCGTGTGTACCATTGCCACTTTGTTGGCAGCCAGCGGTGCTCAGCTAGTGGGGCAGCGTGCAGGGTCAGCATATGCAGCCAAGCTGTCCACCATCACCTTTCTTCTTGTGCTTCTGGGTTCCAGGGATGCTCCAAGTAAGGCAACCATGTATCGTCATGGTACTTTTTTCTGTTAGCCAGCGTTGTTGCTTGTCATCCCTATTCTGTTGAGCTGTCGACAATGCAGGACATGCTTTGGTGTTGCTGGCCAGCATTGCTGATACACTGTAGAGCCTTTTGCTGTTATATGGATGCCTGACATGCACCGGTGCAAAGACAACCAGGCACAGAATGATATGAATTCAGCGCCCTGTTGTGATGTCTGTTGTCGCATCTTAGCTCAGAGCTTCAAAAGTACAAGGAAGAAATGACCAGCATTGATGTGGTGCTAGTCTCGTTGATGTGTCTGTCCGCTGACCCCACTCCGAAGAGTGGTATGTTCCTTATACTTGGAACAAGTTGTTCCGCACAGAGCTTTGCGCTTGCCTAGCAGCTCACCCTACTGGTCATCAAGAGACAAGTGACGTGACGTGTGGAAACCTGGTCCTACATGCCTGCAGAGCTGTGCCAGCAATGCACGCAAATGGATCATCTCAACGCTGTTGCCGGCTGACAATTGGGTACTGAACAACCTTCGTGTGCACGCAGATGCTTTTGCAGTGATGGTCTCGCGCATCTGTGGCATTCTGGGAGGATGCCTGATCTCCTTGTTTCTGTCAGTGCTGGTCTTCCCCACTAGCGCATCTCAGAAGGCAACCGACGGCCTTTCAGAAGGCCTGGAGGCCCTGACATCCCTCAGCCAAATGGCTTGGGGGCAGGAGGGCAAGTCAGCACAGGCTTTTTCAGCCAATTCCAGGTTGTGCTTCAGCCATCATTCGTTTCTAGCTTCCTGATGGGAGGCCTGCAAGGCCTGCTTAAACATACAAACATGCAAATCTACTAATCTTCAAGCAGCACCAGCTGTGCTTGCAGTGCTGGTCAGCCGTGTACTGTAATACCTGCACTTCTGTGGCTGGTGTACTGCAGCTCATGATCCTTTCGTCTTCATCAAGGACCTTGCTCGATTTGACTTCTCAGGATTGCGAAGCGTCCTAATGAACAGTAGACCCAGTTGCTGTGCTGATTTGTGCTGTGTGCTGTGCTGTGCTGTGCTGTGCTGTGCTGTCACCTGTGATGTGTATATGCAGTGAGGAGCACAGTGGGTACCAGACGCTGCCTGAGAGTGATGAGGAGCAGGGCAAACGCCCGGCTTCCAGTCAGGGAGACCTGGAGGCCTGGCGTGAGCAGGTCATCATCACCACATGCTTATCATCTTTCTGCAAACAATACTGCTACCGATAGGTTATGATAGAGTGTAGCGCCACACCAGGAGACAACAGCGCTGCTGGGTTTGTGGCATGCACCTACGGACAGTTGGAGATGCAGACAAGGCAGCTCTTGTTTGTGATTTCCACTGGAACGCTTGGAGTGATCATGATGACAGCAATAGCATGAGCAGTGTTGATGGCAGCACTGACGTGTGGTTGCTGCTGCAGGTGATGAATGACGTGTACAGCAAGTTCTCACAGTGTCAGGACAACCTGCCTCTGGCACGCAATGAGGTGTATGTCTGCACGCTGTGGGGCCAGTGGTTCTTCCTGCCCGCCATCTCTGGTCTGCGTAGCAAGAGGTGTGGTTTAGGGTTTATATTTTAGGGCTCAGGGATTAAACCCTGAAAGTGCGTTCTTCCTGCCTGCTGTCTCAGGTCTGCGCAGCAAACAGTGTCACACAGCACCTTTCTTCTGTTTGACACATGCATGCTGTGCCTGCAGTGTGTGGAATGTTTGTGTTCTTGTCATGCGTACGTGGAGATACAAACCCTTCTTTGTGAGCCGCGTTGCAAGTGAAGTATTATGCTGTCATTTTGACAGCATGCTGCAGTCCATTTCAAGCTGTCAACACCAGCCTAAGTGGCCTCAAGTGCTCTCGTTGCTGAATGTGGCATGAAATCCCAACCCACACTTACAAAATCACATCACAAAAGGCAGTGTTGCTGCACTGATTATGGTGTGCAGATGCCAAACAAGGCATTGCCATGTCAGTGACTCTCAAGCGATCCAATCATCTGGGAGTGAACTTTGGACTGCTTGGTCAGATAACATCCTACGTTCAACCATGTATCTGTGTACGCAACTGCACCTTTGCAAGAAATGAGACAATGATCAGAGTGTGCTCGAGTCAATTCTGTGACTGCAGTCGCATCTTTCCCAATGAGGAGATGGATCAGTTGGCAACAGCGTTGCGACAGGTGGCGCGTATGCTGTGGGGCATCCATGTCACTCTGCAGATGGGCTTTGAGCAAGAGGCAAGCCCAACATCATACGCACATAGCTGCATCTTTGCGCATGTACATGCACATTGTTGCTGCCATCCATTGCATGCTCAAGCGTGCGCTAGTTCCTAGTTTTGCCTTTGCTGTAGCCTCCCCTGTTGTGCTCAGATGACCACTAGCCCAGCTAGCCTGAACCAGAACACAGGCAGCCCTCAGTCACATACGCCCTGGCATGTCACTCGTCAAGCATGCCAGTCTGCTCAGCATGTATTTGCCTATAGAGGCTGTGCTGCTGCCTGGACCTTCAAAGTACCCAGGCATGCCTGCTTCATCACAGCCACATGCTGCACAGATCTGCTTGCATGAGGTCTGCATGGCATCTGACAAAGACCAGCATCCATGTCTAATGAGATTGTCAGGTCCCGTGCTGTGGGAATGTACACAGCTCATGGCATACCTGACCCCTGTCTCAAGGCCCTTGCTCACTGATCGACTGGGTACATGGATGATTAGTTGAAACACAGATCTTCGTTTCTCCAATATCTGATTTGATTGAAATCCATTTGTTGATATGTGTTTTGTTGGTTTGCTTGATATTGACTCATTTGTTGGTATGTCTTATTTATGGCTTGTAACATTGGTTTGTAGGTACTTAATCTGCTGAGGAGGCATTACCCGCCGCACATCATGCCCAACCTGCAGCGCTACAGCCAGGCAGCCATGCATGACTTGAGTCGCGCCTTCCCTCAGGGCCCCTCACTAGACCAATCCAACCTCAACACCTTTCTTGAGGTGATTCGTTACACCAACTCAGACTGTGCATGAAACCCATGGTCCATGCATGCCGACTTTGCTGCTTGAGGAGGATCATGCTCTAGGGGCAGTGTCAGCATGGCTGTTGTTCAAGAAAGCAGGTGTTACAGGCAGGTGTTATAGGCAGGTTGCAGTAGTCAGTGTTGCGATTGTGCTAGCAAAATTTGACGCCACTCATGCTAACGCATCTGCTTCACCGTAAATGTAGGCATGTGCACCCTCAGGCTTGACTGCCTACATCACATACTTTCTTTTTGTATGCAACTGCTGTGACGCACTTTCAAGAGGCAACAGCCCTCCGTTGCATTGCAGCATGTTGTGGCATTACAGCACAGATTTGCGTCCAGCTGGAGACCTGCTACATAGCCGCAGAGGTCCCTCAAACTTTGCCTGCACTGTGACCACTGGTTCAAGGCGATTTGTCATGGCTAGCCTGATCCATCAAACATGCAGGCTGAACAAGGGGTGTAGAATTTGTCTGTGTCTCTGTCTACTGGACTGTGACTGACATCAGGTGCCTGGCTGTGGACGCAGACTGTGGCAGAGCTGACCAAGATTGCCAGTGAGCGACGCAGCACCAAGCAGCGCCTCCTCAACAGCCTCTCTGCCTCCCAGAGGTTGCTGTTCTGCTTCTCGCCCTTCCTCCTCTTCCTGTGTTTCTCCTTTCTTGTGCTGTGGCTGCTGCTTTTGCTCCCTTGCTGCCCCTTCACCTTCCTTATGTTTCTTTTTGCTGCTTCTTCTCCTTCTCCTTCTGCTGCTGCTTCTTCTTCACCTTCTTCTTCACCCTTTCTTCACCTTCTTCTTCACCTTCTTCTTCACCTTCTTCTGCTGGTTCATACCAACAGAGTGAGCTGTCAAACTGTATTCAACGCCTGTTCAGCTTTGATGTCTTTCTTTGGCTTCTTTGTCAGCTCTATTTCTGCTTTTGCAATAGCCGTTGCACCAGTTTTTGCCTTGCTATTCTTCCTCAGGGCTTTTACTGCACCTGGCAAGCATGACAGAGCGACGATCACATTCGCAACCATTCAGACTTTCTCCTTTTTGTTACATGTGACCAGTCCCCTGGCTGTGGGTTGATTGCAACTACCTCCCCGTCCGCCTGCTGGTTGAGCCTACATCCACTGTGCCTAAACACAAGTCTTGCTCAAGAAGGCGTCTGCAGAATCTCGCTCACAAGGCAATCATCTGTCTTCTTCTGCTGTACGGATGGAAGACAATACTCATCGTTGATGCAAACTATTTGCAGTCTTTATTCAGTAATAGTCAATAGATGGGTAACTCTGGCCATTACTGCTTGCAGAGGCGAGTACACGAACCTGTCCCAAGAGGCCAGTGAGGCAGAATCTGACACGCAAGCCAAGGCCTCAAAGCAAGAGGAGGACAACAGCAATCCAGATGCTGCCAGCCGGGGGGACAAGAGGGCCCTGGATGGGGCCACTCAGGGTCAGGAGGGCCTCGACAACCAGCCCTCCCTGGCCTTCTTCCCTGCTGACCAGACTGGCTACATTGCTAAGGTGGGTCACAGCAGTTTATCACAGTTTGCCTCCGGTGACAACAGGTTACAACAGTTTACAACAGAAGACAGCTTGCTACAGGCGACAGCCAAAGATAACACTGTACAACAGGTTGCAAAAGATTACACTAGGTTATGACAAGGTCATGTTTGTCTGGCCTGCTGACTTGCTGGCTGCATACCATATTGGCATGTCATCTTTGCTACTACTATGGTTGGTTACAATAATGCATGAGATGCTGGCATTCACTTGGACTTTGATAAGATCTGTGTGGTGGGGGTTAAATTGGCAGTCTGGCACATGCACAATAGCTTTCTTGACAGACATCTGCACCTCACAAAATTCCTGTGCACCTTAGCAGCATGCTTAACACAAGTATCCTCTGACTGGCCATATATGCTGTTCACAGATGCATGCAGTCAAGAGAACATCTTGACCCAGAATTGCAACTCCTGCATGTATGCCTGCGTCGCTGGTGAAGATAGATGGAGCCTGTTGTCAGCTTGTCAGCTTATGTTGCCTGTACAGCGATTGTCACAGTCAGTGCAGCAATATCAAACTCTGGGTCAATATTGGATCAATGGAATAAGTGATTGACTCAATCAGCCGGCTGTGTGTTCAGGTGCGATGGTACAGTTTCCAGTTCTCCATGCAGCAGCTGGCAGAAGAATTGAAAGAAGCGTTTGCAGCGCTGAACAATGTGCTGACGTGCCTGCCAGCACGCAGTGCCCACCGCCACTGAAAACCAGCTGCCAATTGCATATCAATATATGCCAGTATTTTGTTTTGCTCAACAAGCATCAACGCCTCATGTTTGTGCGAGGCATGTCAGCCAGCGCTGCCGGCAGCATGCAGCATTTTACATGCCAGTTTTTTGAGACCATGAGCATTGTTTGCTGCAATGTCAACAATGAGCTTATTCCTTTCCTTATACTTGCAGCAATGATTGTTGACACTGCAGGAAAGAATTTGCATCACATTGGCTGTTGTCTTGCATATAACATATTGTTTGCCCTGCTGTGTTTTCACATGTCTTGTTGCTACTTTTCACTGATACTATACTGTATACTGGCATCCATAACTGGGAAGGCCAATCTTGCTGGTCTACTTGTAGGAAGGTGGGCTCTGTGAGACACGCTGCAAGTCAGCATTATTTTGCAATATGCACTGTAACGTGTAGTGCATTTGAAAGATGCAGCAACATGTAATGCAAAGGTCTGTGTACGCTCTAGCTGTGTTCAACACGTCTGTCAAAACTGAAGTTCGAAAGCTTTGTCTGTCTAGTCAAATGTCATTCATTGTTAGAGGTCACATTTCAGCAAGATTCATTTCATAATGTTCTCCATGTGGACATGTCGTATGTCTCCAACCGAACAGCTTTCCTGTAATCTCTGCAGCATGCATCGTTGCATCAATGCTGAGACATAGCAATCATCGCCGCATCAATCTGATGTGGCCAAATCTGGTTGCGCCTATGCTGGTTCCACTGAACTCATATGGGTTGAAGCCAGTCTCCTCTGCATACTTGCTGATGATGCGCTGGACTGCTGCCTCAGCCTCAGCTGTGGCCGCTCCCAGAATGCACACAGAACCTGACACATCAGCAGAAGATGTATCTCTGCCAGCTGACCACAGAACAATGCTTGCAGCAGTCACAAAAATTCCAGACTTCCTGCCTCATGTTGCATGCATAGGATGCAGCATCAAAGACAACAATGCCAAGTGCAGTGGCCTCATGTTGCATGCATAGGATGCAGCATCAAAGACAACAATGCCAAGTGCAGTGACACAGGCAACAACACATCTGAGCCGATCAGACTCATCTCTGCATCCTGCAGCAGCCAAATGATGTTGCATGTCAGCAACATGTGCACGTGAATGCACAAAACAAGGTTGATACCGCAGGGTGCTGACCTCCTGAGCCACCGCCAGTGATTTTGGCCCCATACAGGACTGGAGGCTCCTGATGCAGTCTGGCCATCGTTTGCTCTTGCCTTACAAGAGCCACTAGCCGGTCTGTCCCATCACTGCCTAGACCACACCTGCTGTACCCAGCATGACTCTGCATCACATGAGATTGACCTCAGGCGGCAGCTGCTCTTCATTGACAAGCGCAACTCAAGCATCATCGTGCCTTGTGCGGATCATTCATGGTCATGACACTGCTGATGATTGCTTTGCCAGGCATCCTGATTCCTTAGCCATGCTGTGTCTGTAACCTAAACCTTCCTAAACCCTAAACACTAAGTATGGGATCGAGATCAGCAGGTTCATCTCAGCCAGAGAGACTGGGCGTCCAAGAGTTGAGCAGATGCTGTCTCAGCCCAGAGTCATTACAGGAGAGCCTCTCACACAAGCTGGACTTCAGGACCATTGACCCAGCTTGAGGCCCACAAGCAAGTTGGTACAACACCATCTTTCACACTTGTTACCAAGCAGTGCCCTGACGCAATCACCACTACTGATGGTGACTAATAGCATTCACAAAGCATTGTGCTTGGGATGTATGTGTGCAAGGGCAGTATGACCATGCTGTGAGTTTAGGTTGTCTCACATCACATCCTGGGAGAAATGCACATGGTAGAGTCCAGCCAGATTACACACTAGCATAGTTTGGAATCAGGAATGTACCAAATACATGAGGTCGCCCAGGTTCAGCAGCTGCTCTGGTGACTCCAGTGGGCCCAAGAGCATCTGCCGGAAGCACCTCACTCGGTGATTCTCATTGATAGCGTGGGCCGTCGGCTGCCGCACTGCATAGGTCCTGTCCTCACTGATCTGCAGATCATGCAACCATGCGTCAGTCTGTGTCACGACACATGCCAGCATTGGAGCATGTGTGTCATGCTCACTGATCCTTGGATCTGGTAGTGCTCATGCTTACTCATCCTCTCATCTGGTAGTGCTCACGCTCCCTGATCCTTGAGTCCAGCAGTGCTTATGCTCACTGATCCTTGGATCCGGCAGTGCTCATGCTCACTAATCCTCGGATCCAGCAGTAGTCATGCTTAAAATCAAAATCCTTGCCCATGTCTGCATTCTATCAGTTGCGTGACACTAATAGTCACAAACCAAGAGGGCAGTCATGCATGCATGATGACACAGTTGGGGGAGCAATGCCAACCTGGGTTGCATGATCGTAGTGATGGTGATATTTGGCCAGGAAGTCTGCGCCAGTCATGCTGTCTGGCAGGCTCTCCTCGTAGTGTTGTGCATACACGCTGGGCCTGATGCTGCACAAGTATCCATTGCCTGCACCGTGAATGGCGAGTAGTGGATGGTGAACAGTGAATGGTGCGTGTCTAGCGCTGAATGGTGACTTGTGCATGGTGCACAGTGAACGACGCACGGTGAATGGTGCAATATGTCGACTTGGCGCAATTTGCGCTCTGCAGACAGTCAGGGGGGGTAAACAGATGGTTGTGAATGGTGATGTATTACGTTGATTGCCATCTGGTAAGTCAGTACAAGGTCATCTGTTAAGTCAGTACGAGGTCCCATGTCTCAAAAAGCATTACGCTTGCTTGACAACTTGATGAGTGGCCATGCAGATGACAACATGCAACATCTACAAGCCTCGAAGCCAAGTAAGAACTGCCCTTCACGCAGATGTGATGTGCCCATGAAGCAAGTGTGAGCTGCTCTGTTAGGCTTGAGCGCTCTTCAGCAAAGTGTATGGCAAACTTCAAACATGTGGTGCATGCAAGAAAAGGCAAGCATGGGGCTGACCTAGCGGCTCCGGTCCTTCCGCTGCTTTCTGTTGGGTCATGATGCGCAGGCCCATGAAGGCTCCTGCTCGCACTGATGCGTAGTCTGCCCCTCCTATACTATGCCGCACACCTGCACCAAGACGAGAACCACTTGCTGATCATCGTCAAATGGGGCAAGGCAGCAGTACCGCACCATAATCTCATTGAAAATCTCTTTTCCTTTCAAGGATGCTGCCCACAAAAAGGGCACAGGCAAGCGGGCTCAAGCAGGGCCTTGAGACTGCAACTGAACGGTAACAAGTGTTGCCTCAGCTTTCATGTGGCATCTTAGCACGCACAGCCTCAGACTCACATTCATACGTTCATGACACCACTGAAGATCAGATCCCAGCACTTAGAAGCAGACTTTGGGAAATGACACCCTCAGCTGATTAACAGATAGAGAGACAGAGAGACAGAGAGACAGACAGACAGACAGACAGACAGACAGACAGACAGACAGCCTTACGGACACCAAGAAGAGTGGATGGACAGACAGACAGACATAGCATGACTCACCTGAGTCAAGACCCCAGAACTTGAGGTGGGAGGGGATGGGTACCTCAGGCTTCACCTCAGCAGGCTGGCAGGACATGGCCATGAGGGCCTGCTGGTCCCCCAGGGAGGAAGCCATCTGATCCATCACCCCACATGGG
>JAABUO010009825.1_pt1 | contig 10665 bp, 8 predicted proteins | sample 5559291 | NCBI WGS metagenome assembly JAABUO01 (sample SAMN10711878, study PRJNA513372) | rock metagenome | isolation source: Antarctica rocks | place: Antarctica: Victoria Land, Finger Mt sud
TGCTAATTTGGATGCTTCTGAAGACGATTGTACTCAAAGCATAGGCTCATATGTTTCCAGCATCACAAATTGCCTAGAGAGAAAAAGCTGGCTTGCCTTTTGAGCATCAATGCCATCAACACAATGAGCAAGACCCAGTCTCTTCAGCATGAGGTAGCCACCAGGCTGAAGCAGCTCTCCGATGATGCGATCTGGCTGTTTTAGATCTCTCTCAATCAGCAACACTTTACGGCCAGCCTATGATAACCAAAATGGGTCAAACATGGCTTCACAGAGCACTGGCACTTTAGTGACAGTGAGATGTACCAGTTGCTGCATCACTGCATACAATGCATACCTGTCCCTGGGAGAAGGCCAGAGCAGAGCCAGCAATGCCAGCACCCACCACTACCAAATCCCACACCTGAGAACACTTCCAGCTTTGAGTGTTTGTCTGTTGACAACCGGTGTGGATGTGTTCAAATCCCAAAGACGTGCATGTACAAACTGCGTGCAGTTTACCTCGGGGTCGTTTTGAAAGCCAGCTGAGGGCACCTCAGATAGGTGATCATAGCCAGATATCGAAGGAATGCCTTGTTCACCTCCTCTGCCCATGGTGAATGTAGAAATGGAAGAAGGACAAGATGACAAGGAGTATAGAAAAGCTCGCTAATGTGGCGCTCAGTCAGCAATCAGACTGCAGAAACTGTCAAGCAACTGCAGGGGTGCCTTTGAGTTGTATTGCGCAAAAAGTGGGCACGAGAGTTTGAAAGATTCGTCTCCTGCTCTACTGCCTCTTTCCGTTTTGATAAGCCTCGCGATGGTTTCGAAAGCGCTGTTGTTGTTCGGTCAAACAAGCGGTTCAGCTACTTGCGTTTAGAAGCCCAGCTTCTGCCGCAACTGCAGGTTAGGTTTAGCCTATGAACATGGCCTACGAAGCGTCTTCACAGGATACCCAGCATTCGGTTGGTGCCAGAGCGCAGCTGATCGTCGCCACTTGTTCTGGTTTTCGCAGGAACGGCTGCTCGATATACAGTATGCGTACCTCAGTCACAGACACGAGAATGTGATGCAAGCTTCTATTCGAGGTTGTTGCGCCAAAGCTACGCTCGCACGCAACGCTGCTGCTCCCAGCGTGAAAGCTTGGAGGTCTCAAATCACAACACACAGATTGCTGACAGCATTGCGCTGCCATAGCCACCCAGCAGAAGCCAGCTCAAGCAGCAATATGCACACTGAGTCTCAGCAACTGCTGAGTGTGGCACCAATGTAAGTTTGCTGCAAGAGAGTCCTGCGTAAGATACTGTATACTTTACGGTGCCCATGGACAAACGGGTGCCAGCAAGCTGCCAACATAGGTCATTTGTTGTAGGATGGACTGGACAGACTTGCATTTCAGGCAGCTCTGTAGGCTGATCTCCCAGCAGACATGGCTATACACAGAGATGGTGGTTGACCAGACCTTGCTGCACAATCCAGACACGAACAGGTGAGTGCTAGGAGCATGATTCAGCTACAGCATATCACCTGCATGTGCACGAAGTCTTAATACCTTTCTGTTGAGCAAATTGGTGTGGACAGTGGCCTGTGCATGTCAAAGTCTTGTGTACTCCTTCAAAGCAGTAACCCAAGTGCAGAAACACAGATGGCGCGACACAATCTGTTAGTGTTTTCTTGACCCAATACCAGGTTGCATGTCATCAGCTATGGTAATTGACTTGGTCAACTATGGGCATTGGGAACAACTTCAATCTTTGGGTAGCTGCTTTCTGTAGGTTCCTGTGGTTTCCGCCAGAACAACACCCCATAGTGTGTCAGCTGGGCGGTAGTAACCCAAAGACCCTTGCAGCAGCTGCCAAGGTAGTTGCTAAGTATGGCTACGATGAGATCAACCTCAACTGTGGATGCCCCAGTGAGCGAGTGGCTGGAGCAGGCTGCTTTGGAGCTGCCATGATGCTGCAACCCCAGCTTGTCGCACAATGCTGCCAGGCAATGCAGGAGGCTGTGCCTCACATCCCAATCACTGTCAAATGCAGACTTGGTAAGTGTTGCAGCCGGAGCACAGCAGTCTTGTTGCATGTATCACATCTGCATATATATACATGTGGAGTGCACATGAAGTCGCTGTCAAAAGCAGACTTGGTGAGTGTCTCAGGTACAGCATACGTTACAAGCTGCATGACCCCGGGGATGGTTTCTGCAAGCACTGCAAGCACAGGTGGGGACATGAGTTGCGCATGTTGCTGGAGCTCACCACGCTTCTCCAACTTCATATTGGGAAGCTACTCAGCACTGAATGTACCTGACCCTAGGGGAAGACACTCATTCCATGAATGACTGAATGAATGAATGAATGCATGCATGAACAAACGCTGCTCTAACCCCAGCTACTGCCATGTACAGTATTGCTAGACAGAGCAGCCTACTGAGCCCATCATGTGTTTTCAATCCTTCGAGACAGAAGCAGCAAGGCGTGCTGGCCAAACTGACGCTCTTGGGTGCAGCTCTGGCATAAGTTGTTGGCATGATGCTGCTCTCAAGTGCTTTCACAGTGCCATTGAACATGCCGGCCAACCCTGGTCAGAGTTCAGGGGCTGTCATCCGTGAGCTGCAGAAACACTGGGAATCTCAAGCAACACTTAACATGCTCCTGAGTAGTGCTCAAGACCCAGCAAGCTCTACATACAGAACAAACCAGTACACTGTGTACAACAGATACCGTCACAATACACCGTAACCACCCTCCAAACCACTGCCAGCTGTCCCATGTGCTGCTTTGTTTCAGCCTGCATTGAATGGCCAAGGCATCGCTTCTGTGGTAAAGTGACCCTTGTCAGGGGTGCTGGAAGGTAGCTACAGTATGTTGTGACAGGATTTGTTACACTGCATGCTGATAGCTGGAGAAGCTTATATCAGAGCATAGCAGCACGCACCTTATGCTTACATTGTTGAACAAGTCTTACTTACTTGGTTTAAATGTATTGTTTATGTTTCTGTTCCCAAACTTTTTATCAAAGTCTTCGTGATGTGTATTGTGTGTAAATTGCACCAATGCTCTGCTCTGCTGGGATCTGTGTAGATGGAAGCCAGATAGCTATACATCCCTGTGGGGTTTGATGCAGATGGTGCCAAAGCAATATGTGTGTGCATGCTATCTTACTCATGCACCTGGCATGCTCTGACTAACTGCTGGTAGTTGTGGATGAGATGGATAGCTCAGCCCCTGCACAGTCATCAAAACAGTGTCAGAGCAATGCAGCATACACGCTATTGCTCTTTCATTTAGTCTTGATAGGCCTGTTGTACAAGGCATACCACGATGGTCGCCAGCATAGATTACAAATCCTGCTGAGGCTAAGGCTCTACCCCATGAGGGGGCATCGGCTCTTGTACGCTATTGCTCTTGCTCTCGTCTGATTCTATGACTGGTTGCAGGTGTGGATGAGACAGACAGCTACGAAGCCCTATGTACCTTCATCAAGACAGTGTCAGAGCAATCCGGTGTGCGCCATTTCATAATGCACTGCCGGAAGTGCATGCTGAGCGGCCTGAACCCAGCTCAAAACAGAACCATTCCCCCACTCAAGTAGGATCACTTGCCTTGGTACCGCTGTTCTTGTCCTCTTGTCACTCACTGCATACCGTATCTCACACACTGCATACTGTATCTCACACACTGCATACTGTATCTCACACACTGCATACTGTATCTCACACACTGCATACTGTATCTCACACACTGCATACTGTATTTCACTCACTGCATACTGTATTTCAGACACTATCTCTATGACCCAGGCACTCTGCAGGTCAGTGCATCCTTGAGAACGTGCACTCAGAACCTCTTTCATTTTGGAAACCAAAACCGAAACTCTCCTTACAAACTGGTTGTGAACCTGTGCGTTGCAGGCGTGAGTGGGCATTAGCACTGAAGCGAGACTTCCCCCACTTGCAGTTCAGCCTCAACGGCGTCGTGCAGAACTGCCAAGAAGCAGCTGCCATCATTGGCCACCGCCAGGAAGGGGTGGAGGGCGGTGGCGGCCTGCATGGGGTCATGATTGGGCGGCAGGCCTTCTACCAGACCTGGGACTGCCTGGCTGACGCTGACCGTGCTGTTTTTGGAGCCACTTCAAATCCTGCTATCAGCCGTAGACAGGTGTGAGCACCCTACAGAGCAATTCTTGTCCAAAGAAACATTGTCCACGCCGTCTGTATAAAGATGCTGTCAGGTTGAGCCCATTTTCTTAGTCGATTGGCCAGTCAGGTAAGGGTGTAGATAAGGGGTGTAAAACTGGTGTATAGGCTACCCTGTTTCAACTGTCAAACTTGCCCTGGCACCTCATTTCGATATTGCCTGTCTATTCTGTTTCACCTAAGACTGACACAAGCATGTGGCCTGCCTTGCGACAAGCTTTGACATGCAGCATCACAAATAGCATCATGTATGTAAAGCATCATTGCACATTGCTACATGGACATTTTGTAACTCTTGCTCAAAGCATGTGCTGACGCCACACTGTTTGACATGTTGCTCTCCTGCATAAGCGTGATACAGCAGACTGTAGCACCTGTTCTTGATTGTCCTCAAATAGTTCATGTTTGTCAGCTGCTCTTCTTTAGATCTTGATCTCCCGTTGGCATACAGTGGCGCTCAGGATCAGCACAGCTCCAATTGGTGTTGAAGTTTGTGCTCACACGTCTTGGCTGAAGAAGTAGCTGTAGGACAACTTGTCTCCTATACACAGGCTACTGCGTAAGCTGCGTAGCCTTTTTGCTCTGTTTTCTAGATGTGCGCTCCCCCAAGTGACAGCACAGGCTGAGAGTGGTGTTGTGCTGGCAGGTTCTGGAGAAGTATGGCAAGTATGCTGATGCAATGATTGGCAAATGGCTAGTCCGGGACAATGGGCAGAAAAACCCAAATGTGAGAACAGTCTTCAAGCCTCTGCTGAACATGTTTCACGGCGAAAGAGGCTCCAAAAGATGGAAACAAGCAGTCGACGCCAAATTCAAGACTGCGACGTCTGTTTCCGAGCTGTTAAAAGACACACTGGAGTGCTTTCCTGATGATGTGTTGGATGCACCACCAAAACGGCATGCTGTTGTTGCATGGCAGGTTGACCTCAATTTGCCAGAACCCGCACCAAAGCGACAATGCTGTGGTGATATGGACTCCAAACGAGCTGTTGCCATGACAGAGCAGCTGCCAAGCACCAATGAGCTTCAACTGCATAGTCAGCATGAGGGGCAAGCCCGTGATGATGCAATAACCGACACTGATGGTGATGATCAGGATAAGGTGTTGCTTGCTGCTGGGGATTGCTCTGTTGCAGCTTCTGTTGCTGTGTAGTATCCAAAAATCATGCTTTGTACACAGTGTAACTGATGAAGTAAATTCAAATGAACCATTTGGAAGTGTATGTTTTGGTCCTTGCATGGTGCTGCTATCACTGGATTGCTGATGACCTGCCAAATTTGACGTTTGTGACTGATTCATGCTTCGGGCCAGGACATGTCCTCTGCGACCTCACAATATGCATCTTCCTCAATGAACCTACATTGGCTCTCAATGGGCAGCACAGCTTCTGTTGTCCCTTTGGACTTGCTCTACGTTTACTGTTCTGCTTGTTGATATTGTCGAAATTAGTATTGCATGCATGTAAGAGCTAGCCACCTATTGGCCACAGCAAAAAATTGCAACTGCAAGGCTGAGGCACCTACTCCTGCTGCTATCGTGTCTACTTGGCCACAATTGTGTGTTGGAGAGAGACGAAAGTTTGACGATCACATGTCAGCGGGCTCCCGTCCTATGTGGACTGGCGGCCTGATAGTACATTATGATGACTGGCCAGTACATAAGGCAAGCGGTGGCAACAGTTGGCCGGCGCCGGCAGCTGCAACCACAATCTCCGAAAGGTAACGCGGTGCCTTGTACTAACTGACCTTGTCGGAACTTCACCCGCGCTGCTGTGCACATCGCATTCGTGTCCGCCTGCTTTGTGTTGCGTGTGTCGAAAGTAGTCTGCTTGTGTTGGGTCGTGCACGATCTGTGCTTGATTCACTTGTTCCGTAAGTAGGCAGATCGTCACACTGGAGACTCAATCGGTCAGGATGAGGCCGCCAGGTGGTCCTTGCGACCACTGTGGCAGGATCAGCAGCCCTTGTTGGCGCAAAGGCCCTCCTGAGAAGCCTCTGCTGTGCAATGCCTGCGGAGCTCGCTACCTTGTGAAGAAAAACCTCGACGGCTATATGCCTGGTAGCAAGCCATCAAGACGCGACACAGGTGGTCACTCTGCCAGGAGCAACGGATTGGCAGCGTTGTTTGTAAGCAGGCCTGGTAGTGAGCACAAGAGGAAGCGCAAGCTGTCCAAGAGGTGCGCATAACTAGTGTGGATGTGTAGATCTGGGTCATCCGATTGTTTAACTCAACCTTGCTTTGTCACTTCAGGTTTGCAGACGAAGACGACGACGTCATCTTTGCAGATTATGATGCTGGCTACGTTTCACCCAATGATGGGTACATCCCCAGGCCAGCTACCACTCGCAAGCACACAGACGCCCAGGGCAAGCTGACGATTGACAGGGGCACACAGACAATCACCCGTGTTCGTCAAGTCACAGACCCGTCAGCCTATAGAGCTCAGAAGCCAGAGTTCTTCAACATGGCTTCACACGAGGAAGACCAGGTATGCTCATTTCGAGCCTGGCTATATTTGCTGGCTGATGCACTGCTCATCTGACTCTACCCACTTGTGGTCTGCTGCTGACAGTCATTTCGTGACTGCAGGATGTGAGCGAAGACGAGATTGGCAGTCTGGCAGTGAACACCCTGGCTCTGCTCCGTGGTGATGCTGCAGAAAGCAGCGGTGACAGTCAAAGATCCTACCCACTACCCAGCCCATCTACACGCAGGAGGCGCAAGCCTGCCAGGCCAACAGTGCGCACACTGTTTTGAGCACAGCACAGACATCTCAGCTGCAACAGTGACAGCACTGCTACATTACAGCAGATGCACACAGCAGCTCTGGTAACCTCTCAGTCGAGAACTTACTGGCTCAGTGCGCAGTGACAGCAATGGCAAAAGCACACAGCTCTGGAATGAATCTTGACAAAAGGGAACTCCCGCAGCGTAACAACACACAGTGGATAGGAGTACAGGTTCAGAACACCCCCCTTGTGGTCACTTCAGCTACACTTGCCTGCTATGCCACATTCGGCTCTGCAGCAAGGTCAGCAAGGCTGTTTTGCAATGATCTTCCATCAAGATTAGCAACTAGATTGGATTGACAGCTGGGCTCGTGGTTCAGCTACCGCGGCCATTCTTCCAAAGGCTCCTGAGTTCCAGTCATTCTTTCATGTACAGATAGGGCGTTTTGATGCACATGGTATGATGACTAAGTGCTGCCCACCCTGATACAGTGATATAGTGAAGGCTTCTGAGATGCTCTCATTGCTGGCCTGATTGCCATAGGCCAAGCCACTTAGATTTTGTTGGGCAAACGATATTTTCATGTGTTCAATGGAATAACATGCTTTGTTGTACATATTGCTGACACATACGGTTTAGAAGTGATACCTGTATCATAAATTGTTTGTATGTGTTCTTGTTTAGGTACCTTTAGCAGATGATTGTATGTATGTACGTAGCAGGCACATGCTGCTCAGCAAGTTAGACTGAGCAGCAGTGTACTCGATGTAATGTCGAGCAGCAGTCAGGCCAATGAAGCATGAATCCCCTGCATTAACCGCCACATCATACAGCTCTGTCCATTGTGCTCATTTCTCATTAATGACAATAAAAACATTGTGCACCATGCAGGAGCACATTGCTGGAGTCTACCAGATCAGCTTCACCCAAACCAAATGCGAACTTTTTCACCACAGTGCTTTCTGCACGATGTAGTATTCTGTATGTCAGCTTTGAGTACTGCACGATTCATATGTGGCTGTGATCTCAAATCAATGCTGTAGACTGCACCATGGCTACACGCACACACGTCTACATAGCTTCCAGGTGATGTTAATTTTGCGACCTGAATATGTGGTAAGTGCCTTTACTGACTTGCAAGAGCCACACTTTGAAGGCAGAGGCATCACCGATCTGGCACGTGCACGGTTCACCAAAGAACAGACATATGATTACAGGCAGTGCTTGACTTGACAGCACAGGTCCAACAAATCTTGCAACATCATGATCAGCACTTGATCTGCTAAAGTAAAGTTGAATGGCGCCTGGCGCGAATATCTGTGCAAACAATTCACACATGCAGTACAAGAGTAGCTTCTGTATCTCAGTAAAGCAGCTGCAAACCAGACTACTTGAACTGAGTACAAGTCAATGCTCATAACGCTTGTACATACAGAAAGTCCTGTGCAAATGTTAGCTAGCATGCATGCACATAAAACCCAACATGAACGTTTAATGATACAACGTCTTGCAGGCATGTGCAACAGAGTCTGAGCTTCAGAAAAGAGTCAGTGCCAGCTTCGTGTCAATATCAATACAACCACCCTAGCACTAGGACGACAGGCCATAGAAACTGTGTAGTTAGCTGAGTGACAAATGCACCCAAAACAGGTGTTACATTCATCTTGATGCATGCATGAAACACTGGCAAAACAAATGGCGCGTTCCGTTGAACATGGTCATTCACCAGCTGAGGCATTGAGCCATCTTCAGATTACCTTGCAGTCCAGAGCAATCTTCAGTTCCAAACAGGAAGTCAGCTGTCCTCAGCACCCATGGTATGCCCCAGCTGTCATTAGCACCCATGTGATACCCTAGCTGTCATTAACACCCATGTGATACCCTAGCTGTCATTCACACTCATGTGATACCCATCTGTCGTGAACACCCATGCTATACCCTAGCTGTCATCAAGACCCATATCAGTGCCAGGTTGGAAGCAAGCACAGTGCCGACACCTGGCGCAGATGTTCTGAACACAGGTTTGGGCCTCTCAGGAATATCTGTGCAATACAGGTCGCCAGATTTGCTGGCTTCCACGAGGCGCTGCAGTCGGGGACTGGTGACAACGACCTTGATGTTCCTCATTGCATCTCTGCAGTTGCACCAGACATGGTGAGACATGGTGAGACATGGTGAGACAAGGTGAGGCATGGTGAGGCATGGTGACACATGGTGAGACAGATTGAAACATGGTGAGACATGTACAACACCTGTTTGGTTGCCTGAAGCCATAGTGTAGTTCTCAGTGCTGATTGTGTTGCATGTATCTTCATACATTTACTGAACCTGTGGATGCTGAATGTGCATGACTGCCAGGTGAGTCATCCACAGAGCTGGATGTTAAGCAGATGCAGCGTCTGCATGCACTGGTGTATGGATTTTCTTTCACACCATGGGGATTGACACTGCCTACCATGCAGTACATGCGTCAATTTGACTTGATGAGCTGACACAACGAATCCCAGCTGGTGATAGCATGATGCGCATGGCATGCATGCAACTACACCTTAAGCTACATGATAAGCGATGCATGTGACGTATACACACTGCACGGCGCCACTCTGGACTGGCTTTACAAGCTATTTGTCCTTTACTAGTTTACAATTGGGTGCAAAAGCTTCAGCAGAGCGGGCATACCTATGATACGGCAGCTTGTTTCTGATTGAGTTCATTGGCAGTCCAAGCCTTCTAATCCACTCATACGTCTCCCCACAGGTGCAGATGCAGGTCATCAGTGCTTGTCTGATAGCTTTGTTGCCATCATGTATTCTGAAACTGCAAATCACTCTCTGCTGTCTGCCACGGTTTGTCGCAGTGCTCTCAAAGGGATCTGTCTCGATACCATAGGCATCCTCGTGCTCAAAGCTGGCAGGAGACTCCCAGTTTCGCCTTCTCCGCCTCTTGCTGACTGGAATGTTAGGCAGTGAATCTCCATGGTCTGCACCCCTTCTGTCTGACACAAGTCGCCTGTTCTCCTTGTCTGCGGCTGCCCAGGAGTCTAACTCATGTCTACTTCTGTCGTGAAGGCCTGGCAAAGGATCAATATTGTTCAGAGTTCCGCCGACATGAGCGAACGAGCTGTGAGGCATGTCAGAGGTGCTCTGCACGTTGCCTTAGACTTGTCGTTCAGGAAACGCACACGGGTCGTGGTAGCTGCAGGCTGTTGACCATTAACACTACGAGGCACTTTTCCGACCGCACAGCCAACAGGCTGTCAGAACAGACGACAACCCAACTATGCTTGTATTGTCACTAGTCCGATATTGACAGAATGTAAGAGCGCGTCTTAGAAGCACAAGAGCTGGTGAAGTCAAACAAGTTGTCTATCACAGGCTTCAGTCGCACATGCACCAACTGCTGAGCAAAGTCGATTGTATCCTCAGATACCAAGTGAGCAAGCATCTGAGCCTCAAAATGGCGACACTACCATGAGTTGTCGCACTGGCAACAAGTTCTGGCGTTGCGCGTGAACAATGCTGAAAACTGGGTGCCCATATCGTTCACATCGTTAAAAACATGCTTGAGGGCCTGAACAGGATTTCAGGTGTTCAGTTGTCAAGGTCCTGTGCATGCCATGCTGACAATTATTGTTGACACATTGTGTCCCAGTATTGTGACCATATGGTGCCCATCTGTGATGTCAATATGCTGAGGGCTGCTAGAGATGACGAAAGACCCTTCAATTGACAGGTGAATACTTGAGTGTCTACTGTTGAAAT
>JAABUO010009827.1_pt1 | contig 10664 bp, 11 predicted proteins | sample 5559291 | NCBI WGS metagenome assembly JAABUO01 (sample SAMN10711878, study PRJNA513372) | rock metagenome | isolation source: Antarctica rocks | place: Antarctica: Victoria Land, Finger Mt sud
TGCTGGAGGAGGCTGAGAACGAGCGCATGCACCTGCTCACCTTCCTGCAGCTGCGCCAACCGGGCTTCATCTTCAGAGGCCTGGTGCTTCTCAGCCAGGTCCTGCCTCTTCATCTTCCTCGTCGTCTGCCTCTGTGTCTTCTCTTGTCCCTCTTCATCTTCTTTGTTGTCTTCTGCTGTTTTCCCAGCTTCTTCTTCTGCTTGCTCTTCCTTGTCCTGTACACACAGTTTTGCCTTCTTGTCTGCTCTGCCGCTTTGCTTGGTACAGATGTCTTCTGCTTGATCACTTTGTCTTTGCGCTTTCTCTGCCTTTTCAGTGAAGAGCCAGTTTAGTAAACATTGCGGTCACTGTGTATGTGTACAGTTTGTACAAAACACAACGCCAAAACACAGGGAGCAAAGCTGCCACATTGACCCAGAGCTGCCAGTCTTTGTAATCACCGGCGGACTTTTGCTGACCCACATGCTGTACTGACTTTCTGTGTCTTCTCACTGGCTTCACCTCACCAGCAAAGACTTGATTGCCACCATGTCACAGACGCTGTGTATATTTTGCACATTACAGACATTTCCATGTCCCTAAGAGCTGAAAAATCTCCTGAAATTCAAATGCCTGGGGACTTACATCAGGCGTTTCTGATTTTGCATGTCCACTACCAAACAGGCGCCGCTCTAGATTCTGTGAATTTGAGTTCAATCACAAAGCTGTGCACCTCTTCTTTAGGTACATGTGGTCTTATTGGGTGTCCATGCATGTGAGGCTGACAGAGCTGACTGCATGCCGCCTGTCTGCTCGTCTTCCAATCATGCTAGTAGCAAGCATAGGTCTGTTACAGCCATGGCACTGGCACGGATTGCCATCAAGCTTCATGTCTATCCAACATGCCCTAGCCACCTACAAGCAACACTCTCATCATCTGCAGACACATCCGACTGGCACATTCATTAGACAAGCAGGCTGGGCAGCAGATGTAACACTGCTTCCTCTCACTCTGGTGGCACATGCATGAAACCGCCACCTCCTCCTCCTCTTCGTCTTCTCCTCTTCTTCTACTTCTTGTCAGCTGTTGTACTGCTGGGAAAGTATATGCCAGCGCCACCTGGCCACCTGCATGAGGCGTCCCTTTTCTAACTGGGTTTTCTTCTGTCCTGCAGGGCATTTTCTTCAATGCCTATTTTGTGGCGTATGTGGTGTCCCCCAAGCTGTGTCACTCTTTTGTGGGCTACCTGGAAGAAGAAGCGGTGAAGACCTACACCCACTGCATCAGCGACCTCGACAAGGGCCGCCTGCCGGAATGGTCCACTCAGAAGGTAGACATCCAGGCTGCTCTATCCTTCCTCCATAGCTCTCCTTCCAAGTAGCCTGCTGCGCTTCAATGTCGAGTCAAAATCCTCTACTCATTTGGTCTACGTCTACGTCTGTCCTTCTTCCGAGCAGCCTGCTGCACTTCAAATTTCTCTACTCACTGGGTCTACCAGATGGTAGACCATCTGCCAGTGCCACAAAGGCTGCCTTGCACGCTTGCTATGTCAGTGACAGCTGTGATGGCAGCCTACCTGAAGAGGCCAACAGATGTTGAGCTTGTGCTTTGGCAGCTTGCACAGTGGAGCTGCAACTGCGCGAGATGGTGCTTTACGGTGCAGGATTGTTTAGGAGTAAAGATTCAAAGACTAGCTGTTCTCTGGCTCTTTGTAACGTGATGTTGGCGGTTGTTGATGACTTCTTGCTTTGCAGGTTGATAGGCAGCGCCACGTTTCCGGTTTCATCACATGTTTATACTGTGTGTCATGCAGACTGACATCGTTTTTCAAGTTACGTGTCACAGGCATGAAGGCATGTTGTGCAATGTGCGCGCAGGTGCCAGACATTGCGCGTGAATACTGGAAGCTAGGCGACAAAGCTACCATGAGGGACTTGCTTCTGTCTGTGCGCGCTGATGAAGCCTGCCACAGTCATGTGAACCACACCTTTGCTGAGCTCAATGAAGATGAGAAGAATCCTTTTGCTGTTGGGACACATGTTGTCCCGACAGCTTGAGGCATGTATGCTGGGGACCAAAACTTGGCTACAAAAGTCTCTGTCAACTGCGTCTGTGTACATTGGACAATACAAATGGCCTAGAGTGTACAGCGTTATAGTGGCATTGTGAGAGGGTCATCCAGTATGACTGATAGAGAGTTGATGAATGAGACATACGTTGCAGAACAGCATGCATGAACATGGGATCATTTGAGGTTGAGCCCTTCTGTTGCTTGTACACTTCCTTTTTATAGTCACAGAAAGTCTTTTAAGATGAAGAGCTCGGCAGTCCGAGCAATTTTGGTTTTGATGGCATGTTTTAGTTGACATGCCTTCTGAGCGTAGGCTGTTTCCAGCTCAGTCATTAGAAAGTGCAACAACTTTGTCAGCTGAAGTCTACCGCTTGAGTCAAGGTTGTATACCTAATTCCCAGTAGTAAGCTGACTCAGGAGTCCTGTGTCACCAGGACACCAGAGCAGCTGGATTTTGGGGACGCACATGAATGTGACATTGTACACCAACCCTCATGTTTGGAGGCAGACTGTTGACTACTGCTGCAATGTTTGTCTTTGATCGGCTGACGTTATGATGAGAAAACCCCGCTGCCCATTCGCTACACGTTGCTCATACTGTCCCCTAGGTTCGGTCCTGCTGCAAGTTTGCAATTGTCAACATTGTTACAAGCGCCATTATAGTTCAGCTATTGACGAGAAAGATTCATTGCCTTTATCGTGCTCACTGAGCATCATCTGCATGTGCATCGTTGATTGCAGCATGATTCACCAATTGTGTCAGATCAGTCGATGTGCAAATTGAGGTCTGCAAGCAAAATTGAGAGCAAGCATATAGCTGCCCGTCAGATTTGCCAATAGCAGCAGGCCTTTTGAGCAGGAGGCCTTTTGAGCAGCAGGGACAATAACTAATTGCAACAGCTACTGCAACATTTGCCCTTGCGCAAGCCCACATCGAATGGCATGATGCCGGTACTGGGCAAATAATGCACCATGAGCGCAGTTGAGGCTATACAAAACAGTTCACCTCAAGCCTGTTACAAACACCTACATACTAATGGTATGTTTACAGATTCTTGCCAAAAAAATCGAATACTCTGCCCCAAGCAGTCTTCTGTGATTCTGTTGAGCCAATTGGCAGGCCTCCAGCTGCATGACAAAAACAAAGCTGTGTCTGAGATGCGATGGATCAATAGATGGATCAAAAGAACAAAAGCAAAGCTGTTGAGCACACATAGACACTTTGTCCCGATGGGTGTGCCATGCAGGTTCCCTTTGAAGCATGTGACCTTGTTGGTGGGCAATTTGGGTCCTTACACATGCACATCATAAGGTTCAGCAATGAGAGGCATAACTAAATCCTGTTTCCGATTGACATCAACATCTCATGCCTTGGCACACTTATACTTGTGTTGCAGCAGGTGGCAATAACCCTGCGCCGAGCTGCAAAGTACCTCACAAGATTTTGAATAGTAGAGTACAGAGTACAGCAGAAATTATCATCAGCAAAGATTAGGTTCTGCTGCTATGCAGTTATACATACAGATAACTTTGACAGTGGGTGAACTTACTCTTCATCATCTTGTGAATGTCTTCACCCCCATTCATGAAGCCATGGCCCTCCCCAGGGTACATATACAGGGTCACATCCTTGTTCCCATTTGCCTTCACCTTCTCAATGAACTCCTTCACTGTCTGCATGATATTGCATGCCCATGTGTTACTATAACAGTCTCCACCACTGTATAACATGCAGAACAATGCTCTCACCATCTACAATGTGCTGACTGCATGCTTTCTATGTGGTGTGTTTCTTGAGCTATTGGGCTGGACCGCAGAAACATACAGTGCATGCATGACAAATATTGCGCAACAAAACATCAAGCATGGTCAAAATAGCATGTGATCTACAAAGAACGCATACAGAGATATCAGCATGAATGTTCAAGTCAGAATGGACGCCAACGTTACAAGGCACTTGCACTGTTCAGTGCTGCCATCACCTAGTGACTGCACCCCAAAGATCAACCTATTCATTTAGCTAGAGACAACACATGCTGGTTTGACTCCCACAAACAGCAGCAGCAAGCCGTGCAGCGTGCTGGTGTAAGGCAACAGGTGAGAGGAGCAGCAGGGGGGCACAGAGTTGAGGAGGGCTATGTGGGAGCAGCAGGGGTTCACCTTGGGGTCAGCAAGGCCCTCCATGGCATCCTCCTCGCCATCATGGCATTGTACTGGAATCTTGATCTTCTCAGGCTGCAAGCAAAGCAAACCCATGCTTACCCACAACGAGCTTGGCCCTCAAGTCACATGTCTGTAAGTCATTGTTTGAACAGGTGCAATCTGCCGTCTTCAGGCTTCAGGGTAAAGAGAATTCGCAAGTTACTCTACAAAGGCATTGAGAAAAAACAAAGTAGGCTCCGAGTAAGGGAACACTAGCCAACATAAAACGCAGGCTACATCTTATCCGCCACTGAAGAGTATTGCAAGCCTCTCAGATGATATCACCAGCACAAGCAATGACAGATACATGTCCACGCTGAAATCATGGCACAAGTGTTGTGGTGCATCCAACTTAGCTGGAAACCAGGCCAAGAAAAAGCTGATGTCAACTAGCGACCTATGACAAGAAGACTGAAGGGTGAGCACTGCAAGTATAGCTGATGGCAGGCCATGTGGCCATGAGCGCATGCCACATGCAGCATGAGATTGCAGGTGCATGTCTGGCGTCACTGTGCTGCCTACAGTTGCATACATGCCATATGCCATGTGAGGTCAGGATACCGATGGTGCGTGTGCTGTCCCACTGTGCTCCCTAAACTTGCTAACATGCAGTGAGTTAGCCAGTGAATTAGCCATTGAATCAGCCTGTCAGTCATGCTAGGCATAACATACAACTGTATGCTTGCCTGTGGCCATTTGAAACATGCCATACAAGTTCACCATGGCTGTCAGGCAATGCCTGATAGTCAAGCAGGTTGCCTCTAGCAAGTGGTGTGAGAGTGTATGCCTTTCAGGTGTATGGGTGTAAGGTGTATGGGTGTAAGGTGTATGGGTTAATGGTGTATGGGTTGAGGTTGTATGGGTTGAGGGTGTATGCATTTCAGGTGTATGGGTGTAGGGCGTATGGGTTTAGGCTTCCTCATAGATACAATATACCGCTGACTTGTTTTCTGAAGTGTGGTCAAGCGAGTGGGAAGTACCTGGGCTAGCTTGGGGTCAGGGGTGCCATAGAAGGGGGCGATGGCATCCACGTCAGCCTCCTGCCCTGCCAGGAAGCTCAAGGCTCCTCCCATACAGAATCCCATGCAACCAACCTGCATTCAGACAGGTCAGCACATTGGCAAGAGCTTCTGACAAGGACATCCAGCAGGACATCCAGGAGTCAACAATCCCATCCACACAATGTGCAAGGACAGCCTGTGTCAGTGAGCTGTCGCCTCAAGGAGCACTTTACAGTCATGAGAGATGATGATGCTGGTGTTGTGAGGGAAACGAAGTGCTACTCTCGCAAGGGAAGAGGAAGGGAAAGCAAGAAAAAGGGGAAGGCCTTATGAGGGGCAGGAAGTTTTCTAGCTTGATCAGGCCGTTTTGCAGCCACCTGACATTTGCTACGGTGCTATGTCTGAGGCCTTAAGCACTTAGTGTTTATGGTTGTTCTGTAATGAGCACTCAGCCAGACTGGGTTACATATACTGGCTACAGTCCAGAATCATTTTCTGCAACCAATACATCCCAAGGTGTATGCTTGCTGATTTTGAAGGGTGCTTGTGCTTATGTCTGCCTGTGTTGCTGGTTTCTCTGAAACATTTACTGATGTAAGTGGGCATCAGCACTGAGTATACATGCTTAAGGAAGTAGTACAAAAATTTTGGAGCTGGTGTGGACACCCTTAATCACCCAAGTTGAACTGGTGGCATTTTGCAAGAAAAGTTTTCTGTGCTTCTGAGTATAAACAAACTTGTTGATTCATGGGCATGTACACCATGCACACCAATGATGAAATGAGCATCTAATTGGTGTGTGCTGCATTTGGCATGCAAAATCATGCAATGCCGAGCCTAAAGCTCAAGCTGCACAGCACGGGAAGGGCAATTGCAAACAGGGGGCCTACCTTGGGGGCGCCCTGTTCCTTGAGCCACTTGGCAGCCTGCTTAATTTCTTCCACAGCCTGAGGAAAGTCCAGGTTGCCCATCAACTGCATAACACAGGGGAGCCATGAGCAGAATGACAGGCAATCAGCTCCAGTCAGATGGGCATGTGATGCCTTGTGTGGTGACAATACTCTGGATGGGACAATGTCAACCGCTTAAGCTCTGATTGCATAGCCTGACATCCCAGTCCTGGCAGGAGCTATCAGCAGCAAACCCGGTTGAGCCTGAATCAAATACAGGCATGAAAATAACAGCCATGCACAACTTACATGGCCAGCTTCTTCGGCATCAACACCAAGCTTTCCCTTATACAGATCTGGAATCAGAACCCTGTAGCCTTTCTGCTCGTGCAGGTATTGCGCCTGCCTCTTGATCTCATCTGTGACGCCCCACCATTCCTTAAATGAGCAAGCACGTCAGCTTGCAAGCACCGTTTTGCAAACTAACAGTGTTTGGCATGCGCGCCGAGCGGCAAGCGTATCCGCAAGCCTTTGTACCTGTAGTATGATGACAGCTGGGCTCTTACTGACTGCAGTAGCCCATCCTGGAATGTTGTTTCCGAATGAAATCTTGGACAGTCCGGTGCCGGCAGACATATTGAACGGTTCCTGCACTAAGGTGGGTCAGGTCAGTTCAAGAGGTTCACAGCTGCGATCGGCTGCAACGAAACAAGGTTTTGCGTACCAGAACAGAGAAGCACGAACAATTTCGAATGGATCGCGGGTAAACGTTCAGCGAAAAGCGTTGTGATCCTCTGCTTAACATGCATGCATGCATTACTCATGCATGACGTACCATGCATACCATTTTGCTGCCTATCGATGCCATGCAGCAAGCATGAGACAGCCTTACCGGATCAGCCCCGACAGCCCATTGTACATCAGCTTGTACACATCAGCTTGTACACTTGTGATAAATGGCTCTATGGCAGGTCAAGCCAGCATTGCAACATTGCTAGCAAAGCCCATTCTTCTTAACCGTATCTGCTTGTGCAGCTACTGCATGCAAGCAGGCTTGGACACACTCATGTCGCATTGAACGTTTGAGATCAAAACGTCTGTGTCCACAACAACATAGGTTGGTTTCCAAAAAGTGTGCCACAGCGAGGAAAAAAACTTCAGTATCAATTATGCATTATGCGTTAGTAAGGTTGTTCAAGGTTGCTAAGCCCTATTACCATCAACAATGAAAAACTGAGGCTGTTCAAGGTAATGCCAGCCCCTGCTTAGCCATTTCTAGCGTGCCCTCATAAGTCTTGTTGCCGCCAATGAAACCACTGGCATGCACAAACACACATCCTGAGATGCCAGACTCTGCATCAAGCTCTTTGTCCCTGAGTCCCATCCAAGCTTTTGGCAGTGGCTTCCTACTCTGGAAGCTGCCTGGCTCTACTGGAACTGTTTGCACTCGCCAAGTATGCGCTCTTGTGTCCTGCACGCAATACAAACTCGGTGTCGCCTGAGACATCATATATAACAAAGGTCTCTTGGCAGCTGCTGGAAATTGTAAAGTGTCATGTCTGTTTGTGGAACGAACTTTGTTCCAGAGGGTTCTTTGCCCCAGTGCACTATACAGGCAGTGTCTATCATAGTAGTGGCGCCCCTGTGCTAGACAGGCATCAACTATCATAATGGCAAACACAAACAGACACACAGACATCATGACTGTCTCACACTCTCATGTGCATATGACATCTGCAGGGCCCATGGCGAGCCAATGCTGCTGAACAGCCAAAACACAGGTTGGCAAATTTTACAAGTGGTTGCTGACATGCTAATGACACCTCAGCTCACCTCGTACAGACAAAACTTGATTGCATCACCCAGTTTCTGCTCCTCTTCGAGCTGAGCCAAGTGCTCCTTCCAAGGGCAACCAGCCACAGGCAGCTTTATGATTTGCCCACTGGGGTCCACCTTATGCCGCCCTTCTAGGGCTTCCTGGACCAATGCCCTAGCTGGCAGCCAACTCTGCAGTGCAAACAGGTTTATTGGAGATAATAGTAATAATCATAATAATGATAATAAAAGCAATGATGATGATTGAAACATGGGCTCAGCCAACAGGCATTGGGTATGTGCAAGTCAGTTCTCTCCAGGCAAGCTGCATATACAAAATGCGTCAAAGCTGAATGATGATGCAGTGCATGCCCTGTCTGCAGAAAGGCTTCTTCAAAGTGGAACCTATTCTCAGCTCTTCATTCGTAAGCTGTTGTCCCAGCAGCAAAGAGCTGTGGAGTGCCTGAGGCTGGGTGGTATGGGACAACCCGGACAGTGCATCATGCATGACACAGCCAGGGGCTTTGCATACACCAGGGCCGGGGCTAAGCGCCCTCAGGGCATTCAAAAGGAGGGAGGGCAGGGCAAGCTTGTTCAGCTTAGCCCTACCAGGTAAGCTTAGCTTGCTGCCAACAGCAGACAATAATAGCGTTTGATGAAGTTGACAAACTGTGGTTCAACCTTGGTATGCACCCTTGTCAACCAAGGACATAGCCTCAGAGTAGCTCAGCAACTCAGCGTTTTCCTAGCGACGCCCACCAGGACTTGAATACCAGCCTTGAAACAGTCTGGTCGCTGAGAGTTTCAACGCAAGCATTCAAGTCCTGACGGACAATAGCATTGCTAGGGTAAAGCTGAGCGGCTGAGCTACATACGAGGCTATATCCTTGGCTGACAAGGACGCATGTAGTGGCTGAGGGTCTGCAGCAGAGGCAAGTGCAGATGCAGGGCTACTAAAGGCAGTCTGTGATGGCCACATGGACACCAGAAGGGATTGCAAAACCCACTTTATATGTGCAACATCAGCCGGCAACACAAAGTCAGCAAGCAGCATGGCTGTTTGAGGCATGGCAAACGTTGTGCAGTTGCTGACAGTGTCTCAACACATTTTGCAAATGAAGCGACATTGTCAGACAGCTACTTGATGCAGATCTTACATTACTGTAGTACTCAAGGGCTTCTGTGAACTCATGGCCTGTGAGCTGCATAGCTTTCTGGAACTGGGCGTTGCTAGCTTCCTCTGACTGATCCCCGTTCCATGGGGGATTGAGATTCCCCACTCGGGATGACAGGTTTGTGTTGCTGACATACAATGCAGGCTTATCACTCTCGTACTGGTTTATGCCTGCAAAGGATGCATTGACTCTGCAATGAGAAAAGCAGCATCACAGGCATGCCATGGCCAAGTAAGGTGCAGCAGCCTGCTAGGGTGGTTTGACTAACACATGTGCGTTAGCTGTTGCTTGCGCTGTCCATCATGTTGATCTGGACTGGAAGCACATGTCTGTCTCAAGATGACAGAGCGACCTTTTCACAGTGTGTGCATACATATGCGCACAATTCAGCTGATGCATACATGCTTTATGCTCACCATTGTCAATGCCGTCAACGGCCTCCATGAAGTATTTGTACACTGCTAACCAGGTAGTCTCAACAGCTTGAGAATCCAGGGGCTGACCGATAGCAGCTGCAACGATCTCCTTGCCATAGTGCTTGTACACAAGGCCGGCGCTTGATAGCTTGGTGACAAACCCTGTATGACAAGATTTTGGTCTAAGCAACCAGGTTGTGTGTGGGACAAGATTGGCGGCAGAGTCCTGGTATTGCTTACCATGTCCAAAGACTTCCGTGAAGCCACGTTGATGGTGGTCATACCTTTCAAGCTCTACAATTCACATACGTTGCTTAATACTTTTTAGTCTATGCATGTAGCAATAGAGACTATCATTGCGCGGTGAACAGCATGAAAGCAGGAAGTTCTTGTGCAAAAGCTGAAGGTCACGGACATAAAGGTGCCCCCGCTGATATCAGGCACTCACTGGGGTCGTAAACGCCACCGACGTCTATAACGATGTCCAGGTCTTTCAACACTCCCTGGTCTCTAGATCTGACAACTTCAGAGCCCTTGAAACAATCTGTTTTCTGGAGTAAATAACATCCCAGGGCTTCATCGCAGTGAAAAGTGCCGTTGTGCGTGCCAATTTGCACCATTTTGCGCTTTGTTGTGGTGGTGCTGGGGGACCTGACAGACATCACACGAACATGTGGCCTTGCGAAGCCACGAGGAAAGCACAACAAAGGTGAACGCGCAAGCTTGAGCATGTACTGGGGTAAAAGCGATCTGTCCGATCTTGCGCACTGCAACTTTCGAGTCAACGCAGCCTGTTACATGGACGTTGTTCGTCTTGCAAGGGAAATCTGGCAAATGCATTCCTGGGACCTGAACAATGGCTGTCACCCTGTCTGCACTTTCATGCGTCAGGCGATGTATCCCATATAATCACCCCGCTGAAGGCCAAGGCGGCAGGCTCTTGGGCTGTAGTACAGCAGCGGCATTCTCAGCTGCAGTGTGGCAACGCAGTCAACCTCAAACTCTTCCTGTCCTGGTACCGTCTCTGCATTACGGTTGTGAATTGTGGGGCATGCACAGCCCCTCTGGCGCGGCAAATAGCGCGCGAACTGCTTTGCAGTCCCTCTATGACAGA
>JAABUO010009828.1_pt1 | contig 10664 bp, 6 predicted proteins | sample 5559291 | NCBI WGS metagenome assembly JAABUO01 (sample SAMN10711878, study PRJNA513372) | rock metagenome | isolation source: Antarctica rocks | place: Antarctica: Victoria Land, Finger Mt sud
CATGCAACTACCTTGAGATCCCTTGCTGGGATGCCATTGCCTTCTTTGCAAAGTGGCCACGGCTGCGTACCATATGGATGTGGTAAGCTGCCGTATATCCCTGCTGCACATGTAAAGCTGCTGCTCTCCATCCACATTCTGTGAAGTGTTGAACATATCGAAAACTCTGTGCTCGTCAGCCCAAGGGGCATAGCATGCAGACACCGTTCAGTACAGCAATGGCAACATCCTTTGTGCCACACCAACTGTATGTGCCAATGTGCCTGAGAATGCACCAATTCTGACTGGTATGGTTGCAGGAAGACTGATGGTGTGGAGTATCAAAACTACTCCAAGGCTGCTTTACAGCAACTGAAGACAAAGCTGAAGCGTAAGCGTAAGCGCACGCGAGACAGCACTTTGTGCTATGAGACGCAGGATGCGCCTGATCTGAACTCTGAACTCATTATGCACGGTCTGACATCAGCAGTGACTCTGAGCAAATGACGATCACTAGGCAGACGTCATATTGTTCCCAAACATTTCTTTTGTCTGCAGCTATTACAGCTACAGCGTCTTACATGCCTTCCCGTGACTTTTCGTCTTTCTGAACTCAACCACAGCATTGATACTCTAGTACATATTCTCGCGGATCTAGCACTGTGAAACCAGTGTGCAGAAATGGAAGCGCGTCGTGCCGACACAGCAGATCGTCAGTTTGCACCCAAAATATCCTCCAAAACGGGTGAACGTCGCGCATCAATTTGCGTATATTCGGTGTCTTGTGCGTTGCAGAATGTTGACTCTTATCACTTGTTCACCAATGTACCCGTAGAACTGTTGAAGGCCGTGATCACGAGTGTGAACTTTCCAAAGCGTATGTCCCGCTTACCGTACGGCGTTTGTCGAAATGAACAGACAGGTGTTTTCGTAAGCTGGCGATGCTCTTGTGCTACTTTTTGTGTCCCCGCTGACCAATCGTTGAACATGGTTGCAGTCTATGGTTATCTTTGTCCGCTCCAGAGGTGACACAGCTGCGACTGCCGCAGGCACATGAAGTTGGCAAACCTTGCAGGTGACGTGCCAAACTTCAGTGCAATCATCAACCCTGTTTTTGTCAATACCTGATGAAATAGAGGCTCAGCCTACCACATGCTGGGCAAACCGACGGTCATGTTTTCTTGAGCCGTGAGGGCGTCACCACTTGCGGCCACTGACCTTGCGTGACCAACCTTAGTCAGGCTGAACAAACCTGCTGTGCCCTTATCTGGGGTTGAATAGAGTGGACAGCAGTTGACCTTATTGGTCTTGGAGTTCTTGAAAGCAAGCACGCGTTGACCGGGAGGCAGGATGGGTTGTGGCATATCAGACCTGAAATCTGTTGGTCAACCAGCGCCCAAGAAAAGCAGAGAGGTACCTCAGCCACGCTGTCTGCCCGAATTGCTCAACAGGCAGTTGATCTTGACCACTTATCTGATTGCTGAAGGGGTTCCCTAAGAGTAGCTCAAAGAATTTTGATGCCAACAAGCCAGTGCCTTTGGAGGCTGTTGCCTCCAACTTGGAAGCGAGGCTTGCCATGGCACCGAACTACTCAGACCCTTCTTTTGTTCAAAAGAACTACCGCATGCCTGCGCCGCCAGTCAATGAGGCTGCAAGGCAGGATTTTGTTGAAAAGCTGCACGTCCCCAGAAGCCATCCCAAAGCTGACGAGGCCACGCGGCTTCTTGCAGAGCTTCTTGAGGTGGGCAAACAAATACATCCACTTGGTGTTTGCAAGTCTCGGGCTTAGGGTACCCACATGCCTCTTCAAGGTTTTTTCTGGTATGCTAACATGTCTTCCAACAAAAGCGGCAGTTCAACACAGGCCTGAGTAGCTACACCTTGTGAGGTCCTATTTAGGCAGCTAGTGTACCTACAACAGCTGATGTCATGTCGACCAACCTGACTCTCCATCTTACCACAAGCAGTCCTTGATTGAGTCATCCCTGATAGTGCTGCCAGCCCATGGACATCTCTGCATACCAGACAACCTAAGCATGCAGTAGACATCATGCACTTCAGGCAGGCCCCATAGGCATTGATTGCAGTCATACTTGGTCCCCATCTGCAACCAGGTTCAGCTCATACAATATTGACTAAGTGCAACACAACCTGCTTCTCCTGCATCTGCAGATCCCGCTGTCATGCATAGCCATTCTAGGTGCAGAAAGGCAACAGATTCTGTCAGCGTCCGGGGTGGCCAGCTCGCAGCCATACACAGACAGAAAGGTGTCCTTCTGTGCGTGGCTGCTGGTTCCGGAGCAGCCGGAGCTGCTCATTGTGGAGGACATGATGGCAGATTCTAGGTGAACTACACAAGTTTGTGCAGTAGCACACTTGATTGCTTGCATCCCTATGATGACAGAGCAGCGTTCATCTTGGCATTGCAGAGCACACCTTTCCTCACGCTGCATTTGCGTAAGGGCTATTCTGGGGAGGAGTGATGCATGCCATGCTGAAGGACTGCTGCATGTCATGATCCTTTGCATGTGGCACATGCACAAGCCGCCAACAAGGCTGACATTTGTCTCTATCTAGGATGGCAGTACACACTTGTTTTGCTGTTGTTTGGGATGACAGCATGTGTTGGTTTGACACAGGTTTGCACCGCATCCACTGGTGACAGGCCCACCACACGTGAGGTTCCACGCAGCTGCACCCCTCATTTCGTCCATGGGTTACCGCTTGGGGTCACTGTAAGCCCTACTGCTTTTGGGCTTCGTTGCTTGTCTTCTTGTGACTGCTGCCTAGTTGACTGTGCATCAAGTTGTCAATAGCCTCATGCAAATTCTGTTGCTGGGCCAGGCATGCTTCCCAATGCATTTGTACCCGCAATGCAGAAGAACATTCATTGAGGAGCTGGATGCTGGCTTAGTGCTTGAGCGTTTAGCAACATGTCACCAGAACAACAGCCATCACAATCGCTGAAGATTCTGCAATGCTGACTGGCAGTGTGGCTGTGCCAGGCATGCCCACAGCAGCACAACAGGTTGCATGTCATCCAAAATTTGGGTTGACAGGTTGGATTGCATAGGGTTGTACGGTGTATAAATTTCTTCAGGTCACATGCTCTAAGTTGCATGTCTTGCAAGCTTGGGGTTGACAGGTTGCAGGCTACTGTTCGCTTCAGCAGCCATTGACCACCAGGAAAGTCACAGATCTGGGGCCAATACAAGCTTCATGTACAGGAATGTAAGCTGCCGTGCAGTCTGGCAGAAGTACTGACAATCTGGCAGAAGTGTCGACTAACATGGGGCATGCTGACAAACCACATGAGCATCCGTTACTAATGGCAGACTCTCAGATGCTGTCACACATTGCTTCAGGAGTGTGACAGATCTGCGGCCGAGGAAGCTTGACGTGGAGCAGTGCACGCTGCTGTGCAATCTGGCAGAGCTGGTGGCGAGGGGGTTGGAGATGGCCAGCTCATACATCACGAACAGCCTGGCAAACCCACAACACAGTGCAGAGCAGTCCACGCCCTCTGGAACGGCTGCTGCAGCTGCTGTGTAAGCTGCTGCTGTTGCCGCCACCCATTTGTGAATTCAAGTCAGTGACCCACCCAGCTGTGGGCGCAACATCATCCATTCAAGCATGCTGTCACATGTTAGGTCTAAGGGGAAATGGTGGTCAGGTTCGAATTGGTCCGTAAGCCATTGTAACGGCATGCTACCGCCTGTAACAGCTGTATGTTGGCCTGTTGCTGACCTGGTATGGTCTTTTGCTTTCAACCTGCCATGCTTTGACGCTCTTGATGACCATGGGTGTTGATGCGTCCTTAGCGTAACGCACACTTACTGTCATGATTGCCTAACAAGGCATTGCAGATAGTGTGATAAGGTCATGGTGTGACAAAACTTGTTGACCGTCAGCCCAGTGAATAGTCCATGTCCTTGCCAGCATGCACATCCGTAATTGTTTGCCTTACCGTCATCACTACACACCTCAAGTCTGTTGATGATGCATAGCCTGGCTGATGCATGTGTGCTGGCAACTACACAGCTTGGCTTTGCTTTGGATCCCGCACAGACCAGCAGACAAGGCATGAAGCACAATTCAGCAAAGAAAGTTTCACAAAAAAAAAAAAAAAAAAAACTCTGTCGTGTTGAAATGTTGCCCTCTGTCTGTAGGTCAAATAACGTGCAGGAGGCTCTGAACACAGCTGTCATGCTGGTGGATGTCTCCTACCCGAAGTGGCGCATCCTGTTCTGCAGCGGCCAGTTTGACAAGGCCACAGGCCTGTCTGGCTCAGACGTTGCAGGCCAGCACGTCTGGGATCATTTCGTGGTGGTTGGCAAGAGCGAGGTCTGCCCTTCATCCCACACTCTCTTGGTTTGGCAAATCCCCTGTCTCATGCAGAGCCATGTCACATGCATGCGAATTGGCTCATCAGGGGGTCTCAAGATGCAGCCTGTGACTTGAGAGATCGCGGTGGGGCAAGAGCTGCCATCTCCTGTTGTGATTTGCTGTGTCAAGGGATGACCTTGCCTGCTCGACGGGCGCCTTTCCTGTGCACAAGAGCTGTTGTGCAAGCTCAGCTGGACTCTCAATCCGCCTGGTGCATGCACATGCGGTTGCGAGCTTGGCACTGTTGTGTCGATGTGGTGACTTGTGCTGTATACTGCCTGGCAAAGCTTCAAAAGTCACGTCAAACTGTTCTGGCAGCGCTGTGCGACATGATGATGATGTAGGATGCTGCTGCAGCAGAGATATGTAGGATAGCATCACATCAAAAAAGCAGTGATTTATGTTATCATTGATTGGCTTTCATCATTGACAGCACAGATGTTGTCGATTTGATTGTACTCCATACAGGCTGTGCTTTCACACCAGCATAGCATCTGAGAGGCAGCAATGTCAAGAAACCTGCAAACGTGGACTGCACTTTAGGTGCTGAGGCAGGACTCAAAGACAGATATGCAGAGCAGCAAACTGCTAAACCGCTGGCTGATGTATTATTTACGCTTTCAACCCATGTTGGCATGAAAGCGAAACTGCTGCACCTAAGGCCCTTGGGATGCAACACTGGCTCCACTCAATACTGGCAACAGTGGTTTAGGGTTTCAGGTTTTACGATTGAACTTGATGCCCTACACTCTAAATAGCCAGCACCCTAAGCCACTCAGTGCTGACAACAGTGTACGTGGTTACGCAGGACTCTGCGACAGACATGCAGAGCAGCAGCACCAAGCAGCTAGCCAGCAGCAGCTCGCATTTCCAGACCATGATAGCTTCCAAAGCTGCCGTGCCGAAGACAATCTGGATGCAACTAAGGCCGGCATGTGCTGGACCTCTGGATGAGCACATGCCAGTCATTGCCATCCCCAGCTTCGTCAAGTCGGTCAGCAATGCGGCGTGTCCGTCCACGCTGTTTTTCGCCAGTCTGAAGCCAATGGACATGCAGCAAGGCCAGGTGGGGTTGCACATGCTGTCTGTGCTGTGACAGTTGTTCCTGAGTTGCAGCAGCACGTGATGTCACTGCTGAGCCCAGCGCTGTGAAGCTTCGTTTGCAGGAACTTGAGTCTGTATATCATCCTGTGTTGAGACCTCAAGACGCACAATGCTTGGACTGCTTCCAGCTCAGTGAGTCGTGTCTGTGCGTCATCCTTGCATGCCGATGCAGCTGATTTAGACTCTGAGATTGCAGCAACAGCGTGAAACACAGCGTCAGGTCGTGCCAGATTCATCCCCCCTCATTGGGACAGCTGTCACTCCCACAGTCTCAGTGCATGTCATGCATCATAGACTTAACGGGCGAAACGTACGGTTCCTGCCGTGTAGGCACCAGCTGTGCGAACAGATGCGGCCGGACCACCAATCGAAGACCTCAAGTTGGGCCAGCTGATTGTGAAGACGCGCAAGGGGAGGCTGTTCAGGGGGACCTACCAGCACTCCCCTGCAGCAATCAAGGTCTGCCATTCCTGCTGTTTCACCAGACAGTCTTGTCAACTTGTGCCATAGCCGCAAGAACATGCGTTCAGGGTTGAAGATTTAGGGTTTCAGGACAGCATCACTGTTGCACCTTCTGTGGCGCGATGTCAGCGTACATCCATGACTGTGTTACGGGTTTATCGTTGTAGGGTTTTGGGTAAACCCTATATTTCAAGACCCTAAGCTGAACCCAGCTTGCATTCATGTCTCACCATGATGTGCTGCATTGTGTCCTCTGCCTTGGTCCCGGGCGCTACTTGCGCAGGCTGCTGCTGTGTCTACCAACAGGCTGCTGCTGTGTCTACCAACAGGCACCAGTTCTGACTCTGTGCTTTGGCTGAATGCCAAAGCCCACCAGATCATCCATCACCAGCAACGCCTCTACCGTGCACCTTGTGGCTATTCTTTGCTTTCTTGAAACGTGTGGTTTTTCTGTATTGTGCGGCAGCAGGACTTGCAACACTTACTAATATCTGCGCCTTGACAACAGTCCAGATGGTCTTGATCTTCAGAGAGATGGGCTGCCGTGCTCATACCTGCTAGCAGCTGCGAGAATAATTGACAACTCGAATCCCTGACCCCTGAATTGATCCCTGCACTGCATGCCCTTCTCAGTGTGTTGTTTGAGAGCATGGGCCCTAACAGTGCGCTATTCCAGCTATGCTGAATTGTCAATCAGACACACTTCCTCCATCATGGCAAAGATTGGTGCTGATGCACTCAATCTTATGTGATCGCAATGGCTTCATGCAGATCAGAGACACAGCTTTGACCCCAGAGGTGACCCCACCTCGGAGGCTTGACCCTCCCTGAGTGCATGCTCTTGCTGCAACAATGTCAATGGCTGTGCCAATCGTGGCATGCAGATCATGATCTGGCCCCATGACACCAGGAATGGCCCCATGACACCAGGACTGGCCCCAGCTCTGAAGGAGCTGATCACCTGTACACTGTCAATGATTGTGCTTGTTGGGTGCAGATCACAGACACCCCCTTGACCCCAGAGATGACCCCAGCTCTGGAGGCCCTGATCTGCAGTGAGCTGCATCACCCCAACATCCTGGCCACCCTGAGATATGCCTGCAGGCCCCACAAGGTACCTTGCATTCAATCTTCACACAACGCCACATTATGTTATCTTATATTATGTTATGCTATGCTGTGCTGTGCTATGCTATGCTATGCTGTACTGCATTATAATATGTTGTATTGCATAATCACATTACACCACACTATATCACGTCACATTACTTTTTGTTCATTATGCTCTATTGTGTCATGTATTATATGATATTATATATATATAGAAGCCCTCATCAGTGGAAGCTGCAGAACCGTTAGTCATGTTGCAGTCAGCATGTCCATGCTCACACATTCACCTGCATTTCTGCGGCGGCACATGCCAGGCGGCTACATTTTGACACCGACCATGCATACATGATCCACTTACGTGTGGTGTAGAGCTTGTACCTGACGCGGCAGCTGAGTGATGGGGACAAGCCAACAGCTCCTCCGCCTAAGGCTGAAACCCTAGAGACTTGGATAGTGAGAGCGCACTGTGACAAGGGTTCCTTGCAGGTGAAACCCTACCTGCCTGCCTGCAACCCTATGGGTGTGGCTTTCCCTGTCTGTCAGTCACGCTGTCCTGCTCTTGATCTGCCCTGCTCAGCCCTGTCACTGCCCTGCCCTAACTGCCTCTGTGTCAAATGTCATCCTGACCTTTGCAATGACATGTCTCCAGTGAGTTTCCAAAAAATAGCTTTTGTATCACAGTCAGCTTTGTGACTGCTTATCTTGTTTGTGTTGGCATATTCAGAATCATGTGATGCTGAATGCCTTTGTGTCAGAACCGGACTTCAAAGGGGTGATAGGTCATGACAAGCATGTCACTGTCAGTTGTGCAGACCACCATCATGCCTCTGACCATGCCGCTGTACCCTGCTTGGGTTCTTCAGCGTCGCTTGAAACCCTAAGTCTTGCTTGAAACCTAAGCCTTGCTGGAAACCCTAAACCCCTCAAGGCCTGAGTGTGACTTACAGGATGCCATAGAGAGGGGCTGGTTCCGAAAAAACCTGTCCCTTTCAGGGGAGCCCGATATGCTGGCCATCCTCACAACTGCACAGGAGGTGGTGTCAGCTCTAGCATACATGCATGAGCGTGACATCATCCATGGGGATGTGCGAGGAGCCAACATCATGCTATGCAGCAGCACAGCAAACCTGCGGGGCTTCACTGCACAGGTGAGCTCAGCTTAGGTCAGGTTAGATCAGTGCATAGGTGAGGTCAGTGCATGGGTTAAATCAGTGCATAGGTCAGGTCAGTGCATAGGTTAGGTCAGTGCACAGGTCAGATCAGTGCGTGGGTTAGGTCAGTGCACAGAGTAGATCAGTGCATGGGTTAGATCAGTGCATCACATGATCCAAATGCTCTGATTGTGCTGCAAGCGCCTCCATGCTGTGTGTACTGAGTACACAGCTAGCTGGGCTACAAAGCATGTGCAGTTGTCATTCATTGCTGCAAAAATCTGTGTCAGCACGCTATGTTTGTCGTGGTGTTGCTGAATCACTGCATTGCTCAGACCCTGGCGGGCAGTGACACATGTGGCATGCGATGTGGCCTGGCGCTCTGCAGCATGCACATCAAGCAAAAGGAAAGGCGTTAATGACTTGTCTGAGCAACAGAGGCGCTATTGACCCCTTGTTTTGCCCTTTGCAGTTGGCGGATTTTGAGAACGCCTGCCGAGCAGAGAAGCCCTACAACATAGTGACGCCGCGATACAGCAACATTGTGCACTCAGCGCCTGAGTTGCTACGCGACAACTTCCTCACAAAGGTAGCTCTTGCTGACCCCAGGCCAAAACCACCCCATCCCCGGGCTGTTTGTTCATCAATGCGAAAAGCTGTAGCCTTTGCTTGCTGTGCTTTTGCTTCTAGCTCTTACTGAGTACCTCCACAGCGTGAACAAGGGGTCATGCTTTTTGGTGCTGCATCCAGGCAACGACTGTACCAGGGTCTGTCATGCATTACGTGGTTACACAAGCTGGTGACAATGCACAGGACTGTTTAATGTACACTCAACTGTAGAGCTCATGCGTGCAATGAGTCTGCAACTGGCTGCAGGCTGCAGATGTGCATGCCTGTGGAAGGCTCCCATCTTGTGGTGGGAGATGTGTATGCAAATGCTCATGTATGCAAATGCTCATGTGCACTGCTGTCGCAGGCTGCAGATGTGTACGCCTTTGGAATCCTGTTGTGGGAGATGTGCACGGGGCAAAAGCCCTGGGTAGGGCTGAAGGAGCAAGAGATCATTACTAAGGTGGTGCAGAATGAGAAGCAGCCCCTCTTCCCCCGGGACACCCCAGCTCCCTTCAAGGTACATCTTGCCTAACTTGTGATGAAGTTTGCCATGATTGCGTGTGCCTCAAGACTGCTTTGGCACGAGAACTGCATGAGGAGTAGCTCCTTTTGTCCCAGAGCCCTGCAGGGTAGGGCTTCATCCAATTGTGAGTAGGTCATAACAGTTATGTCGTATGATAAGCAGTCATTTCGACCCCCTAGAGCACACCAGCACTTGAACAAATCAGGTCTGCCTAGATATGGCTGTGTCCTGATATGTCACATCTGCATGCAGTGTGAAGTAGCCTGGCATCCAAAGTGGCATGGCGACAAATTCTTCTGTACTTTTTGTATAATGTTTTTGGTGGCACTAAGAAATTCGGCACTGTTTGACGCCAGGACCCTGCATGACACCACAAGCCCCAGTCCCAAGCTGACACCACCTGTGCTGGTCAAGGTCCAAGAAGTGTTACTAGTGCTGCAAGCGTTCTTTAGTCAGATGAGGGTCCCTTGTTGTGCCTGCAGGTCGTGGCAAATCAGTGTCTGGCAGCTGACATGACCCTTAGACCAAGCGCTAGCTCACTCATTCGCATCCTGGGCGTCTTGAAAGAAGCAGCCGAAAAGAATGATCCTGCTGCATGGAAGGATGTCAATATTGGTAATATTGTATAGGACATGTCAGATTGGATGACAAATAAAACCATGTGGGAGGCCTGGGTGGGGTTCATCCTTGTGCTTGATCAAATTAGGGTCACTGGACCCATACTCCTGCCATGTGTCTCAAGGGTGGCAAGGATGCGTTGCTTCTGCTAATTTAGGGCTGTCTTAAGAACTGATCAGACGTGTTGTGTGTGTGTGTGTGTGTATGTGAATGGGTTTGTCCGGATTTGCATATTCAATCATGGGCGAGTTATGGCCTAGTAGTGCTGGACCTGACAGTCACAGGTCAAATAGCAGGTTGGGAGGGGGGGCGGGGTTTTGTGCATGTCAGTTGTTTAGTACATTGGCGACCGACTAGGACTCTACCGGGGTCTTTAGCATATCCAGAGGGACACTCTTGGCAGATTGTGCCGTTGACGCTGCTGAAAGCTTTTTGTTGCATGGAGAGAGTGCTAGCCAATGCATGTGGTGTTGTCATAGACAACCTGCCAAGCATTGCAAGGTGTGATGGAGCAAACGAGAAAAATGCGCTGCTAGCTGAAACAGGCTGTACAGCAGCATCTGATCGTAATGGACTGCTAAAGTAGGGCAAGCGTCACTGCGCACTTGTTGCCCTCACATCAGTGTTGGGCCCCGGAATTCATCAAGTACACTCAGCTTCGGCAGCCTTAGAGTGGACCTAAATGCCAAACGGCCTTGCTGATTGCCTGCTCTGTTTCT
>JAABUO010009829.1_pt1 | contig 10664 bp, 7 predicted proteins | sample 5559291 | NCBI WGS metagenome assembly JAABUO01 (sample SAMN10711878, study PRJNA513372) | rock metagenome | isolation source: Antarctica rocks | place: Antarctica: Victoria Land, Finger Mt sud
CTTAAAAGCAGCAAATGATTCAGATACAGTTAATAAATTTAATAAGTTCATGAATGCATTTTCTAGCGAGAAAAATGCGGCGAATCGTAAGATACTTAATTCATTAACTTCGGCTGAGAACGAATCGAAGAATTTAATTAAAGTCGATGATGATGAAATTAAGATGAAGTATAATAAGATGAGAGATAATGCGAAGATGATTAAGAATGAGTATGAGAAGAAAGTGAAGAAGAAGAAAGAGAAGAAGAAGAAAGAGAAGAAGAAGAAAGAGAAAAAGAAGAAAGAAGAGAAGAAAGACGAAGAGAATCATGAGATCATTAAGATCTCAGACTAGTAATTTTAAATAATTAATTGCATTATTCGCTTGCACTATTCTCTTGCATTATCATGCAACAAGTTAAATGTTATATCGCTTCATGTCTTAACGAATCGAGTCGAGAATTCGAGTTAATACTCGATATTAACATCATGATTCGGCTCGAATACTCGATATTAACATCATGACTCGGCTCGAATACTCGATATTAACATTATGACTCGGCCCGAATACTCGATATTAAAATCGTGACTCGAATCGAGTCTTGACGGGTCGAGAACTCGACTCGAGCTCGGTGTATCGACCCGACGCGGCCAGTCTAATTATGTATCTAGCATGTAGTCACTGAACTATGTAAGAAGTACAGTTTACAACGTACGAAGATACGAAGAAAACTCTGCACCCGACACTAGTTCTAATAGGGGTAGCTAAACACGTCGTACGCTGTACGTCGTACGGTGTAATGACTTTTATATTTAACAATATTAAAAAACAAATATAAAATAAACGATATTAACGATCTCTGCGATATATTTACGTATATTACTCGAGTTTCGTTTCTATAATCATTTATAATAATAAAGATTTTTCTTTTTTTAAAAAGCTGAGAACTCAGTTAATCATATACGTTAATATGCGTCTTTTTCGTAAATTATGTAATAATCTTACGTATAACACGTTATTAAATGCGTTAATCTTATTTAAACTTAATAAATTAATTACATAATTCTTATCGCAGTTTTAAACTATATAAATCTGTTTTATTAATAGCTTAAGCGTCGATTTTGTTAATCTGACGCGTTATTTTCTTATTTTATTTTTTTAAAAGTAACGCGTTAAATTTAATTTAATAATTTAATTTAATCGTTATAACTGATTTCAGCGCTTTATTTAACGTGTCGAGTAAAATAATAAGTTTGTAAGCTTTTAACTATATATAATTCTTCTTATTAAGTTTACGAAGCATTATAATATGTGCTTTCTTAAAGACTTTTAAGTAATAAGAGATATTAATATATGTTTAACAGAGAAAATGTATCTGTAATAAAAGTTATCTCGCGATCTCGCGCAGAGCTTTATTAATTATGTCGTTAATCTTAAAGATTTTACTAAAAGCTAATTTATATATAATAATCTTTATCTTATTCTCGTTAATCTCTTGTAAAAAAATTATTATTTTAAAGTAAATAAAGTCTTTTATGTTAATTAAATCAGTAACGAAAGAAAAAGAAAAAATTATATTAATAAAACGTTTACTTTATTCTTAAACTCGATCATTTTATCATTATTTAATTAAAGTAATAAAAACTAAAAGAAAGACGAAGATAAATTATTTCTTTTTTTAATTTATTTAATTAAGCGTTAAATGTTTTCTTCTTCTTTAATCGTTTTATGTAATTCTTGTTTAAAGTAAAATAACTTAACTTTGCGAATTATTTTCTTTTTAATGTTTATTCTTATTAAATATTCTCTTTAATTTAATAATTTATTATATTTTAATTACTTACTGCGAGCTCGACGTGCATTCTTAATAATTATGTTACAGTAATTGTTTTAAAACGATTTAACGTAAATTTTTTTTTTTAAATATTATTATCTTTATAACTTAAGTTATAAACTTAATGATGTTTTAAACATATTTATTAACGTCTTTTCTCGTTGTTAAGTAACTTATTACAAAGACTGTAACTTTAATTACTTTTTTAAACTTTTTAAAATTTAATTTTTTTTATTCTTTACGTAAAGCGAGCTTTGTTTTAGCTACGACAAGTTGTATTATCGTTAATATAAGTATATAATTTAATAATTAATTAAGCTTTAATGTTATTCTGTAATGTTTTATTACTTTCTGAAAAGATTAAGATGCGAACGTTAAATTTATAATACTTTATAATTTTCTTACTTTTCACGTCTTAATATTTTAAGATAAAATTAAACATATGTTCGCGTTTTTAACACTTTCTATAAGTTAATTCGCAGTCGCGTGTTAAGTTAATCTTAATACATTTACTTATATAAAATAATGCAGATTAAAGTCGTTTAAAAGTATATATTTCTTTAATGTTCTTAACCGCATAATTACGATTTTAATAATAAAAAAACTCTTCGTTAATAAGTAAAATCTTAATAATAAGTTATAAACGTTATGAATGAATATGAATCTGTCTTTCTTAATAATTATATTTTCGTTATTTATTAAACTCATTTCGCTATTCATTAAACTTGTTTTATTATTTAATAAATCTGTTTCGTTATTCATTAAACGTAATTCTCGATTAATTAAATTTATTTTAATACATAATAATTACATATTTAAATGAAGAAAATTCGACTCTTTAACGCTTTAAGTTTATTCTGTTATTAATATAAAAGTAAACTTTAATATCGTTACTCGATTTATAAATTAAATAAAACTCGCTGTTAAATGAATTATACGACGTTAAAACATGTATGTTCTTTTAAAATTTCTGTATAATTAATATATCGTATTACTAAACTTTTAAGTTAATTAATAATAAAATTATAATATTATCTTTATTATTTTTAATGTTATATTATAATATAAAGAAAGTTCTGTCGTTATTTAGTATAAGAAATGTAATAAAGTTATTATTATTATCATTATTTTAATTTTATCGATTTTATTTCTAGCTCGAGTTATTATATTATTCAGAATTCGCATGCTTACTCTGTTTAACATTGTTATTAATTTCTTTCTTAATCGATTTATTCTTTCTTTTTAAATTTTATAAAATGTTTCTTTATTTCTCGCTTAATGTACTTTCGTTAATTCTTTCTTAAGCCTTTTTTAAACGAATGTTTAGCTCGTATTCTTATTCGTTATTGCGACTTTCTTTTTTAAAGCTTTATTTATTTAATTTAATTTTAACAAGCTTAATGATAACGAGTTTTCGCTTAACTTAAATAAGCTCAGATTAATTATAGTTAAATTATTATTATTTAATTTTAAGTCGAGATTAAATAAGATTAACTTATTATTAATTAACGTTAAAACATTATTAATTAACGCTAAATTATTACTAATTAACATATTAAGTAATGATTAAATTTTCTTCAGAAAGATAAGATTCGTAAAGCTTTTAACTAATTATTTAAATTACTGATTTAAAGTTTTACAGCTTTTTTCGCTCTTTAAATATCTGTAAAATCGTTATTAAAACGCTCGTTATGTTTTTTTTTTCGTTCTTTTCTTACATCTCGTTAATTAAATTTCGTGTTTATTTACTTTATAAACTGTATAATTTAAGCGATTCGTTAACGTACGACGCGTATAATCTTTAATGTTATGTTTTTTAGCGCAGAAATCGTATGCAGATTTATTTTTATATGTTTTATTTATGTATTCGTATTAATAATATACGAAGAATTAAATAATTCTGCACGTTTTATTAAAGAGCTCGCAGTTCTTAATGTTATGTTCTTTTATTAAACTTTCGTTTATAAGATGATTCGTTAACTTCGCGCTGATCATTTTCAGAATAGGAAAAAAATAACTTTTATTTTTAATCTTTATTTTCTTTAATTATATTATTCTAATTATCTTTATGTTAAGATGCATGAATAAGTTTTATGTTACGATTAAAGGCTGAATTTTAAGTTAAATTTTAAGTTAGGCTAAGTTAAATCAGATTAAATTAAATTAAATGACTAGGCTTAATAAGGCCTAGCGCATTAAACGCGCATTAAACCTTTATTAAACTCTTATTTAAATTTTTATTTAAATTTAAATCTGAGCAAGATATACTAAGTTTCATTAAGTTTAGCGTTTTCGCTGAACACATATATCTTAAGCTTTTTTTGTATTTATCTTTCTCCTTTCTTTAACTTTTAAATCTTTGTTAATTTAACGTTTAACTAGTTAATTATCTTATTATAGTTTAAAAATCTGTTAGTTAAAGCTATTTTCTGTATGCTTTTAAAATTTTAAGTTTGTAATCCGTGTATGATTTTCGCTTAATCTTTCGTATTTATAATTTTAATACGAATATCATAAACGAGTATTACGTATATTTTTCTTATTCTTAACATTAAATCGATTAATTTCTTTCTTCATTCTTGTTTTGTTTTTATCTTTTTTTTAATCTTAACTGTAATCATTTACAGTAATTAATTATTACTGAGTAACTTTTTCATGATTATCGCTTTATCTTCTTTTACTTTTATGCGTTGTAAAAGTTTTTCTTTTAAGACGCGTTTTATTTTCATTACTTTCGTCTCGTTTATAGTTTATATTATAAGTTTCTTCGCGTGTTTTAAAATAATTTATGATTAATCTTTCGTTAATGTTTTAACGCGTCGTTAACTTGTTATTATCGCGTAAAATAAAATATCTGCGAGTCTTTTATTCTTTTTCTTTATAACGCGCTTTATAAGATCGTTTATCTTTCTGTTTATTATATAAAGCTTTAAAAAGCTATAATTATTTGTCTTCGCGTCTTTCATGAACGTGTTTACTTTTTATAAAAAGAATTAAAGTACTTCATATAATATTATTATCCCGTCTCTTTCGCTTATACGACGAGCTATTATTATTATGTCTTTACTCTTTTTAAGTATACAAGTTGTTTAACTTTCGTAATTAATTTTTTACGCGTTCGTTCTTAATTAATCTTTATTAAAAATCTTTTAATCGCTTTAACTTAACATTATCTCGTTAACGAGTAAGCTTTTTAAAAACGTTTTCTTAATCTTTAAACTTCTTTATGTAACGTATTTATTTACTTAGTTTTAAAAATCGATTTTATCTGTGTATAATTGTTTCTTTAACTCTTTATTATAATAACGCACGATATTAATTTAATTTTAAATTAAGATTATTTCGAAATAATTTAAATTAATAAACTTTTTAAAGCATTTATAATTAACGTGTTAAGTAAGCTTTTATTAAAGTATCATAACTTTAAGAATATTTTTAATAAAAATAAAGCGAACGAGTTATTATTACATTAATTTTACGATCATAAGATTATTTTTAAAGGTGAGGAATAATTACTTAAAAGTTAAATTTATTTCATGTTTAAAAATAAGATGCAAAAAATAAAGAAGTATTTCGAAGAAAATTTGCAAAAGAGCTTCATTAGTTTTAGCTTAACTTTTTTTATCTTGTTCGTTTTATTCGTTATTAAATTAAATGAAGATTTACGATTTTACGTTAATTATTAAAAATTAAATATTATTACTAAGTGAAATCGTTATCTTATTTCTTTAATTAAAGAGACACTAGCTCGAGTTATTAATTATAAGTATTTTATTAAACTCGATATTGTTACGATCTTTAACAAGCTCAGAATATACTTAAATAGCGAAGAATATATTACATTCGTAACTGCTATGAAAGTTTATAAATATTACGTATTATTATTTAAATTAATTAATGATTTTTTTAATTATTAACATTACATGAATAACGTATTATTTAAGTATTTATATAAATTTTCATTTATAATAAAATAAAGAAGAAACACGTTCAGCATGTTCGTATAATACTAGTTAAACTTTAAACAGCTAATTTATAAATAAACATTAATAAATGCTAATTTCATGTTCAGAAAATAATCTTTTTAAGAATATTATTATCGATAAATAAGATTAAAATGAACTCGCGTAAAATTAAAATAATAATGAACTAAGCGAAACTCATTAATCTTAAGCAAGTACAAACTTTTATAAGATTTTATAATTTTTATCATCGCTTTATTAAGAGTTTCTTTTAAATAATACGTTTATTAATTTAATTAACTTAAAAAAACGTTTCTTTCGTATGAAATAAGCGTTGTTAACAAGCATTTAATCTTATAAAAAGAAACGTAATCTTTGTTTTAATTCTTCCTTATTATTACGATTCTAGCCTTCGCTTCATCTAAATCTAATAAGACTAGTTAAGAAGTGTGTTAGAATTAACTAGGGCTAGATCGAGCTTATCACGAGCAAAAGCTTTAACATATTTTAACATGTTTTAACACATTTTAACATGCTTTAACACATTTTAACATTTTCTAACACAGCTTTAACACGATGACTTCGTCTCTTTTATTTCTTCTTTAACATCTTGTCTGTGTTATAACACGTTTCCTTCGAGCCTAGCGTCGAGGTCAGAAACATATATAAGAACTCAGTTCTTTTCTGTACATAGTTTCCTTTCTTAGCATTTATTTATTAGTTAAATGACATCTTTATGACTCGCTTTAGGCCGGCCCTTAACAGTTGTTATAATCATTCTCGTAAAGTCGTGTTAAAAACTAATTCATTTAATTATATTAATAAAGATATATTATTTTAACACGATAACGATGAAGTATTATACTTAATAACTTTCTTTAGCAAAAGCATGCTATTAATCGAATGTAATTACAAGATTTATAATAAGAAGTTATTAATTATTATTAAATGTTTAAAACATTAACGATTAAAGTTAAAAGCTACGAATCTTTTAATAAAAATTTATATAAATTACAAGAGTTTAAAGCACTTTATAACTAGTAAGAAACTTATTAAACGTTAAATTTAATGATTTTAAAAGCTTTTAAAGTTTAACTTTAAAATTATATATTAATTTTAACTTAGAAATGTTAAAGCGAATGCGTTAATTAAAATGTTAAATAAAATTTTAAAGAATAAAAATAACAGTAAACTAAAATATTAATATTAAATAATTTAAATCTTTAATCGATTAAAAATACTAATTACGAATTTAATAAAAATATTTATACATGATTAAGTACTGCTAGTTAATAATAACGATAAAGAATGTATAATAATTATATAACCTCTTAACAAAAATAAGACGATATATAAAGAAATTTTCTTAAATGATTACAGAGTTTATAAAGAAGCATTTTATTAGAATAATAAATTATAAGTATTTAATGACATGAATTTAATAATATCTTTAATTCGCGAAGCTTATAATTTATTTACTTGTAAACATTTTAAAATAAGTCGTATAATGAAACGATTATAACGAAATTATTATTAATTTAATATGCGAACGAAGATAAATTAATACATACGTAATTATTATAATTATTAAAGATTTAAAACTTTAAGAAATAAAAGTAATGATTTATTAAAATCGTTAATAATACTTATATAACGTTAAAATAATATATTCATGAACTTTATTATTAATTTATTTAATTTAATAAATTATAATGTAATAATAATTATCATTAACACATTATTAATAAAACATTATTATATTTCGTGCATTGTTAACGATAAGAAAATTATCGTTAAAGTTATAGTTAATTTATTAATTAAAGAAATATTTAAACTTTATAAGTTATTAAGCTTTATAATATTTAATCGTGAATTTTAGTTTATAACTAATATTTAAAAGTCATTTTATAAACGTTTAAAAATTAATAGCAAGCTGTTTACAGCTTTTTATTTATAAATTAATAAACAGACGAAACTATTTAATTAAAATGTTAAACGATAATTACGTATTTATTATAATTATATATAAGATAGTTAAGTTAGCTGTTTACTTATAACAAAGTTCGTTAATGATAACGCTTTATTAATTATAATTAAAATGACTTCTTTCTTTATTAATAAAAGTTTTTATTCTCGTATAAGCTTTAGTTCTGATTTAATTATTTATAAATTAAAACGTAAGCAATTATAAATAATAAAAGCAGAAAATATTATTAATTTAATGTAAAAAACTTTAAAAATTATAAGAACGAAAGCGAAGACGATAAAGAACATAATGATTAAGTTAATAAATAAACATTAAAAGAAAGTCAGCTATAAAAAGAATAACAAGATGTTTTTATTAAGTCGTAATATTAAGACGGCTAGATTAATTAACAAGCTGAAGAATAAAATGCTAAGCTCTTTTACGATTAAAATCTCGATTGAAAAATTATATAAGCTAAAGCTATTAATAACGATACAGATGCACGACGTTTTTTATTTTAGTTTACTTCGTAAGAATGCTTAAAACTTATTATTAAATTAAATATAAAAGCTTTCGAGACTTATAATTGTTAATGATAAGAAGAAATGAGAATTAAACGATATTTTAAGTTTAAGACATTGCAGTAAGATTAAACGTTTACAATATTAAGTTAAATGAAAAGATTATAAATAACGAAATCTTTATTAATATAACGTAAACGACGATGAATTTAAGAACGCGTTTAAGTTAGTAAAGAACTTTTATAAGCTTTATTTACGCAGTTTAAAATTAAAGTTTGCTTTTAAGCGCTGAAAATATCGTTACTTAAGAAGAGAAATAATATTATAATTAAAGACTAAATTTTAAATTAAAATTTAAGTTAAATTAAGTTAAATTAATTTAAATAACTAAACGATTAAATTATATAAAGTTTAACATATTTAAATTTATTTAAACTCTGATCTGAATCAGATTTTAACAAGATTCTTATTAAGATACACTAAGCTACATTAGGTTTAGCTTTTTCGCTGAATACATATATTTTAAGCTTTTTCTGTATTTATCTTTCTTCTTTCTTTAGCTTTTAAATCTTTATTAATTTAACGTTTAACTAATCGATTATTTCATTATAATTAAAAGATTTATTAGTTAAAGCTATTTTATTACACGTTTTTAATAAAGAATATTAACTTAATTACGTGTAAGTCACGTGTAAATTACGTAACTAAATTAATCGATTTCATCTTGTAAATCATGTCTTAATATCTTTCTTATATCTGAAAGAGTCTTCGAGTTTTTAAAGTTTTTTAATAATTAGTCTTTATATATATAAATATATTTACGACTGTTTATTTAAAATTTTACATTATTATATAACTTTATAAATCTTAATCTACTTCATGTAAGCCTCGTTTAACATTTTAATTATTTTTAATTATTTTAAAAATAATAATTTAAAATTTAAATATGATATTAAAATAAAATCGTAATAAAGTTAAAGCGACGACGCTTTAACGTTAAGAATTAAATAACGCGACATTAAAAAGCGTATAATTAAATTAATTAATAAAAGATTTAAAGAGAAGCTTAATCTTAGCATTAACGAATAATTTACAAAAGTAATTAAATAACGCGATAAGTTACGAAAGTAACAGTAATTAAAAGCTTTATAAGCGAAAATTAAAGCTTTATAACGAAAAGAATTTACAATCTTGTTACAAAAATTTATTATTTTTAAATTTATCGTTAAGCGAGATAAACGTGTCGTAAGCGAAGTTAAAATTCTTAACAAGTTAAGAAGAAAATCTTTTATTAAAATAAGAAAGTATTATGAAAAGAATATTAAGAAATATCGCGAATGAATACGCGACGTTAAAATAACGTTTTAATAAACTTTATAACACTTTAAGATTAATAACGAAAAATTTTTATACGTTATATAAAAGTTACGTAACGAACTTAAAGAGCTATAATATAACTATGAAAGAAATACTTTAGCGAAAACTTAAATCTAAAAGAAATTTATTAACTTTTTTTTAAATCTTATTAAAAATTTAATTAATCGATAAATAAACGTATCTTAATTATATGTTAATGCATGTTAATCTTTAAAATAATTAGTTCGTTAATTTACATTTTACGTTAATATTTTAAAAAATCAGCTCGAATTTTATACGAATGTTTAAAAATGCATCGCTCTTTTCATTAAGCTTTAATTAAAGCTTCGCCTTGTTATAATTAACGTGTAAACTGTTTTTAAAACTCGAAAAACTGTAATTAATTTAATTACTCGATTAAAAATTAATTTACGAAAGAAACATTCTTTAATGATAAAAAAACATTGAGATTAAAACGATACGAATAATTAAAATTAAACAAGAAATTAAAAGAAGTCTCGAACGAATTTAAGCAATTTTAAGTTTAATAAATTAAAAACTTGATTTAAATTAAAAAATCGCGAAGATAATACGATGTTAAAGATAAAGTTAATGTTAAAAATAACATGTTATATTTAAAAAAAAAAAATTTATTATACTTATAATTGCACGAATGTTAAAGTTAAGAAGAAATAATTAAAGATTAATTTTATTAAAATATTTATTAAATTAATATTTAATATTAAGCGACACGAATTTAAAGATTAAGAAAAGATAAGCTTTCGTCGAAAATCTCGAAGCGTTAAGAAAACGAAAAAAAGTCGTCGTAATAACGACACTTATTTATTTAAAATATATATTAAAAGACGATAAAAATATTATCGCGAAAATATATATAAATATTAACATTAAAATTAATGTAATTTTATAACGCTTCGTTATTAAGTAAAATATTACTTTAATTAATAATGTACTTTTAAAGCCTATTTAAATAAGGTATTAAAACGTATATTATTATAACGTTTGTTAATTATCGTATATTTTA
>JAABUO010009832.1_pt1 | contig 10662 bp, 11 predicted proteins | sample 5559291 | NCBI WGS metagenome assembly JAABUO01 (sample SAMN10711878, study PRJNA513372) | rock metagenome | isolation source: Antarctica rocks | place: Antarctica: Victoria Land, Finger Mt sud
GGCCTACATCGCGCCCAACACGCACGCTCAACTCGAATCCTTTTATGCCGTGCCCCAACTGGGCGCCGTCCTGGTCCCGATCAACTATCGGTTGACCCCGGACGATTTCGCGTACATCATCAATCACAGCGGCGCCCGCGTGGTCTGCGCCCACGCCGATGGACTCGACGCGATCGACGGCATCCGCGACCGGCTAGGGGGCGTGGATCGCTTCGTCGCCCTGGAAGGGGATAAGGAGGGCTGGCTCGATTACGAAGCGGCGATCGCGGCGGCGTCCGGCGACGTCGCGCGCCCGGAGATCTCCGAGGACGATTTGCTGACGATCAACTACACCAGCGGCACGACCGCGCGCCCCAAGGGCGTCATGATCACCCACCGCAACGCCTACATGAACACCGTGGGCACGCTCGTCCACGTGCATATGACCCCCGCCGAGCGCTATCTGTGGACCCTGCCCATGTTCCACGCCAACGGCTGGACCTTCGTGTGGACCGTGACCGCCGCGGGCGGCGCACACATCTGCCTGCGCAAGGTCGACCCCGCCGGCATCTTCGCGCTGGTCGGCGCCGAGCGGGTGACCATGCTGTGCGCGGCGCCGACGGTGCTCATCGGTATCGCCAACGCGCCGGAGGAGTTGCGCCGCGGGGCGCGGCGCGGGGTGCGCGTGTTGACGGCGGGCGCGCCGCCAGCCGCCGCGACCATCGAGCGGATCGAGGGCGATTTAGGCTGGGAGGTCACGCAGGTCTACGGGCTCACCGAGACGACCCCCTTCATCACGGTCTGCGAGCCGCGGCCGGAGCACGCCGGGCTCTCGCCGCGGGAGCTCGCCACGATCAAGGCGCGCCAGGGGGTCGAACTGGTGACGTCGGGCGAGGTGTTGGTCGTCGACGACGAGGGGCGCGAGGTACCGCACGACGGCGCGAGCATCGGCGAGATCGTGGTGCGGGGCAACGTCGTGATGGAAGGCTACTACGACGACCCCGAGGCCACGGCGGCCGCGTTCCGCGGGGGTGTGTTCCACACGGGGGACGCCGCGGTCGTGCATCCGGACGGCTACGCCGAGATCCGCGACCGCATCAAAGACGTCATCATCAGCGGCGGCGAGAATATCTCCTCGGTCGAGGTGGAGGGCGTGTTGCTGCGGCACCCCGCCGTCCAGGAGGTCGCGGTCGTCGGCCTGCCCGACGAGCGGTGGGGCGAGGCGCCGCACGCCTTCATCGTCCTCAAGGCCGGCGCCGCGGCGAGCGAGGAGGAGTTGCGCCAATTCGCGCGCGACAGCATGGCCCACTTCAAGGTCCCCAAGAGCTTTGGTCTCGTGGACGAGCTGCCCAAGACCGCTACCGGCAAGATCCAGAAGTACGTGCTGCGCGGCGGCAAGGCGGCTATCGCGGCGCAATAGGGGTCGGAGGCGTCCCCGGAACGTCCACGCGGCGCCGATAATTCTGGTTAGTCCCCGTAGCCCGCGCGGGCGAGGGTGGCGAAGGCGTGCGTCGCCTCCGCCTCGGCCGCGCTCGCTTCCACCGGGCATCCCCGTGGCAAGCGTTTGCCGGCAAGATGCCGGCGGTCCCAGTGGGTACGGCTCGCCGCACAGGGAGCCCTTTGACGAAATATTAGGGTCACGTGTCGCCCGCGGCCCCGCCTCCACGGCCCGCGCCACGCCCTCCCCGCTCGGCAACTTCAGCGCGACCCTTGGGCGGATCCCCACCGCGTCCAGCTATACTGATGCCGGCATAATAATGGTAGGTCGCGACGAACAAGGCGGCCCGCCTGTATCACCATTCGCGATGTATCAAGCAGGATTGTAGCGGGCGCGTAGCGGGCGCGGCGCCCAGAATAGAGGACATCAGGATGGCGCGGACGCAACGAAAGGGCGCCCCGGTCGAAACGGCGCCGGAGCGCGGCGTGGTACGGACACGTCCGCCGTCGCGGGGTAGACCTAAATCTGGAGCGCTGCTGGGCACGGCGCGGGCGGCGGCTCCGGGCCTGCTCCTGGCGCTCGTCATCGCGGCCGTCGCTTCGTTCCTGGCGCGTGCCGTCCCGCTCGTCGGCGCCGCCGTCATCGCCATCCTGATCGGGATCGCCGTGCGCTCGGCCAGTGGACTTCCCGCCGTGCTGGTCCCCGGCGTGCGCCTGGCGACGAAGCGCGTGCTGCAGCTCTCTATCGTGCTCCTGGGGACGGGCCTGAGCCTGAGCCAGGTCTGGACGACGGGGCGCGCTTCCGTCGTCGTGATGCTGGGGACGCTCGTTATAGGGTTGGTCGTGATGTTGGCCCTGGCGCGGCTGCTCGGCGTCGAGCGCACGCTGGCGCGGCTCATCAGCGTGGGGACGGGCATTTGCGGCGCTTCGGCCATCGGGGCGCTGGCGCCCGCCATCGACGCGGACGGGGCGAGCATCGCCTACGCGATCTCGACCGTATTCCTCTTCAACATCGCCGGCGTGTTGCTCTTCCCGCCGTTGGGACACCTGCTAGGCCTCTCGCAGCACGGCTTCGGCCTGTGGGCGGGAACGGCGATCAACGATACCTCGTCGGTCGTCGCGGCGGCCTACGTCTATGGCGCTCCGGCTGGGGCCTACGCCGTCGTCGTCAAGCTGACGCGCACGGTCATGATCGTGCCGGTCACGATCCTGTTCGCCGTTGTCGCGGCCCGCGAGAAGGGGCGCGGCAAGGCGGGCGAGGCAGGATCGGGGCCGCGCCGGATCGTGAGCGGGTTGCCCCTCTTCATCGTGTGGTTCCTCGTCGCCAGCGCCCTCAACACGCTTGGGGTTTTCCACCCCCTGGGGGCCAAGACGCTGCCGGCGCTCGGGCAATTCTGCATCGTCGTCGCCCTCGCGGGCGTCGGGCTGTCAGCTGACCTCCGCGCGATGGCGCGCACGGGCTTGCGCCCCGTCCTCCTCGGACTCCTCGGCTGGGTCTGCGTCGCCACGACGAGCTTGCTGCTCCAGCGTCTCACGGGCGGCGTATAGCGGATGCATCGGCCTCGCGGGGAGGAGTCGAGAGGCGGCCACTCCTTCCCCAGGGTCATATGCGCGGCTACAATGGAGGTCGGCGGACACTGTTCCACGATGCGCGCACGGGGGTGGCCTTATCCATATCTATGGGAACGAGGGGAACGAGGGGAACGAGGGGGTCGGGGTATGAGCGCGCCGGCTGGCGAGGCCGCGCGGGTCTCCACGCTCGAGCTTTTTTTCGACCTCGTGTTCGTCTTCACGATCACGCAGCTCACGGCTGTCCTGTTCGCGGACCCGACAGCGCGGGGGCTGCTTCGGGTGTCGCTCATGCTCGGCGTCATCTGGTACATGTACGGCGGCTACGCCTGGCTCACCAACGCGGTCGCCCCCGACCGGGCGGGCCGCCGGCTGCTCCTGCTGGGTGGTATGGCCGCCTTCCTGGTCCTCGCGCTCACGATCCCGCGGGCGTTCTCCGGCGGGGGTCCCGCCTTCGGGCTGGCCTACGTCGCGGCGGTCGCCGTGCACGCGGCCCTGTTCACCCGCGCCGCGTCGGGAGGCGTCGTCCGGGCGATCCTGCGCCTCGCGCCGTTCAATCTCGCGTCCGCGCTGCTGGTGCTGTTCGCGGAGACCCTGGGCGGCGCGGCCGAATACGCGGTGTGGGCGCTGGCCCTCGCGCTTCAGTGGACGGCGTCACGTCTGGCCAGCGGCGGCGGCTTCGAGGTCGCCCCGGCGCACTTCGTGGAGCGCCATGGCCTGGTCGTGCTCATCGCACTTGGCGAGTCGGTCGTCGCGGTCGGCACGGGTGCCCTCCGACTGCCCGTCGACGCGCCGCTGGCCGGGGTCGCGGTGCTTGGTCTGGGGCTCAACGCCTGTCTGTGGTGGGCCTACTTCGGCGGCGACGACGGGCGGGCCGAGCGCGCGCTGGACGAGGCCGCGCGCGCGCGGCGTCCCGCTCTCGCGCTCACGGCGTTCGGCTACGGGCACCTGCCCCTGTTGCTCGGGGTCATCGCCGTCGCGTCGGCGTTGCGGGAGGCCACCGGCCGCCCCTTCGCGGACCTCGACGGCCCGCGGGCGCTCGCGCTGGCCGGCGGGGTCTCGCTCTTCCTGCTTGGGGAGGCGCTCTTTCGTCGTTCGCTGGGGATCGGTCTGGGGCGGTGGCGCGCTGTGATGGGTGTGCTGGCCCTCGCGACGATCCCATTGGGTGTCGCCGTTGCGGCCGTGGCGCAACTCGCCGCGCTGGTCGGGCTGCTGGTGGCGGGCTTCGCGGCTGAGTACGCGGCGGCCAAACGACGGGCCTGATCTTCGACGGGCGCGCCGGATCGGCGTCCGGCGCCGTCAGCGGCGTAGGTCAAGCGCGGCGAGCAGCCTGCTGGCCGTCCACGGCTCGGCGCTGGCCCAGCGATACGCTTCCATGTCGGTCGCGATATCCAGGGTGGTGACGATGGTGACCAGGCGGCGATTGAGGCGGACCCGCTCCTGGTACGACCGTAGCAGATCGGCCTGGCGCGCCGGGAGCGACGGCAGCGCCGCGTAGAGCGCGTCGATCGTGCCGTAACGGGCCAGCAGGGCCGCGGCGGTTTTGGGTCCGATACCGGGCACGCCGGGGATGTTGTCGGACGCGTCGCCGATCAAGGCCTTCAGGTCGGTGAATTGGTCGGGCCGCACCCCCCAGCGCTCCCGCACCACCGCCGGTGTGTAGGTCTCCCCCTCCTGCCCCTTCGGCATGAACACCTCGACGCGCGAGCCGACCACCTGTAAGAGGTCGCGATCGCCGGAGACGATCGTCACCGGCAGGTCTACGGTCGCGGCGGCGGCCGCGAGCGTGCCCATGACGTCATCGGCCTCGAAGCCCGGCGCCAGCGGATGCTGGATCTCAAGATGGTCCAGGACCTGACCCACCTGCGCGACCTGTCGATCGAAGTTGGCGACCTCCTCGGGCGTCCCGCGCGGCCGCCCCGTCCGGTAGTCGGGGTAGAGCGTCCGGCGGAACGGCGGCTCCGGGGGGTCGAAGGGCACGCACACATGTGTGGGACTGAAGCGGCGCACCAGCCGGAGGAAGGCGCCGGCGAAGCCATAGACGCCCTGAATCGGCGCGCCGTCCGTCCCGACGATACTACGCGGCAGCGCGTTGTAGGTGCGGTGAAAGAGATGATGGCCGTCCATCAGCAAGAGGCGCTCTATCGTGTCCACGTCTTACCATAGCACGGCCGCGTGGTTAGCCTCTGCGCCTATTATCGGCCTGGTCATGTCTCCCCGAGAACATCCTCCTAAAGGTTCCGTGAGCGTCGAACGGATTGGATCGAACGGCGCTGCTAAACGGACGGGCGCTGTGCGCCGGTGATGAGCGCGGTTTTGTCGCGCGCCACGTTAGGACTCCTCCTGCATCGACCGACGGTCCGCGCGCACGACCGCCGTGATGCGCGCGAGAGCCTCCGTAACCGTGATGAGATCCGCCTCGGGTATCCCTGCGAGCAGACGCCCGGCCCACATGTCGAAATTCGCTTCGAGTTTTCCGAACGTGTCGCGCCCGCGTGGTGTGAGCTCGATGCGCTGTTTGCGGCGGTCGGTCTCGTCGACGATATAGCTGACAGATCCCTCGGCGGCCAAAGCGTCGGCGAGCCGCTGGACGGCCTGGCGCGAGTAGCCCGTCGACCGCGCGATGTCGGCAACGGTTGTCTCACCCATGGATATGTGAAGCAGAACCCGCCACCGGGCGCTGCTCTGGCCGAACGGCGCGTTCGCCCTATCGCCATGCTTGAGCAGGGCGGTCTGCGCCGCGAAGACCGCCCGCGCGAAGCGCCGAAATACGTCCGCCTGTTCGGATGCCATCCCCAGTAGTCTACGCGGATCGTCAACATGTTGTCAAGTACTCCCTCGATCCAGGCTCTCGGGTCTAGTCCGTCCCGTGTCTCGCTCCTCATCTACATCGCCATCGCCATCGACGTCCATGCCCTCATGCCCTCCAGGCATCCACTCTACTTGACGCCAGCGCCCACGACGTATATCATGTGACCAGATAATTATAATTGGTCATAAGGTTAGGAGAGATGATGACTGGCGATGGGCTACAGGAACGCGCGACGGCGCCCGGACTCCGGCAACGCGAGAAGGAACAGCGATGGGCCGAACGCGGCGCCCGCATCCTGGACGCCCTGACTACCCTCATCACCCGCTGGGGCTACGGCAAAACAACGGTCGACGATATCGCGCGCGAGGCGGGTGTGGCCAAGGGCACGGTGTATCTGCACTGGCCGACCAAAGGAGCCATGCTGCAGGCCTTGATCGAGCGTGAGGAGCAGCAGTGGTCCGCCCAGATCTCCGAGCGCATAGCGGCTGATCCGCGGGGTGGAACAGTCTCCAGCCTGTACCGCCATGCGCTCGTTCTCTCCGCGCGGAGTCCGCTGCTCCGCGCCCTGCTTACGCGGGATCATGAGGCGCTGGGCGAGTGGATGCGGTCGCCCGAGATCCGTGCGCGCGCTCATCAAGACACAGAAGCGCGGCATGCCTTGATCCGTGAGATGCGCGCCGTCGGGTTACTGCGGACCGACCTCTCCGTGGACGTGCAGTCCTATCTGATAACGGCTTTGACGTATGGCATTCTCACGGTCGACGCCTACATGCCGGCCGACCTCGTGCCGCCGTTTGAGGAGATTGCCGCTGCCTTCGCCGTGATCGTCCAGCGTGGCTTTGAACTGGAGATGCCCGACAGGGCGACGCTGGAGCGCGGGCGGGCCGTGATTGCCGCGGTGATGAGTCGTCTGGTTGACACGGAGACGGCGTCCGGCGATGCACTGGAGGATGGAGGGGTTGCGGAGCCTGCACGGGCGAAGGAGGACACACTATGATCGGCCAGGACAACGCCGCGGCGGCCGTGATGGCCGCGGCGCCAGTTGACACGACGGCGGAGGCGACGGGGCCAGCGGCCATCGAGGTACGGGACTTTGTCAAGTCCTATGGCGCGGTGCGGGCGGTTAAGGGCATCTCGTTCAGCGTGGCGCAAGGGGAGATCTTTGGGTTCCTGGGACCCAATGGCGCCGGCAAGAGCACCACGATCCGCGCCATGCTCGATTTTATCCGGCCCACCGCCGGGACGATCCGCGTGCTCGGCCGGGACGCCCAGCGCGAGACCCAGGCCATCCACCGGCGACTTGGCTACGTGCCGGGCGATGTGCGCCTGCCGCGGGGGATCACCGGGCGGCGCTTGCTGGAGCGCTATTCACGCCTGCAGGGGCTACAGCCGGTCTTGCGCGATGAGCTGATCGAACGTTTCGACGTGGAGGTCGACCGTCCGGTGCAGGGCTATTCAAAAGGGATGCGCCAGAAGATTGCCCTCGTGCAGGCCTTCATGTGCGATCCCGAGCTGGTGATCCTTGACGAGCCGACCAGTGGGCTCGATCCGCTCAGCCAGCGCGCCTTCACCACCTTCCTGCTGGACGAGGCGCAGCGTGGCCGCACGATCTTCATGAGTTCGCATATCATGTCGGACGTCGAAAAGACCTGCCCGCGTGTCGGGGTGATTCGCTCCGGCGAGCTGGTGGCGGTCGAACGCATCGAGACGCTGCGCCAGCGCGCGGGGCAAAAGGTCACGGTGGAGTTCGGCCCGACCGCGCGGCCGGACGACCCGGATGCGTTGCGGCGGATACCGGGCGTGGTCGATCTCACGGTGAGCAGCCATGGAGCGTCCGCGGAGGCAGGGCTGGGGGCGCTCACGTTCACCATCCGTGGCAGCGTCGATGCCTTGATCAAGACGCTGGCGCGCTACGACGTGGCGCGCCTCTCCGCTGAAGAAGCGCCGCTGGAGGAGGTCTTCATGCAGTTTTACGAGACGCCCGCCACGCCGGCGGCGTCCGCGGCCGGGGCGTAGCAGCCGGCGATTGGCGTCACGTCGAAAGGAAGAAAGATCATGGCACGGATATCAGCAGCGACAACGCCGGCCTTGCCGGCCCAACGCATGGCGGGAGCGGGAGCGGCGCGACTGATGGCGCCGGCGCGGCGTAGCGGGCTGCCGCTCTTGACGGCCACGCTGGCCGAGACGCGCATCGGCACGGCGATCGCGTGTTTCTATATCGCGGCGATCGTGCTGCTGGTCGGAGCGCTCGCTCCCGCCCTGAAAGGCCTCAACTTGGGGGCCTATCTGACCTCGCCGGTCGGCCGGGCGCTCACCGGGTCACACGTCGACGCACAGGCGTTACAAACGTTCACTGGATATCTCTCGTTCGAGTTTTACAGCTATTTTGGCCTGTTCTTCGGTGGCTACCTGGCCTTCATCGCGGGGGGGATCATCGCCCGACCGATCGAAGACGGGACGATTGAGCTGGCGCTGGCCCGCCCTGTCAGCCGGCGGCGCTTCTACCTGGAGCGCTGCGGCGCCCTGCTGCTGGTCGGCGCGCTCATGAGCGTCTGGGCGGTGGCGGCGGTGTGGGTGGACACGCGCCTCTTCGGCGGGGCGCACGTCGCGTGGCGCTGGCTGCTGCTGACCCAACTGGCCGGGGGCGCCTTTCTTTTGTTCGCGCTGGGGCTGGGCGCCGTCATTAGCGCCCGCGCCTCCGTCGCGCGCACCGCGAGCAGCGCGGCTATCGGCGTGCTGATCCTGGGCTATCTGTTGAACAGCTTAGGCACGCTCTCCGACCGTTTGACCTGGCTGACCTATCTCTCACCGTTTCACTACGCCCAACTGAGCGCTATTCTGGTCCAGCACCAGCTCACCTGGTGGCATCTTATACTCTTGAGTGGCCTGGGCGTGGCCGGCCTGATCGCCGGCCTGATCATCTTCGACCGGCGTGATCTGGCGGCCTGATCCCGCCAGGTCGATCTATGGACGGAGCAACTCGTCGCGGTAGTAGGCGACCCAGTCCGCCCGCCATGCGGCGGCATCCTGGATGCCCGTGGCGGGGCCATACCCGGCGACATGCGCGTCGCCGACGGATCGGGCCGCGTGCATCCGCGCGACCGCCGCGCCTAGTTCCCGCCCGACCCGACGCTGAAAGACCTCGCGTGAGGGGGGTGTCAGCCACTCCATGGGAAATGCGCAACTTACATGGTATATTGTAGAAGATAGTGGTAGATTGTAGTGCATCATGGGTGTGTAGGCAGGAGGAGGTGAGACCATGGCGAGCACTGTGTTGAATGTGCGCGTGGATGACGAGACGTGCGATGCGCTGGATCGGTTAGCTGTGGCGATGGACCGCCCGAAGGCGCAACTAGCGGCGCGAGCGATCGCTGAGTACGTCCGGCGCAACAGCTGGCAGATCGCGGCTATCGAGGAAGGCCTGGCACAGCTCGACTGCGGCGAGGGCGTGAGCTTGGAGGAGGCCGTTGCCGCGATGGATCGCGTCATCGACGCGGAAGAGGCGCGGCAAGCTGATCGTGCTGGTTAGACTCTCGCCGCGCGCACTCTCTGACCTGGAGGGCCTAACCGCCTACATCGCAGCCGATAGCCCGCAGAACGCGCGCCTGGTGCGCGATCGCATCCAGGCCGCCCTGCTACACCTGACGCGGCAGCCACATATAGGCCGGACTGGCCGTAAGGAGGGTACCCGCGAATTGATCATCCCGCGCACCGGCTACATCGCCGCTTATCGCGTCATCGATACCGACGACGGGCCCGAAGTGCAGGTCGCCGCCATCATTCACGGAGCCCAGCGATGGCCGGACGACCTGTAATCACAGGGCGCAAAGATTCCCGCTCTCCCCTTGAGTGGATCGCGCGTGATAGGGTCGTCTTGCCGGGCGCGGCGCCGCTTATTGTACGAGTGACGGGTCGCGCGGCCGGATACACTGAGGGCGATACAGTCGATCGTCGATCGAAGGGGGATACAGGGGGGATGTATGCGGGCGTCGCCTGAGAACACGGCGGCAGGCGCGGGGGCGCGGGGGCGACGGAGACGGGCGGTTGGGGTTCCGGACGCCGACGCCGCTGATCGCGCCGTGGGCGCGACGGGGGTACGTGGCGCACGGGGTCTACGACCACACCGCGATCCCGCGGCTGATCGGGTGGCGCTGGGGCTTACCCTCGCTGACGGCGCCCGACGCGACGGATATGTGGTCGATCAGAGGGTCGTATCTATCAGTGCTATGGTACACCGTGTCAGGCGGATAGCCGAGGTCAGCGACAGTCAGCGCCACCGGCGCCTGACCTGCTTACCCCGCTGCGATAGCGCAGGGAGCATGTCTATCGTCAGTGCGTCATCAGTAGGTGTCAGCCATGGGCGCAAGTGTAACGAGAGGTATCTATGGCACACTACCGATCTGTGTCGTGGTTGGATCCCCGGATTGAGGTCAGGTCTTCGGCCGTCGAGGGGAAGGGATTGTTCGCCAAGGAGCCGATACAGGCGGGCGAGGTGGCGCTGGTCTGCGGCGGCGAGGTGCTGCCCGCCACCGCGCTGGAAACGATCAAAGCTCGCCCGCAGTACAGCAGTTCCTTCATCTCCGACGACCTCATCATCGTCCTGCGCGATGACGACCCCGTGACGTTCGGGAACCATTCCTGCGACCCGAACCTCTGGATGCACGATGCGGTGAGCGAGGAGGCGCGCCGGGACATCCTCCCAGGCGAGGAGTTGACGGTCGATTACGCTCTCCATACCGACGACCCCTCCTGGTCCATGCCATGCCGCTGCGGGTCGTCCCTGTGTCGCCATGTCGTCAAAGGCGACGATTGGCGCCTGCCGGAGGTACAGCGGCGGTACGCGGGCCACTTTTCCCCGTTCATTA
>JAABUO010009833.1_pt1 | contig 10661 bp, 17 predicted proteins | sample 5559291 | NCBI WGS metagenome assembly JAABUO01 (sample SAMN10711878, study PRJNA513372) | rock metagenome | isolation source: Antarctica rocks | place: Antarctica: Victoria Land, Finger Mt sud
CAGCCAATCCTGTATGCACACAAAACCAGAATGATGGCATGACATGAGCCCAACATGAAATGTGAATCGCATCTCAACACGCTGCACAGAGTGCATGGAGCGACTTTGCACGCCCAGGTGCTGTGTCTGTCAGGACTGCAGACTACAGAATAAAGGTGTGTTGCAATAAAGGTGTGTTGCAATGAAGCTGCAGTGAAGACCAGCCTAGGGTGGTGATCTCTGTTTTTCACCTGACTACAGTGACATAAGCAAGAATGGGGTCACGTAGCACAGATAAGACCTCTTGCTTAGTAGTAGAGTTGAACTCACCTGGGGTATGGGCTGGGGCAATATTTGCTGCCCATGCTGGCAATCTTCTGTTAGCTACAGCTATGTCACTTGACTACAATGACATGCAGGGGTGGCCAACCATGCTGCATTGTTGCTGCCAGTCACTAAATACCAGGCAGCATTCTATGGCAAAGTGTATTTGCAAGTGTGTCACGCTGCCAGCCTGCTAAGGCTCACCTGTGAGTGAACAACCTCTGGCAATCTGCCAACCATGGACAGCTCATGTGCATTCACTCTGAGGATCTTCTCCCCGTCTCCACCAAAGAAGTAACCCACCCTGAGCTGTTCCCAGCGCAGTGCGACGCCCCTCAGCTTGCTGTTCAAGGCGTGCTCAACCTCGCCATCCAGCTGGTCTGGCAGTGGCACAAACAGCTCAGAGTTATCCAGCATAACATTGATGTAGAACCAGTTGTTGGGCCCCATGTCCTGCATGTCCACAAAGCCGCTGTCAGTCTGCTGTGAGCAAGCACACAGCGAAGCACTGCGCACATACGAAAGCTGGAGAACTCTCTGCTTGTGCTTTGACTCAGACCTCTGCTGCGTGGCAGAGTACTTGCATGTGCAGGAACAGTGAAGCATCCTTGCACCATGACAGTCATCACAATGGTCTGGCAAACAACGTATTCAGTATGACAAGACACAATGTGGTCTCAGCTTGCTTAAAGCACCAACATAGGGCTTGAGTGGCGACTGCAGAAGGGTTTCACAAGGGGCAGCATCACCTCAGGGTACGGCGCAACCCAGTCTCTGACAAAGTAATGCTTGTAGGCGTTGGCAAGGTCCCACACAAAGTCCATCTGAGTCACATAGGGCCACTGCAGCTGGGCGCCCTTCAAATGCACCTCCATCACATGAGGCCCCTGCCCAGGCCTGACTATCTGGATGACATACTCCAGAGAGAAGCCATGCTCAAACTCCATCATCTGCTCCTCTTCCTCCTGCTCGTTGTACTGCTGTGCTCGTGGGGACTCTGGGTCGTCCAGGAGGACAGACCCCAGCCTTGAGGCCACACGGGGGACGTTGCCTGTACAAAATGGGGATCCAGTCAGCACGCTATGTTCTTACTGACAGTACTCTGCATAATACTCCTGTTCAATGCAATGCAATGCAATGTGCCTTAGCACATCCATACTGAAGCTGCTTAGATGCAAGCTGGTGTGCTGCAAATTGTAATTTCTGTGGGACTGCCATCTTACATCATGCTTGAGCACATCCATTCTGAAGCTGCTTAGACGCAAGCCGCTGTACTGCAGTTTGTACATTTTGCAGGACTGACATGGTGCACATTGTGTTGCTACACAACAAACGATATGCAAATGCAATGGCAGGTCACAGACAGGTCAACAAAGCAGGTGAGCAGAGAACACACTGCATGACCATGGACATCCCAAGAGTCAATGCAACCTGACAGCAACTCACCTGTGCGGTCATGCCTGTCATCAGAGCTGCGCCTGTCCTGCGAGCTCCTCCTGTGGCTGAGCACGGAGCTGACAGTGGAGGTGGCCCGCCTGATGGAGTGCCGCCTCTCAAAGGAGGAGCGGTGAGCCAGCCTGCTGAACTCCGGCATGAACACGTTGGTGGCCACAAAGCCGCGCACAGTGTCCCAGGGTGCAAACACATCTGAGGTGCTGCCAGCACCATCAGGCTGGTCAGGCGTGATGGTGATGATGGACAGGTGGCGGGGCATGTGGGGCACATGGCGCTTGTCTGCTATGGCCAAGCCGCTGGAGGAGACTTCAACATCTAGAGAGCCGCAAGGGTACCGGCCTACCTTTACCAGCAGATCCCTCATCTTCACCTGCATAGGTACGCTTTGACTCAGTGATTTGGGCAAATATATTGAGGCTGCTGAAGCATTTACATGGCTTTATTGCTGTCTCCTGGTCGAAAAGCCTGCTGCTGCTTAGAACAAATGTGGTGAAGAGTGCCTACTGACTGGCAGCATCGATGTCTTGTTTTTGAAATCTGCAAAGGACGCTAACCTCTATAGGGATTGGGACCACAGCTCTTTCAGGTTCAAAAAGAGATAGATGCTCATTTTGTGCTCCAAAAGGTGTAAAGTATGCCAAGTTAGCCACAATGAACAAAGATTGCAAGAGCAAGCGAGAAAAACGCTTTTGACTTGATTGGTCTTTCTCTCCTTACTACGATGGGCAGATGTCAACAGCAGCTCACCGTGCCAAGGTCAGGACCAGAGCCTAGTGCTTCATATCCAAAGGGCGGCAGCTTCTCCATAATGAGGCTGATGCTGTGCACGTTGACCACCACCTCCCACTGTGGGGTCTTGGACTTGTCCACCCCCAGAGTCTCAGGGGCTGGAGGTTGGGGTGGAAGTGGCTTGCCTGCAGACATAGGCACAATATGTCATGTGGTGACCATGCTGCAATGCATGCCACGGCACAGCACTGACCAAGAGTGTTGGCTCAGAACACATATGGGTCATACCAGTAGTAGATGAAGCTAATTTTACATCAAAAGCTGTGCAAGAGTGGCCATGCCAATGACTTTTACACAGCTTTAAAGGTGTACTGACCTATGGGGAAGGGCGGGGGCCGCTGGGGCCCAAAGCTGCAGGGCTCAGCCATGTTTTCCCACAGGATGGCCATCATCAGCTCAAACTGCACCTCTCCCCACACTGCACTGGCCCACGGCCACCACACCTACACAGCGCATGCACCCTAGCAGCTAGCAGTATGAACAAAGCCATCAAGTACTTTTGCCTAGCTGCCAACAAGGCTGCTTCTAGCTGAGAGGTAGCATGAGCACTGCCTCGCTGGACAACCATGGGCACAATGCTTGTGGGCTTGGCCCACAGTAGGTATGACTGGCCTGTATACCCTGCACTAGTGCCTTGCTGCATTGTCAACAGATGGAAGCGGGCTTGCAGGTTGGCACACACTGATCAGCCAAGCGTCATTCAGCAGCATGAGCAGGCTTTGCTTGAACCGTACCTTTCCTATCAAAAGGAACCTCGGCTGATTCTGTGGTGCCCAAATCCTTATGGCTTACCTGGACTTTGGTTGGGTTGGAGCCGATGGAGATGAGAGCGTCAGCGCCATCGATGACTTGGCGCATGGCCAGGTCATGCATGCCAGTCAAGGAGGAGGCCCAGTACATCTTGAGGGCAGTCAGCTCTGCTGCCATGGCCCAAGAGCATGTCCAGGAATGGTTGAACTGACTGTAGAACTCGGCTGCAGCACACCGTGAGACAGGTAAGCATTGAAACTGACCTTCACAGCCTCACTTGATTTCTCGGCTGTGTAACTGCTGCCTGTGCTCGATGTTGTATCAAAAGCGCCTTCCAAACAAAGCACTTGTGACAAACGAACAAGGGAACGCGTGTTCATGTGAGCCTTCGCAGCAGGCTCAAAGTGTTCTGGCTGGATGAGTTTATGGCGCAAGCACAGAATAAGCTGAACAGACTCAAGGGATGAGTTGCCCAGCCTACAATGTGAGCAAGACTTGCACTGACAAGAGCACGCAAAGGGGGGAATTTGATATGGGCTGGGATGAAGCACCCACTGAGAGCCCATGAGTGTACCTTCATGATCAAAGGCCTGCACATGCTCAGAGGTGCGGCGGCGGTGTGGCACAGCAGTGACACACGGACTGAAGCGGTCAGAGCGCACTCTGTGCACAAAGTCGCGGTGGTACTGCCTCATCATGGACTGCATGACCATCTGAAACCACTCCTGCCCCCCTGAGGGTGGGCTGAAGTCAGCCCTGGCCTGCTCACTAGGCCTGGGAGCCCTGCGCCACATATGTACACTTTGTGTCTACAGCTCAGCACCAGATCTATAGATTGGTTGTAATCCATATTATGATGCTTTGGTGGAATGTTGCATGCTAAGAGGGAGATGGCACTACACCGTACACAATGATACACAACCATGCACAGCTTGTCACACAGTGTTGACCAACACATGTTTGTTTGCCCCATACTCTGCCTGTCTTTCAATTCCGAGCAGAGCAGTAACAGGGTGCTGTGTTTGTCCTTCAAGTCCCAATAGAGCAGCATCAGTGTGCTTCTTAAAGGGAACAGCACACAAAGTGGCATAACACTCCAAGCGTTGCTGCGAACTGGTGTGCTGACAGTACTGACCAAAGTGAAGCTATCACTCACCATTGAAGTTCTCAGGATAGAGATCTCGTTCCGGTTTTGAGCTGTTGTTGCTTGGCGCTCGTTTTGTGTTGAGGCAATCATTTGACACAGCAGTGCATTCTGCGATGGTCCTCTAAGAGTGAAGCACACCTTGACATGTCAGGCATCATGTTGGCCACCTGCTCCTCAGCCACAGGCAGCAGCAGGCGCGCTTGTGCACAGCTCAGGGTGTACATCTCTGGTGACCAGGAGCACCTCGGAACGTCCACACGCAGATTGGTCAACACCACCTGTGTGTGGCATCACCCAAAGCTCTCATGCAGAGATGCACCAGTGGCAGCGGTGTACAAAGGGTCAGTCCAGCGACAAGAGAAGCTTGCTGCAACAGCAGTGGCATGAGTCTGACGTGCCTTGGTTTAGCACAAGAGTGGTGTGGTGCTGATGTGCCTGGACAAGCACCATTTTGCCCAGGTGGCTGAAGGCTAATTCAACAGCGCAAGTAAAGGCAACAGTGCAAGGGAATGGGAACAGCAACCATTGCGTGCATTGCTTCAAGCTTTGCAAGTTGCTGTGAGCGCACCAGGAGGGGATTTCTGAGCACCTCTGCAGTGCACAAGCTGATACTGTGTGACAAGTTCAGGCTGATTGGCCTACCTCTGTGATAGGACGGTAGCTGTCTGCAGGCTGCTGTGTGACAGGCACTGCAGCAGGGCTTGGGGTGGACAGGACCGAGGCAATCTCCCGTGCCTCTGTCACAAAGTGCATCACGTCATACACAAAACGTCCCACCAAGGTCAGATGCAGAGAGTCCGCCTCCACCTTGAAGACTGTTTGTGCGAGGGGAACAGCCTGCGTCAAGTGTTTCCCTGTGTTTGTGTTGTGTGGAACAACACAACAGCCTTCAACGCTGTGTCATGGATCAACAGGAAAGCTGCATGACGTGGTATATGATGAGCATTTGCCTGGTGCCACCCAAGCAAACAGTAGATTCCACATCTCAACTCAGCGAGACAATCTCTGCTGAAATCATTTCTGTTGCGCCTCTTTGAGCATGCCTCAACAAGACAGCAAGCACAAAGCATGCAGAAAATAAATAACAGCGGACAGCTTGTCATGCTGATGTACAAATGAGGATACCTTGATGCGCCTTCTGGGTGAGCGAGCAGAGGTTGCACCCATGGTGGAGCGCATGTGTGCATTTGTCGCGTCCTGGGCCATGCTGTGGGTTGCTTCACTAGGCTCACCAGCTACACCACAAGGAACAGTTGATGGTTTGGTCTATCATGCAGGTATTGCCTGGACAGCAGTGCATCATCTGAAGGGCGTTCTGAGAAGGCACTGTTGATACCATAGTTCAATGCTAGCAAACTTCAAGCAGCCCTGCTATAGAGACTCTCAACCTCTGCTCAACAAGCTATGTTTCCCCAGACAAGCTGCAGCCCTGTCTTGACTGGGGGCAATGCCATGTGCTGTTGCAAGATGCTCGTGTGTAGATCAGCCAGCTAGAATTTAGCTGCCTGCCAAGCCATCCAGTACAATGTGCCTGTGGCTAGGCTGGTGGCATTGAAGCTCAGCAGTGAACAGCTTCATCACCGCTGGTGGCATTGAAGCTCAGCAGTGAAGAGCTTCACCGACGCTGGTCTGGCATAGCAATCACAATAGCATGGCACAGCAATTGATAAGAGGCAAGGCTAGGGGCAGAAGCTGGCAGGCGAGCCTACCTGCTGCAGCTGAGGCTGCTTGGTGTGGTGAGGCTGGCAGGTGCACCACCTTCTTGTGGGTCATGGCAATGCGCAGCAGGCAGTCTGAGCTGGGGGTGGAAGCCATGCTCGCCCCAGAGTTCTCACAGCTCACCGCCTGCCGGTAGTGCACTGAGGCGCACAGCCTGTCAATGATCTGCATACATACAAGCTGAGTCAGGAGTTGTCAGTGACAACAAGCAGCCAGCACAGGTCACAGCCGCTGCGCAGAAGCAAGGTAAGACCATGCACGCTCTGCCTACCAGAGTCGGCTGCTGCCTGGCTGTAACTGTTTGTGCACCAGTTTGTGCGCAGACAGCCGCACACCTTTTCATGTGAAGGTATATGACAGTTGGTTTGACAACAGCACTGCAGGGTACAACAGGACTGGCAAAAACATGTCTGGGTTGAGAATGCCTGTCTCAGCTTCACCTGTAAGCCAGAGCACTCCATGAGCCATTCACGCCTGGCAGGATCACTGCCACCAGCATCAGCAATGAAATCAAAGCCGCCCCACATCACAGTTGCAAATCGCTGCTCCTCCATGACCAGCTGCAGCCAGAGGCGCTGCACAATGTCAAGCATGCACAACAGCAGCAATCTTATCATATACCTACACATGGCAGCCACTTATACAGCATGTCAGCAATACCTGTCCTGGTACTGCAAGCATGCAGTGCAGCGACAAGCTCCACATCAGTGACACAGATGCCATCCTCGGCGCCATTCCCTAGAGGCACGGCGCATAAGCTAAACAATGCAACATCTAGCATGCAGGCAGACATGTACAGTGTGCATACTTACATCAATCCTGGCGCAATGCAGGAAGACCTGCATGGTCAGGTTGCGCTTGGGCTTGCCAGCTGTAGTGTGCACAGGCTTGGTCACAGCCGTTTTGTCCCCGGATGTCCTGCCGGACCATGGGCTTGCTGTGGTCGCACCAAACACTTTGCCAGCTGCTGTCTGGCTGAGGTCTACTCCAGCTGCATCACTGGTGGACTCAGCAGCATACGGATGTGGCCTGTGTTGTAGGGGCAGGCTGGGGTCCGCTCGGGCGGCATGGTGGGAGGCCATGGCTCTGGGCTTGGCCTGACGCAACTCGCACAAGTACATGAGAGCGCGCCGCAGCATGCCGATCTCTAGAGAAGCACACAGGAAGCTCCCATGCACTGTGGCAATGACATCCTGCTTTGCCACAATGATGTGTCCTGCATATAGAAGGACACTGAGCTCAGCAACAGCCCATTGCTGATCTGTTCCCACCCCAGTCTCTACAGATGATGGGAAAATTCATGAGTCTTTGACAAACAACAAATTAAACCAGCCAGGCCAAGGACACCATTTTGAAGCAGCACGTCTCATGCAGTAGCACCAAAAGTCAGGCGCTGCAACATCAAATCAACATGACAGCAAGCAGGCAAGAACTGTCATGGCACTGTGTTTGGCTTACAGTGTGCGTCAAGGCTGGAGGTTCACCTGAGAACTGAGCGCTTGAGGTGATGAGAAGATGCTGAGGGAAATTGCAGGCCCGGCGGGACTTGCTGGCATGCTGTGCTGTGTGAGCCCGCCAGACCTCAAAGAAACGCTGCAAGTAGGCCCTCCGGCAAGATCGGTTGCGGTCCACACTCTTGGGAGTGGGCGCTAAGATGGCCTTCACGTTCGCCTCCTGTGCCAAATCTTGCAGAGAGCAAGCCCCAATTGCAAACCTGACCATAGCGTGACACACTGTGAGGCATTGCCAGGATTTGTGGACGCAATGTGGCGCTGTTGTAAGCATGAGGCAGTGCAACCTTGTTTGCACAGTGTAAACAGAAGGCTCACAGGAAGACTGAAGCTGATACACAGAACACATAACACAGCATAGTGCTTTCATCAAGGCACAACTTCACACAACACAGCAAAGCACAGCGCAGCACAGCACAACAGCTGATATGAGCCCCAAGCAATGGTGCAGCAGCAGGTGACAAGGTCACCAGACCTGATGTCCTGCTCACTATCCTCCAGTGCTACAGCAGTCTGTATGTCAGACACCTCCAGTCTGAACATCTGGCGAGGGTGGTCTGGGTACTCTGCTGACAGTGACTGCACCAGAGTCAGCCGTGTGCAGGGCACAGTCAGCTGCAGAGCCAGCACCAAGCCATACCCGGCCTTGCCTTGCACACTCTGCAGGTTCATACATTGTCTTCACTCAACCGAAACTGTGTCATAAGCAAGTAGGGGGCCACAATGTCAGTGAACTGCAGTGATGTTCTGAAGTCATGTGCTGTTGATTTCTTGCAGTGATGCTAATGACTCAAGCAGCAGGTTTGTGTTTGCACCAGCGTGGAGCTGAAACACCATTGCGTCGCACAGTGCAGGCAGCTGCATGCACTCACAGAAAACAGAGAACACTATTCTGACCTTGTCAGCTGGTTCAGCAGGCTCCGGCTGTATGACTCCTGAGCCGCCGCTGTGCACCAGATCTGGATGCGAGCCTGCATTCCTGCGAAGGGTGCTGCGCACCCCCTCTGCCAGGCTGTTGGCGTGATGAATGGAGCTGCCCACTGTGCCTCTGCCCTTTGGACTTGCCTTGCCCTCCTGCAGATGGGCACAGTCCTTTCCAAAGGACAGGAATACAAAAGCTGCCATTGGTGTTTGGGGGCCAAGCAGGCAGAATGGCCATGCTGCTGTGGGCAGCTTGCTGAACAGACCAAAAGCAGGCCAGCACACATAGGGAGCTTTGACAGGTGGCAAATCTGGTTAGGCCAAAGTCAACTGTTCTGGCAAGCGTGTTCATGTCCTTCTCCAGTTGGGCCTGAGTGTTCAGCAGCACTGTCTTCCACACGTTTGTGGTCCTGAAATTTCATCCTCAATTTGTGCTTTTCTCTGCAACTGCTTCACACCATCTCATGAGCATGTAAGTTGCAGACAGCTGGACAGACAGCTAGATTGGAGGACATACATACGTAAGCTGATGCTCATGTACTAGCACTGCGTTTGAGCGACGGCGAAATACAAATTACAGCTGTTGGAGATGACAACAGATCTTGTCAAGCTGCATCTGAGCCACCCTCTGACTGGCTGATTGAGGTTGTCACCTTGGCAAAGTGCTTGCTGAAGTCTGCAATGTCCTGGGATGTGAAGCTCGTCAGCAAGTAGTTGTGCAAGCTGTGCAGCTCCCGCTTGACATACTGTGACAACTCGATGTCCACATCAGAGGTGGATAGGTGGACTTGCACCACTCGCCTGCAAACACTGCCAGCTTTCAACAGCCTGCTGGTTGAGCACGTGGCTGCCTACCATGCCACAAAGCCTCCCATTCCAACAGGCTCTAGATCGTACCATCGCCCATCCCTTGGGGACAAGCAGATTGCTCCAAACCTTTGTATCCAGAGATCAGAGCAAGAGCGCATTCTGCACTATTTGACAAGGAAGGAGCATGATGCAAACATATGGCACAACAAAGGTCTGCAAGAGGTGATTGTAAGCAGACCTGTAGTTGCCGGTGGAAGTAGGCTCCACGCAGTGGTCTACAGCTGTGTCAATGCTGAAGGGCTTGATGACCTGGCAGTAGTCATCCATCTCAGCCCCCTCAGCCGTCAGATCTGGCAGGGTCAGGAAAGCTTGCACCTCTACATGCACCTGCAGTCATACGCAACACACCATTGCTGCAAAAGTGGTTTCAGGACTGTTCACCAGCTGAAAGTCAGCCAGTCCTTCACGTCTGTGCAACACGTCCGTGACAAGCTGCGGGCTGATACGTTTCATTGCCACTGCAGCAGCAGACAGGAGCTGCCGTGTTGCATGGCAACACAGATACTTAGCAACAGCTGACCCAAACTGTGACAGCATTACAAGCTGTAAAGATTGACCTATTGACAGGATGGCCATGTCAGGCATGACGCAGCACCTTTTTGAGACCACCATGCAGATGGGTGGAAGTCTACCCAGATAAGAGACAAGGCTGAGTGGCTTAACCACGCATGCCTCTTGCAACAGCGTCAAGCACAGCATTTCTGACCTGCAGCTTCTCGAAAAAAGTTGCGCCGGGGCGCTGCTTCTTCCAGGCACTGCTGTCAGTGCGGGCTGCTGGAGTGGCAACCCCAGAGGCTGCCTTACCAGCAGCCTGCAGGCTGCTCCCTGCAGCTGTCTGAAGTTTGCTCTGGTCCATTGCAGCCACTGTGTGAGCCTGCCCAAGCACTCCTACATTGCCAGAGCAACACTTTGAGGACTGCCACCAGCTTAGAACTTATGACTTGTCCTGTTGCTACACTTGCAGGGTTGCAGTTCTTGGGGGTTGGCTATTGCACCTGGAGACTGCAGCTGATCTGGTCCACCATATGATTGACAATTTGCGGGAGTTGTCAATGCGTTGACCTTGCAGCCTGTAAGAGGATTAACGCAGGACTGCACACATAGTGCAAGCTTGCCAATTTGGGCTTGACATGCATTCATAGATACAATCCCCCAACAAGCCTATGACATATATCCCTTGGTTGACAGCTATGGCA
>JAABUO010009834.1_pt1 | contig 10659 bp, 12 predicted proteins | sample 5559291 | NCBI WGS metagenome assembly JAABUO01 (sample SAMN10711878, study PRJNA513372) | rock metagenome | isolation source: Antarctica rocks | place: Antarctica: Victoria Land, Finger Mt sud
CATTACTAGTAGGATACAGGACAAACTGATGCCTTGGAATACATAGCCAGGGATAAGAGAAGACACAAGCCGAACTGTGACCAATAAGAGGAGCAGCACTGCAGGCCCAGAGGTAAAGGCCAATCATATGCTTGTCACTTTGAAACAGCATATTTGTCCAATGCAGCTGCAACACATAAGTGAGCTCGCACATGCATTTGCGACGCAGTCAGTTAGCAGCAGCAGCACCACATCTTACAGTGATTCCCAATATGTCATACCAAAACTCAGTCTTCCAAATCCTTGTAGTCATAAATCAGCTGGTAATGATTTGAGATGCATGCTGCAAGCTCCTGCATGTAGAGACTGCAGAGGCAGCTTGATTGGCATACATTGAAGGATTTGCAGCAGCAATCATAGCCCCAGGAGACTGCACGCAGAGCACACTGGTGGCTTGATAGCAGCAGCTATACATGCAAGCAATTGAGAACCAAAGGACTCATAGCAACAAGAGAATGTACATACAAAAAGATAAAAGGGCATTGCCAAAAGGGCATTGCCATACCGATCACTATCCTTAGTCTACAGCAAACGAAGTAACATGTTCACCCAGCAAATGTCATCAACAGCATTGCAGCACCACTTGCAGCAAATTGTAGCTTCTGTGCTAAAATTGTTTTGTTGGTACAAGGCAGCATTTTGCAGCCGCATGTGGGTTCCTTTAGGCACAAAAAATTGATACACAAAGCCAGAGATGACAAAATTGTAGGACGTGCTGCCCTACTGATGCTGTATTGTTTCCTTACCCTTTTGCTGGCTGGGTGTGCTGGAACTCTATAGTTTGCGGCTTGAAACAGTCAAAGATTGCAGACCAGCCTGAACGCTTCTGCATTTTTGGCTGCATGTGTGAAAGCTGATGGTGCTGTGCAGCATTTGCTCGAGCTCCTTGCTTTCTTGCCACTTGGTTGTGTGGTGGGGGCGAGAGTTCAGCTGACTTGAGCCACTGCCTTGTGCGGTCTGCAAGTCGCACACAAGTCGGCTTCTGAGCAGACAGCTGTTGATGGTCTGCCAGCCTGTGCAATATCACCAGTCATACCTTGATAGTCCAAACTCTGAGGATGGTTTCTGTAAGCATGGTGGTTTTGCTCCAAATTTGCGGTGCTTAGTCTAGATCTGCTAGTTTCAGAACTCAGCGCTGCCTCCACACGGGATGTAGCTGTTGCGCTTCTGTGAGAGGGCTCAGCCATGGTCTTCACTCTGTGTTTCAGTCGTGAAGACACTGGCAAGGGCTGACTAGATAGCTCGGCTGTTCCGTCTGGTGGTATGCCCTTGATTGGGCTGTCTTGTGGCATGCGTTGATATGACAAAATCTTTCCTGAGTCCGAAGCGGAGTCGTCTAGACTGCCCGCCCTTTTTCCCTGCCTTCGTGAGCCAACCACCCTGTTCATCTGTGAGAGAACCTCGTCTGCGCCGCAATCAGCATCGTCAAATGTGACTTCAAAGATTTTGCATCGTTTGACTTGCCAAAGCGAAAAGGGCGGCCTAAGTGGTGAACCGCTTGCCCCATAGGATCAACGGGCCGTGAGCTGCTGAGCGAGGTCTTCACGCAGCCGAGCAACGCGCGACATGACTCATGCAGAACAGAAGGTGCAGAAGCAAACACACGACCGGAGCGCTCAGGGCGCCCTAACTCCAATGCACACCTCACATGCTCGAGTCGGACTTTTGCTACCACCAGCTGCACGACTCAACAGGCACTTATTGATCAAGACGAACAACCCGTGACTTGTGACTCGCCTGCTAAACTGCTTAACGAACTGCCGATGTCAAGAAGCAACTGAAGGGACGACTGGACACAACTCACGTCGTTGTCGCGGGAAATCTGCACAGGTGGCGCGAGATTTGTTCTTCACGTGGCATGACACATCGGTTTCTCCGACAGGTTCTCTTCTTGCTCCGAGGCAAGTGGTGTTGCGCAATGCATGCTTTTGCAGAATTATCGTGAATGTTCTGTAAAGAACTTCCCATCACATGGCACAGTCGCACGTTCCTCGATCGCAGCATCTCCAGGTATGTTGCATGCACGGTTGTAACACTGGTGATGCTGTATCTCTTCATAACGCATATGCCTGGACAAGTTCTGCAGTCCTTTGTCAATCCGTACAAGGTTCTACAAATATCCGAGGACGCAGATCCAAAAGCGATCAAGAAAGCCTACAGAAAGCTTGCTTTGAGGTGCAGTTTGAGGGCTAAAAGTCAAAGCTGACAACAGCACCACTGTCGGACAGGCCGTACATGTTTGAAAAGTTGCTGCTGTAGGCACCATCCAGACATCAGTGAAGAGCCATCAGCAGAGCAGGACTTTCTCAGGATTCAAGAAGCTTATGAGGTTTTAACTAACAAAAGAGATGCTGCTCAGGCAGATCCAAAGAACAATGGCTGGGACTTCCATGACTGGTACACGGCTGCACTGAATTGTTTGTTGCTGGATCAAGTACATCAGTATGCACAGGGTCTGCAACCTGATGAAAGACATCTGCGAGTGAAAATCGTCAAGTTACAGAGGAAAGTGGAACACTGGAGTAATGTACTAAAGCAGCTGGCAATGCAAAGGTCATTAGACTTGATGTTTATTTGCTGTAGGTATTGGGACTTCACAATGTCAAGGAGGTGGGATAGCCACTGGAAGAAACAAGGAAAGTCTGGCCCATCCCCATTTGCCTCAACACCAACTCATCGCAAGCAATGGCAGGCACAGCTGGGCAGGTTGAAACAGAAGGCTGCATTTCGCAGATCACAGCAGCAAGCAAGCCAGCAAGTTCACCCGGCAGAAGATCAATGGGCACAGCATCAGGATGTCCGTCAGCAATGGTACCCGCAGCCAGCTGATGGGCTGCATGGCTCTCAGCAAGATGCTCACCAACAAGACTTGTGTCATGAGGATGTATGCCAACCCCAGCACCGGATTTTCAATGCTGATGCTGAGCCGGACAACGCAGTGCAGGATCATGCCAACAATCTGGAGAATGCTCCTGGTCAGGAAAGAAGCAATCATGGTCCTGGGGCTGCCACATTGTCTTCATACCCCATCGGTGCGGTACCAACTGATCATCAGAGGCATGCACAGTCTCCTCAGCCAGCTGATACATTGCAAGAGGCAACTCAGACGCTGTTAAGTCAAGTGCAATCATGCCACTTGCAGCTCACACATAATCTGAGCTTGCGCACATCTCACTGGCCAAACCAGGTCAACGAGCTGCTGTGCTATGCCCTTGAACAGCCAGGTTTAGCGCATGCTGCTAATCAGAGCAGTCATTCTGCTGATGTACCTCAAGACCTGCCGACCATTCAATCCTCTTCTGTTTCAGCTGCCTCTGCTTTCTCAGATGCACCCGCTGACGATGTAGCAGATGTTAAAGGCAGTGCTGCTTCCCTCCACAGCACCGAAGCTGGCAAAGCAAGTGTTGCAGATCAGACTGAGGACACAAAGGATGCATCCTCACATGACTTGCCTAAAGATGGCGAAGCTGATGCAGCAGAGAACTGCACAGGCAGTCAAGCTGCCTTTCAGACTCAGCATTCTCAAATTCAGTCACAACTGGCTGGGCTCAGGAGAAGAGCAGTCAGGAAGCAAGATGGATGACACGAGACAAATGTACTTTAGCCCCTTTTTTCAGCAGTGCCTACATCATTTTCTATCCCTCTGCCTACATTTCATTCTGCCTGTCTTGCATGCTAGAAATTGTACATCAGCAGATTTCAGCTTATGGATGCAGCAGCATTAAGTGGCTGACATATTACTTCTCAGTCTGATCATTGTATATTCTTAGACATGCATTGTGCTGACTGTGTTTATGCATTCTCGTGCAGTTGGAACAGTTTTGTTTCTTCCCCACATGTATGCTGTCAGCTTACTTGCATGTGGGTCAGCTACTGTTGAGGCTTTTCGCAATGAAATGCTGTATCATCCTTTTCAGAGTTATTGACAACGCGCAAAGGGCAATGCAAATTGGCAGTTGTACCCATTGCCTGCTGCGGCAAATCAATTGACATCACTGTACTCAGTCAAAGCTAGCAAAGCATTGGGCTGAAGCACAGTGGAAGCGACTGCGGATCAAAGCAAAATTGAATGTACAAGTAGGTCCAAAGCAGAAAGCCAACACTCATCACAATAAGCTTTTATTGTGGCAACAGACATGACCACACAGAAAACGCCTGTACAATGGTACTCTAGGGGGTTGGGAAGTGCACAAATGCTGACTACTGCTGTGACATAGTGTGGATTTCAGCAGGCCTTGGCAGGAATGATCGTCCAGGAGTCTGCCCAGCTGCAATCTGCACACAGCAAATGAAACTTGGACCAGAAGTCAGCTTGTGCACATGCACGTAACAGAGAATACCATACCTGACTGCATGCATGCACATGTGTCAAACAGTCCATAGCCCAGCTGCAAAACACATGGCAACACACCTGCTGTAGTTGCTGCTGACTCATGCCGCTCTTCAACCGTTGCTGCCACCCACTTGGCTGTTCAACATGCTGCTGATGATCTTGTGATTGCATGTTCAGATGACTATCTTGCCATCCCTTGCTATTTCTAGTCGCAGAATCAGTTGTTCCCCTGTCTTTGGACATGACCTGATTCAGGAGACTGGCTGCGCTGCCAGGGTGCTCTTCAGCACCATTGTTGTTGATCAGCGCATGTTGACTTCCGTCAAGACCTTCAGCATTGATGCCTCCTGGTAAAGAGAACAGGTAACTTCCCAAGTTGGCTACATCGGGATTCAGAAGCTGGGGTGGGGCAGATGGGTAGGCAGGGTAGTTGGGGGACACCAGGCGAGGATCTGCTGGCCAAGGGTGCAGGGCTGCCTGAGCAGCTTCTTGAGCAGCTGCAGCCTTGTGAATGTCGTCCAGTGCAGTTTGCCCTTCATTCAGCTTCCTGACAGCATCCTGTCATGAGACAGAAACAGTTATGCCCGTTTGCTTTGATAGCAGTATTGCCCACAAGGGAATCCACCATAATGACCTATGCAGTATCCTGTGCAAGTCATGCATGTTGCATCCCCAGGTAGATGATAAGCAAGAAGCTCACAAAAGCAAACTGTAACTTGTTCACGCTGCCTTAAGCATCGCTGATACATTCATATTGCAGCAGACTTTCATCATTGTATCATGACTGATACACTAAAACATCTCCCCAATGTAGAAACGCGTTGTTACTGTCCCCAGGCGTTGCTGGGTTTAGATTTCCAGGGTGGGGATGACGTTTCTGAATTATAGTAGGCGTTTTGGGATTGAAAAGAGCAACCAGTCAGGTCCCATTAGTCCTCAGTTGCCCCAACAGCAGTGTCCCTCTGCCAGCTTCCTGAGATAAGACTGATATCGACCATTCACACATCAACACAGGCCACTCCAATGCGCCTCAGGGCATCATATGCAATGCAGTGAACATGACCTATCATACGGAAACAGATCTGAATGAAAAGCCAGCACAGCATGCAAATACATAATTGCATCTGCACCTCGTCACATGCGAATATGACAAGCAGCTATTTTGGCACAAATGCGCATTCTCAAACTGACCTGGGCTGCTTGTATGACTTGCTGTGCCTTTTGGCGCTGCTTCTGCAGGCTCTCCCATGCTGCCACAGCTTCCCTATCAGCCTTCTCTGCTTCTTGCTCCTGAAATGTGACTGTCAGTAACCCACATAGTAAGAAGCGATGTCAACTCAAGGGACGAAATGGCAGGATAGCAAGCACACTTGAGCAGGGCTGAGTAAGCTTGATGCATGCAGGAGTTGCCCAAGAAGCCTTGAGACGCATCTGTAAGGATTGCGGCCTGGACTGAGACTGTTGCTTGCTCGGCATGCCGACATGATGGGTCAAGGGATCTGTTGATTGACCTGCGGCCTAAGGCTTTGGCTGAATGACCTGCTAGTGTTGCCTGTGCACACCGCAAGCCACAAGACCTTGCAGTCTTCAAGCCAGCAAGTGTCCGTATGGCAAATGAGTGTACATCCTCACACTACTCATGCACAGGCTACCAAGCTGCTGCACCACATGAAGCTACCACTGAAGCAGCAGATGCCACAGTGCACGTGACTTCATAACACGCTACCATCTAGACAAATCTTGTGCCTGCTGAAATGCAGGCTGCCATCAGGCCCTGTCTTGCATAATTACAGCTTGGCATGTTCTGCATGGTTACAGCCTGGCATATTATGCATAGTTACAGCCTGGCACGTCAAGCAGGCACTGATGCATGAAAGAAATACCTGGGCAGATAGCTGGACCTGGACAGGAGGCTCGACAGGTTCTGGGGCAGCTGCCACACCTGACTTCTTCTTGTTGCCAGGTGGACCCTCGCGATGAGAGCTTGCAGTACCTGCCATGTGCAGGACTTGCATTTATCATGTAAGCACACTATGAATGAGGCAGAAGTGAGACACATGGCCCCACACGTCACACAGAAATGTCAACAAAAGTTGTGAGGGCACCTGGTGTAGTAAGGGGGATAGAATGGAGCTGCATGAACGCCCAACATGACATGATACATATGTCATACATTGCAGGCTGAAAGCTACATGTGGCTGGCGCTGCCATCACTGTACGCTAACCATCATTTATGGCAAAAGCATGATTACCATTGCAGCTGCTTGTGCATGCGACAGCAGAGCGTTGAGTCATGCCGCAGTCGTTACCAGTGGATGTGGGGTTCATCTGCACGCCCTTGCGGCGCTTTTGGTGAGGCACAGACCCTCCTTTTGTCAAAGGGAACACAGAGTGTGCAGCTGGCTCGCCGGCTTGATCATACCCACCGTCATCATTCTCATCCTACACAGGTAAGTCTTCCGTTTGACATTATGCATGTGAGAAAGCAAGACTGGGCAGCATCCACAGGACTGATGAGGGGCAGGGATGGGCGCAGAGGCACTGCAGCTTGCTATTTTGAAGACAGAACATAAGCACAGCGTTCAATGCCCATGTGCCAACAGATGGCCAGATCCAGCACAGTTGTGCACAGTCCAGAAGCATAACAAAGTTCATGCACACGTAAGATACAGCAACTACCCAAGATTGCATGCCAATGTCACAAACTGACACATGCTGCAGAGTCTGAAGATACTTCAAAGGGAAGATCAGCATGTTTGCGTTTATGGCCTCTGTTGGTCTGCTGGTCAGCATGCCAGGCAGAGGACTGCGCGTTGGCCCCTGTGGACCGTACCCTGCTGAGGGTCGGGCCGGCCCCCGGGGGCACAGGCAGCCCACTTTCCTTCCAGGCCTGGTAGAAGAAACGCTCCATGTTGTCACACATGTCTCTGCAACATGATGCAAGGAGGATTTGCCAAGAACGCCTTTCACAGATCCCGTTGATCTCTCACATGAGAATGCACGTACATGCAAGAAGCATCTAGAACACGGCAGAATTCATGCATCGCTTCATCCACGCTATATACTGTTGAGTCATGTCCATGATGGCAAGTCATACAACATCAGTTGTCTGCCAACTAATCTGCGGGATGCTGAACAAAAGCACAGCCTTACAGCTTACTCCCAGCGCTTGCAACAGCAGCTCTGGTGCTGATGTCATTCCTTGCCAAACTGTTTGCAGCCAGCTGATCATGCAACATAGCCAAGCGCCGAGGGGAGAGCACTGGCTTCATGTAATGATACCCATGAAACAGCATGCCAGTAACAGCAGACGCAATGCCTGTGTCAGCAGCCTTACACGATGGCATCATCTTCGTCATTGTAGGTGCGGCAGTTGGCCCAGACTTGCTGCACATCCTTTAGTACTTCAGCGGAGGAGAAGTATGAGGGAGGCTCTGCCATGAGGTTGTCTTTGATGCTACCCAGATCCATGGGTCGTCGTATGATTTGATGGTAGTTATGCAGCCCCAACGCCTTGGCATCCACCTGCAGATGGGCACCTGTGTGAACCCTGCTGCAGCTGGTACTGGTCAGGCATGCACAAGAGGACTGCTACCATAGACCTCAGCACCATCACAGGCAGATATGAAACAGTCTTACAAGAGCCGATGCCCCCATGAGGGGGTAAGGCCTTACTCTCGGCAGGATTTGTAAATTTATGCTGGCATTGGGTTATGCCTTGTACAATAGGCCTATCACGACTAAATATGAAACAGTCTTGGGTGTGGCAGCAGTCGGGCTTGCATCTCAGCCCATATCCCTATGGCAGCACATTTGCTGTTTCCTGATCATCATGCCGTCAATGCTGCTGCGTAGTGTCATGTTGAATCTGGTGAAATAATTGCAACGACGTGAACTGGCTGCATTATAGAGACAATATTCATTCTATGCCACAGAGACGCAATTGGCTGGTGCCTTGCCAGGCGGCTTTGCTGATCTTTTACATTGCTGCCATATTGCACTGATCACACTCTGCGCTTTGCCTCAGATGGCAGCAGGACACTTGGCTTGGGGTCCATACTTGCAGCAATTCAGGTGGGCTGCTGATCATCATGCATGTTGCATGACAACAGTGCAGAGAGGGTTAGTGCAACATGTGTCAGACTGCAGGTGGTGAGGTGACACTCACACATGCGAGCAGGGCAGCAGTGAAACAATCATCTGGAAAGAAGACAGTTTTGGGATGGGCTGACTCACAGGTTCTGCAAAAGGCTCAGCATCTTCCTCTTCCAGCAGCTGCTCCACAACATCCAAGCACCGCTGCATGGCCTGTGATTCATTTGGTGGGGCCTTCTTGGACCTGCCCCCCTTGCGCTTGTTTGGCCCCTTGGGTCCCATCCCTGGCCCGACTCTGCCTTCTGTGCCGGAGGATGTAGGTAGTGACAGTGCCGAGGCAAGATCACCGCTGCCAACATCTTTGTGGCGCAGCTCAGAGCTGAAGCCTTGCCTGGCTAGCATTGGCTGCTGTTGCTGATGCTGCCTGTTCAGCTGGCTTGAAGGGTTCCTGCTGAACTGGGCTGCAGAAAATTGCTGCATGGGCTGGTTGGCAGAAGGGCCATCCCATGCAAAGGCATCTAAGCTGTCATCATATCCTGAGCACCAACCAATCCATCCATCAATCAAGCAAGCAAGCAGTGTTGATCGCTTAACATGTCAATTGGAGACACAAGAAAGCAAGGCTGGATTTGCAAACAACGCTCATTTCACAACATATGCTGCTGAGAGCTTCAGTCTTGGAGTCACAGCACAAAAATGAGTGCAATAGCAGCAGCATTAACAGCATGCCTGAGTTCCACAAGGCGTAATGAAAGGCACATTAGCAGCAAATGCACAACTCAAATGATGAGTCCGAACGACATAAGCAACAGATGCGTTTTGCACAAAGTACATTGCGCCCAATTTTGCATGTACGATTGTTGCTTGAGTGATAAGCGACTGCCTGGGGATACCTGACATGCCACTCAAACCATGAGGCAGGGAGGGGCGCTGAAAATTGTGGTAGTGCTGCTGTTGCTGCTGCTGTTGTGGTTGCCTTTGCAGTTGCTGATTGTATAAGCGCTGAGCTTGTTCCCTGGCAAGCTGACCAGTGTCCAATGATGTCTGAGAAGCACCATTGCCCCATCCTCCTCCAGCACTCTGCAAAACGCAGTACAAGCCAAGCGTCACTAACATGTCATGCAGAAATACATATGTATTGTACCATCCTGCCATCTGTGCAGGCCATGGTAAAGCACACACAGGGTGTCAAATGAAATTGGACTTGAATTTCAAGGCATGGTAGCTTATATTGGCACTGGGCAAGATTGCCTGTTGGTTGTATCTGTCCATCAGGATGACTGGGGCCTTGTTTTGCCTGACACTGACTCACTAGCCAGCACGTGAGCACGACTCAATTAGCAGAGTCGCTGGTGGCGTTGTATCTGCTTCAGGCGGTTACCAGGTTCATGCACTACCCTCTGAGTACGATGCTGCAGTCTCAAACGCCCGGTTTTGCCCTTTCGTAGTTTTTTCTGTGCAGACTTGACGCTGCTCGACCCTCTCAAGCTGTGTGCGCAGTGCACAATCCGGCCATCAAGCATGCAAATACAAGAAACATGTGTCACCTCCTGAGAAATGTGTGCCAGATCTAAACAAGCGCTATGTTGTGCTTGTGGCCGTTCCGTGCACCACCAATAGTGATCTCGGCGTCGTCGTCAGTGGGAAAACGAGGGCAACAGACGCGCTACTATCATCCAGTCCTGCTGAGTAGGATGCAAGCAATTTGCTTGGCTGTCCGTCCGCACTGAAAACGCACGCTTCTCCGAATGGTCAGCGCTGAGAGCCTGAATCTGATTTTCGAGTCACTTAACTAGGGACAACATCGTCCCTACCCTCGTACCTATCATGAGCAACAGAGGCTGATTCTCGCATCCGAAAGGGCAATGCCACCCACCATGAGCAACAAGACAACTAAATTTGATCTTTAATGCAGCAGAGACAGAACTATGCATATACAATTTACTAAATTACACACTTCATGAATAAAGATGTACTACTTTGCGCACCTCTACTAGAAGGTTAGCTGCAGTCTGCGTTGCTCTAAGCAGTCTGCCAGTAGCTGTTCGTCAAGTCAGTGTGCTTTGCAAAATCTGGCCCAAGATTGCTGCAGTTGCAGGCACGGTCAAGTTATCATCAAGCCAGCCATATATGGGCAATGCCTCCACAGCTGTGGCCACAAGAGACGTCATCCAGATGACTCCTAACATGTT
>JAABUO010009836.1_pt1 | contig 10659 bp, 10 predicted proteins | sample 5559291 | NCBI WGS metagenome assembly JAABUO01 (sample SAMN10711878, study PRJNA513372) | rock metagenome | isolation source: Antarctica rocks | place: Antarctica: Victoria Land, Finger Mt sud
TCCTAATCTTCACCCCTCTCCCACGCAGTGGGGGCAGGGGTCGGCAGGAACTGCCGGGGGTGGGGGTCCGCTCCTAACTACACACTATGAACCCAACACAGCTTAATCTTTCTTCCCTGCACGAAGCCTACGACGCGGGCGAGACGCCGCTGTCCGTGCTGAGCCGCGTCTACTCGCGCATCGAAGCGGGCGAACTAAACCCCGTCTGGATTTCCCTCGTGCCACGAGAACACGTTATGGCGCGGGCCGAAAAAGTGGGACAAAGTGACCGGGCTAAACTGCCGCTGTACGGGGTTCCCTTCGCCGTTAAAGACAACATGGATGTCGCCGGCATGGAAACGACCGCCGCCTGTCCGGCATTTGCGTACACCGCTCCAGAAACGGCGACGGTCGTCCGGCGGCTGGAAGAAGCCGGGGCCATTCTTGTCGGCAAGACAAATATGGACCAGTTCGCGACTGGGCTTGTCGGGGTGCGCTCGCCCTACGGCGCGTGTTCCAGCGTCTTTGATGCCGATTACATCTCCGGCGGATCAAGTTCCGGGTCGGCGGTCGCCGTCGCAAGCGGCTTGGTCAGTTTCTCGCTGGGCACGGATACGGCGGGGTCGGGGCGGGTTCCGGCGGCGTTCAACAATCTTGTTGGCTTGAAGCCGACGCGCGGCAGCCTCAGCACACAGAGGGTCGTTCCGGCCTGCCGCTCGCTGGACTGTGTTTCGATCTTCGCGCTGACGTCGGCAGATGCCGCCGAAGTCTTTCAGGCTGCACGCGGGTTCGATCCCACCGATCCCTACTCGCGCCCTGTCGCAGACGCCCCAGCGCCCTGGCTCGGCGGTGCATTTCGTTTCGGCGTCCCGCCCCCCGCGCAGTGGGAGTTCTTCGGCGACTCCGAGGCGCAAGCGCTCTACGAAGCCTCAATTGACGCTCTCAAGTCATTGGGAGGCGTCGCAGTCGAGTTTGATTTTCGCCCGTTTCAGGAAGCCGCCGCGCTGCTGTATTCCGGTCCCTGGGTCGCGGAGCGCCTGGCGGCCATCCAAGACTTTTTTGCAGCCCACGCGGATGACATGCACCCGGTCGTTCGCGGCATCATCGGCGGCGGGTCGAAATGGAGCGCGGTGGACAGCTTTCAATCTCAGTATCAATTAGCGGTGCTTCGGCGGGAGACGGACGCCGTCTGGAGTGACATAGACCTGCTGCTGCTGCCGACAACTGGGACAATCTACACAAAGGCGGAAGTCGAAGCCGATCCTGTGCGCCTAAACACGAACCTCGGCTATTACACGAACTTCGTCAATCTGCTTGATCTTGCCGCCGTCGCTCTGCCTGCCGGGTTTCAGTCCAATAAGCTGCCGTTTGGCGTTTCGCTGATCGGTCCTGCCCGGTCAGACATTGCCCTGCTGTCAGCCGCCGACCGTTTGCACCGGCACTCTGGGGCGAAGACCCTGGGCGGCGTCTCGACACTCTTGCCGCAGACAAGACCGCTGACCAAGCCGAGGACTCCGCCAGGCTGCGTTCTGCTGGCGGTTGTCGGGGCGCATCTTACTGGGCAGCCGCTGAACCATCAGCTTACGGAGCGTGGGGCGCGACTGATCAGAGGGACACAGACCGCAGCCGGCTACCGCTTGTACGCGCTTGCCGATACGATCCCGCCGAAACCGGGGCTGGTACGCTCGCCCGGCTTTGACGGCCCCGGCATTGAAGTAGAAATCTGGGCGATGCCCACCGAGCGCTTCGGCAGCTTTGTTGCCGAGATTCCCGCACCGCTTGGGATCGGCACCGTGGAGCTGGCCGACGGCTCCGTCGTCAAAGGCTTTGTCTGTGAGCCGTTCGCCGTGGAAACAGCCACCGAAATCACGGCGTTCGGCGGCTGGCGGGCGTACCTGGCCTCTGCAGCGGGTTAGTTTCACGGGCGTGAAGAACCGCCGTCAGGCAGGATGCTTTTCCGGTGCGGGCCGCCGCAAGGATTGCTTGGCTGGAAGGCGGGGAATCGTTACGCGAAGAGGGTGCCATCAGGCGGGTGAAGGCACGCAGCGCCGTCGTTTTGAGTTGGGCCATCTGCGCGGGCGTTCCGCCAATCTGGGCTGCGGCGTACACCGTGTTGATTGCGTCGCTCGGCAGTAAGTTTGCGGCGGTCAGCTCCGGGGAAAGCTCGCACGCCGAAAGATACGCCGCCCCCGGCATGATGAAACGCAGGTGGACAGGGTCGAGTGCTTTGTTTTCGTCGGCGGGGCTGCTGACGCTGAGAACGGCCATCTCAGTCGGCGACGGCTGCATGACGCCCTGCGTCGGCTCAATCGAAACCCAGCCGACGCCGGGGTGCCAGTATTCTGTCAGCCAGTGTTCATAAAACGGATTGCCCCGGCTCCAGGCGGGCATGTGCGAGACAGTCCGGGCGGGAATATGCTCCGCCCGCAGCAGCGCCGCCGCGAGATTGGCCCGGCTGGTGCAGGAGCCGCCGCAGGCAAGGGCTTTAACGGCATCTAAACTGTCGAACTTTGCGCCGGTTCCCCGGTTAGTCGACGTAAAGGCAAGGACGCGGCGCACATACGTCTCCGTGTCCGGGCTGCCCTGTGCCAGCTCCCGCGCTTTCGCCCGGATTGCCGGATCGCCGCTTTGAACGCAGGCCGTCGCGTAAGTCCAGGCATTGCCCGGCGGCGTAGAAGTCGGCAGCGGAGCAGCAGGGTGCTCAAACACCAGCACATCCGAAGTCCAGTGCAGCAGCATCCCGCGTTTGGGCGGCGTGACGACCGCTCGGCAGACCCAGTTGAGGCCGTCCGGGCGGCGTGCGAACGTGTAGCCGCGCAGGGCATTCTTGGGCATCGCCGTCAGATGAAAGTCCAGCGGCACCTGGTCGCGGTAGAGGCCTGGCATCGGAATGGTGACAACACCGGTCTGCTTCGTGCCGAACGCCTTGACCGGAGCCTGCATCGCTAGATGAATGACGCCCGGCCCTTGCAGAGACGCAATCGGCTTTCGGTTGGCCTGCGCCAGATCAATCGGGCCTAAATCGGAGAGCGAGACATGACGCAGCCGCGCCTGGCCGGAGCCGATCAGGCCCATACCAAAGAAAATCTTTTCCGCATCCGGGGCGACCTCCCCGTCAATTTCGTAGGTGTTCCAGGTGTCTTCGGCGATGGTCCGGTCCGTCATGTTGTCAAAAAAGCCCTGACGGCCGCCGGCCCGGCCTACCCGGATCCACAAGACAGCGGCTCCGGTGAGGGACGACGGCAGCGCACGGACTTCCGCACGCAGGCAAATCCGATGCCCCCGTTACGGCGCGGCGTTCAGGCGCTGCATGACAGTTCCAGAGGTGTGCAAATCGCCCGGCTTCGGCGTTCCTGTGACAATGAAGCACGGCGGCGTAGTTCCAACATCAACACGGGCTTGATGCCCATCGTCGTGTGAAGTTTGCGGCAGATGCCAGCCGCTTCCGGCGACGGGAAATGGCCGCTCACTGCTTGGCGGCGCACTGTTTGCGGAGGCCGAGACAGCAAGCAGTGTTCCCAAGAAGAGAAGGCGCAGAGGCAGAGTGTTCATTTTTTCGGGACTTTCTGGGCGAGATGGGCAATGTGGCCGTCCGCGTATAAATAGGTCAATCGTCTGTCCGGGTGGGCCACAGAGTCACGGAACAAATACTGCGTGTTCGGGTGGAGCAGCTTGCCGAGAGCTTTGGCTGACAGCGTGGCGTTCGGCTGGTACGGCTTTTTGGTCACCGGGCAATCCAAAAGAGACTTACTCGCGGAATACGGGGCGAGCGCGGCTTGCGTCGCCTGCACTGTCTGCATCGGCGGCAGTGCGCCGTCAAAGTCCTGCGTGTAGCCCGACACTGCGACGGCAATCTGCTTGAGATTGGCCGCGCACAGGTCGGTTTTCGGCGGCTGGGCGGACAGCAAATGGCCCGCGAGCAGGGCCGAAGCCCCAAGTCCAAGAACAGCAGTGGCGGCAAAGTATTTCATCAAGTGTCTCCTTTCTCCTGCTAAACGAGAACTGGAACGAAAACGGTTCGCGAAGTTCGGCGCGAAATTGCCGTTTTGCTGCCGAAATTCGGAATATCACGTTCATCTGAATATCACGCTCTGAAAGTGAGCTTAAATGACTCCTGACCAAGCTGGAAGTCCGCCAATTTTAGAACTGAACAGTCTCTGCAAGCAGTATCCGTCGAAAGATGGCCCGCTGACTGTTTTAGAACCGACCTCGCTGACCGTCGGCGTCACCGAGCTGGTGTCCATCGTTGGCCCGTCCGGCTGCGGCAAATCAACCCTGCTGCACATTGTCGGCGGGCTGGTGCCCCCGACAAGCGGGTCAGTACTTTTAGATGGCCGGGAAGTCTTTGAGGCCGGGGCCGAGCGCGGCATGGTGTTCCAGGCCTACACGCTGTTTCCGTGGCTGACCGTGCGGCAGAATGTCGAGTTCGGGCCGAAGCAGCGCGGAATGAAGAAAAAAGAGCGCAAAGAAGTCGCCGAGCATTTTCTAAGCGCCGTCGGTCTGACAGATTTCCGGGACCACTTTCCGAAGCAGTTGTCCGGCGGGATGCGTCAGCGGGTCGCCATCGCCCGCGCCCTGGCAAACTCGCCGCGCATCCTGCTGATGGACGAGCCGTTCGGAGCGCTGGACGCCCAAACCCGCTCGGTGATGCAGGAGCTGCTGCTGGACATTCGCCGCACGGAGCGCACGACCACGCTCTTTATCACGCATGACATTGACGAGGCGGTCTTTCTAAGCGACCGCATCTTTGTGATGACAGCCCGGCCCGGACGCCTCAAAGCGGAGATCGTCCTCCCGTTCGGCCCCGACCGTGACCCTTCGCTCCGCACCTCGCCCGAGTTTTATCAACGACACGCCGAGGTCTACGAACTGCTGACCGCCGAGCGCCACGCCGTCTCAGAAAGCGAACTCCGCAGGAAGCACCTCTAGCGGCTGCCCTCGCCAAGCCATTCCAGCGCCTGCTGCCGGTGGTAGCCGTCGTGGAAGGCAATCAGCGCGGCCTGGGCTTCGATTGTAATTAGGCCCAGCTCGGTGTGATTGGCGCTTCTTGCCCACTGCTCCGGCGACAGCGCCCGCAGAAAAGCCACTGTCTTGGCCCGGCCTGCCTGGTAACGCGCTAGGCTTTCCATCGGATCGGAATGGGCGTAGTCGTTGTCTCGGGCGACTTGCCCTTCATCCAGCCCTTGCAGCAGGGCATTGTCATAGTCGCGGGTTTGGACGAGGCGACCCAGCAAAATCGCTTCCCAATCGGCGAGATGGGCGGCGACTTCGCGCAGGGTGAATCGCTCCGGGTCGGGCCGTTTGTCCCAACCACTGCCCGCGACGCCTTCCAGCAGCTTTGCCAGAACGTCCGGGGCGGACTCTAAATCAATCAGCAAGTAGTGGTGCAGTTTTTCGGGAAGCATCGGCGTTTCTCCTAGTTGTTGATAAAGACAGGCGGCTTATCCGGCGGGTCGGCGGCAGACGTCTCTAATGTCGCCAGCCGGGCGTAAATCTCGCCCATCTCCTGGTCGCCAAGCTGCTCCGCGCAGCCGGCGACGGTGCGCCGTCCCTGCTCGGCCAGCACCCGGCAGGCACTCGGGTCGGACACGGTAGCCGCAATGTCGCTCAGCGCCCGCAGCATTCGCAGGTTGACCGCGACATCGGACTTGGCGTACAGCCGGATCTGCTCAAACGCCGACTCCACCAGCCGGTCAAAGCCGAGCCAGGGGATATACACACGCACGGTTCCCGGCGGATTATACAGCAGAGACGGCAGCGGCTCCCGCGAGGCGAACCGAATCAAGATGCGAGAAAGCTGGTCCACGCAGCTAATCGCCGTGCTGGGGTCATTGACCGCCGGCGAGATGGCCTTGAGCGCGATGTCGACAATCTGAAGGATGCCGTACTCCACATCCTGCTGCAAGGTCCGGGTCGGGCCGATGTCAAAAGTCCCGCGCAGATCGGCGACGGCGGTGTGAGAGAGCTTGTGGCCTTTGGAAACCGTCATCAAAGGAACGCCGGCCGGGACAAAGTGGCCGACGCGCCGCAAAACGCGCACAGTCAGGCCGAGGCTCCGCGCCACGGAAACCAGCCGCAGGGTATTGATATAGCGGACATAGCCGGACACTTCGCTCAGGATCGGCACTTCGCGCGGGTCTTCTTCGAGCCAGGCATTGAGGGGCAGGATACGGCTTTCGCGCAGGGGGTGGGGCATGATCTCGTCAATCACGCCTTCGGTCTCCGAAGCAATTCTATCCACAATATAGTTAACGCTGACCGCCTGCGAGATATGGTGGATAAAGTACAGCAGGCACGCGATGCACAGCAGCGCCAGCAGCATCGCGCCCAGCACGGTCGCCACCGGCGCAAAGGGGCGCGGCAGGGAGCGGGCCGCTGGCATTGCCGCCACGCAGTAGGCGAAAGTCCCAAGAAAGATGCCGAGCGTCTGCTGGGTCACGCGGTCCGACGAAAACGACACGATGATGCGCGGCGAGAACTGCATGGACGCCAGCGTCAGCGTCATCAGCAGGATGGCAAAGACGATGGACACAACCGTCATCATCGCCGTCGCGATGCTGCCGAGAATGGTCTGCGAGACCTGCGGATCGGTATGGGACGGAAACAAAACGTGCGGCACCCAGGCGCTGAGAACAGGGAAAGCTTCCTCCAGTGACGAAAAAACTGCCCCCATCACCCCCAGCGTCACGGCGATAATCAGTGGGCGGACCAAAAAGCCGCCGCGCAGATTGTAGCCGACCTGCTCCACCAGCAGCGCCTGCCGGGTGTTTAAAAACGGCAAGTGATCATTCTCCCCACAAATTTTGTACGTCCAGCCATAGGTGAATTATAGCATACAAATCAACGAGGAATGGGGCGGCGGCCATGCTAAACTAGGAACCATGACATGAATGTCATGGCCCGAACTCATAGCTTTCGCACTCCGTACCCCAAGCCGGCGCTCCGCCGGAGGACCAGCGCCATGACGCGGGCGGCAGACGCGCCGTAAACCGGCTTCGGCTGGTAGTTGTTTCGCAGAACGCCCGCCGGGTTCCGCGCCTCGCTGGAAGTCGTGACGCAGGGAACAACAGAGGCTCCGGCAGGGGTTATCCTGCCGTTTTGGGCGCGAAACTTTAACCGCAGAATGACGGTCTTGGGGCTGCGAGCGAGGGAGTTCCCGCCAAACGCAAAGTTGCCGAGGCTGTACGCGATCGTTTTGCCTTTGTAGCGTTCGATGCCCTGCAAAACATGCGGATGATGCCCGACCACGGCGTCCGCTCCGGCATCAATAAACTGCCGGCCCAGCGCCTGCTGCCACCGGAAGGGAACGGCGGCAAGCTCACTGCCCCAGTGCATCACGACAATGACAATGTTGCCCGGCTTCTTGTAGTGCTTGATTTCGCGCAGCACCCGTGCCGGCGCTCCGTCAATCCGGGTCGTGTTCTCGCCGACCACCGTGCAGTCTCCAATAATCACGGTCTGGATGCCCCGCAGTGTGGTGACATACGGCGTGTTCTGGTAGAAGACCGGAACCTGGGCGTTTCGGAAGTTCCTGAGAGTGTCGCTGAACCCCGCTTGCAGATAATCCATCGAGTGGTTGTTGGACAGCCCGACCGCTTCCACCGACCCTGCTGGGAAAATCGAAGCGTACCGAGCGGGTCCCTTGAACTTCCACTGCTTGTTTGCGGTCCTGGAAGCATCGGTCAGAGTACACTCAAAGTTTACGACCGTCAAGTCGTCGTGCAGGAACCACGGCTTGACCAGATGAAACGGGTAATCTTTCTGGCCCGAACGCTGGTAGACCGCCGGAAAACGAATCCCGCCGCTGTCGCCGTTGACCGAGCCGAAGGTGCAGTCGCCGGCGAATGACAGCACAACCTCGCGCGTTTGCCCAGCGGCCTGAACCGGCGGCATCAGCAGCCAGACCATCAGCAGAAAAACGGCGAGTGTCCGGCAAGTTTTAGTCATGTCAGCTCACGCGCTGGATGCGCGGCAGGCCGCGGCGGAGGGTGAGGATGGTCAGCTCGGGGCGGGTCAAAAAGCGCAGGGCGAGGCCGCTGATGCCGATGCCGCGGGTGACGTAAAGCTGGGTGCGGCCGGGGCGGATGCCGATGACACGGCGCAGGCGGCGGCGGCTGTAGTAGCCGTCGCTCATGCGGCGGCCCAGCATGGAATGGGTATACAGCGGGCCGTACCACGGCAGGCGCACCTGGCCGCCGTGGGTATGCCCGGATAGCACCACATCTACGCCGCGCAGCACGGCGTCGGCGACAGAGTCGGGAGAGTGCATTAAAAGAAGTGTGAAGAGGTCGCCCGGCGCGTCTTTCAGGGCCGCCGCCGTGTCGTCTTTGTCGTTGACGGGATCGTCCACGCCTGCCAGGACAATCTGAGCATCGCCGCGCGAGAGCAGGACATGCTGGTTCATCAGAGGCGTAATGCCGCTTGCGGCAAGCGTCCGGGAAAACGCATAGGGCCGAACGCCGTTTTTGTGCTCGGAGTTGCCGAAGATGGCATACACGCCGTCTTTCGCCTGAAACGACTGAGCCAAATCAAGAAACGGCGCGATGCCGGCAGGCGTGTGAACCAGATCGCCGGTAACGGCGACTAAATCCGCTGCCGGCAGCTTTTCCAGCAACGCTTTCAGCAGCCGCTCGCGCCGCCCCATCTGGCGCATGTGCAGATCAGAAATTTGGTAAATCGTGTAGCCGTCAAAGGCTTCCGGCAGGCGTGGGGCGAACAAGTCTAAATGCACGGTTTCAATGGCATACGGCTCGATCCCGGCAGCATACACAAGCAGTCCTGCACCCGCGCCGCCGGTCAGCAGCCCCAGCCCCCGCAGCAGTCGGTTCATACTGCGGAGGCTTTCTGCGTACTTTCGGCAAGTCCTGGCTTCGGCGCTGCCGTCTCAGGCTTATGCGCGGCGCAGACCACGGACACGCCAAACGGCAGGTTCCAGGACCGGACCAGCCGCGTTTCCCACTGAGATAGTGACAGCAGCGCCTGGTTGACCGGCCCGGAGAAGTTCACGAGATTGGCCTTCTTTTCGCCGCCTGCCTGGCCCCGAGAGAACAGCTTGCGAGAGAACAGATTGCTGATCTGGCGGTATACCCAGATCGGCGCGAACAGGGTCGTGACCGTGTACGACAGCTTATCTACGTGCAGCCCGACGCGCTGGAAGACATCTTTCAGGTGCGGCGTCGTGTAGCGGCGGAAATGGTGCAGGGCCACATCATGCTCGCTCCACAGCGACGAAAACGCCGGCACCGTCACCAGCAGCCGCCCGCCGGGCTTCAGCACACGGAAAATCTCGCTGGACGCGGCCTTGTCGTCATCAATATGCTCGATGATGTCCATGGCCGTGACCACGTCAAATGAGCTGTCCGCGAACGGCAGACGCCGGACATCCGCACGGGCAAGATCGGCGGGAGCGCCGCGCGTGACGCAGAACTGAAGCGCTTCCGGCGAAAAGTCTGCGCCGATCACGTCGCCGAATGGTTTCAGCTCGTCGAGCATCGCCCCGGTGCCGCAGCCGATGTCAAGAATCCGAAGCTGCCCGGTGCGGGGATAGTACGTTTCCAGCAGCGTGGTAATGAGATGCCGCCGGGCGACAAACCACCAGTAGCGGTCTTCAAAGCGGTACATCCGCTCATATTCTTCATGTTTCATATCTTGGAGAAATTAGACTTTAGAGAAATTAGACTTTAGGATAAACAGACGCAGCCGATGAGGGGACAGAGTGAAGGTGCCGGTGCATCCAGCGAATGCGCGACAGGTCCGCCAGCATTTTCAGGCCATCGCGGACCATGCTGACTTTGGAGCCGTCTTTATGGGACCAGCGGATCGGCACTTCGGCGATGGCGTAGCCCAGACGCCGGGCGACAAACAGCGCCTCGCTGTCAAACGCGAACCCGTCTACGCGGCAATTTGAAAAAACCGCTTCCGCCGCTTCCGCCGTCCAAATCTTAAAGCCGCACTGGGTATCTTTGATGCCCGGCACGGCCAGAAGCTGCACGGCGGCGTTGAAGCCGCGCCCAAGCTGCTCCCGATACCAGGGCTGATGCACCAGCAGATTGGAGTTCTTCAAGGGCCGTGACCCAATTCCAATTGGCGCAGGCTGAGCTTGCATCGCCGCCAGCACCACTTCGTATTCTTCCGCCGGGGTCGCAAGGTCGGCGTCGCAGAACAGCCGCATCCGGCCCTGCGCCCGGAGCATCCCGTAGCGCACCGCGTATCCCTTGCCCCGGTTGCCGCCGTAGCTTAAACACTGCACATCTACTTCAGGACGCGAGGCCGCAAACTCTTCCACCACTGCCGCCGTGCCATCCGTGCTGCCGTCGTCTACTACCAGCACTTCAAACGCCTCTCCCAGCGCTTCTTTGTGTGCCGCGAAATAGTCCACGGTGGCGCTGAGTGTCAGCGGCAGCCGCGCCGCTTCATTAAAAGCGGGTATAATGACGGAGACGAACATTACCGTCCATTATGGGCCGCACACAGCCCGAAAGTCAAGCGAAGGTCTGCCGGCGGCATGGGCCGAGAAAGAGAAAATCCTTGAAAAACTTCTGCGTATGCGCTGTTTACGTTTTGCTTTGCTTCTCCTGCATTGGGGCAGCGGCTCCGGCGTTGGCCCAAGCCGCTCCTGCATCTATCATCGGCCCGGCGGTAGAGCGGGACGGTGTGCGCTTTGAGACTTGGCTGGAATCG
>JAABUO010009837.1_pt1 | contig 10657 bp, 13 predicted proteins | sample 5559291 | NCBI WGS metagenome assembly JAABUO01 (sample SAMN10711878, study PRJNA513372) | rock metagenome | isolation source: Antarctica rocks | place: Antarctica: Victoria Land, Finger Mt sud
CAATTGAGGTATGCACCATGTCTTCCTGATACTGCATGCGACAAGTATAACTAGGAGGCATCTGTGAGAAGCACTTGAGTATACACCGCAGGTACGGCCATATTCAGCACACAGAATAGAGCCCCCTTCCACTTCAGTGACAACTAACAAAGAGGAGCTAATGAGGTTCTTTGAGACTATGTACAAGTACAGACGAATGGAGATTGCCGCGGATATGATGTACAAAGCAAAGTTCATCAGAGGCTTTTGTCACCTGTGAGTCATAAATCAATATCTTTCATGCTGCATGTCAGTTGTTGTTGCAAAGCATTTGCATGTATACACTGGCTCCAGTAGTCAACAGCAATCCGCAGCATCCATCAAGGTTGATGCCTCTGCATGCAGGTATGATGGGCAAGAAGCTGTTGGCATGGGCATGGAGGCAGCCATCAACTTCAAGGACTCCATCATCACCTCTTACAGAGACCATTGTACGCATCTAGGCAGAGGCGGCACTATCTTTGAGGTCATGGCAGAGCTGATGGGACGATCTGGTGGAGCCTCAAAGGGCAAAGGCGGTCAATGCACATGTACAAGAAGGAACACAACTTTTACGGTGGTCAGGGCATTGTGGGAGCACAAATACCTGTGGGAGCAGGGCTGGGATTTGCGCACAAATACAGGAATGATGGTGGTGTAGCCTTTGCTCTGTAAGTTGCTGTCCATGCACCCATCCACGACTTAACAAATGACATCCTGGCATACCCTGTCTACTCAAAATCGTCTAACCTGCACCTGAACAGCGTCACCTGCACAAAGATTCTTAGTCACACACATGTTGTCTATAGCAATCACACTAACATTTGCTACAGATCTTGACTCTGTGCCATTACAGTATCTGGAAACACATCTCCTCTGCTTTCAGGCTTGGCATGAGGTTTTTGACCTAATCGTTGCAACAGTTGGTACAGCATTGCAGACCAGACAGACTTGCATCTCAGTCACAGGCTTGTAATTAAGTGTTGCTTGCAGTTATGGAGATGGCGCTGCCAACCAGGGACAGAAATATGAAGCTCTGAACATGGCAGCATTGTGGGACCTGCCAGTCATCTTTGTCTGTGAAAACAACCATTATGGCATGGGCACAGCCGAGTGGAGAGGGTCAAAGTCATCAGCCTTTTACACAAGAGGAGACTACACCCCCGGCCTCAAGATTGACGGCATGGATGTGCTTGCTGTGAAGCAGGTAATTCTGTCATGCATTTACGATGTGTTCACATGGCAAGTGACAGGGCCAAACTGCTGCATCTGCCTAAAGCCTCTGCAGGCATCAGCATTGAGGCACAGGTTGTGACGCTCTGCATATTCCAACCGTCTGTTGCATTGCTTCCACTGTTACAAGCATGCTGGAAAATAGCACATAACCTTGACATGCAAAGCATGGCCACCATGCTGCTGTTTGCCACCTCCTGTAGGATGCAGGCACATATTGGCTGCCTGTACTCAACACTGCTATAGCCTTACACATGGCTGATTGCCATCACTGTGCTGACAGGCAGTCTCCTTTGCAAAGAAGTATGTCCTAGAGCATGGTCCAATTATTCTAGAGATGGACACCTACCGGTATCATGGGCACTCCATGTCAGACCCTGGATCCACCTACAGGACACGTGATGAGATTAGCAATATGCGGCAGCTAAGAGATCCTGTAGAGCACGTCAGGAAACTGCTTTTGGAGAAGGCTGGTGCTGATCCTGCTGAGCTGAAGAAGATAGAAAAGGTATATTTGCTAGGACTACAAGTGTTGTCCCCACCTGTTTGCCAGGAGCCTTATACAAGAGCCTACCTGGTTTTGTGTCTTGGTGATACAAGGGCCTGACCAATCTTGTGTCCTGTTGATGTATCTATCGTATGTGCAAGCATTGATGCCTGTCTTAGAAGTGACTTTGTTGTTGGGACAGAGACTACTTATGGACTTAATTTTTGATTGGCATAGCATGGCACTGGTGCTATGCAGCACAATCACTGCTAATAATACCAATTGCAATCGGCTGGGGGTCAATGGCATATTGTCAGCTAACAATGCCTGGGGATCATGAGTCTGGCACACTGGCAGATCATTTCATAGCAGCAAAGCAATGAATTCTGGTTATGGCAACACTTGGAACTGCTGCAGGCAGTAAAGAAGGTAGTTGACCAGGCTGTGGTGGAAGCCAAGAACAGCCCTGTTCCAGAGCCAGAGGCACTGTGGCAAAACATATACAAGGACCCACTGGGCAGCTCGGTCAAGGGGCTGGATTCCAAAACTCATATCAAGCTGTGATCTGACATATATACTAGAACCATCTGACACAAAACCTGTGCTCATGAACTGTACACTGATAGATACCAATGTCCATAGGTTTTTTGATTTCTTTGTCATTTATACAAGCATTACTTGAGTCAAGTCAGGCAAAAGTAATCAGTGATGCAACCAAGCTGATGATCACAATTGCAAGCATCAGTGCAAATGCAGCGTGCCTGGCAGTCAGGTTGCATGAGTTCATGAAGTAGTCATGTTTGAATCTGAACAGCGCAGTGTAAATGCCTGACAGTGGTATCATACCGCAACACACATATCCCTAAGTTACACCAAAAATGCTTGCAGTCAACAGCAGCTGCAGAACCCAAGCACTGTTGCTTGTTAGCAGAGCGCCATGTATGCGCCCTGGCCGACTATGCTGCTTTTGCTGCTGCTCTGCTAGACAAAACATTTCTTGCCGTGCCACCGCCGCAGGTTGGGGTTCAGGTTCAGGCACTTGCTGCAAAAACCAGCTGTTGTCGCTGTGCTGCTCGCTATACTGTGTGTTTTGCCCAATACATGGTGTCATCAATGAATGTTGCCAAAACCTGCAAGGATGTTTTTGCTCCTGCATGCAAGCAAACTCAGTGTTCAAAGTAGCTGACACAAGCACAGTTTGTACTGTGCATTGAGCAAAGCTGACCTCTGTTGACTTCTGGATTGCCTTTTGCTGATCTTGTCTTCCAGCTCACGTTCTCGCTTAACTGTCAGGAGCTGCGCAACCTATACAGGGCAGCAAACGGTACAGACAGTTGCAACAGTTGACCTGAGCTGAACGCAAGAAGAAACATTACCTTCGTCTCCAAGTCCCATTTCAGTTGGCATTTGGGCTTTTTCTGCAGAATCATCACAAGGGTTGGAAGGTCGTGCCGCTCACAAGGGTTGGAAGGTCGTGCCGCTCACAAGGGTTGGAAGGTCGTGCCGGGTCTACAAGCGGCGTGCTCATGTCACCCCACATACCTGACTCCTGACTTGCTTTACGCGAAAGTCTAGAAGCAAAGAACGCTTTGCTTCCTCTACTTGCTGATCGATCTCTTCTAAGGTGAGCCGTCTAAAGTCTGAGGCCTTTGTAGAGGCTCTGGCAACGACACACTGGCTCACGGCGGCCCGTCGTGCTGGCTCAGCGCGTGCACGGCGAAGAACAACACCTTGGGAAAAGACACACCTAGAACCTGTCAAAGTTTGCATGGTGTCCCGACCGGCCTTACGCGCTTCTGCAATAGCCTAAGTTGCCTCAGATGTTGAACGCCGGATAACATCGTGGCTCGGCTTCGCACATCTGCACTGCAGAGCTACATTTACAACTTGGTTGCCGTGTGCAAGATCACTGCAGCCATTTGCGCAGGAGGTGAGACAGTGAGACAGGCAGCTGAGATAAACGCTACAAGACGTTGCCGGCTTACGTTTGCTTGTCTTGCGAAGCTCATGTGCTGGGCCTACACCTGTAGGTTGATCTTACGGTAGCAAGTCACCTTCTACGCGACGTGCATTCAGCTCAAGGGCCAAGTACAGTATCACATCTGCCCTGTATCCACAGCAAGATCATGCGACTGTTCAGCAAGGTCAAGCCGGGAACCGCTTTTGCTGCTGAAGCACAAAACTCGGGCCACCAGATCCCCAAGCCTGCAGCTTTGAACACGGATACCGAAGACAACGCACTCGAACACCAGGCAAGCGGTCTTTTGCTTGTCTTGCAGAAGTCACCGAAAGGCTGCACTTTAAACACAAGAAGCCAAGGAGATGCAAGTCTGCGGTTGGCAACTGCTTTTATGGAGCAATAGGCACCATCAGTAGTAATTTAAAAACCAAAGCTGCAGCTCAATGCACAAGCTTGCAGGCTGAATACAGCAGTACTAGGTCTGCAGGTCTTAGAGCAAGCTGCAAGGGTGGCAATTGAAGCTGACGTCATTCTGCACCAAGCTGCAAAGATGCGGCAGGCCTCACAAAGACACATTGCTGCACTCTGGACAGATGGCAGTCTTGGCAACATTGATGGGCTGCCAGACCGGAAGACTCGCATATACATCTCTGATTCCATGGTTTGCAAAACCAGCCAAGTGGTCACAACATATCAACAGCCACCAGCTGTCATTGATGGGCAGCGTTCTCTTGGGGAACAGCCCGCAAAGAAGAAGAGAAAGGGTAAAGCTGAGCGAAACAGACTTAAGCGAGAAGCTGCTGAGAAGGCTACACTACCAGATGCTGCCTGACAGCAAGTGATGCTTTCACATTCTGGTATCAAGAGACAAACTTGATGCAGATCAGCAGCTGCTACCAGCTGGATGTTGTTTCAAGGGAGGCAGAGAAGAACAATGGTGATTACCCAGGTAACACCTCCGTATGCATTGCGCCTGTTGTATCTCTATGTCAGTGTTCATGGATGCCAGACTTTGTGTTCTTGCTTTGTATTTTCTACAGTAAAGCAAGGATGCATGTCAAAACACTTTGGTCATCATCGGGGCAACATGCAGATACTAGCAATATCAGCAGAGCAACCAATATACTCGTTGTTGCAAACAATTTGCTATAAGCTATCAGGAGGTAAGTACATGCCGCTGTATACTGCTGACATCTGGGCTTTCACGAATTTGAAATTTTAAGCAACCTCACAGCGCTGCAACCAGAGGTCATATGGGAGGCCATGAAGAAGCTGGCAATGCAACTGCATCTGTCAAGGTGACAGCATGTCTATATTTGCTGCAACGTGCAGTGCTTGTTGCTGTCTGCAGCAACAAAATTCAATGCACAGTGTGTTGTGTAATTGTCAATCAGTTTAGGTCTCATAACACTGCAGATCCATCAAGGGTGCTTGGGCATCACTTCCTTGGCTGTGCACTTTCCTCAATGTATCCGTGGTGCTCCTCCATGCTCTTGCTCACTGGCACAGTATTGACAATGGTTGTCACCATTAGGGCTCTGCTGCCTTGACACCAAAAATGGTTCCTGTGTGTGAGATGTATGGCTGTGACTGATAGCAGCATCGGCTGTGACTGACAGCAGCATCAGTATCATGTGCCTCATCACATGCACAAATGACACCATTCCTGGCTGACTTTTAAAACAGACAAGCACAGACACGCACGTAGTCCTGTGCATAGAGCAGTGAGTTTGCATGCCATTTGAGTTTCATGGCATGCTCATCAAGCGTTTGTACTTTGTACATGCACGACAATCGTCGTGCAAGAGGCTATGCTGATCTCAATTCTCCAGATGCGCCTCTGTCAACTTGCAGACATAGACACAGAGCTCTGGCTGCCAAAACATTGGTTGCAATATTTTGATACAAAACATCATGCTGACATCATACTGTTGTGTGCAGGTGTATGACATGGTGCAAATGGAAAAGCAGGGTCTCAGTTATGTGCCAGCAGAGCCTGGGAAGCACAAATGATGAGGGACCAAGCAGTAGTTGGCCTATACCCACCTACACCGCATCACCCCTCTTGCCCTGTTTTGAGCGTAGGCATCCTGGAGGCGTGATGCCTGTCAGCAAAACCGGCATGCAGGATCTTTGCATCTTGCAATCCATGCAACCTTTCTACCTGATCAGCCTGCTCCTCATTCCTCTTTGCTGCAAACGCTACCTCTGCATGTATATTCATCCTTCACCTGTCTTGCAAACCATCAGTATTTAGCGTCCGCAAACACAGTGAGCGTCATGCTCGGAGACCTGTACGCTTGCTTGCAGGATCTGGAAAGCACTTTGGAGGCCGCCAAAGCAACACAGGATGTCTGGCAGACAGCCATGGCAGAAGAATCTGCTCATGCTGCAGCAGCACAGGCTATGCTCGACCCTTTGTCTGGCCCACAGCTTCCTTGTTAGTAGCTGCTGTTGCGGTAAGCCCATTGCTGACCTCAAGCAGTTCTTTTTGTATAAACTGCCTCCTGGCATCTGCTAACTTGGAGCTCTGTTTTGCAGGACTATGGCTTTGCTTCTATATGTAGGCCTTGAGTCTTGTATACACATCAGACAGTCACGAGCAGTGCGTGTCAAGGAAGCCATTTACATATGCATTTAGGTATGCATATACAGGCTAGCCCATGCTTGAAACATGCGCTTTGCAGCCGCTGGGTGGTGTTGCTGCTGCTGCTGCTGCTGCTGATGATGTTGTTGCTGCAGATCTGCTGGACCCCTTCATGTAGAGACGCATCTCAGAGATGCCAAGGTGTTTGCAGGCCACCTGACAAGAAGAGATTCTGCAACTGATCTGGCATGTGAACTCCTGTGAGCCTGACTACACCCATCCTGCTGTCCTGCAATACAGCACCAGGTGAGACATACCAGCCAGTGTTGTGCCCAGCTTGAAGGCTGTCTGCAGAACACCGCTTGCTCATGTTGTCATCCACTTGTCTCTGTTTGTCTGCCTGTCTGTTTAGTTGTCCGCAGCATGCCTGCTGTGCTGTGCTGTGCTGTGCCGTGCCGTGCCGTGCCATGCACAGTGTGTCAGTCTATATCTGCTTGTTTTGCACGTATAGCCTCTTGGCCAGAACCGTGCTCCAGACCAACCAGGCGACCAATTGACTAGCAGCAGAGAGCAATATTGAGTATTGATGCTGCTGTAGGTGACCCGTCAAGTCATCCCCCATGGCGACAGCACAGCCCGAAGGCTTGGCTTGTTGATGGTCCAACGCAAGTCACTTTGCCAATGACCTCTTACAAAACCTTAACACACCAATTGAGGGGGTCTAAGCCAGTTTGAGATGGTCCCTGCCAGCTGCAGCCAGTTTTGGGCTTAGGCTATCGGTGGAGTTGTGGATGGCTGTGATTGACTTGTACTGTGGTTGAGTGATCTGAGCATGGTTACAATGCTCAAATGTGTACAGTGTTGATTCTCAAAACAACCTGTGGATGAGGCCACCTGGCTTAGTCAGAACACTGGCAGAATCTTGACGATTTACATGTACAGATGAAGCTGATTGCTAGGAAAGCTTGCAGCAGCCAATATGTGATACATACGCCATTCGGACCTGTTCAGTTCTTTATGTCTTGTATAGTGCACACATGTTGTCTGCCGAAATGCCTGCAGTTGTCCAAGCTTGTATCAAACATTAGCAGACATTCCTGTTGATATCAATGCCGATGCATTTGAGCTGTCCATTGCCTGATTGCCAACCACGATTTTGATGCAGTAACTGTGAGCGATCTACAAGCTGAAGGTCGCCCTGTGCATTCGATCACAAAGGTTGCTCCATCAGCCATTGCAATAGAACTTGCAAATACATCAATAAGGGCTAAGGCATGCGCGCCATTATATGATTGATGCTGATTACACATGCACCAAAGGTTTTCCTGTGTCCTACCCTTTTCGGAAATATCAGTCAGCTGAAACGGGAAAAAAAAGCCGAGCCTAGCATACAAAAGGCTGGCAAGCTGTGGCGGGGCACACACACAGTAAGCTACTGCATAGACAGCCTACATGGCGCCAACTGCATGCTCTCAGCAGCTTGCAACGCAACATGATCAACTGCAGGCAGAGCTTATTGGTGAAAGAGCAGGTACATCATGATCAGCAATACATGTTGCTCAAAAGTCAAATAAGAGGCATAACAAAACACAGAAAGGTGCACATCCAAACCCTCAGTCAAATCATTTGGCTGTGGCATGACAAGGGGGTGCACCAGCTCAACATGAGCAAGTAGGGGAAAAAACAAGCAGCCGCAAGCAAAGCAATTGAAGCAAAAAAGAAAAAAGGGCCTACTAGATCTGCAGGAAGGTGTGCGTACGCTCAATTTGCCATGCATGGCTTGCAAGCAAAGAAACTTTGACATAAATCCTGGCAGGGCCTGGGGGAAACAAAGGGGTAGCAAACATCAAATCCTCAATTGCAATTGGGACATTTGCTGATACGCCTGCTGAGCATTGTCGCAGCAGAGTCCCATCTTGTGGCGCATCACGATAGAGCCATCATAGTAGAGCCGTCAAATGTGTATTGATCTAAACATACAAATCTTCGTCTTCAAGAGCAGGGGTTTGCTCCTGTGCATGTGTGTTGAAATCAGCCTGGAGAGGCCCCTTCATCAGGGTCTCAAACAAGAAATGGCCATAAATCATTGCCGCCTTCAACATCTCAACCTCTTCAAGAGCTTGCACCCACCTAGCATGCATCTGGTTTTTGAGACGCTCCTCGTGGTCTCTGGCCTCCTGCACGCCAAATCGCACCAGACTGCTGAGCTGGGCACGTGATTTCGCACAGCAACTTTCTAAATTGAGCACTCTGGCATATCGTGACGCAATGCATTTGCTTCGATTAAGCGATACATGTTTCTGGCAGCTCACAAGTGTGCAGGGTGCACAGCCTCCTCAGCACAATGACATGGGCTCCCCACGTGCTGCACTGATGGACATGCTGTGTTTGCTGATGACAGGTTCAGTTGATTCTGTACCTGAAGCTCCTGCCGCTTGGTTCCTCTGTGCTGCGCTTCGCCCATTGCATACTCACTCCTCTGCCTCTCCTTGGCCAACTCATCCTCCGTCTCCTCTAATGTCTTCTGCAGCCCTTGCTTCTCCTCCACCAGCAACTCCACGTGGCTGTCAGAAGCAATGTGGTCCAACTCAGCCGTCTCCACCTTGCGTCTCCCCTGCAGCTTGCTCAGCAGCCTGCTGATGATGCTGGCATGCCTCTCACTGTGAGCCAGCACCTTTTTCTGACGGTCGATAGTCTCAGCTTGCTCTGCAATCATAACTGCCTGCTGTGCGACAGTTGTTCTGAGCTGAGTGTCTGTGTCAACTAATTGCTGCAAACGCACTGCATCCTGCCGCCTGCCAGCCATAAGTGCACTGTTCTGCAAAGCTGCTTCTTTGACCTTGGCGTCCAGCATGTGGGAGGTCAAAGGAAGGCCCTGCAAGCGAGGTGTCTTCATGTTACCTGCTTTTATAGATAGCATCTACCAACAAGATGGCCATTGACCTGTGTCAGGTCGTGCAGCAGAGAACGCTCCGGCTGCGATTCCGAGTTAGCACAGCAGTGCAGAGTTGTTCTCGTCATCTTCCTTGCCCTAGTCATAGGCCTGGTACTGGCGACGAACTCTGGCAACACTTTGCTTGGTCGAGACGAAGACTGATTCCCTTTCGTAGGCTGAAATCTGGGAAGACCATGGCTAATGGATGGCTTGGAAGCGTAGGCCATACTCAACTTTTGCTGATTGGCTACAACTGTAAGACCCACTCTGTTTGACCCTTACCAAGGCCCTTGCGATCTATGGCTTTGCAAGCATCAATCAAGCTTAAGGCAAGGCATGGCGACCAACGCTTCGGAGTTTGAAATCGCAAGCTATGCAGTTAATCGCTGGTATGTGTGCACAGACTTGCTGATGTGGAGTGGAAGCCTTGGGAACCTCTACGGAGCAAATTCGACACGGAGCTTTTGGCGGAGCGCGGCGAACACCATGTGTCGACTGAGAAGTTTGCAACATTCACACTGAGTTGTCCACTTGTCCAGTTGTTTTTTTGCATCCACTGTGCTATGAACCAGAGCGGTTTAAGACAAGGAGTTTGCTTTTTGAGCAAGCTTTGCTGTCAGTTGAAGCAAATCTGGTGCAATCAGCAAGCCCCTGTGCAGCGCAATCACTTGCAGGTGCCAGAAAATCTGCCAGAGTGGTTGTTATTTGACTTTGACTTTCACGGCAGACACAGACACAGACACAGACACAGACACAGACACAGACACAGACACAGACACAGACACAGACACAGACACAGACACAGACACAGACAAATTCAAAGTCAATCCACACCTCTGCTTACCTGCACCTTTGGCTGCGCTGAGACAAACCAAGTTGCTATACCCCTTGCTGACAGCTGAACTCCAATTCAAACTTGCTCACAGCGATGAGCTGACTCATGATACCAGGGCACTTGAGGATGCAGGCAAATGCTGCAATGTAGAGCAATATACATGTTTGGATGCAGACTTCAAGCCAGGACAGCCCAACATTTGCACAATTGCAACTTACACAAACAAACAGCACAACATGAGCATGTCATGTGCTCAGCATGATCAACAGCTTGCAGTTGTGTTGCTCATTATCAGGAGAGCCACAGGTTTAAAAGTGGTCTTTAGTGACTAAAGACTGAGTCTTCTTTTTCACCTGAAACAAGACCCTATAGGCTCACAATTGTTGGTTGCAACGAAAATGACCAACTTGAAAACCAGGACTGTACTACTGTGTGATATGACACCGCAAATGAAGGCAAAGACATTGAGAGGATCGTCAACATTCCAGACTCAATGTGGGTTTTTGTACGGTTAATGCCTTTCTGTATCTGCCTGTCATTCACCCTGGGCTGTGCTACTTACCGGACGTGAACTCCTAAGCGCAACCGTGCACCTGCTATGC
>JAABUO010009838.1_pt1 | contig 10655 bp, 8 predicted proteins | sample 5559291 | NCBI WGS metagenome assembly JAABUO01 (sample SAMN10711878, study PRJNA513372) | rock metagenome | isolation source: Antarctica rocks | place: Antarctica: Victoria Land, Finger Mt sud
ACGATCACCGGCTGGGCGGCCCGTCGGCCGACCCCAACAATCCGGGGCTCCCGCCGGGCGGCATTCCCCGGAACGTGCGTTTCCTGCAGGCCGCGCTGGATGCCGAGGTCAAGCACGCGGCCGCCGCGGGGAGCGCGACCGCGATGGGTGGCCGCCCGGGGTTTTATCTCCCCGCGGCCGCCTTCGCGCGCCTGGGCAGTCCGACGGAGGCAGGCAGTTTCCTGAGCGTGCTCGACACGCTGGAAACGATGTGCGTCGGTGTCTACATCGCGGCGGCGCGGCAGTTCTTGCGGGTCGGCCGCCCCGATCTTGCGCGCGTGGCCACCCAGATCATGGGGGTTGAGGCCGAGCATCGCATGCTGGGCCGCGTGATCGGCGCGGCCCGGCCCGCCAACAACCTCACGCTGGAGCGGGCGCCCTACGCGTCCGTCAGCGGCGCGAGCGAGGTATTGCGCCCCTTCGTGACTGGTAGGGGCATGGCCGCGGGAAAGACGCTGGCCGTCGCCGTGCCGACGGCGGCGCAGGCCAATCGCGTGATCGGGCGGAATCAGACGCACTTCGTGGCCCACTTCCGTGTCGGTATGTAGCCGCGGGTGGCGCGGGCGGTGGGGCAAGTCTCTGTCGCCCGCCGGCCCGTCGGCAGCGGCAAGGATAGAATAAGGAGAGGAAAATGAGCGAACATAGCGCGGATAGCGCGGAGGATAATGGTGTGCTGCTCCGTCGTGAGGCGAGGCCAGCGCGCAAGCGGTTCCTGCAGGCCACGGCCGTCGCGGGGGCGGGGCTTGTGTTGGCGGGTGCTGGTACGGGACGCGCTGCCGCGGCGACACCTCCCGCGGCGGCCTGTAGCGAGAGTGTGCGCGATATCTTGGATACGGCCCTCATCGCCGAGCGCCTGGCCGTAACCTTCTACCATGCGGGACTATCGGAGCGCCCGATCCTGCGCGACAAGCGCGTGGCTGGCTCGTCGGCCAACCCCAATGCCGTCGCGCGCGACGGCGATCCAGGGAACGTCGCGTATCTCCAGGCCGCGCTCGATCAGGAGAACACGCATGCCCACCTCCTGCAAGGGCTGGGCGCGACGGCTCCGTACACGCGGTTCTACTTCCCCGCCGCGACCTTCGAGAAGCTGGGCTATACGACGCACCCCGGCACGTTCCTCTGGGTGCTCGACCACCTCGAAACGGCGTTCATCGGCGCGTACCTCGCGGCGGCCGCGCGCTTCGACGTGCTCGGGCGGGACGACCTGGCGCTCCTCGCCATGCGCATCCTGGGGGTCGAGAGCGAGCACCGGGCGCTCTATCGTGTGATCGCGGGGGACGAGCCGGCGAACAACGTCACGGTCGAGGTCTCCTCGTTCGCCTGCGTCGATGACGCCGCGGCGGCCTTGCGGCCTTTCCTCACAGGTGAAGGACTCCCCGGTGGTGGCGTGGCGCGCCCCCTCCCCACGTCGGCGCAGGTCGCTCGTGCGGTCGGGCGCAACAAGAGCGGTTATTAGGACGGGAAGCGGGAAGGCGTCATGACCATGTCGGAATCAATCCGCCTCGCCGTGCGACCAGAAGCGGGGCACCTCGCGCCGGGTGGTCGGCTTGTGTTCCTGCTCGTGTTAGAGAACACGAGCAGCGTCGCGGAGCACGGCCTCATCGCGGTGCGCGGTCTGCGCGCGGACTGGTACAGCCTCGACCAGCCGAGCGTCTTGCTGGGTCCAGGCGTATCCACATCCGTGCGCCTCGCGGTGCATCCGCCGGACGCGCCCACGTCCGTTGGGCGATATCCGATCGTCGTGCAGGTCGTATCGGAAGATACATCGACGCAGTGGACGTCACGGGACATCGAGGTGATCGTCGACGTGGGCGGCGGCATGCGCATGGACCTGCAGCCGGTGGAGGTCGCGGGACTGCGGGGCACTCTCCATGTGATGTTGCGCAACGACACAGAGCAGTCCGAGAGCGTGACGCTGATGGCCTGCTCCGACGACGAGGCGCGCACCCGCGTGGAGCCGGCGGGGCCGATCGTCGTGCGGGGGGGGGGGACAGCCTCCGCGCTGGTCCATGTGACGGCCCGGCCCCCGCGGGGGCGGCCCGCGGCGCGATGGGGGGCGCACGAGATCGAGGTGCGTGGCGTCCGGGCGGGGCGCGAAAGCGTGGACGATCCCTTGCTCGTGCGACACGCTCGTTTCATCGATGGGGCGCGACCCGTTTGGCTAGGATCATCTGGGTGGCGGGCGGCCATCGGGGTACCGTTGCTCGCCTTTGCCCTCGCCCTCTTCGCGGGTGTCGTCCTGCTCCGACCACGTTCTTCCCACGCGCCGAGGCCGACCGCGGCGCCGGCGGCGCTCGGCGGGGTCGCGCCCGGAGTATTCCCAACGAGGAACCCTACCTTCCCGTCGACGGCCGCCATGCACGGTCCTGTGCGGGCGACACGGCGGCCGACCCTGGCGATAGGGTCGGCCGCCGCGGGTCCGTCGGCTGCATCGGCCACGCCGTCGCGACCGACCCCGTCGCCGCATGTCGTCCTCCCCCTCTCCGTGCGACTGACCCCGTCGCCGCATGTTGCTCTCCTCGCGCGACTGACCCCGTTCCGGACGCCCACTCCGCACGCGCGGCCGGTCGCGCGCGACGCTGCGGCGCCCAATCCACGCCCGCGAGTGCGGGTCGCCATTGTGGTCCCCGCGCGACACACAGCCCCATTGAGAGTCCGCGCGGCTCGCTCTATTCTCACTATGGCGCGCGCGCGACCGGCCGTCCGCCGCACGGCGTCGGCGCTCCACGGAGCGCGGGTATCAGTGGGGACACAGGGACGCACACGCCGGAGGGTGACGCGTGTCCGCGCGGGCACGGCAAGCTCCCACGTCCACCGCGGACGGGTGGCGCGCGTGCGCGCCTACCCGGCGCGCGGCGTTCCGCGACACTCGGCGCGCGGCGTTCAAGGAGCGACTCGGCGTCGCTCCGCCCGTCACTCGGCGCGCGGCGTTCAAGGAGCGACTCGGCGTCGCTCCGCCCGTCACTCGCCACAGCGGCCGGTCGACGGGGGCGTGGGCCGTCGACAGACGTACGCCCCGTCCTATCGCACCCATCTCCGACGCGGAGGCCGTCCTGCGGTCGCGGATGTCCGGGGGGCGGTCTTGCGTGTGGCATGGCCATTTGACGCCACGCTGCGCTTCAGCCATCTGGAAACGCTGCGGCTGACCGCGGCGCCGGGCGCGTTGATCGTCGTCACCCTGCGGGTTAGATTGGTCGAGCGTGGTGTCGGCGACCGGCGTATCGCACAGATCTACCGCTACACGACGCAGGCGCGGGCCGACCACTTCGGGCGGGCAGCGCTGCCCCTGCGGTACGCCTACGTCCCCACACAGCCGGCGTCTGGCAGCCTCGACGTCGTCGCCTACGCGGGGCGCACGGTGACGCGGCGCAGTGCCCGTATCGTATTGGTTTATCGGTGAGTAACACGCATCCAGGGAGTCCCGCTTCGTGCGTCTTGGGGACACGTAGCATGGGATTATTGCCCGTGGTTTCCTCTGCTAGATCTCCCAAATCGGCGTGTGGCGCTATACCCTGGCATCCATGTAGAAACGGAGAACAGGTGCCTCACGCTCCATGTCGTCAGCTGGGGGCATGTGCTATAGACGTTCAGATAAAGAATGAGAATCCGCGGGCGATTTCGACGCTCAACCGCTTGCCCGCTTCTCTCAAACATTATCTGAGAAGCTATATCTAACGCCTCCACAGCGCCGACCCTCATCGTGAAGGCTCCATCGACACGATCCCCTTCCACAAGGGGTCGTCGAGGGCATGATCGTCGCCGTGGCGCCGGAGGAGCAGGACCAGTCGCATGGACCAACAGTCAACGGACGCGTGGCTGGCGGGGACCGTCCGGTGACGCGGGCACGTCGCGTGGCGCGTCGCCCATGGTGTGCGACATCGCACAGGGACGCCTACACCACGCGTCATGTCGCTCTCTGGTGTCTGGGACTCCCGGCTCGGAACAACTGGCGTAAACGAATAAGGAATAGCACATGTTTGGCTACATAAGCGGTGACGCGTCGCGCGTCGCGGATCGCGAACAAGGGGCTGTTGTTGGTCCCCTCCTCTCCATTCTCCAGGCCCTCCGTCGGGAGATGCGGCGGAGGACGGGTGTGGTGAACGGCGCCTTTATGCTGATCGTGTTCGCGCTCGCTCTCCTCGCGCGCGTCCACGACCTGGGACGTCAGTCTCTATGGCTCGACGAGGCGACGCAAGTCTGGTCCTCCTCCCTTCCCGTCCGCACGATCCTCGCCCGGTTGGCGCAGAGCGACACGCAGCCCCCTTTGTATTACATCGCGCTCCATGGATGGATGATGGCCTTCGGGCGATCGGCGGTGGACGTGCGATTCCTCTCTGCTGTGACGGGAGCGCTGGCCCCATCCCTCCTTTATGCCGTGGGGCGGACGCTGGCTGGTCGCTGGGTCGCGGCGCTGGCCGCGTTGCTTCTCATCGCCAACCCCTTCCACATCTGGTATAGCCAGGAAACGCGTAGCTATGCCTTGATAGCGACCTTGGCCCTTGCCGCGGCGTGGCTGCTGCTACGTTGGGTAGGTTCCGCGCGGCCCCTGTGGGGAGTCCTGCTCGCGCTGTCAAACGCGCTCCTACTCTACACACAGAGCACGACGGTGTTATTCGTGGCGGCGCAGGTAGGCTACGTCGTCGTCACGGCGAGCCCGCGCCCCCTCTCTTCGACGCGGATGACCCGGTCTATCCGGCTCCTGTGGCCCTTCGTGGGCGCCCTCGCGCTGTGGCTGCCCTGGGTCCCGACGACGCTCACACAGATGGGGCGGGGGCAGACAAACTGGATCCCGTACGCGACCGGCGGGGACGCGTGGACGTTCCTGCGCGCGCTCACCGGCCTAGACACGGGCCTGGGCCAAGTGCAACCGGATCTCTTACACCAAATCGTCGCGGGCCTCCTGCTCGCGGTCGCGGTCGTGTCCCTGCGCGTGGGCTGGCGGGAGGCGTTGCTCTTCATGGGGCCAGCGGTCCTCCTTTTCGCCCTCTCCACGCACCTGCACCTGTGGGCCCCGCGCGCTGTCCTGTTCGCCGCGGGCGGCATGGCCGTGCTCGTGGCGCGCGGGCTCGCACGTCTCCCACGCCCCGCTGGCCTCGCCGCCCTCATCCTGATCGCGGGGCTGGGCGCGCTAGCACCGACGCCGGCGAAGGAACCCTGGCGGGGATTGGCCGCCGCGCTGTGCGCCAATGCCCGGCCCGGCGATGTTGTCTATGCCGAGCCCGACTATGCCCTGGCGCCCCTGGCCTATTACACCACGACGCGGCCCTGCCCCCCATTGATCCTCTCGCCCCTACAACCTCTGCCCACGACCCCCGCGGCCTTCCTTAATCAAGTGTTCACGCGGCAAGGGGTGGAGGTACGGGCGGCGGCGTGGCTGTCAGGGGGAGGGGGGCCGGCGGAGCAGGGGGCGTATCGCCAACTCGTCGCCCGGCGCGCGCGCGTCTGGTTTGTGTGCCGGGATCAAGGACCATCGTGCCCCGGCCCCCAGGGCGCGCCCTTTCGCGTGCAGCCTGTACAGCGCGCATCGTTCCAGTGGCAGGGCGAGTTGATCTTGACATCGGCGCGGATCGGGCCGGCCCGATCTCCATAATGCGCGGCGCTGAATAGGAGGGCGCGATAGGGGGACGTGGGCGCTCGACCTTGGACATCCCCACCCGGTCTCGGTCCACGGACATGGCGCGCCCTTGGGCTCCGGCTTCCTCCTAATCAGTTTTGACGAGCAAAAGCGGTCATCATGCCGCGCGGCGCGGTGGCAAGGCGACCATCGCTGCGGAGGCCCCATAGTGCAGCAGGTCATCCGAGCCGGTGGCGAACTGGTGATCTTGCTGGCGAAATCAGAAAACGGCCGACATGCCCAAACTAGCACGTCCTGGCGGCCCTTTCCCCTCGTCACTTATAGCCTCAAAAGGGTCAAGATCCGCATAAGCCGAGGGGTGCCAGGATTCGCCAGCAAGATCCTGTCAAGTGATCGGGTCCACGGCGCAGGGTCTGTGAAAAGTCAGGCAGAGCGGGTTCTGGGAACTCTGGGCACAAGGAAGCGGAGGGCTTTGGTGGGGCGGGAGCGGAGATGCTGACGGAAGGCAGCGATCTCCGTGGTGCCGGTACGGCGAATAAGGGTGAGGGCGAGATTGCGGCAGGCGGCCATGATCTGGGGGGCGGGGCCGCTGCGCAGGCGGGAACGATCCTCGCCGAAGGTCATATCGCGCAGCCAGTGACGGCTCTCAATGCGCCAGTGTCCCCGCATGAGCGTGAGCAGGCGGTCAGGATCGGCGTGGCGAGGGGAGAGGCTAGTGATGAGATAGACCGTTTCTGTCGTCGTCTTCTCGGCCGTGCGCACCGTGCGGATGAGGCGGGCGATCTGGGCGATGCGCGGGAAGGGGAAATAGGTGCGCAGGTACGCATTGAGGCGCGTACTCGCACAGAGGGTGCGCGTGTCGGTGCGGCCCCGGCGGCGATCAATCGTCTGGGCGGTGCGCATGGTGGCGTGCGGATCGGCAAAATAGGCCGCCAATTCGGCGCGCAGACGCGGTTGGTTGTCCTTGACCGTGAACAGGTAGGCGGCGCCGTGGGTGAGGATGCACTGCGCCAGGGCGGTTTGGGTATGCAAGGCATCAGCGGTGACGACGCGCCCGCGCAAGGCGAGATGGGGCAAGAGCTCTTGGGCCACGGGGATTTCATTGGTCTTGTCGCTGATACGCACCTGCACGAGCGTCTCCTGCGTCGTGTGCGTGGACACGGAGAGCAACTGAGGAGCCGCCTGCGTGGCGGTACGCGCGCCGCGCACGACCTTGCCATCGAGGGCGACGGATTCGCGATCACGCAGGGGACGCGTCTGCTGGACCCAACTTGCCAACGCCCGTTCTATATGGACCACCGAGAGCCGCGGCAGGAGACGCCGATAGAGTGATCCTGTCGGCGTGAGATGCCGGCGTGGTCCGCACACCCGCGCCAAGACGCTGCGCTGATCGCGCGTCCAGCGCCCCACCACCTCCAGCGAGTTGCAATCGCACAACAGCGCGGCCACCAAACAAATCAGGAGGAAGGGCAGATCATAGCGTTGTCCCCGGCGCTTGCGCGGGTCGGGGATCGACGCGAAAGCCGCCTGGAGCGTGCGCAAGCGCGTATCGGTGCACAACGCGGCGCGCTCCGCCGCGCTCAGGGCGGCAAAGAAGGACGGGACGGGCGTATCCTGCATAGGGGATGGTCTCCTCATGATAGTCTGGTTGGTGTGACACCCTTAACCCTACCAGCGGCTGACCATCCCCCTCTACACCGACTTTTCACAGACCCTGGTCCACGGCGTGCCCAAGCGTGCCCATAATGACGAGGTGGTCGTAGCACGAAACAACGCCCGCGATGTGCGCGGCGTGTGTTCGGTTAGCAGGGTCATGGCGCCACACTCCTTTCCGCGCGCGATGACAGTAGGTAGCGATCAGCAATGCCGAGGGATACACCTTTTTTGGTTTCGGCTTCGCCAAGTTAGGATAGCATATACAGGTGACCCGGTCTGCAACGTGCAAGTCACGCGGCCCGAGCATCTGGTGCCGCGCCCTGCTTATGTGGGCGACGGGGAGCGAACCGTCGGTAGCGCGGCGACCTGTTGAGTGTATACTGGGGGAGCGCCGCCTGGAGCTACACGGACATGGGCTGTGTGCCGCTGTGGCCAGGTGATGCAGGAGATCTGCCGGCGCGCCTGTTGCCAATAGCCCAGGCTGCTGGCGGTCTCTCTCTGCGTCGCGTGCCCTCGGCAACCTCTGCGCAATACACCAGACGCAACTGTGGCGACGCTGCTTTTTTCTCAGAAGAGGCTATAGCCGAGTTGGCGGTAGAGGCGCGGATTGCGCGTACTGGCGATGGCCGGTGTAGAGTTCTCCGTGGTTCACGCCGACGAGATATGCTCCGATAGCCCGCATGATGCGCCGTTGCCCGCTGCCGTACTGCTTGAAACGGGGGTGCGCCATGAGGCGTCCGATATAGCAGATGTCATTGATCTCTAGTTTTCGCTACGTCAGGCGGCCTGGTCCAGCGGGATGGGGGCTTCGGGGGGCGCGCGGTGGCACCGTTGCCCCCAGAAGCCCATGGGCAGATGGTCGGTGCGGGATCGTTTTACGCGAATGTGCGTCGGGAGCGGGAAGTCATGCGGAAAAGGGAGGCGGGCGAGGGCGCGGCGCAAGCGGCCGGGTGTGGGCTGGGGGCGGCGGTCCCAGAAGCCGGTCGGCAGGGCCGGGGCGGTGGCCGCCACGTAGGAGAGGATCGCCCCGGCGAGGAGGGCGAGATCGGGCAGGCGCTGGCAGGTCTCGGGCGCGTGGACGAAGGCGCGGGCGGCGCCGAGCATTTGTTTGGCCGCCAGGGGGAGTTGCTCCACCGGCCAGCGGTCGCGGTAGAGGGCGCGCAGCACCCGGGCGGTGACGGGGAGCGGCGAGGCCAGGAGCAGCGGCTCCCGGTGGCGCGGGTCATACACGGCGACCACGCTGAAGGTAGGCCCCTTCGCCTCCACCGCCCCCTTCGCCGCCGCCTCCACCGCCCCCTTCGCCGCGGCGGAGGCGGCGGGCAGCACCAGGTCGGTCCAGACCTGCGCGCGCAGCGTCACCCCGTCCTCCTCCCACGTCTCGACGCGATCCGGTGGGGTGGCGGCGATGACGCGCCCTTTATAGGTGCGGGGCAGCGGGCGCACCAGGTCCCCGCGCGTGGCGGGACGGCCGCGCCCCGCATACGCGGGCGGGGTGGCCCGGCGGAAGGTGCTGTTCTTGGCCAGGCGCACCACGTAGCGCGTCGCCCCCTCCTCCTGGAGCAGCGCGACCCCGAAGCCCGCGTCGAGCACCAGCGCCTCCTCGTCCGCACACCGCGCCACCGCCGCCCGCACCAACAGGCGCTCCTGGGCACCGGGGCGCGGGTCCGCCGCGTCCGCGCGCACGATCGTGCGCAGGAGCGCCAGACGCTGGCCCCCCGCCCGGCCGATCCGCGCCACCAAGCCTAGCGGGATGGCCGGCAGGGCGCGCCCCGCCTCCGCGTGATAGTGCGTCGTCGGGCACCCCTGCAACTGCGGCCGCCAGAAGCCGGTCACATCGACCGCCACCGGGCGATAGCCCCCGTGCGCCACCGGCTGCCACTGCCCCTCGTCCCGGCCCAGTCCCTCCCAGCGCGCCAGCAGCCCGGTGGTCGTCCAGCCCCCCCTGCCCCAGCGCCGCCCACGCCCGCCGCACGGCCCGGTCCGGCAGCCCGCTCTCGCTCAGGCCGGGGATCACCGCCCCGCGCGCCGCGAGCAACCGCCCGCTCACCAGCATCCACAACAGGTGCAGCAGCCCCAGGTTCGTCCCCACCGGCAGCGTCACCACCAGCGTACTCAGCAGCGTCATCATACGGTAAACTGTCTCAGGCATCGGGAGGCTCCTTCGGCACGGTATGGTGTTAGCACCCGTATCCTACCAAAGCCCTCCCTGTGCCCCTCCCGTTAGCGAAAACTAGAGTTGATTCCCCCCGGATCATTCCCACGATCTCATGCCCTTGTCGAGGCTTAGTAGGCGGCCATCACACTCTCAGTAGGGTCACCCGGTCCGATACCCCAACCAGCGCTGCTGCTCCCTTGCTCCCAGATGATGTACCCGGCCGCGCCGTTGGTGAAGGCTGCGTCCATCTTCGCCTTAAAGAAGGATGCGCGTTGAGTGAGGGATGCCGCGTTCACGGTCCCGCTACATGACCCGGTCGCTGTTACATCGGCGCAGATGCCCGCCTCGCCCACGAACGCCGGCTTGTTGTCGCTATGGCAGGCGTTCAGGTGATTTTGGAGGTCAGATACCATGGGTATGGTGGGACTGCCGTAGTCATGGTAGGCATCGCAAAGATCGGTCTTGCCCGCGTTGATCAGTTGATAGTCATTACCCTGGCCGCCACACCAACTGATCGCTCCGAGATCGACCATGTGATGCGAATCGGCAGACTTGATGGCGCTGGTCATCGTATCGGCGAAGGTGCGCAACGTGCTTGCGGCTATCGATTCGGAGCACGAATTATCGGCATTGCGCGCATCTGGCTCATTGACCAACTGCCACCAGGCAATAGCTGGCTCGTTGGCGTAATGCGCGGCGAGGCGCACCGCGTAATCATGGAAGGAGAGGGGATAGCCGTCGTTGGCCTGTGTGTACCCGGTCTGGTACCACGGCAAGTATTTCATCCTAGAGGACGGTTCGCAGTCAGTCCACTCATTGACGAGCATGGGAACGATCCGCAAACCGTAGTGTTTCGCCGCGGCGACGTAGCGGTCGAAATCGGCGAAGGAGCCATCATTACTGGCGCTCTGGTAGAACGCCGTACGGACAATGGCGCCGCGCGAGACGCTTTGGATAGCGGCGAAGGTGGTGGCGAGCGCGGCGTCGCTCGGGTCCGAGCAGTTCGTTCCCATCCATGTGTAATTGTAGCCCGTGACGCGCAATGTCGATCCGTTCAACGTTAACTGTGTGCCCGTGTGAGAGATATAGCTCCCATCGGCATTACCCGTTTGCGTCGCCGTGTTGGTGGGGGGCGGCGTCGCCGTGTTGGTGGGGGGCGGCGTCGCCGTGTTGGTGGGGGGCGGCGTCGCCGTGTTGGTGGGGGGCGGCGTCGCCGTGGTGGTGGGGGGC